>AR_comb_assmDRAFT_10204616_pt1 | contig 10694 bp, 9 predicted proteins | sample ArasoioldDNA_FD_10543 | JGI IMG/M metagenome (IMG submission 10543) | reverse complement strand
CGGCCACCCCAACCTTGGCAAGGTTGTGCTCTACCAAATGAGCTACTTCCGCGTTAAAACTAAGCTCCAAAGAACTGAAGGGCAGCAAAAATAGGCAATGATTGTCTCCCAAAAAAATTTGCGAAGCGTCATTTATACTTGGGAGTATATAAGGTATTTTCTGGTACTGCTACTTCAGGTTTGCCTTTATATCGTTTCTCGTATAGCATGTAACAGCCGCCTAGTACCATTGCGACAATGCAAGCAACCTGAAGATAAAAGAGAAAAGCGGAAGAAGAGACCCAGTTATGTGTAAAATCCCGATCCTGTACTTTTTGAAGTTCCTCCTGGTATTCCTGCTGATACTCGTCCTGGTAACTCATGAAGAAAATTTGTAGTGCAAAAATAATGGTTCAATCCAGAAATCTAAAAATCCTTTTTTACTATCTCCGAGAATGATTTTTTCTTTTCAACAAAATGTTTCCATACGAGATTATGATTGTAAATGCCATAAATACGCCCATTCTTTCGTTCAGGAAAAATACTCTTATGTTGCTTCAGCAGGATCCATTTTAGAAAGGCAAGATGGGCCCTTATGATTGCCACAAAATATCCACCGTCTCCGGTAAACAAGCCTTTCGTAGCTGAAACGAGGTCGAGAAAAACTCTGAAGGGAATCTTCCACCATTTTTCAGTCCAGGGTAAATTCTTCGCCAGCATGATTTGGTTATTCCTGAAATTGAGATAGGTTTTTTTTGTATTGCCTCTTGGTAATGTTCCACCACCAACATGATACACCACCGACTCGGGGCAACTCATCAATTTATGCCCTGCTAGCTGTATCCGCCAGCAAAGGTCAATTTCTTCCTGGTGCGCAAAGAAGTACTCGTCAAATCCCTTTACTCCGTGGAAGACGGACGAACGAATAATCATCGCCGCTCCGCTCACCCAAAAAATAAGGGATGAATCATCGTACTGGCCGCGATCTTGTTCACATACATCAAAAATTCTTCCCTTCGCAAACGGGTAGCCAAACTTATCAATCCAGCCTCCTGCGGCGCCCGAATACTCAAAGACCTTTTTGTTAGTAAACGAAAGAATCTTCGGTTGACAAGCTGCAATTGTTCTATCAACCTCCAGTAATGCAACCATCGGTTGTAACCAATCAACGCTGACCTCAGCGTCGGAATTTAAGAGTACATAGTAATCAGCCTCAACCAGCTTTAATGCTTCATTATATCCTTTAGCAAAACCATAATTTACGGGGAACCTGATAATCCTCGCAAAAGCATATTTTTCCTGAAGAAACAACACTGAGTCATCAGTGGACCCGTTGTCAGCGACAACAATTTCGTAGTTGGAATAGGATGTGGCTGATACCGATGGTAAAAACTGTTCAAGATATTTTCTGCCGTTCCAATTTAGGATAACGATTGCAACTTTCGGATGATGACTCAAGAAAACATTTTTTCAAAAATAAGGGTTATAGAGTATGTTAGGGGCATTGTTATCCCGGTAATTGTGTGAAGAGTAATTTTGCAATTTGTTTTTTGTTATTTGTATTTTTCCATCATGTATCCGCAATTTTTTAACTGGCGCCTTCTCCTGGCTGTTGTCGCTATATTAATCGTGAGCGGTACAATATTTTATTCTCAATACCTGGCCAATAAGCTGGCCAGAGAGGAAAAGGAAAAAGTGGAAGAATGGGTGGAAGCGAGCAATTTTCTATTGAACCCAAACAATAACAGCGACACAAGGCTGGCTCTGAAAATTATCCAGGATAATGACGACATACCTATCATTTGGACAAATGAAAAGGATAGCATCATCGATCATAAAAATCTTGATTCCACCAAGCTTGTTACAGATTCAAACTATGTCAGAAAGAAATTGAAGAATTTAAAATTCCTCAACGATCCAATCATATGGCAGGACCCTTTGGATTCTACAAAAGTTAATAAGTACTATTATGGTCATACTACTCTTTTAACTGAAGTACGATATTATCCGTTGGTACAGCTTTTTATTGTCGGACTATTTATAATTATCACCTTATTGGCGTTACGCAGCAGATACCGCGCAGTGCAAAATCACCTGTGGGCCGGTATGGCCAAGGAAACGGCTCACCAACTTGGCACACCGGTTTCATCCTTAGAGGGCTGGGTTGAAATGTTAAGACAAAATGCTGTAAATGAAAAAATCGTTCGGGAGTTGGAAAAGGATGTGGATCGTTTAAGACTGGTATCAGATAGATTTGGGAAGATTGGGAGCAAGCCACAGTTGGAGGAAAGTGATATCGTGACCCAGATAACAAATATGGTCGAATACATCCGAAAGCGAGCGGCGGGCAAAGTAAACTTTAACGTCAATACTCATGGAAAGAAAGAGATTAAGGCAAAAATCTCCGAACCATTATTCGATTGGGTCATTGAAAACCTTTTAAAAAATGCGTTGGACGCTATGGAGGGGAAAGGTTCTATCACGATTGATATTCGCAACAGCGATGAAACGGTGAATATTGAAGTAGCCGACACGGGAAAAGGAATTAGTAAACAAAATCTGTCCCGCGTTTTCAATCCAGGGTTCACAACCAAAAAACGTGGTTGGGGCTTGGGTCTGAGTTTATCAAAGCGAATTATTAATCAGTACCACAAGGGCGAAATTTTTGTCAAGTCGTCGGAAGTTGGAAAAGGAACGACATTTCGAATTGTATTGCGGAAGTAGTCGTATCGGGCGCCTTCATCCGGCCCTGGCCGCATCGATCGAGAAAGGTTAAGAAGGAAAAACCCGACTTTCGTTATAAACATGGAAAAGCCCCGGCACAGTGCAGGGGCTTCGGTGTTTTTCATGGGTACTGTGAGTTGAACCAATTTCTCAACGTTCGTATGATATTTCTGAATTGGGCGTGCCAGTATGGGTAGAGTATGATCTCAAGTTTATCTCGGATTGTAATTCTTCGATAGCCCTTTTACAATCTTCGTATTCTTTGCTTGTAACGGTTTTCACCAATAGCGAGGTCAGCTGTGAAGTGTGCCGGGCGAGCATTTCAATCAAAACAGAAGTGTCAAGGTCGCAAAGCCTGTTCATTATGCTTGGGCTATTATATGTAAAATCCCTTCTAAGGTGACTCGGTTGCAGCAAAAATCATGCGTGAACTTGCAAAACGAGGAAGTTGTTACACATTTATTTGTCAATTAAAGCGAAACTTGTTTGGAACGGCTTTGGAGGAGAATTCATAGTTAACGACGTACTTATGAAGGACATGAGATGGATGATTACCGAATTGCAGGAGTTCCTGCGAGAAGTGCAGGATTTTATTTTGGCGATTAATCAAGGGGCTACGGCTCGCGAACTAGATAAAATAGGGAAGAGTATTCGCGGGAAGAAACGAAACGAAATCCCTGCATTTAACCCGGGATGGCCCGGCAATCGGAAAATCGAACAACCGGGAGCTGATGAAGGCGGTCCTGTAGATGTATAGAAAAGATGTTTTATATGGGCGACGCTTGGGGGGCGCTATTGATTTATTGAGGTCTCTTGCCTTCATCAATGTTTGATAGCAACTCGTCGGTCAGGTCATGCGCCTTTTTCAAAAGACCTTCCTTCTTTTTTTTCGCCTTTGCTTCAATCCCTTTCACTAAATCATATTCCTCCTGGCCGCTGGAGAGAATAATTTTTCTAAAACCTTTAAGATTTGTGGTGAAAACTTCGTAGTCCTGTATGCGCCCGAGGTTGTCTAAGATTTTATCGATCATTTTTGTCTCTTGCTTTGTAATAACAGCGCCCTCGGGTAAAACCTTCAGCCAATAATAAATATCTTTTAAAAGCTTGCGAACAAGGTGTGACTTTTTTTGAAAATGCTTCAAATTATCTTTAACATTCCCGATGGAGGACATAATGACGTCCCTTACCTTACTAATGAGATCCTCCGCGGGCAGACCTTGAACGTCTAGTTCCAGTTGATTGGTTATTGTATCCAGAGCTGCCGGGTCGTACTCGTAAATTGTTTGTTGGCAATATGGTTTTATTTGTTCCTGCAACAATTCAAGATAAATTACCAGTGAGCCGGGCATTGATTTATTCTTGCCAAAAAAAGAGGGCAGCAGTTGTTTACTTATTTCAATATTTCTGTGCTTTCCGAAAATGGAAAATAACTGGTTGGTTTTTTCGAATTCAACTTTGAAATCTTTTCCTTTAAAAAGAGTTCCGTGAAGTTTTAAATAAGATCGAAGTTTTTTGATCGCCACGCGCAAATCATGAATAGGGTCCGCGCCTATCTGTTCCTTTAGTAATAAAACATTTTGATCAAAAATCCTTATTTCGGTCTTCCAATGCCTTACTATAAAATTATCAGCGGGCATTTTATTTTAAAGATAAAACTTCTTGAGGCACGCGTATTAGCGGGCAAAGGAGGATTAATTATTGTGTAAACCGATAGCTATATTCAATTTTTCCGGTCATCACCTGGTCCTGGTTTGAGGTGGCTTCTCTTGGTTTAATAAAGGTTGCTTCCTTTGTTTTGAGCCCTTTGTTGTCATACACGTATCGCCAGGTCAGGTAAGGCAGACCATTTGTTGAAAGCGTAGTTATTTTTTGAATGACCATGTTTTCGCTTGAATATTCAAACATATAGTCCGGCAAGAGCCGCTTGGCTTTGATATTGTAGCGAACGATATCAGTCAACCTATTCTTGGTGTCATAGTAATAATAGGTTTTTTCCCGGCTTATTTTTTTAATAAAAGGCAACTCTTCAACTACATTTCCTTTCTCATCAATTGTAAAACGTACATCTGTAGTATCGCGGCTATTTAAAATCCGCAACATTCGTATGGGCTTGCCTTCAGCGTTATAAAACCACTGGTGTATTTCGGTTTGATTGATACTATCATCAGAATCGGTAATGATATTTTTTATTAGCACCGGATTATTTTTTTCGTCGTAGCTATAAGTTGAAGTAGAAGCCAGTGACGTTGAAGTGTCAGAAATGGTGGTTAGAAGTCCTTTGGCATCAAACCGGTAATATTGACTCGTAATAGTAGTTTTATCCCTGGTTGAAATTTTCAAGAGGTTGCGATCTCCGAAAAAATATTGATTTTCCGAAAAATCGCTGTTTTTTCGACCTTCCCCATCGTAGCCAGTAGCCTCTACGGATGAAACTTTATTATCCAGGTAAAGTTTTATCGTCTGGTTAAATTGACGGGTACCAACAATGTCCTTGTAATAATATTGAGCCTGAAGTGACAGGGAGGTAGCCAGGATAAAGGCTGCAAAGAATATGTTTTTCATGAAGACAGATATTGTTTTCTGCACCAAAAATAATTGAATTGTTCAGTAATGAAAAGAAGGGTAATACTTATTTCGATGACAGCCCTCAATATTATTGAGTTTTATTGACGATTGCTTTTTTAGCTCAAATCAGGTGTTTATTTTTAGCAAAAATTTAAAGTGAGTCACGCGCCTCAACGCAAGGAGAATAATTGTCTGAATTGTGGCGCTACTGTCGTGGGTCGTTTTTGCCATGTCTGCGGACAGGAGAATATCGTTCCCAAGGAAGGTTTTGGAAACCTGGTTCTTCACTTCTTTTACGACATAACGCATTTTGATGGCAAATTCTTCCATTCGCTCAAGTACCTGTTGTTTAAACCCGGCTTTTTGTCCAAAGAGTATGTCAACGGTCGAAGAGCGAGTCATTTGAACCCGGTAAGAATGTATGTCTTCACCTCTGCGGTTTTTTTCCTCCTTTTTTTCATGATTGCCGACCCCAAAGAGTTTGTCAAGGTGGACCGTAACACTGTTTTCGACGTGAAGGCAAGACGGGAAATGATTACTGACTTAGAGAAAGAGTACCGGAAATCAGAGCCGGACACCACCGTACTCTTGAAAAAAATTGAAAGATTAAAAGACTTTACGCTGCCCGTGAGTCGCGCAACTCTTGACAGCCTGGAGGAAAAGAATACGGTGGACAAAGGGCCAAAGACTTTCACAGAATATGACTCTTTGCAGAACACATTGCCTGTCGACAAACAAGACGGTTGGTTCTTAAGGAAGATCAACAGGAAGTTTACATACAATAAGGAACTGCGGGAAGATCCATCCGAAACGCTCTCGGCCTGGGTTGAAATATTTTTGCATAAGCTTCCTTACCTTCTATTTGTATCGCTGCCTATTTTCGCCCTAATACTAAAACTTCTCTATATCCGGAGGAGGCAATTTTATTACGTTGACCACGCGATTTTTGCGATCCATCATTATATTTTTAGCTTTATCTTACTCCTCTTAATTTTCTTATTGGGTACAACAGCGCGTTACGCTTCTTTTGAATGGGTGAGGGTCATCATGGTGATTTTAATTATCGTTTGGCCCGCGCATCTTTATATTGCGATGTTGAATTTTTACAGGCAAGGTTGGCTGAAAACCGGAGCAAAATTCGTCTTGCTAAACATCTTGGGCTTTTTCTCGTTATTATTATTGTTCACCATTTTTCTGTTCCTATCAGTTTTTCAGAACTAAATTCTGTTTATGGCAACCGTTAGTGAATCTTTTTTGCGGCTGGTCTCGATCATGGATGATCTTCGTGAAAAATGTCCCTGGGATAAGAAGCAAACAATTGAAACGTTGCGTCACATGACGATTGAAGAGACCTATGAATTGGCTGATGCGATTACAGATAAAAACTGGAAAGGAATCAAAGAAGAGTTGGGCGATCTTCTACTCCATATCCTTTTTTACTCAAGAATCGGCAAGGAAGAAAAGCAATTCAACCTTGAGGAAGTAATTAATGGGATTGCCGAGAAGTTGATTATCCGGCACCCGCATATCTATGGAGAGGTGACAGTAAAAGATGACGAGGAAGTGAAGAAGAACTGGGAAAATCTAAAGTTAAAAGAGGGCAAAAAATCAATACTTAGTGGAGTACCTGCAGCATTACCCGCCACCGTAAAGGCGATGCGACTCCAGGAGAAGGCAAAACAGGTCGGTTTTGAATGGGAGAATAAAGAGCAGGTTTGGCAAAAGGTAGAAGAGGAGGTGAGCGAGTTGCACGCAGCAGTAGCAAACAAAGAAAAGGACCAAATAGAGGATGAGTTTGGGGATCTGATCTTTTCCCTCATCAATTATGCACGGTTTTTGCAGATTGACGCAGAAAATGCCTTAGAACGGACCAATAAGAAATTCATCAGTAGGTTTACAAAAATGGAGGCTGAGGCCCTGAAAAACAGTAAGAACCTTGATGAAATGACCCTCGGTGAAATGGACGCCATCTGGAATGCGATCAAACATCAGTCAAAATAATTGAGAGATAGTGTTCGACATATTTTATTTTCCAGGTACAGCCTGCTGGCACTGGCTGTGATCGCCTTCGCCCTTTCCTTTGTTTTTAATACCTATTACACTCGTTATTCTTCTGTCAATCATGAGAAGAAAAGCCTAACAAGCTACATTCAGCTTCAGGAGCAGGATTTCAATCAATTTATGAAGGACAGCTTGCTACTGCGCAACTTGGTGCAAAATGCAGAAACACTTGGCCAGTTCGAGGAAATTCACAAGAAACCGTATGGAGTGTTTGTTCTTGCAGAATCTGTTTTTGGTCCGCAGCAGTTGCTATTTTGGAGTAATCAAAAGGTGATTCCACCAAATTCCAGTTTCAATCTTCCGGACACCGAGTACTTCAAGTTGCTCGACAACGGATCCTACATCATTATAAAGAGGCACTTTTCATTGAGTGGTATGAGCAACGAGCTTTCGGCGTATGCGATGATACCTGTTAAATCAAGATACTATATCGAGAGCCAGTATTTGAACGATGAATTTGCATACAATAAGACGGCGCATAAACGGATTATTATTAGTTCTGAGGAAACCAGTTTCCCAATCACCAGTTTATCGGGAACGGTGCTATTCTACATTGATCGAAAGCCTACCAACGCTATTCCATATAACGATACGCTCACAGTGATCCTGCGATTAGTCGCCTTATGCTTCTTTTTTGTTTTTGCTCACACTATGGCTGAATCAGTTGCTCGCCGACGAAACAGCCAATGGCGCGGCGTCGCAACGTTGATCGCTATTCTGTTCATATTCCGCCTGGTGATTCGCTTCTTCCCCTCCATTTTTGAGTTCAGGCAGTTCGAATTATTTGATCCCAGAATCTACGCTACTAACACCAATAATCGCTCGCTCGGAGATCTTTTGATCAATTCTTTGTTGTTTTCCTGGGTGACCGTATTTGCCTGGTCCAAAATAGGTAACCATATTGATGTATTGCGACGATTTAAAGGAACCACGACAAAGTGGGTGATTGGCGCCATTTCCCTTTTATTCCTGGTCATTTCAACCTTCGTTCTCGCAAGCGCCATCCGCAGCCTGGTGGCGGACTCGAATTTGTCGTTTGATGTCACCGATTTTTTCAGCCTTAATAAGTATAGCGTAGTTGGGTTTATTGTGCTGGCCAGTTTGTCGCTCGGCTATTACTATTTCACCCAGCTCATGTTCCGCTTTATACTGCCGGTTTTTGAAAATAGAAAGGCCTGGATTTATTTTGGGATAGGTTTGGCCGGACTTGTATTTCTCACCTTTCGCTCAACTGATCCGACAATCCCTTTTTATATTCCTGTTTTGATGTGGCTTATCTGCTATACTTGGTTGGTCAGCCAGCAGGGATTAGTCATAAATCGATTTCATATCAATGTTGCCGGGATGTTATTTTGGATTTTTATTTTTTCCATTTCCATTTCGGCGATCATTATTCGGGAAAATAAACAAAAGCAATGGACCAGGAGAGAGATCGATGCGGAAAATCTCGCAAGCCTCGATGATCAGTCTAACGAGGTATTGTTGAGCGTGGCTCTCACTTATCTTGACAATAGGTTCCTTGTTTCAAATTTCAAGCGCTTTTATGACGAAGAAAATGGCAATATACTTCGTGATAGCATTTTAACGACAAACTACAAAGGCTATGTCAATAAATACAATACCCGGTTGTATGTGTTTGATTCTGCTTATCAGAGTCTATATAATGATGATGATCTTTCCTACGAGTCACTGAATAACATTATCTCGGTTCAAAGTAAGCTCAGTAAAAACGTGCCGGAGCTATATTCTTATGTGAGTTCCTACAATAAGATCACCTATATAACAAAAAGGGTTGTAAATGACAAGGGTGGGAAGTTGGTTGGGGTAGTGTTTATTGTGTCAACTCCTAAAACCACGGCGGCGAACAAATTGGAGGCCACGTTATTCAAAGAGCCAAATGAAAACGATCCGCGTGAGTCGCCCACGCTTTCATACGCAATTTATAAGGACTCAAAGCTGATCGAATCTTCCAGTAAATATCCTTTCGCTACAACGCTAACAAAAGATCAAATTCCTAAGCAGGAAGTAGAGAGAAGGAAAAATGAAAATTTTGACGAACTGTGGTACCGCGATGCCGGGGACAAAGTAATCGTCCTGGCTCGCAAGCAAGACTCAATTCTTGAAGCGATCACCTTATTCTCGTATATTTTTTGTTCGTTTCTTTTCCTGGTCACATTCATACAAACGATTTCATTCCTCTTAAAAATAGGAATTGACGGCAGCGAACTCAGGAATTTTTTCCAGATGAATATTCGTACCCAGGTTCACAGCACTATTATTTTTATCAGCATACTCTCCTTTTTGATCATTGGAGCCGCAACCATCTCATTTTTCATTAAACGCTACAAACAAAATAATACCGATAAGCTGAGCCGAAGCCTGGCGGTGATGGGAAAGGAAATGAAGAAAAGAATTGCAGAACACAGCATTTTTGATGATGAAACAAAAATATACGAAAAGGGCACGAACAGCGAGCTGAGAAAATTAGTGAGCGAGGTTGCAGACATACATAATGTAGATGTGAACGTGTATGACCTGAGCGGTAACCTGCAGGTTTCATCACAGGATAATGTTTATGACAAAGGCGTACTGAGCAAACAAATGAATCCTGAGGCATTTTTTCATCTGAACCGCTTGCGCGAAGTGGAAAGGGTGCAGCAGGAAAATATCAGCAACTTATCTTACCTGAGCATTTATGCACCCGTGCGGAGCGATGATGGTAAGGAGTATGCCTATCTCAACATTCCATATTTTCTTTCCCAGTTTGAACTGAACCAGGAAATATCAAATTTTTTAGTGACGATTATTAATCTAAACGCATTCATTTTCCTCATTGCCGGTGTTATAGCTTTGTTCATTACTAACCGTATCACACGTTCATTTTCTATTATTGCCGATAAAATGAAGGAAGTGAATCTCGGACAAATGAATGAAGAAATCACCTGGAACAGGAACGATGAGATTGGCGAGCTAGTTACCGAATACAATAAGATGGTTAGCAAACTTGGTGAAAGTGCCGAAGCCCTCGCGAAAAGCGAAAGAGAAGGTGCCTGGCGGGAGATGGCAAGACAGGTGGCTCATGAGATAAAAAATCCGCTGACGCCGATGAAACTCAGCATTCAATATTTGCAAAAGGCCATTTTGAATAATTCGCCCGATGTAAAAGAACTGACTGCCAATGTTGCCCGCACACTTGTTGAACAAATTGATCATTTATCAAAGATCGCTTTTGACTTTTCGCAGTTTGCCAACATTGGTAACACACAGGTGGAATTGTTTGACATGCACGAGGTGATTGCCTCCTTAAAAGATCTGTATCAGCGAGGCCAGCAGGTGAGAATATTCTGGAAAGCCGTGCCCGACAA
>AR_comb_assmDRAFT_10174541_pt1 | contig 10696 bp, 10 predicted proteins | sample ArasoioldDNA_FD_10543 | JGI IMG/M metagenome (IMG submission 10543) | reverse complement strand
AGGCCGTTGGTGACGAGCCACTCGAGCGGCGCGTCGGCCGGTGGCGAGGCGGGGGCGTGTTTCTTCAAGAGCAGGAGGGCACGGGTCTTCATCATTTCAACGCTCTCGGTTCGAAAACGGTGGTGGCGCGTCCGCCGGCGAGCAAGCGCTCGGGCGGCGCGCTCGCCACGATGCCGCTGCCGCCGTACTTCGCGTCCTCGGAGCACCAGCGCACGCGCCACTCGTGATTGGCGGGCGGCGCCACGATCGGATCGGGCAGGGCGGCGAGATTGACATCGGCGTCGAGATTGACGACCACCAGGCGATCGATCGAAGGCGTGGCGCCCTCGAAGCGGAGGAGCAGCGTACGCTCGCCCGCGGTGGCGCCCGACAGGCGCCTGGCGTGCTGGCCCAGCGTCGGGTCGTGGTGACGCATCGTCACGAGGTCGGTGAACAGCTGACGGCAGCGTGCGGCCCGCGGCGGATCGGGACCGGCCCGGCACGCATCGAAGACGTCCTCGCCAATCGAAGGGTGCGCGGTAGAGGGCACGGCCTCGTCGGCGAATCGCGTGAACTGGCCGAGGAACTCGCGGCGGCCATCGACGACGCGCGCCTGCAGATCGGCGTTGTGGTTCGCGAAGAACCGGAAGGGCGTATCGCTGCCGGACTCCTGGCCCTGGAAGATAAGCGGCGTCCACGGGCCGAGCAGAAGATAGGCGGTCATGGCTCGCCATGGCGCCTCTCCAGCCAGGTCGATCAGCCGCAGCCCGGCGGCTGAATTCGCGATCTGGTCGTGGTTCTCGAGGAAACAGATCAACTGCACCGGATCGCGATCGAGGGCCGGCGTGCCGCGCGGCTGCTTCTGCCATGTGTAGTACTGACCCTGAAACAGGCAGCCGCGCTCGACAAGCGCCAGCCACTCGCGACTGGTGCCGAGGTAGTCCGAGAAGTAGGCCTCGCGCAGGCCAGTGAGCGCGACGCGGCACGAGTGGTGGAAGTCCTCGTTGAAGATGCCGTCGAGCCCGTAGCCGCCCGCTGATGGCGGCCGGATCAGCCGCGCGTCCTGCGGCTCGTGCTCGGCGATCACGATGACGCTGCGGGGCCCGGCGGCCTCGCGCGCCGTTCGAGTGATCGCCGCGATGATGTGGTCGGGCGAATCGTCGAAGAGCTGCTGCGCGGCGTCGAGACGGAAGCCGTCCAGGTGAAACTCCCGAATCCAGTACCGCACGTTGCTCAGGACGAGCGAGCGCATGAATCCCGCGCCGTCGCCGTCGAAGTTGAGCGCTTCGCCCCATTCGTTGCGGTGACGGGTGCTCTGCCAGCGTCGATCGAACCGCCCGAGAAAGTTGCCCGACGGGCCGAGATGGTTGTAAACCACGTCGAGGATCACGCCGAGGCCGATCTGGTGGGCTGCGTCCACGAAGTGCTGCAGATCCGACGGCTCTCCGTAATTGCGCGTCGGCGCGAACCACTGTACGCCGTCGTAGCCCCAGCCGAAGAGGCCGGCGAACTCCGCGATCGGCATCATCTGAATGACCGTGACGCCGAGGTCGCGCAGCCGCGGCAGCAGGCCCTCGGCAGACCGCCATCCGCCGGAGCGGGTGCACGTCCCGACGTGCATCTCGTAGAGCACCTGGCCCGGGAGCGTCACCCCGCGCCAGGCGGTGTCGTTCCATCGATACGCGCTGAGGTCCACCATCGCAGACAGTCCGTCGGGGCCGTCGGGCAGCCATCGCGACACCGGATCGGGGTAGGAGCGAGCGTCGCCGGGCAGCCGGATGGCGTATCGCGATCCTGGGTGGGCGCGCAGGATGGCGGAGAAATGGCCGTCGTCTTCACGCTGCAGCCGCGTGGTGACGCCATCAACGACCGCCTCGAGTTCGTGGTGGTCAGGTGCCCAGACGCGGAGATTGGCGTGGTCGTTCGACACGAGTTCGGCGCCGACCGGGTACTGGCGTTCCAGCGGTCTCACGCCTCACCCCCGCCGTGACGGCGGACCAGCAGGACTACGGCGCGAGCGGGGACATCGATCGGGTTTGTCGCGGTATCGGGCTCGGACGCGGCACTGTCTGCGTCGGTGCGGACCGCGATTTGCCATGGCGGCTCTGCCTCGCCCGGCAACGTGTAGCGGACCGCGTCCTCGCTCGCGTTGAGCAGCAGCAGGGCCTCGTGTCCGTCAAGAGTACCGAGCAGGCCGAGGTGCGCGCGCGGCGCATTCCAGTCGTCCTCGTCGAGCGGCTTGGCGTCGGGTCGCAGCCACCTCACCTGCAGTTCGCGCCCCGGCCATTGGCCGTGCTGAAGCCAGGGAATCTCGCGTCGCATCCGGATCAAATGCTGCACGAAGGCGCGGAGCGATTCGTCGGCGGCGGACCAGTGCAGCCAGGAAATCGCATTGTCCTGGTCGTAGGCATTGTCGTGGCCCTGCTGAGTGCGGCCAGACTCGTCGCCAGCGGTAATCATCGGAGTGCCCATCGACAGCATCAGCGTCGCCAGCAGGTTCCGCTGCAGCCGGCGGCGTGCGTCGTCGCGCTCCTCGCCCGGCGGAAGCGCCTGGAGCGAGGGGCTCGACTCGGCCAGGTCGGCCAGCGTCAGACCGTCGTGACTGGCGATGTAGTTGATGCTCGTGCTCGGCGTGCGGCCGTCGCCCTGGAACAGATCGGCGCTCCCGGTCAAGCGGGTCGCCAGCTCGGGCACGGCCACCGGCTCCTCGCGCCAGAACCGCCGCACCGTCTCGCGATACTTGTCGTTCCACTCCGACCAGTGGAACGGGAAGTTGCCGACCTGATAGCCGTTGGCGCCGGTGTCCCACGGCTCGGCGATCAGCTTCACTTGCTGCAGCACCGGATCCTGGTGAATGGCCGAGAAGAATGCCGACCAGGTATCCATGGTGTGGGCCCCGCGCGCCAGCGTGGCCGCGAGGTCGAAGCGGAACCCGTCGACGTGCATCTCGCTCACCCAGTAGCGCAGCGAGTCCATGACCAGCTGCAGCGCGTAGGGGTGGCGCAGGTTCACGCTGTTGCCGGTCCCGGTGTAGTCCATGTAATAGCGCGGATTATCGGGAACCAGGTGGTAGTAGGCGGGGTTGTCGAAGCCCTTGAAGTTCAGGGTCGGCCCGAGATGGTTGCCTTCCGCCGTGTGGTTGTAGACCACGTCGAGAACGATCTCGAGGCCAACGGCGTGGAGCGCCTTGACCATCGACTTGAACTCGCGCACCTGACCGCCCCGGTCGTCGGCGAAGGCGTAGTCCGCGTGCGGCGCGAAGAAGCCGTAGGTGTGATAGCCCCAGTAATTGCGCAGTCCGGCTTCGAGCAGGTGGGGCTCGTGCGCGAACTGGTGAATCGGCATCAGTTCGACGGTCGTGACTCCAAGGGACGTAATCGCCTCGAGCGCGGCCGGGCTCGCCAGCCCGGCGTAGGTGCCGCGAAGCGGCGCCGGGACGCCGGGATGGCAATGCGTAAAACCCTTGACGTGCAGCTCGTACAGGACGGTCTGCTCGGCCGGGTAGGTGGGCCGCGGATCGTCGCCCCAGTCGAACGACGTGTCGATCACGAACGAGCGTGGCGCCGAGGGCGCACTGTCCGAGGACTCGAGCGCCATCTCGTCTCCGCCCAGCGGATAACTGAACATCGCCGGGCCCCACTGGATGTTGCGCGACAGCGCCTTCGCGTAGGGATCGGCGAGCAGCTTGGCGGGGTTGCAGCGCAGGCCGCGCGCCGGATCGTAGGGGCCCTGCACCCGGTAGCCGTAGGCCTGGCCGGGACCGACGCCGGGCACGTAAACGTGCCACAGGAAGCCTGGCTCGGGCTCCATGGCCAGGCGATGCTCGGCTCCGTTGCCGTCGAAGAGACACAGTTCGACGGCCGTGGCCGGACTCGAGAAAACCCGGAAATGGGTTCCCTCACCGGTCCACGTCGAACCCAGGTCATCGATCGTTGTCATGGCGCGCGCCGCTCCAACAGCGCCACTGGAAAAGTGCGCCACAGCGCACACACCGATTGTTCGCCGCCCGAGACGTCGCGGTTCGTCAGCACGTCGGTCCAGGTACCGGCTGGAAGATTGACGAGGACCTGACCACCGTTCCATGCCGTCCGAACCGGCACAACGACCGCAATCTCGCCGCCGCGCAGGAAGGCGACGACGTGCGAAGCGTTGTCACCGCCGGAGACGGCCAGCGGCTCGTAAGAGGCCGTCGCGGCCAACCCCGGGTGGCGCCGCTTCAACTCGAGCGCGCGTCGCGCGATCCACAACTTGGGCAGCCCCTCGTCAATCCGCGCCGCAATCTCCTCGGGCGCGAGATTGTCGAGCGACTCCAACGCCGCCTGAAGAGGCTCGTAGTCCACCGCTCGGCGGTTATCGGGATCGCTGACGGTCAGCATCCACCCGAAAGCGCCCTGATAGAAGTCGGGCACGCCGGGCGTCGTAATCTTCAGCAGCACCTGGGCGAGTGCCTTGTGCCAGTCGCCCGGGTGAAGCGAGCCGACAAACGTCTCCACTTCGCTGACGAACCGTGCGTTGTCATAGAGTCCGTCGATGAAGCGGTGCAGTGCCTGCTCGTATTCCGGCGACGGCGTTGTCCAGTTCGTGAAGAGCTTGGCTTCGCGGGCGGCTTTTTCAGCGTGCACGTGGGCGCGCTCGCGCGACAACGGCCAGGCGCCGACCAGGGTCTGATAGAGGTAGTACTCGAAGTTGGTGTCGGGCTGACCGTCGATGCGGAGCGTGTCGAACTGCTCGTGCCACGAGGTGACCTGAGCGATCCATGGCTCGACGCGCTCGGAGATGACCGTGAGGCGGGCCCGCACGTCCTCGGATCGCTTCGAGTCGTGCGTGCTGGTGTTCCGAAGCCCGAGCGGCTGTTCCCGCTGCCAGCGCCGCACGGCGTCGTGAAACACAGTGACCGAGTCGGAGAAGCGCGCCGGGTCTCCACCCACTTCGTTGTGCGCGATGAAGCGTGTGTAGCGGTAGAAAGCGGTGTCCTCGACGCCTTTGGCCGCGACTGCGGTGCAGAGCTGCTGGAGCCCGATCACGAACCCAGCCTCGCCGGCGGGCTCCCGGCACAATCCCTCGGCGAAGTCGACGAGCGGCGCAGGCATCTCGGAGCCGGCCTGGCGAAGCCCCTCGAACATCTGTCCGAGAATGGCCGCGTCGCGGGCGTCCGCGTGTCCGCCGGTGACATAGGTGCGATAGACCGGCGACTGGGCGACGAGCTCCTGCACGAGCGACAGGCAGTCGCGCTGCGAGTAGTCGCGCAGCTGGATGTCGGCCTGGCAGCGCTGGTGGAGGATTGCCGCGACGCGTTCGGCGTCGCCGAGCAGCCAGTGGGCGAGCATCTCGTGCTTCGCGTCCCGGGCAACGTCCTCGTACCGATCGCTCAATCCCGTGAAACTTTCGTGGAACGCGGTGAGCGGCGCCTCGGCTTCCGGGGCGGCGAAGAGACGCGTCACCAGTGCTCCGAACTCGTAACCCGTCGTCCCCTCGATCGGCCAACCGGGCCACGTCTCGTCCGGCGCGAGGATCTTTTCAACCCCGATCCATGCGTCCGGCAGTTCGCTGCGAAGCCGCTGAAGGTAGCTCGCAGGATCGGCAAGACCGTCGACGTGATCGATGCGGAGGCCATCGACCAGGCCCTCGCGGACCCAGGCACGGGGCAGCCGATGAAGCGCTTCGAACACCTCGTCACGCTCGACGCGAGTGGCGATGAGGGCGTTGACGTCGAAGAACCGGCGGTACGGGCTCTCATCCCGGGCCAGCCGCCACCAGGCAAGCCGGTAGTGCTGCTTCTCGAGCAGCTCGTGAAGCGCCTGCCGATCGGCATTGAGCCGCGCGACGATCGCGCCAGCGGCACCGGGCTCCCCCGTGCCAAGCTCCTTGATCGACTCGGACGAGAGCGGGAAGCGCTCGTCGCCATAGGCCACCCGGATTCGGCCGTCCTCGTGGACCAGCGTGAGGCGCCCGGCCTCGAGCTCCTCCCCGTACGGCTCGGCGAGCAGCGGGATGACGATCGTCGCGTTCTCACCGTTCTCGCCGAGGCTGAGATCGAAGTACGTGAAATACCGGCTGTCGCGGCCGTGCTCGAGCACATCGGACCACCACGGATTGCGGCTGATCGACAAGTGGTTGGGGACGATGTCGATGATGATGCCGAGGTCGTGAGCGCCGAGAGCGGCGATCAAGCGCCGCCACTCGGCGTCGCCTCCGAGCTCTTCCCGGATGCGACCGGGATCGATCACGTCATAGCCGTGGCGGCTGCCCGGAACTGCTTCGAACACCGGTGACGCGTATACGTGCGAGATTCCGAGCCCGGCAAAGAGCGGCGCCAGCGCCGCGGCGTCGGCGAAACGGAACGAGGGCTCGAACTGGAGGCGATAGGTCGCGCGCAGCGTGGACATGACTGAGGGGGAGCGGCCGTGCTGGCAGTTGCATCTTATGTGCCCGGAACTCCTTTTGCTTCAACCTGAAACAGGTGACTGTATGGCGCGAGCATTGTGGAAGGGACTCATCAATTTCGGACTCGTCAATATCCCGGTCGAGCTGCACACCGGCACACGCGATCACACGCCGCACTTCCGGCTGCTGCATCGCACCGACCTCTCGCCGATCAAGATGGAGCGGGTCTGCCAGACCGACGGCAAGGCCGTCGGGTGGAACGAACTCGTCAAAGGGTACGAGATCGAGCCCGGCCGGTTCGTGGCCGTGACCCAGGACGACTTTCGAACCGCCGCGCTCGAGCGGAGCCGCAGCATCGACATCCTCGCCTTCGTGCCTCGCGAGCAGATCGACGATCGCTATTGGGACACGCCGTATATTGCTCAGCCAGCCAAGGGCGCCGAGCACTCCTATGCCCTGCTGGCGCACGCGCTGCAGAAGAGCGGCCGCGTTGGCATCTCGAAGTACGTGATGCGGCAGCGGCAGCACCTGGCCGGACTGATTGTGGTCGATGGACGCCTGGTCGTGTCGACCATGCGTTTCCACGAGGATCTGGTGGCGCTGCCGGAGGCGTCTTCGTCGCAGAAGCTCGCGACCCGCGAGGTTGATCTGGCGATGAAGCTCATCGAAGGCATGGCCGATCGCTGGGAGCCGACCAAGTACACGGACGATTACGTCGCGGCGTTGATGAAAGTGATCGAGGCGAAGGCCGAAGGCGAAGTGGTGCGGCCGCCGAAGGACAAAGCGCCGCGGCCGACCAACGTGGTCGACCTCGTCGAGCGGTTGCGCGCGAGTCTCGCGCAGACACAGGGAAGCACTCGGCGTGGCGGCACGACCGCGTCACGCAAGACCGGCCCGGCATCGCGACGGGCAGGTGGACGGACGCCAGCGGCGCGCAAGGCCAAACGGGCCTCGAAGTCGCGCCGCCACGTTGCCTGAGGCGCGGGTCAGCGCTTCCGCGAACCGCTCGACTTCCGCGCGCGGCTCGTCTTTCGAGACGAGCTCGATTTCCGCTTGCGCGGCACCTTGGCGCCTTTCTCCCGCGCCTCGCTCAGCCCGATCGCGATCGCCTGCTTGCGGCTCTTCACCTTACCGCCGGAGCCGCTCTTGAGCGTGCCCTTCTTCTTGCGCCGCATTGCTGACTCAACCCGCTTCGACGCTGCCTTCCCGTATTTCGCCACATCCCACCTCCGGATACTGGGGACTGTCCCCGTCTCGCGTTGTCACGCGTCCGCAGACGAATCGTCGGTGGACGCGGGATCTGCCATCAAGCGGCGCAGAGAGAGCGCATTTGTCACCGCGACGCCGTCGGGGTCGTTGTTGAAATACGCGAAGACCGGCGTCCCATCCTGCTGGTGCTCGCGCAATCGTCCTGCCCACCGCGCCAGCGACGCGTGGTCATAACTCCCGTGGTAACGCCCGGTCGAGCCATGGAAGCGCACATACAGCACGGGGCCAACGACCGGTTCCGCGATCGTCGACCCGTGCTTGTCGTGCAGGCACAGCGCGACCCGCGCCCGCGCCAGCAGATCGAATGTCTCGGGCACGTACCACGACGGATCGCGAAATTCGATCACGTGAACGAGCCGCCGCGTTGTCATGGCGTGCGCGCCTGCCACCGGCAGCCGCCGGGGCAGCGCCTGGACAAACCCCTCCAGCCGATCGAGATTCAATGGAAACGCGGGCGGCAGTTGATAGAGCACTGGGCCCAGCCGATCGCCGAGCGAAGCGGCCCGGTCGAACAGGCGCGCGATGGCCTCCTCCGGATCGCGGAGGCGCTTCATGTGGGTCAGGTAGCGGCTCGCCTTGACCGCGATCAGAAACCGCCTGGGCGTTCCGGCGCGCCACGCGGCAAACGTCGATGCCTCGGGAAGGCGATAGAACGTGTTGTTGATCTCGACGGTGTCGAAAAGCGTTGTGTAGTGGGCGAGCCACTGACGCACGGGCAAGGTGGCGGGGTACACCGGACCCCGCCAGCTCTTGTAGTTCCACCCGGAGCAGCCGATGCGTGCTCGCGATCGCACCGGATCTTCGCACGCTAGCGCCCCGAGGCCAAAACGCGAGCCGTGGGCCTGGGGACCCGCCGGCGCGCGCGCACGACCGCGGCCTCAAAGGGAAGCGCCGCGGGAAAGACGGATCGCGGCCGCGAATCCGGAAGGATTGGCCACGTCTCCATGCACCGCGGGCACCGGAACATCGCATGGCCGGCGCCGTCGCGGTCGAACACCGGTTCGGCATGCCACAGGCAGCGCTCCTTCGTGAGCCACTCGAACCAGGACATACGCACCCTCCACACCAACCAAGCCCGCAGAGCACCCCGGCGGCCATCCAGCCGCCCGGAGCGCTCCACGGGTTGTGCTGAGCCGCGGCCGACGGGGGCTACCGGGCCGCGGCGGTACCCGTCACCGCGACTTCACCATCAGCTGGTTGTCGATGCGGTAGCCCTTGGCTTCCCTGGACGCGATCTGCTCGGCCCGGTTCTTCTGGGCCAGCGTGCTCACGGTGCCCTTGAGCACCACGACCTTGCGATTGCCGTCGGTGTCGACGTTGATGTCGCTGGCGTCGACGCCGTCGTCGCGCATCAGCGCCTGCTTGACGTCGAAGGTTTCCATCGCGCCGGCTGCGCTCTTGCCGGCCGTGCCGACCGCGCCGCTCACATCGCGGCCGGCCTCTCGCGCTGCCGCGCCGGCATCGCGACCCGCGTCACGCGTGGCATCCGTCGCGGACGGCGCCTGTCGGGCTCGCTCGTCGGCGGTTGGCTCCGTGCGTCGCGCGTCGCGCTCGCAGGCGGCTGCGCCGCATGCCAGGGCGCCGGCCAGCATCAGAGAAGTGAATGTGGAATACCTCATGGTGAACATCACCTCCGCTGCCTTCCGTAGCAGGCGGCGTGCCAGCAGGCCGATGCCGTCGAGCTCCGCGTCGTCGTCATACGGACGAGCGGCCGCCCCGCACGTGGGCAGCGGGCGACTCATCTTCGGTAGGGGGCCGACATGCCACGCGCCTGCCGGCGCCCGCCGAACGTCCTGCCTCAACGGCGACTGCGCTTCGCTCCAGCCCGGCTGCCGCGCGCGTTCGATTGGCTGCGCTGGTTCCCGCTCGGCCGGCGTCCGCGACCGTTGCCCGAGCGTTGTCTCGCACCGTTGCCGCCGGCCACAGCCAACGCCTCGCCGTACCGCGGCCGCTGTTACCGCCGGCAATCGCTTCCTGGTTGGCGCCGTTCTCCGCCAGCTCGGTGAGGAGAGCGTCCGCGTGCTTCTCTTCCTCGAGCGTCTCGCGCAGCTCCGCGATCTCCGGCTGTCCGAGTTGGTCCGCCCAGGCAGCCACCGTGTCGTAAAACGGCCATCTCGTAAGGCTCGGCCCGTTACGCCGCGGCGATGATGAGCGCCATCTCGAGTCGCCGCGCACGTTGCGTGCTGCGACAGCGCGCAGGTCGACGAGCCCCGCTTCGTCGAGATCGATCTACGCGCGCGGTGAGGGCGGTTCGGTGATGCCCGGCTTCTCCGAGGGGAGTTCGAGCGGCGGCTCGAGCGGCGGCGGATCGATGCTCGGCTCACGCTCGATATGCGGGCGATTGGGATCGTCTGGGGGCACGACCGGCTGCTCCGGTTCGGGAGTCGGCACCGGTCGTGGATCGTGCGGCGGTACGGGCGTGGGCGTGGGCACGAGGGTCTCCGTCATCGAGTGGGCGGGTTGTCCGGCGTCGGTAGCTCCGCCTTCGCCGGATCCATATCTCCGGGCGGCGCGCCTTCGGGCCGGTAGTGATATCCGCGTCGCACGGCGCCGATGGCGAGCAGCACGCAGCCGATCGCGAACGACAATCCTGCGATGAGAGCCATGGTGAGATTGCGATCCTCGGACACGCAGGCGTTTGCCGAACCTGCAATGCCGAGCACCACGAGCACGGCCCCGAGGACGAGCATCGTCAACATGAGGGCTCCTCTCCCGACCAGCCGGCGATTGCCGTGCTCGTCGCATCCACCTGAGGTGCAACCCTCGTGCCCGAACCTTTGTGTTTTTGAACCGGGGTGTTTTCGAATCCGCGCGCTACTCGGTACCCGTTTCGCTGATACCGCACTCCTTTATCTTGTTCAGCAGCGTCTTGTAGCTCACGTTGAGATACTGCGCTGCCTTGCGGCGGTTCCAGCGGAAGCGCACGAGCGCGCGATCGATCGCCTCGCGTTCGGCGCGCAATGCCGCGTTCTTCGCGAGCACCTGGAGATCGACGCCCTCCGCCGCGCTGCCATTCTCCGCGCCGGGCAGCGGCTCGTCGAGCACTGCGACCGCCCCGGGTGCG
>AR_comb_assmDRAFT_10285773_pt1 | contig 10698 bp, 5 predicted proteins | sample ArasoioldDNA_FD_10543 | JGI IMG/M metagenome (IMG submission 10543) | reverse complement strand
GCCGTTTTCAAACTCCTCGTTCGGTTTGGGACTGGGCGCGTTCGGCAGTAGCTTTGCGGACTGCGCCGGCCGCTTCGGCGAGTTTCTCGCGGTCTGTGGCGCAGCGACTTACCTCCCGGCGGATGGCACAAACGTCCCCGACTACATGTTGGCGGCCGGCAACTTCATTCCCCAGATCGAGGTTCTCTACGGCATTCTCTATGCGGGAGATTTTCAGAGGGTGGTGCACTTCGAGCGCAAGGACGCCGGCAGCGATGCGAAGCTGAGCGAAATCGTCGAAGGATGTCTTGAGATTGCCGAGGCGGAGGCTCTAGGCATCGTCATGATCGCTGAATCTGCCGGGCTCATCGGAACTGCATTGCGGCGATCGCCGGCACTTCGGGATTCTGAAACCGCCCTCTTTGCTTTTCCCCAGGTGCGCGACTGGCTTTCGTTTGCGGCAGAACCTGTCTATACACACGCTCTGACTCTGGTAGTTGGCATCGCCGCGCGGAAAGCACCGGCATTGCTGGTGCCCTTGCTTCGTCCGCTGGGACAATCTGCATTGGCTGGTCACTTTCACGCTGCAGCATTTTCTTATCGCCCGGTGAAAACGCGCGAACTGGATTTGCAAGCTACGACGGCGAACCTGTTTGAGTCAGAAGCACCTCGGGCCTTGCTCCATCTCTTGCATGATAATCGCGAAATAACCGGCGCGGGCGAGAGCCAGTTTGCGCGTGGCACTTGTTGGATGGGTCCTATTTCTGATGTGACCCTGGAGAGCAAATAAAATGACCCTTTTGATCGGAGTCCTATCCCTGGGATTGATTCTTTCTTTTTTGGCGCTCGGAGTTTTGATCAGCTTCAGAATCCTCCGCTTCGCCGACATCACGGCGGAGGGCTCCCTCCCTTTGGGGGCGGCAATCGCTGCAGTGCTGCTGGCCCGAGGAGTTGAGCCAACACTGGCCACTACCGCCGCTTTCTGCGGCGGGTTGGTAGCGGGATCAATCACCGGCGTGCTGCACACGAAGTTCAAAATTCATGGTCTGCTTGCCGGTATTCTGGTGATGACGGCCCTCTACTCGGTGAATCTCGATATCATGGGAAGGAGCAATATACCGTTGATTTCCGCAGTCACCTTGGCGAGCTATGCGGAGTGGGCGGGAGCGGCCATCCTCGGCGGTGGCCTTAGCCTGAACCTGTTCGGCTGGGAGGTGAGCACCCGCGATGTCTCTGTGTTCGCCTCCGTCCTCATCGCGATCTCAGTCGCAGGGCTAATTCTCTACTTTTTCTTCCGTACCAATCTTGGAACCGCGATGCGCGCCACCGGCGATAACGACCAGATGATTCGCGCTTTGGGCGTCAACGCGGATTATATGATCGTCTTGGGCCTCGCCCTTTCTAACGGTCTCATCGGACTTGCCGGCGCTTTGCTTGCCCAGTATCAAGGTTTCGCCGATGTACAGATGGGAATCGGCATGGTGGTTTTGGGGCTGGCGAGCGTCATCATCGGAGAAGCGCTGGTAGGTTCGGGAAGTCTCGGCCTTTCCATTGCCGGCGCTTTCATGGGGTCGGTGCTCTTTCGTCTGCTGGTCGCCATCGCCCTGAGGTGGGGTCTGGACCCCAACGATCTCAAGTTGATCACGGCGGTGTTCGTCTTCCTGGCATTGGTGGCGCCCAACTTTCTCAACTGGTTAGGTAAACGATCTGTTCTGGGTGAAGAGAATCGGATCGGCGCTCGATAGCTAATTACACCCACCATGGAACCCCCGCAACTCATGCTTGAAGCGCAAAGTTTGGCGAAGACGTTTAATCCCCAAACTCCCAACGAAGTGAAGGCCCTCAATGGCGTGGATCTTTCTATCACGGAAGGATCTTGGGTCGTGGTTGTCGGCACCAATGGATCAGGAAAATCGAGTCTGCTCAACGCGATTGCCGGCACTTTTTTCGTAGATACCGGCGAAATCCATTTAGACGGGCAAGATCTGACCCGCCGGGCCGAGCATCAACGGGCAAAACTTATCGGCCGCGTGTTCCAGAACCCTTTCAGCGGCACCGCCGCCAACATGTCGATCGAGGAAAACTTCGCTCTCGCGGCGAGACGTGGGATGTCGCGCGGATTGACTTGGGCGCTCCACGCCGAATTTAGAGAATCGCTCAGAGAACGTGTGCAGCGCTTGAACCTCGGATTGGAGGATCGCCTGAGCAATACCATCGGCAGCCTATCCGGCGGGCAGCGACAGGCGCTTACCATGCTCATGGCCACTTGGGTACGACCTAAACTGTTACTCTTGGATGAGCACACGGCGGCTTTGGATCCGAAGAGCGCCGATCAAGTGATCCGATTGACCGAGGATATCGTGTCGCGGGATAAACTAACGACTCTGATGGTAACCCATTCGATGCAACAAGCAGCGAGTTTAGGCGATCGTTTGGTGATGATGCATCGAGGCCAGATTATTCATGATCTGCGGGGCGCGGAAAAGCGCCGCGTCCGAGTCGATGATTTGCTGGCGCGCTTCGAGGAAGTCAGGCGCCGGGAGCAACTCGACGAAACCGCCGCGGAGATGCTGCGGCAGGCTTACATCTGATCAGTTCCGCGCTCAGTAGGGAACGCGCGAAGTTTGTCCGCACGTCGTAGAAATCTCCGGTTGGAACTCCGTTGAGACAGCCTACAGCCTACAATGGGCGACACCAAACAGAATTGCCTGTAATTTCCTCGGGACCTACGCAACCAAGAGCTTGGAATCGTGGCAAAGAAGCCCGCTAATTTGATTTACGGCCTCGACGAAAGCCCTCCTTTGGGAACAACCCTTTTGCTCGGCTTGCAACATATTCTCGCCTTGTCCAGTGCCTTCGTTTATCCTGTGATCGTTCTGCAGGAGACCGGAATGCTTGCCGCGCAGGCGGAACGGATGATCCACGCATCGATGATCGTCATGGGGATTGCGACGATTCTGCAAACGCTCCGACATGGCCGTACAGGTTCCGGTTATCTTTGTCTCGAGCAGGTGGGCCCCGCATATGTCCCGGTCTCTATTCTGGCGGTCAAGGCTGGAGGCCTGCCGCTGTTGGCGGGAATGACTCTGGTGAGCGGTCTCTTTGGCGTAGTGCTCTCTCGTCTCATGGGCCGTCTCCGTCCCCTTTTTTCCGCCGAGGTTACTGGCACCATCGTGATGATGGTAGGTCTCGCGCTTATTCCCGTCGCGGTCTCGAGGTTTCTAGGAATCGCAGAGTCAGGCGGGGTCATTGATCCGCTCTCGGTGAGTATCGCTTCCATCACTTTCTTTGTCATGGTTGGGGTGACTGTGTGGGGCTCAGCGAGGCTGCGGCTCTTCAGCGTTTTGATCGGCATCGGCGCTGGCTCGATCTGCGCTTATGCGAGTGGTCTAGTGAGCGATGAACACTTACACCGTTTAGAGCAGGCCTCTCTGCTCGCTCTGCCGTCTTTTACCGGAGAGGGCTGGTCCTTTAGCGGCGCGCTGCTGGTCCCCTTTCTGGTGACGGCGTTGGCCTCATCGCTTAAGGCGGTGGGTGACTTGACGACATGTCAGAAAGTGAACGATGCTGAGTGGAAGAGGCCGGATATGAAATCGATCAGTGGCGGCATCCTTGCAGATGCTTGCGGCGTGATGTTGTCTGGGGGAGTAGGAACCATGGGACAGTCGACCTCCAGTGCCAACGTCGGTCTGTCCATTGCAACAGGTGCGACAAGCCGCCGGATTGGGTTTGCTTGCGGCGTAATTCTGATGGTTTTGGCTTTTGTACCTAAGCTGGCGGTATTGTTTGCGATCATGCCGAGTCCGGTGATCGGAGCTCTGCTGTTTTTCGCGGCTAGCTTCATGATCGTTGCCGGAGTTCAGATTCTTACCTCGCGCATGATGGATGCCCGCAAGACATTTGTGGTGGGAGTCTCGATTATCTTGGGTCTAAGCATAAATATGCTGCCCGGTGTGTACCTAAATCTTCCGGGCATGTTACAGCCTGCTTTTGCCTCCTCGCTTTCGGTGGCTACGCTGTCAGCATTGCTTCTGAACCTGTTGTTTCGTATCGGGGTTGCGCAACGTGCGAAGTTGCAAATCGACCCTCGCGCGGATTCTTCAGAGCAAATATTTTTATTTATGGAGAACCAGGGCGGTGCCTGGGGTGCGCGCAGGGAAGTGATCGACCGCGCCAAGTCCGCGATGAACGAATGTGTCGAAGCCGTAAGCTTGCTAGAGCCAAGCATCAGCAGGATCGACGCTGAAGTGAGTTTTGATGAGTTCAGCCTCGATATCGATATGCGCTACGACGGGGAGCTTATGGAATTTCCCAGTGCGCGGCCTGCGGACGCGGACCTGTTGGAGGATGAGAGAGCGGTCGCGAGACTGGCGGGTTTTCTGATAAGGAACTATGTTGACCGGGTCAAGTCCGACCGAATCAACGGTCGCTCTCGTGTTCAGTTTCATCTTGAGCATTGAGACGCCGAGGTACGCTGACTCCAACCGACCTGCGACCAAAATCTCAGCGGCGATTCGAAGTCGTTTAGGAAAAAACCGCCAGCCCAGTATGGAGTGATCGCTCCATTCAAACTAACCAATCTGCCATGGCAAAGAAGCCAGCCGGTCTGATCTATGGTGTCGATGATAAGCCTCCGTTGACTGCAGCTGCTCTGTTGGGGCTCCAGCATGTCTCCGTCATGTCGGTTGGTTGGATCTTCGTCGTAGTCATCATTATCGGGATTGGTGGCACTCAGGAAGAAGTCACCAATGTGCTTCGGATGTCGATGATTGCGTCCGGCATCGCGACGATTCTGCAATCTCTGCCTAATAGCCCGGTAGGCTCCGGATGTTTTTGTCCCATCAGCAGCGGCCCGGCATATATCTCCGCGTCGATTCTAGCGGGCAAGGTCGGTGGCTTGAGAGCGGTCTTTACCATGACAATGCTCTCAGGCCTGTTCGAGGGACTGCTCGCTCGGGTCGTAACGCGCTTACGGCCGCTTTTTCCTCCTGAAGTCACCGGGCTGGTGGTGACGATGGTGGGAGTGCAGCTTGTGGCTCTCGGTTGCCCCAGGTTTCTCGGGTTTCAGGGCGGTGGCGCAGGTCCACAAGCATCCGCCACCACGGTTGGGATAGTGTCGTTGGCCGCAATGATCGGACCGACAGTATGGGGTAAAGGGAAGTTGAAGTTATATCCTGTGCTGATCGGTCTTGTGGCGGGTTACTTGTTCGCTTATTTTTTTGGTGTCTTTCAAACGGAACGATTGCGGGAGATGCTCGCCGCGCCAATGGTCAGCCTGCCACAGAAGATTCATACGGACTGGTCGTTTGATCTCGCGCTGCTGCCCGCATTCCTGATTGCCAGCCTGGCTTCGATCTTGAAAAGCGTGGGCGACTTGACCTTGTGCCAGAAAATCAACGACGCCGATTGGAAACGCACCGACATGCAGTCGGTCAGTGGCGGAATTTTCGCCGTCGCGATCGGTACCGGCCTGTCGGGTCTACTGGGTGGGATCGGTCAATCCACCTTCTCCAGCAACGTTGGTCTCTCGCTCGCCACCGGGGTCACCAGCCGGTCCATCGCCCTTCCCTGCGGCACCATAATGATCCTCCTGGCTTTTTTACCGAAGCTCGCGGCCTTTTTTGCCGTGATGCCCGATCCGGTGATGGGTGCAATTCTCATTTACGTCGCCTGTTACATGATTCTTGCTGGCATTCAGATGATCACATCGCGCATGCTCGACGCGCGGCGAATTTTCGTGGTCGGCATCGCTCTGATCTTCGGCCTGAGCGTGGACATAGTTCCCGGACTGTACCGCGACGTGCCCAACCAGATCCAGCCTCTTTTTTCGTCGTCTCTAGCTGTTTCCACGGTTTTCGTCGTGGTTCTGAACCTGCTTTTTCGGATCGGCGTTACCAAGCGCCAGGTTCTGGAGTTGACGCCGGGTGTCGATGGTTCGCAGAAAATTTTTGAATTCATGGAGACCCAGGGGAGCATTTGGGGAGCGCGCCGGGAGGTCATCATGCGCGCGACGGCGGCCCTCAATGAATTTGTCGAGTCCGCGGCCGGCCTGGGACTCGTGAACGGCAAGATCCAAGCCGAAGTCAGTTTTGACGAATTCAATCTCGATCTGGACATTCACTACGATGGCCAGCTCATGGAATTTCCCAGCTGGCGGCCGACCGAAGACGCACTTCTCGTCGATGAAAAGGCCATCATCGGACTCTCCGGCTTTCTGATTCGCCAATACGCCGATCGAGTGTGGTCGGAAGTAGTGAATGGCCGTTGCCGAGTCCAGCTTCACTTCGATCATTGAGAGATGATAGAAAGTAACTATCGATGGGAAGAATTCGGACTTTTAAGGCAAAACTCCTGCTCCTGGTTCTGATTGTCCTGCCAACTGCCGCCCTCTCCTTTGTCGTCCTTTCTAAGAGGGAGATTGAAAGCGCGCTGTACCACCGCGAGCAAGAAGCTTCTAAAAATGTCCTATACCTGGTCCTACAGACGATTGAGAGTCAATACCAGGATTTCATTGATCACAACCGTACAGTCTTAGAGATGCGCAAAGAGGCCATGAAGGCTCTCTCCAGAGTCGCAATCTCAACCATTGACGGCTTCTACGAGCGCTTTAAGAAAGGATTGCTGTCTGAATATGAGGCAAAACAGCAGGCCTTGGAACGGTTGAAAACATTTCGCTACGGGAGCGACGATTATTTTTTCGTTTACGATACAGATTACACTGCCATCTCTCACCCCGATCCGCTCTTCACGGGTCGAAAACTCAAGGACTACAGAGACGCCAAAGGTCTGTTGGTCGTCCAGGAGCTAATGAGGGCTTCACGAGAGCAGGGGGGTGGTTTTGTCCCTTACTGGTGGAAAAGGTTAGCGGACCCTGATGAGGAACCAGTCAGAAAGATCGGGTACGCCATCTTTTATCCCAAGTGGCAGTGGATGATTGGCACGGGACTTTATATCGATGACCTTGACGCGGAATATCAAAGGAAACTCAACGCAATCGCGGCACAATTGAAAAGCAGCTTTGCGAAGATCAAAGCCGAAACCGGTGGCTCTCTCTTTCTCTTTAACGGAAAAAAGGAGCTGATCATTCCTCCCATCGGCTCGGGTGATGAAAGACCTCATTTGGAGGAATTCATGAAGGCCTCGAGAACCCCCGATCAGCCCTTTCGCTATTTGCTGCAATCGGCAGGAACAAACCCCACGGAGGTCTGGAGGCAAGCCTACGTCGTTTATTTCGAGCCACTGGATTGGTACGTCGTTGGCGCATTTGATGAAGCTGATTTGGAAAAACCCGGCAAGATTCTGGTGCGAAAGGCGATGGTCTTTACGGTGGTCGCTTTGATGATAGGCCTTGCGCTTGCCTACATCATCGCGGCGAAAGTCTCGCGTCCGCTTAGCCAGCTCGCTGGGTACGCCAAAAATCTGCCATCGCGGGAGTTCAGGTCAGAACCCGACCCCGCCGTAGAGGGTCTCTCAAGACGAGGTGACGAGGTTGGGAGGTTGGCAGAGGCGTTTTTATTCATGCAGAAGATGCTTCAGGAATATCTTGACCACCTCAAGAAGACCACAGCAGCGAAGGAGCGCATCGAGAGCGAGTTGAAGATCGCCCACGAAATCCAGATGAGCATGGTGCCGAAGACCTTTCCGGCGTTTCCGGAGCGGAGCGAGTTCGATATTTTCGCCACCTTGGTGCCGGCCAAAGAAGTGGGAGGGGATCTCTACGATTTTTTCTTTCTCGATGACGATCATCTATGCTTTGCCGTCGGGGACGTCTCCGACAAGGGAGTCCCGGCGTCGCTCTTTATGGCCGTCACCAAGACCCTGTTCCGAGCGACCGCCCGGACCGGCAGCACTCCGGGTGAAATCCTCGCGCGCTTGAACGCCGAGATCTGTCGCGATAACGAGTCCTGCATGTTCGTAACCTTTTTTTGTGGCATCTTGGATGTCCGCACCGGTCAGGTCGATTATAGTAACGGCGGGCACAATCTGCCTTATTGCCTTCACCACGACGGCGTGAGTCCGTTGAAAAACACCGGCGGAGGGGCCCTGGGGCTTGTGGAGCAAAGTCGCTATGCATCGGGCCGGATGGTTCTCGCGCCCGGCGAAGCCCTGTTGCTTTACACCGATGGGGTGACCGAGGCCATCGACCTGAGCAAGACGCTCTATTCCGATCAACGGCTCGAGCAGTTCTTAGAAACGAACCGCGGCTCGGCTCCGCGCCAAATCATCGGCGATCTGATCCGCGACGTGAGGCATTTTGCTGGCGAAGCGCCGCAGTCGGATGATATCACGGTTCTGGCGTTGTTGTATTTGGGGATGACAGACAAAATGAGAGAAGAACTGGAGACCAAGCTCCATAACAAGCTTTCGGAGCTCAGGCGATTTAATCAGACCCTGATGGAATTCGGACAGCACCACGGTCTGGCCCCCACGGTTATGCATGATCTCAATCTCGCCCTGGAAGAAATTCTCACCAACATCATCTCGTATGGTTACACCGACGGTCAGGAACACGAAATTAGAGTGCGCCTGAGCGTGCGACCGGGAGAGGTTAAAGCCGAAGTGGAAGACGATGGGCAATCCTTCAACCCCCTGGCAGCACCCGAGCCGTACACGGCAGAAGCATTGGAAGAAAGGACCATAGGTGGACTCGGAATCCACCTAGTGCGCACACTCATGGATGACCTCGACTACAAAAGGCAAGCGGATAGAAATATCCTGACCATCAGAAAGAAGACGTAGGACTCTACATCGTTCTTTCCATTTATGGATCCCGCGACGAGGCGATCAAAGGCGTTAACTGCAATTCCACCCACCGAATAATGCCGGAAATCCAGCTCCGATTCGTCTGGGACAAACGGTCGCATATTCCGGGTACAGTTTATTAACAAGCTGGAGCTGGCTCTACCGAAGCGTCTGGACTATCTGACGTGGGACTTTCGGCGGGACATTCATCAAGATTTGAATAGGGCTGAGAAGTGAACGCGTAAAGGCGGACACGTCAGCCAATGCGCGGCTCACAAGCTCTGGCCGCGACCGCACCGCGAAGCGCGAACCGATTGCTTGACCGACGAAGGGGGTGTCGCAAAGTTGGCCGGATTTCCTGATCGGATTAGATTTCGGTACCTGACAACCGTAGACATCAAGCAAGGGTAAACACTTAACAAGGAGAGGCAGCGTGACGATAAGAACACAAACGCTCTTGATGGTGACCTTGCTGCTTGCCGCCGCGGTTCTTGCCACCGCGGGTGTTCTTGGCTGGAACTCGCGGCAGGCATTGCTTGCCGACACCGAGGCCGAGGGTCTTGTTATCGTGCGATTATTGGAACGCAGCGCGGCCTTCGGTGCCCGGGTCATGAGCGATGTTGAGGCCGCTATCGGCGAGCAGATGGTCATAGAGGCCACAATGGCAGCGCATCTCGTGGCCTTGGGAGAGGTGGCGGGAGTCAGCCCGCAGGAGATCAACCGGCGACTTAAACAAATCGCCGACGATACGGTGCTGGACGAAATCTGGATTACCGACGAGAAAGGTCATGCCTACTTAAGAAATATCTCGGAAATCGACTTCACCTTTAGCCCGGACCCGAAACAGCAGCCCCAGGCCCATGTCTTCTGGCCGCTACTAACAGGAAAGGCCAAGAGCGTTGTCCAGGAAGCGCGCCAGCGCGAAGTAGACACACAAGTTTTCAAATACGTGGGGGTGACGGGGGTAGATAAGCCGCGCATCGTTCAGGTAGGTTATAACGCCGCCTTTCTCCAACAACTGCGGCAGCGCATGGGGCTGACCCGTCTGGTCAATCAGCTTGTGTCTGAAGGAAGCGTCATCGCGATCCGCGTCCTCGACAAGAGCATGATCACCGTGGACTACGCTGAGAGGCTTCGGGACGATAAGCTACCCGAGCCTTCGGAGAGCGATCTGGCAAACCTTCGCAAGCTGGTGAGCGAAGGGCGAACCGAAAGCCATTTGGAAGGGTCGCTCCTCAAAGTAGCGGCTCCAATTGGCGAGGAAGGGGGAGAACTAAAAGGTGGGGTGATTCTGGTGACTCTCCCCACCGATCGTATGCAGGCCGCTATTCGCGGCGAGACTCGGTTGGCAACAGCTGTTAGCGGCCTCGTGCTTTTGTTTGGATCGGTCATGGCTATTTTTGGCGCCCGGACCATCTCCAGGCCAATTGCTGATTTGACCGAGATGACCCGCCGGATCGCAGGCGGTGACTTCACCCAACAGATCACTATCCGGGCAAAGAATGAAATTGGCGTTCTCGCAGCCTCGTTCAACGAGATGACGCGGCGCTTGAACGAATCCATCGAGCATCTCAAAGAAACCACGGCGGCAAAGGAACGGATCGAAAGCGAGCTGCAAATCGCCCATGAAATTCAAATGAGCATGGTGCCGAAGATCTTTCCGCCGTTTCCCGACCGGAGCGAATTTGATATTTTCGCCATTTTGGCGCCCGCGAAAGAAGTAGGAGGAGACTTCTACGATTTTTTCTTTATCGATGACGACCATCTATGCTTCGCCGTCGGCGATGTCTCGGGCAAGGGAGTCCCGGCGTCCCTTTTCATGGCCGTGACCAAGACGCTTTTCAAAGCCACCGCTGGGAACTGCGGCACTCCCGGTGAAATTCTCGCACGCTTGAACACCGAGATCTGCCGCGATAACGAATCCTGCATGTTCGTGACTCTTTTTTGCGCTATCTTGAATATCCGCACCGGTCAGGT
>AR_comb_assmDRAFT_10182066_pt1 | contig 10700 bp, 8 predicted proteins | sample ArasoioldDNA_FD_10543 | JGI IMG/M metagenome (IMG submission 10543) | reverse complement strand
GCCCAGCTCTTCGGAGCTGCGTAGATTTCGTCCGCAAAGACACTCACGGCAACCGGGATCTTGACGCCTCGTGCGTCGAAGAAGCCGCCCGCGTTCGCCAGTTGCCTGAGCTCCCAATAGAGGCGCGCCGAAGAGATTGCTGTATTCGTGAGCCAGTAGAGCGTGATGTTATCCAGGATGTCATCTCGGGTGAGCCCTTCGGCGGCACCATCGAAGACGCGGGCGATCAGCGCGTAGCTGGCCGCATCATGGTCAAGGATCCAACCGGCCAGGCCGATGGGTGAATCTGCGATCCCGTACAGCGTCTGCGGACGGAGCCCCATCTCGTTGGCGTAGCCGAGTCCCTTTTGATAAAAGAACGAAAGCTGATCCCAGGCACGCCGTTCGTCAGGCGAGAGATTGGAAGACGGCGGATTGCCAAGCGCGAGTGCCTTCGCAATGTCGGGCGGCACGGTTGCAGGCATGTTGGTTGAAATGCCGAGCAATTCCGGAGGCGCTTGCAGCGCCATCACTTCCGAAATCACGCTCCCCCAATCACCACCCTGCGCCACGAACTTCGTGTAACCGAGCCGCTTCATCAGTGTCACCCACGCACTCGCGATGGTGGCCGGATTCCAGCCAGGCGCAGTGGGCTTGCCCGAGAAACCGTATCCTGGCAACGACGGAATCACCACGTGGAACGCGTCCGCTGCGCTCGCGCCGTGTGCCGTGGGGTTGGTCAGCGGCCCGATTATCTTCAGCTGCTCGATCACGGAGCCGGGCCATCCATGCGTGACGATGAGGGGCAACGCATTGTCATGCTTCGATCGCACGTGAATGAAATGAATGTCCAGCCCATCGATCTCGGTCATAAAGTTTGGTAGGGCCTTCAGTTTCGCCTCGCACTTGCGCCAGTCGTAATCAGTCTCCCAATAGCGCGCGAGTTTCTGCATCGTCGCGAGCTGGACGCCTTGCGATTGATCGGTGACGGTTTCCCGTTCGGGCCACCTTGTCGCTTTGATGCGCTTGCGCAATTCGATCAGTTCCGCATCCGGAACGTTTATCTGAAAGGGACGAATGGCAGTCTTGTCTGCAACCTTCTCCGGAGGCTCTTGTGTAGCGCTCGTCGGGGTCATGGTGTGCTCCTGAGTGTCATGAGTAGCTGTTGATAACGCGGCGTCGTGAGCGCTCACCAGATGTTGGCGGCTGATCGATGCCCTGATCGAATCAAGGCGCTCCAATCGGCGTCGATTCGTCACACGTCGCAAACAGCAGCAGCCGTGGAGCACCCGACGTGCCAGACTGAGAGCGCGCTACCCTATTCTTCGTTCGTATGACGCTGACTGTGTTCGAAGCTTCTTTGACGAAGCCGGACCCACCACCAAACCTTCATCTGCTCGTTGAGGCCCTCTGGCATGAACGGCGCGGCGACTGGACACGCGCACACGAGATCGCGCAAGGAATCGACAGCGACGACGCCGCCTGGGTACACGCATACCTCCACCGTCGTGAAGGTGATTTCCCGAACGCGCGTTATTGGTATCGCCAGGCGGGCAAGCCGCTCGAAACTGGCAGTCTCGACGACGAGTGGCGCGTCATCGTCGAAGCATTGCTGGCGCGATAGCCCAGCGTATCGTCCTATTTCCTGATCAATCCCTTATCCGTCGTGCGCGGACCGCCGCATTTCACGGGAATCACGCAACGCGTACGGATTTTTACGCTGGCAACATCCTTGCTCTTTCTCAAGCATTCACCATCGCCTGGCTTCATGGAGGCTCAAGGAGGCTTTATGCGGCGCATATCAACCGCGCTCGCGCTTGGCGCGGCATTTCTGATCAGTGTTGCACCTGCGTATGCGCAACGCTGGGGACGCGGGCCGACGCCGCGTTCGGGCGTCTGCTTCTACGAGGACATCAACTTTGGTGGCCGCTACTTCTGCTCGGCCGCCGGAACGTCGACGCCACAAGTCTCATCCGGCAACAACGATGAGATTTCGTCGATTCGAATTTTCGGTGATGCCGTCGCGACCGTGTACCGGGATCCGAATTTCCGCGGACAGTCGCGAGTGATCGACTCGAATGTAAGCGACCTGCGATCGCTGAGCTTCAACGACCGCATTTCCTCGTACCAAGTGGACTCCGATCGTGGGAATTGGTCTCGCGACGCACGACGGTACCCCAACGAGCCGTACGGCCGGACCGTACAGCCCAACGCGAGCCGCTGGAGCTACCGCGATGCCGAGCAAGTCGTGCGTCGGAGCTATCGGTCGGTTCTAGGGCGCGACCCGGATCCCTCAGGACTGCGCAGCTGGACGGAACAAGTCATTAACAACAACTGGACGCAACGGGATCTGGAATACGCGCTGCGTCAGAGCGACGAGTACCGCGAACTGCATCAGGCCCGGCGGCGATAGAGTCGCCATTCACATAGGCGATCCGGTCACGGCCGTGCGGACGCGTTCCGCGCGGCCGTCTCGTCTCGGCCTTCCTTCGTATCTGCGACAACCGACGCCGAGAGGCAGGCGTGGGAAGAAATGATCGCGCGCGACCTGGCGCGCAAGCCGCTCTGCAAGACGCCTTTCGCAGTTCGCGGATCGCACAAGATTACGCTTCCACAATTCTGCAATTCCGCTTGCGGAATTCGCGACGTGGGATCACCGGCCGGCTCGCGAGCGCACGAATGATGGCCGAATCCAGTAACCGCCCCCGCACAAGAGGTGGCAGCGGTCTTGCCCGAATCAGTGGGCGAGACATTCCCAGTGAGCAACCCTAGCGATCATCAACCGCTGACTATTGGTGTGTCCAGCCGGCCTCTATTCCTTCAACCGAATGCGGCTTCTTCTCCCGGACATGCGCGCATTCCGGGTGTCGCGCTGAGCGTCGGTCTGCACCTGATCTGTCTGCTCGGCGGCATCGCGATCGCGCATTCCGTGCCGGAGCGTACGCCGCGCCCAAAGTCATCGTTGACGTTTTCTCCCGTTACCTTCGCGGTGCCCGTGAACGTGCTGCCGCCAAAGCCCGAACCGGCACGGCTCGCAATCCGAAAAATCGAGACGTTGCCTAAGCCGCAGAAACCTCCTCTGGACGATCCGAGTCGCAGGACTGAGCCGCCGTCCGTCCCGCAGGTCCCCGTGACGCCAACCGTTCAGGCCGAGGTTCTGGAGCCGCTGCCTAACAACGTCACTGTTCCGAGCGTGCAGAAGGCGCCGGAACCCGCCGTGCGCGTGGGTGCCTTCGAGACTGTCGCAGCAGCTCGCCCGCAGGCGCGAGAGGCGGCTGTCGTGTCGGCAGGGTTTGGCGATGCTTCCGCGCGAGGATCGGTTCGCGCGCTGCCGACAGCAGTCGTCGCGTCGGGAGGATTTGATCGTGAAGTAGTGGCTCCGCCGCCAGCGGTTGCCCCGACCGCCGCGCCGGCCACCGCCTTCGGTGATTCGTCAATCGAGATTCTGTTCAAGCCGAAGCCGCGCTACACGGACGAGGCCGAAGCGCTCGGCATCCAGGGGACGGTGGTACTCGAAGTCGAATTCACCGCGTCGAATGAGGTTCGCGTGCTGCGCGTTATCCGAAAACTGGGGCACGGGCTCGACGAAGCCGCAGTGCGTGCCGCCGAACAGATTCGTTTCAAGCCGGCACGCCGCCAGGGCATAGCCGTCGACTCCCGCGTCACCGTCCAGATCGAATTTCATCTCACATAGAGGTCCCGTCATGCGAGGTGCGTCCGCTGCCATACTGCTCGTCGCGCTGTTCACCGTTCCGTCGTCGACGCGCGCGCAATCTCCCAACGCGCCTGGAGGCGACGAACTGAACGTCGCCGATGTCGTCGATCGCATGAACCGCGCGGAGACGGCGCTATTCGAACGGCTCAAGTCGTATCACCCGCTCGTCGAGGCGTACATCCAGCATCTCGTGCCCGATCAGCAACTCGGTTGGGCGCCCGCAAAGGACGACTACTTCCTTGGCCAGCTTGACTTTACTGATCAGCCGCGGCTTCGGGCGCTCGGTCAGGCGCGAAAGCAGACGAATCGAGGTGCCCGCTGGTCGCCCGTCAACGCGGGTCGTCTGCTTCCCGACGGTTTCGCGGCGATGGCCGCACCCGACTGGAAGGGATTGGATCGAAGCCGCTATCAATTCACGTTTGTCCGACGCGAATTCCTCGGTGAGGCACGCACCTTCGTGTTCGACGTGAAACCGCTCCGCAATCGCGATGGCTTCTCCGGCCGTATCTGGATCGAGGCTCGCGACTACGCGCTCATTCGCTTCAACGGCATCAATCAGGGCACGAATCAGATGCTGTCGTCTTTCTTCAACGATAAGCGGCTCTCGTTTCACATGGATGGGTGGCGGGTCAACGTCATGCCCGGTGTGTGGCTGCCGTCCTACGTCTACTCCGAGGAAACGGACCTGAGCGACGCCAGCTCACCGCGCGCGAAGGGTTTCAGGAGCCAGGTGCGCATCTGGGGCTACGAGACGCAGGCTGCCATGAGCACCCAGCAGCTGACGGCGATCCATATCAATGAAGCCGTGGTGGACGACACGGACTCCTTCAGCCAGCTGTCGCCAGTCATGAGCCAGAGGCGTTGGGAACAGGAAGCCGAAGCGAATGTCATCGAGCGGCTCGAAAAGATCGGACTGCTTGCGCCCGCCGGTGAAGTGGACCGTGTGCTTGAAACGGTCTTGAACAACCTCGTCGTCACGAGCAAGCTCACGCTCGAACGTCCGCTCCGCTGTCGGGTGCTGCTTACCTCTCCGCTCGAATCGTTCACGATCGGCCACACGATCGTGCTGAGCCGCGGACTGATCGACGTGCTTCCCGACGAAGCCAGCCTCGCAACGATGCTTGCCCACGAGCTGGCGCATGTGGAACTCGGGCATCCACTGATCGACACGAAGTTCGCATTTGCGGACCGTCTGATGGTGAGCGATGCCGACCTGTTGCCGGCGCTGCAGTTCCATCGCACGCCGCGCGAAGAGACTGCGGCCGACGAGCGGGTCATTGAGCTGCTGAAAACATCGCCCTACAGCGACAAGCTCGCGGGTGCAGGACTGTTTCTGAAGACAATCGCGCAGTCGGCGCGACAGCTGCCAAATCTCATACAACCGCACATCGGGGATCACGTGGCTGATGGCGGGCAGATCAACCGCTTCGCGGGGCTGGTTGCCGAGGCACCCGCGCTCGCGCCGGCCAATCTCGAGCAGATTTCAGCCCTGTCGCTTGGCGCACGGATCGTCGTCGAGCCATGGAACGACCGTTTGGTGCTGGACAAATCGCCGGCAGTGCCGCTGGTCTCTGTTCGCGAGAAGATGCCGCTCGCGGTAACGCCGCTGATGCCCTACATCAGATACAAGGAGGGAGTCGCACCTCAAGCATCGTCGCGGTGATGCCTCACACGCTAATCACGATTGCCCAACCGAGGTCCGAGTTGATTTTCCCGAGCCCGCGGACGACCTCGTCTGGCAATGTCATTGCGACGAACTGGCTCGGTCGATCGAACTTCGGTGGTCGTCCACGCTTGGTTGCGGACTGGCACTCATCGCACAAAGAAGATTTCATCACGGTGATGCCTCAGACACCCTTTTATCGTGCCAGCGGATTCGGACGAAGCTGGAGCTTCACGAGTTTTGGACGCGTCCCTTTTCCGCCCTCGAGATGCCACGTCGCGCGGCTCGCCGACGCCGTCCACAATCCCCTACCCTTCCACCCGGCCTTCGGATCGTCGATGCGGCCGTCGAGCTGCTTGACGAAAAATCCCATCGGATACGGCACGCGCAACGTGATCCACCTGCCATCCTTGAGAAAGAGGAGGGAGTCGGAGAGGTTGCCGGTAGCGATCGGAATGTTCCTGCCAAGGCCGAACGAGTCGTACTTGTCGACCCAGTTGTAATAGTTCGAATCCGCGGCTGCTGATTCTGGACTGCCGGCGAAGTTTGGGCCGGGCACCGGGTAGAACGTCCATCCTTCGTCACACTGTCGGCCCGTCGCCTTCGGGCCGTTCAGGGGCCCTTTGCACTTGCGGCGATCGAAGCTGGCGTAGTGGCCGCTGGCGAGCACGGTCCAGAAGACGCCGTTCGCATCGACATCCATCCCGCGCGGGTTATAGCCGGCGCCCGCCACGCGGCCGTACGGCACCTCGAAGATTTCTGCCAAGGTGGTGTACGGAGGATTCGCTCCGGGAATGACATGGACTGCCGCGCCGGGGAACGCGTTCGTGTTCCCCCAAACGGTCCCGTCGACGGGGCTGACCGCGATGCCGTAGAAGCTCGCGTCGATCCGTTTGTCTTTCGCCGGGTCGACTGGTTTGTCGGGCTCGACCCAGGGGTCCTGCTTGCCGTTGCCGTTGGTGTCGAGGATGAGCGGTGCCCATCCCTGTGCCTTCTGCTCGTCGCCGGTTTCATCCCAGACGCGCGTGTTGATCCAACCGGCAACGCCCAACTCGCCGGACCAGAGTGTGTTGTCCGCGTCGTGCGCGAAGTTGAGATGGAACGTGCCGAAGCAGGTATTCAGCATCTTGAACGACTTCGTCTTCGGATCGTAGACGGCGTACTGACGGTTGCTCGACTCGAGCGGGAAGAGCTTCGCCGACCGATGATTCGATCCGGCCTTGCAGAACGCAGGATTCGGCGCGTTTCGCAGTCGCGACGTGTTCCAGACGCGGCCTTTTTGATCCATCACGTTGCTGTGCGTAATGACGCGGCTGTCCCAGTAGACTTCGTCGCCCCAGTAGGCCGAAGGCAGCCCACGGCGGCGCGCAACCGGACGCAGGTTGGGATCGATGGTGGGAATCGTGACCTGCGTCGCGCTGTTCGCGACGGGATCGAGGATGCTTATGTGATCCGAGCTCACCTCGTGGACGCCATATACCAATCCGTTCGCGTTGACTGCCGGATTGCGCTTGTCGCTGGCAACCGAATCGTGGAAATACTCGTTCGGGTTCGCCCAGTCCCACTGCGTAATGACGACATTCCGCTCGATTCCCTGCGGCCGCTGCGGCGCGTCGTGCGGATACTCGCCCGCGGCGATGCGATCGGTCCAGTCGGCGAGTATCGCGAGAACGCGCGCCTTGCCGAACCGCTGGGGGTACGCATACATGTCGTCGACGCCGGAGTTGGTGCGCTTGTCCCACGCCTCGACCGAGTTGACGCCGCGAAAGACCTGCGGGATTTCGCGCGTCGCCTTGTTCCCGAGTTGATGGCACGGCGTGCAGGTCGTCGTCTTGATGTTTGCGATCCACTGCGCCTGGCTGCGCATCCCCTCGGCGATGCCGTTGCCGCGTGGTCCGGTTCCTGGAAACTCGCTCTTGTCCGGAATGGTCATCAGCGCGAACCAATAGTTCGCAGGGTAGTACTGAGCCGCGGTTCGTGGATCGGGCGCGACGACCGCAGTGAGATTCAGTGCTTTGCCCGGCGTCGCTTTCACCTTCGCCGAATCGACGAGGCCGTAGCCGCGGACCCAGACATCGTAGGTCGCCTTCGGCAGATCGGGCATAACATACCGGCCCTGATCGTCAGTGACGACGATCTTGTTCATCTTCGTCGGTAGATTAGTCGTCTCGGCGATCACCCAGACGCCAGCTTCGGGTCCGCGCGTGCTGGTCACGACGCCGTCGATGTCGTCGGCGTCGATGGCCACAGCGGAGCGCACCTGCGCGGTCGTGTGCGCGATCAACAGTGCCAGCGCAACCAGTGCAATCGAAAGCGCGCGACGCATGATGATCACCTGGGCGCCGTGGCCGCCAGCAGGTCGGCCAGATGGGTCTTCCAGACGATCGGGCGCGAATGTGTCTGATGGCCGCGCGTCTGATCGGTAATCGGGATGAGGACGAATCGTCCGTGCTTCACGCGTGTGATCTCCCGTTCCATGATGCCGAGCTCGGGCGGATTGATGAAGTCGTCGGCGGAGTTGATCGCGAGGAACGGAGCGGTAATCGACTCGAGCTTCGGAGAAGGATCGTAATTACGCGACGCGTCGTACCGGTACGCCGTGTCGTTGGCATCCGCGGTCGCCAACTGGGCTTTCAGCTGATCCTCGACGTACTTGTCAGCGGCCGCACCGGTCGGGTACTGCAGCTGGAGCTGCAGCGGCGCGCTGCCGGCGATCATCGAGAGGTAGATCGCCGTGGCGAGCCCGTGCGGCTGCTCTGCGTATTCGCCGTTGTGGTAACCGGGATCCTTGCGAATCGCGTCAATAATCATCCTGCGGTACATACGATTGCGTCCCCCGATTGCGACGGGGTTGCTGGCGAGCGCGACGAACGCGTCGCTGACGGCGGGATAGGTTTCAGCCCACATCCAGGTCTGCATCGCGCCCATCGACGTGCCGAGCAGCAGTCGCAGGTGCGCCACGCCGAACTTCTCGGTCACGAGCATGTACTGTGCGGTGACGATGTCCGCGTAGTCGTAGCGGGGGAACTTCGCATGCAGGCCGTCACTTGGCTTGCTCGACCCCCCGGTGCCGATCGCGTCGGGAATGATGATGAAGTATGTATTGCCGTCGAGCAGCTGTCCCTGCTCGAGGAGCTGCCCGGCGAAATCCTGAGCGAGGAAATTCGCGCCGGTCCCGCTCGTCCCATGCAACAGCAGCACAGCGTTCCGGATGACACCGGCCGGATCGCGACGCGGTGTGCCGATCGTCCGGTAGTGCAGCCGCAGCTCGGGCAGCACGTCACCTGTCCCGAATCTGAAATTCCTGATGACGTAGTCACCCTCAACGGGTGCGGGATACGTCGCGGCGAACGCGGGACCCGCTCCAACGAGCAGCGCCGCAACCGTGACGGCGCACAGCGTCTTCATGGCGCGACAGCATAATCCGAAACCAAGGGGCGGGTTTGAGGAAGACCGTTTATACTCACCTCACTTTTGGTGAGCCGGGCCCGCCGAATCGGGCCTTCTTTCACAACACATCGGCGGCAGAACAGCCGGAGGACTCATGATGCGGACGCTCCTCGTGTGGTTTCTCGCATCCATTTCGCTCGTGGCGCAACAACCGGCCGCCCGTGGGGCCGGTCCCGCACCGACCTACAAGAACTTGAAAGTGCTTGCGGCGAACTCCGACGTGCCCTTCGTCATGGCCAGCTTCAATGAGGCGCTGGGCGTGCAGTGCACGTACTGTCACGTACAGGGGGACATGGCTGCCGACGGCAATCCCAAAAAGGAGATGGCGCGCAAGATGATCAGCATGGTGCGCATCATCGATACCAGCTTTTCGAGTAGCAACGGTGTGTTCCCGGCTGGCTATCACGAAGTGGATTGCCTCACGTGCCATCGCGGCAACGTGAAGCCGGAGACGGTCGCGCCGAAGAAGTTCTACAACCGCGGCAACGCGCTTGGCGATGGACCGTTCCCCGAGAGGCCGGGCGTCAGCTTGAAGGTGCTCCCTCCGAACACTCCCGTACACGGTCCTGATTCCGTCATGGGTGAATTCCGTGACGCGCTCAGTGTCGATTGCGCCTATTGCCATGGGGGTGGCCCGCAGGAGAACGACATCAACCCACGCAAGGACCTCGCGCGCAAAATGATTCTGCTGGTCCGTCAGATCAACACGAACTTCCCAGGTACCGGCGTCTTTCCGGTCGGTCCGCAGGTCGTGACCTGCTATACGTGCCATCGCGGCGACCCACACCCCGTGAGCTGGTCAAACAAACGGTACGAGTTGCCAACGGCCAAGCCCTGATCGCAGCACTCGGCGAAGGGTTGAAGGAGCGACTATGGCTAGAAAAACGAATAGACGCGAGTTTGTGCAGGTCGCCGGACTGGCGGCGTCAGGACTTGTGGCGACTGCTGGGCCACTGGCCGCCGTTGCCGAACCGCAGCAGACACGACCGGCGCCACAGGCGCGGCCGGCGCCGAGCTCAATGGGCGCCCGCTTTCGCGTATTACTGAATGGGCCTGAGCCTTTGATCTGCCCTGGCGCCTACGATGTGTTGACGGCTCGTCTGATCGAAGTCCACGGGTTCAAAGCCGCGTTTGTCGGCAGTAGCGCTCCCAATCAGGAATTGGTCGCTCTGCCGGATCAGGCGGTCGTCACGGTGTCCGAGATCATCGCCTATAACAGCGTCATCGCTTCGAATGTGGATATCCCGATACTAGCCGACGTGGACGACTTCGGTGCGACGCCTCTCAACGTGTACCGCTTTGCGAAAGAGGCTGAAAGAGTCGGCATCGGCTGCGCGGCGTTCGATGACCGAATGCCGCTCAATCGCGCTACCGCGTACAACGTGCCGGGCGTCTTTCCAAAGGCTCGGATGATCGACAACATCCACGCAGCCGCCGACGCACGCACGGACATGGTCCTGATTGCCAGGTGTCTCGCTCCGACGCCGAACAACTCGTACACCGAGATGCTGGACCGGGCGGCCGCCTATGCTGAAGCCGGTGCTGACGCTGTGTGGATTGGATTACCAACCGCGCAGGATTACGTCAAGGCCGCTGACATGATCAAGAAGCCGCTCATGGCCGTGATCGGTGGCGCGAATTTCCCGGCAACGGCCGCGGCCATGAGGGCAGCTCGGGTCGTTGTGGGTCAGAGCGCGAGTATGGTCAACATTGCATTGGGCGCGATCGACAAAGCCCTGGTCGAATTGAAAACGACAGGACGAATGACGGAAGCCCAAAAGGGTGCGCTGAGCCGCGAGGTGTCAGACAAGGTCGAACAGGTTACGGAACTCAACGCCCGTTCGCGGAAGTACAACCTTCCCAGCGGTTCGGCTCCGGAACGCTAGCAGGGGG
>AR_comb_assmDRAFT_10034403_pt1 | contig 10703 bp, 10 predicted proteins | sample ArasoioldDNA_FD_10543 | JGI IMG/M metagenome (IMG submission 10543) | reverse complement strand
AAAATGAAAACCACAATCACAATTATTACGGCAAATATTGGTACCATTATAAAGAATCGTTTCGAATGATCAATCCCTGTTTTATTAAATAGCGCTTTAATGCTCCTATTTCAATTTCTTTAAAATGAAAAATGCTGGCGGCTAATGCAGCATCAGCTGCGGCTTTTTGAAACACGTCTTTGAAATGCTCCACCGTTCCACCACCACCGCTGGCGATAATCGGAACCGGTAAGTTATCGGATAATTGTTTGGTGATATCCAAGGCAAAGCCCTGTTTGGTACCATCGTGGTTCATTGATGTAAGTAATATTTCTCCGGCGCCAAGCATCACAGCATGTTTGGCCCAATCAAAGCACTCGGCATCTGTTTTTGTTCTTCCACCATCCAGGTAAACATACCAGTTACCATCCGCTTCCTTCTTCGTATCAATAGCCAACACCACGCACTGGCTGCCGAATTCATTGGCCAGGTCATTGATCAATTGCGGATTTTTAAATGCAGCCGTATTCACCGAAATTTTATCAGCGCCATTATCCAGTAAAACCTTTACATCATCGACATTCCTGATGCCACCACCAACAGTAAAAGGGATGTTGATATGTTTAGCGATTCTTCGCACGAGTTCGGACAACGTCTTTCGTTTCTCAACAGTTGCTGTTATATCCAGGAACACGAGTTCATCCGCACCTTGCTGTGCATACAAAGCTCCCAATTCTACCGGATCACCGGCATCGCGAAGATCAACAAAGTTGGTGCCCTTAACCGTGCGGCCATCTTTGATGTCTAGACAAGGTATGATACGTTTAGCTAACATTTCATTTTGAACTGAACTCCGCTTTGGCTATTAAAATTCTCAATGTTTAATGCTCAACGCTCAATATTCAAGATTTAGGAATCTTCATTGAGCATTGAACATTGATTATTGAATATTGAACATTTGCAATTCCCGTAACAAAACTCTTCCCTCATAAATCGCCTTACCAACAATTACTCCCGAGCATCCTATCTTTTCCAGCTCATCCAAATCTTTTATCGAACTTACTCCGCCACTCGCAATAAAATTCAGCCCAGGAAATTTTTCAATAATGCTTTTGTAAAGATCAGTAGCTGGTCCTTCCAGTTTTCCGTCCTTACTTACATCAGTACAGAATATCTGCTTTATTCCACGCTGGATATATTTCCCAATAAAATCATACACCCATTCATCGGAAGTTTTTTGCCAGCCATGAATAGCGATCTTCTCGTTTTTCACATCGGCACCCAGCAGAAATTTTTCAGCTCCAAACTCAGTTATCCAGTTGGTAAATTCTTCTTTACCAGTAATCGCTATGCTACCTACCGTCGCCAGTGCTGATCCGGAATCAAATACAATTCGAACATCGTTGCTTGTCTTAATTCCGCCTCCAAAATCAATGATCAATGAAGTTTTTGCGGCGATCGTTTCCAGCACTTTCCAGTTTTTAACTGTTCCTGCTTTTGCTCCATCAAGATCCACCAGGTGCAAACGCTTTAAACCGGCATCTTCGAATTGTTTGGCAACCTCCAGCGGCCGCTCATTATAAATTTTCTTTTGCGAATAGTCTCCCTGCACAAGGCGAACACATTTGCCATCGATAATATCTATTGCCGGAATGATTGTCATATAAATTGAAATATTGAACACCAAATACGAAACCGGAAACAAAACTATAATGCCAGGAAGTTTTTTAATATCTTTTCTCCTGCTTCCGCCGACTTCTCAGTATGAAACTGTACCCCATAAAAATTATCTTTTCTTATTGCTGCCGCGTACTCGATACCATAATTACATTTTGCAATTGTGTATTCACTGTTTTCCGCGTAATAACTGTGCACGTTGTAGATGTAGCTATTCTTCACCACTTCAGCAAACAAGCCGGATTTGAGATCATAAATCGTATTCCATCCAACCTGGGGAATCTTTAAACCCGGGTCGTTAAACCTTTTCACGTTCACCGGTATTATACCCAGACATTTTGTATTGTTTTCTTCGGAACGGGTACATAATAGCTGCATACCGAGACACACACCCAGCACTGGCTGTTTTAAACTTTTTATTACCTCATCAAGTTTTCGCTCTTTCAGGTAATTCATCGCCGAACTTGCCTCACCAACTCCCGGAAATATCACCTTGTCAGCCTGCCCGATCTTTGTCGCATCATCTGTTACTTCAGCCGCGACACCTAAACGCTCCAGCGCAAACAACATCGATTGAATGTTTCCTGCATTGTATTTAATAACTACTGTGTTCATTTGATCTACAATTTCGCGTCAGACGGAGACCGTCAGACACCGTCTTACTAGAGTACTCCTTTTGTACTTGGTAAATAATTATCAAACGGATCTCTTTTCACTGCCATCCGTATAGCCTTTGCAAAAGCTTTAAAGATCGCTTCTATCTTATGGTGCTCATTTTCCCCGTTGCATTCAATATTCAGATTACATTTTGCTGCATCGCTGAACGACTTAAAGAAATGAAAGAACATTTCCGTCGGCATTTCTCCAATCTTTTCTCTTTTGAATTCGGCCTTCCATACAATCCATGGACGTCCGCCAAAATCGATCAGCACTTTTGCTTCCGCTTCATCCATCGGTAAGGCAAAGCCATAACGTTCCATGCCTTTCTTATTGGCCAGCGCTTTGCCAAATGCTTCACCCAACGCAAGCCCCGTATCTTCTATCGTATGGTGTTCGTCAATATGCAAATCGCCTTTGGCCTTTATCACCATGTCCATCTTTCCGTGTTTCGCTATCTGCTCAAGCATATGATCAAAGAAACCTAATCCTGTGTTGATGGAAGCATTGCCTGCGCCATCCACATTTAAAACAATCCTGATCTTTGTTTCATTGGTATTTCTTTCATGAACAACTTTGCGGGAATCTAACACGAGGAACTGGTAGATCTTTTCCCAACTATGCGTTTCGATTGCGATAATATCTTTTAGTTCGTTCAAACTATCTTTTATTTCAGTAGCACCCAGCCCGGGATCGTTATTCAGCCAGATCGCCTTGCATCCCAGATTTTTCGCCAATTGTACATCGGTTATCCTGTCGCCGATCACAAATGAGTTAGGAATATCATAACCGCTGTTGTTGATGTAGTCTTTTACCATCCCTATACCGGGCTTGCGGTTGGGAGAATTTTCATGTGGGAAGCTCCTGTCGATATAAGTCGCATGGAAACTGACCCCTTCGTTTTCAAAGCTCTTAATGATATGGCGTTGAATGGGCCAGAATTTGTCTTCCGGGAAACTGTCTGTGCCTAACCCATCCTGGTTCGTGATCATTACGAATTCGTAATCCGTTTTTTCGGCAAGCATGCGCATATAATAAAATGCCTCAGGATAAAACTCCAGCTTGTCCCATGAATCAACCTGGTAAGTAGGCGGGGCTTCCTTAATAAGTGTACCATCCCGGTCAATAAATAATATCCGTTTCATTTTGTCCTTTTTGCATATTCTTTTAATGCCAACACAAGCATCGTGATCTCGGCTTCACTGCCAACAGTGATACGGAGGCAATCTTCGCATAACTCCACGTTGCTCCGGTCACGTACGACAATGCTTCTTGTTACAAGAAAATCGTAGATCTTCTTTGGCTGCTGCACTTTTACCAGCAAAAAATTAGCGTCTGACGGATATACTTTCTGCACCATCGGCAACTGTTCAAGTACACGTGCCAGTGCATCCCGCATACTTACGAGCTCCCTGATCATATCATTTACCTGTTCGATCTCATATGATGCGGTAAGTGCCAATTCCTGCGTGGCCTGGTTAATGTTATACGGCGGCTTTATCTTGTTAAGTAACGTAATGATCTCAGCTGATGCAAAGGCCATTCCCAGCCGTAATGCTGCCATACCCCATGCCTTACTGAATGTATGCAAAATGACCAGGTTGGGATATTCAGGCAATTCCTGTAAAAAAGATTTGAAGGAAGAAAAATTAATATAGGCTTCATCCAGCGCAACGATACCATCAAAGTTGTTGAGAATGGTTTCAATGTCTTCCCGGTGCATTGAATTGCCGGTAGGATTGTTTGGCGAACAAACCCAGATCATCTTAGTATTTGCATCTATCAATTGTTCTATCCGTTCCAAATTGAGCTGAAAGTTTTCGAGCAGCGGAGCGTCTTTTATTTGCACGTCATTGATACTGGCGCTAACCTTATACATTCCATAGGTTGGAGGACATATAATAACATTGTCTTTCCCGGGTTCACAAAAGCAACGATACAAAAGGTCAATACATTCATCGCTTCCGTTGCCAAGGAAAATTCTTTCAGGTGCTACGCCTTTTACTTTGCTGATGGCTTTCTTTAACTCAACCTGGTAAGGATCCGGATACCGGTTATATAATTTTGCCAATGGCGACCCCAGTGCATTTTCATTAGCATCGAGGAATATTTTTCCATTGCCCTTGAACTCATCCCTTGCAGAAGAATAAGGAACCAGTTCTTTAATATTCTTTCGTACCAGCTTATCGAGATCAAAACTCATAGAATAGTTTTATGGGTAGTTCAATCTTATACTTACTGCATTTTTATGTGCATCCAATCCCTCGGCCGCGGCCAATTGTTCAACAGTATTCCCGATCATCTGTAATCCTTCCCTGCTTATTTGCTGGAATGTTGTCTTTTTTACAAAACTATCTACACTTACTCCGCTATAACTACGGGCAAATTGGTTAGTGGGTAAAACATGGTTAGTTCCGCTTGCATAATCGCCGGCGCTTTCCGGTGAATAATTGCCAATGAAGACCGAACCGGCATTCATAATTTTTTCCGCAACTGATGCAGCATTTTTCATTGCAATGATCAGGTGTTCGGGCGCATACTCATTGACCAGTTCAATCATTTTATCAGGCTCGGTTAAAACAACCGCCTTACTATTCTTCAATGTTTCAAGGATCATACTTTTACGTGAAAGCTCTTTCAATTGTTTTTCGATCTCTTGCAAAACATCCTCCGCAATTTTTTGATCGGTACAAACCAACAGCACCTGGCTGTCGGTTCCATGTTCGGCCTGCGACAAAAGATCAGCAGCAACAAAGGAAGGAACGCAGGTTTCATCCGCCATTACACATACTTCACTAGGTCCTGCGGGCATGTCGATCGCAATGCCATCCATTTGCACCAACTGCTTTGCACAATTTACATATTGATTACCGGGGCCGAATATTTTATACACAGCGGGGATTGATTTAGTTCCGTATGCCATGGCACCAATGGCCTGTGCGCCGCCGACTTTGAAAATTTTTGTTACGCCGGTTAATTGTGCCGCGAATAAGATTGCAGGATGAACCAGCCCATCCTTTCCAGGCGGTGTAGTCAGAACAATTTCCCGGCATCCAGCAATCTTGGCTGGAATGCCGAGCATAAGAACAGTAGAGAACAAAGGAGCTGTACCGCCCGGTATATAAAAACCTACTTTGTCCATGGGCATAGCTTTCCTCCAGCATTTGATCCCGGGCATTGTTTCAATCACTTCGGGTTTTTGGATCTGCGCTTCATGAAAACGAAGAATATTTCCGGCAGCAGTTTCAACAGCATTGCGTAATGAAGCAGAAACCAATTGTACCGCTTTGTCAATTTCTTCGCCCGATACTTCCAATTTATCCACCTGAACTTTATCAAATTGCTGGGTGTACTTATTTAATGCGCCATCTCCGTTGATCTTTACATCCTGCAAAATAGTTTTCACTTTTTCAAACAATGTCGTTTGATCGGTCACAGGTCTTTTAACGATTTCCTGCCATTGCCTTTTTTCCGGAGATAATATGGTTTTCATATAATCATCTTTTCAATTGGCACCACCAATATGCCCTGGGCGCCGGCCTGTTTTAATTGTTCAATTATATCCCAGAAATCATCTTCCTGTAAAACGCTGTGTACACTGCTCCACCCTTGCTCGGCAAGTGGAAGAACCGTCGGGCTTTTCATACCGGGTAAGAGTTTGATGATGCTATCCAGTTTGTCATTGGGTGCATTCAACAAAATGTATTTATTGCTTCTCGCTTTCTGTACAGCCCGGATACGAAATAATAGTTTATTGACTAACTCCTGTTTTTCTTTTACCAGCTCTTTATTACTGATGAGTGCAGCTTGTGACGATAGAATTGTTTCCGCTTCCTTTAACCCGTTTGTCAAAAGTGTAGAACCACTGCTTACAAGATCACAAATGGCATCGGCCAAACCAATGCCGGGAGCAATCTCCACACTCCCACTGATCTCGTGGATCTCGGAACTTATTTTTTGCTGATCCAGGTATTGTCGAAGCAATACCGGATAACTGGTAGCAATTCTCTTTCCATTCAGCCATTGCCGGCTGAAGGTTTCATTTTTGCCAACGGCGATACTTAACCGGCATTTACCAAAGCCCAACTTTTCCAGCACCTCGACTTTTTTTCTTTTCTCGTATACTACGTTTTCGCCGGCAATGCCAATATCGGCTACACCGTCTTCGACGTACTGCGGAATATCATCGTCACGCAAAAAATACACTTCAAGGGGAAAATTGAAGGCTTCGGTCTTCAGTTTATTGCCGCCATTTGAAATGCTGATTCCGCACTCTTTCAATAAGCGCAGCGAATCGTCGTACAGTCTTCCTGACTTCTGTATTGCAATTTTTAGTTTCATACTTAAAATAAAAAGGGCCTACCACCTGGTAAGCCCTGAAAAGTTCATGTATTTTATTAACTACATAATACCATCACAGCTTACCGCGTGAGTAAGATGGTGATGATGAGTATGTGTGTTGTTGATCATTTTGTTTTGACTGCCGCAAAGAGACAAAAGTTATTTGAATTGGGAAAATTTATTTTGAAAGGCCAGAATGCCCGTTTAGGCTAACGTTGATCCTGAATTGACCCATGCATAATATATTATATGGACAGTGACCGGGCAATATTCCATATAGACGGCTACGTAGCATCACTTGAATATTGAGCATTGAGTATTGAACTTGCCTTTTGGCGGGCAGGTGCTGAACAACCTACTTACACGGGCTAATACCTGAAGGACGGCTAAGAGCAAAACTACCTATTCGTAAAAACCCGTTCATTTCTTAATGCATTGATAATAGCCATTTACATCACGTAGAACTCCTTTTTTCGCTTAAAAATTTCTTGCATCGGCCGTAGTTTTTCTATTGCAAACTACGATACCCCATGCTACTTTTACATCGTAGTTGATCCGAACCTTATGATGAATGTTAGTCTCCGCTCCAGTAAAAGCACTTGCGAACTTCCCTTCATCATTAACGCAGAGAAAGTCACCAACGATTCACCTGATTGGAATTAATCCAATTTTTCTGAAGTCCAATGGCCAATGGCCGTACCAAATCCAGAAAAATCAGTTTTTTAAAAATTAAAAACAAACGACGATGAAACTGATTACAGTCTTAACTACAAAAAAAGCAAAAGCGTTAGCTGCGTTAATCGTATTGTCATTGGCCGTTCATGCAGGTGTTACTCACACATCTGGTTTGCGCCGCGTATTCTGGAACAAATTTGACGTAGTTGAAAATGGAAAGCATGAAGTTGTATTGACCTGGAATGTTACAGAATATAATAATAAAAGCTTCAAGGTTCAACATAGTACCGATGGAATAAAATGGGAAGACATTGCGCTGGTGCAAAGCAAAATGAGCAGCGAGTCAATGACTGACTATACTTATACTTATACCAAAAAAGGAAAGGGCAAACATTATTTTCGCCTCCAGGACATCGACGTTGATGCTACCTCAATTGGTTTTTCTCCTGTAAAGACACTGGTGTTGAGTGATGATCAGCCAACGGTGTCAATTTGGCCTAATCCTGCAATCAACGAAATCAACGTAGGCCGCTATACGAATAATAACATCAATACAAAAGCACAAATATTTGACCTTACGGGCAGAATGATTTCTGAAAGACAGTTTGGAGAACATTCTACTACAATCAAAATAAACGATCTTCAACCCGGAACATATGTATTGCGTATCCAGGGTGAAGATGGAAAGATCCACACCGAAAAGTTTGTCAAGCAATAATAATCCGTTACCAATCTACATTACACTAAGCGAACATGCCCCGGCTCAATAGCGGGGCTTTTTATTTTCAAAAAGACATCATCAGTACGTTCGTAGTTTTACTTCACGTCATTTTTAGCGCAGCGATCTGCAAAATGTTTTCGATTCACATTCAATGGTTGATCACAAAAACTTTTTTTGAATTATAAAAATTCATAAAAATGAACCAGGTGATCATCAACTCATTAACGGTGTTGTCGAACGATACAACGTGCATTTCCTATTGCATACTACGATACCCGATGTTACTTTTACATCGTAATTGATCCACACCTTATGATGAATGTTTCCGGCCTTCACTTTAGTAAAATCACTTACTAAAATTCTCCATCATCATTTAGAGCTCAAATCAGTTACCAGGTTGAATGCACTGTTAATATCCGATGAACAAACCCCGTAAGAAACGGACATTAACAACTAAAAAAACGTAACCCTTGAAAACGATCTCAACCCTAATTGAAAAAGCAGTACACATTATATTACTGATTGTTCTTTTCATCTTTTTTTCGGTGATATCCCGTGGCCAGGTGACCGCCGTGTGCACGAATCCCACCAATTTCGTTTATGGGCTTACGGGGAATGGTGAGATTTATGAAATCAATGCAATTAATGGCAATACGATCAAGGTTATAAAGAACAATACCTACGCCGGCAATTCACCGAGCAATGCGAATGGTTTAGGCTATAATACTTTCAATGGTAAATTTTATTACTTTAAAAGAAATGTAACTTCATTTCCCCAGGAATTCGTTTCATTTAATCCCTCGACAAATACAGTCACTACCCTCGCTGGCAGCACCTGCACAGACGACATTCATACCGGTTGTGTAAGCTATAATGGTTCCGGTTTCTATACCATCGATATCCAGGGCACCATGCATTATTATAATATTGCTGCTAATACATGGACATTTATTACTTCGAATATTGTTGACCAGTTTAATAACAGCGTGACAAACCTTATCAAAACGCAAAACGCCGGCGACCTGGCGATCGATGGTTTGGGAAACATGTGGCTGCTAACTTCCAGCGCCACCAATTATGGCTTGTATAAATTTCTCGCTAATCTACCCACCACACCCGTTGCCAAGCTAACTGTAATTCGTGTCATCGCACCTACCGCGGTAACACCAACCGGTAACAGTTTTGCAGGCATCGCATTTAAACCCAATGGGCAAGTAGTGATGGCTACAAAAAATGATAATAAGCTGTACCTGCTGTCAGCTTCCAATTCGCTAAATTTTCTCGGCAATCTCGCTACAAGTGATGTTGGAAATGATCTGACCTCCTGCGCATTTCCAAACACCATTCTCCCGCTCAATTGGAAAAGTTTTGATGCAACGCTGAAAAGTGAAAACCTGGTACAGTTAAAATGGGAAGTAATCGAAAACCAGGGTAAAGGATATTATTTGCAACGCAGCACCAATGGCAGTGATTGGGATGATGTTGCTTTTGTAGCAGCAAAAAATAATCCCGAAACAATTGCCGAATTTGGTTACAACGATATCAATAACGCAACCGGTAGGCAGTATTACCGGATTAAACAAGTACAGGCTAGTGGTGAAATAGGTTATTCACAGATTGTAACTGTCGTACTGAAAAACGATAAAAAAGGTATCAATGTGTGGCCCAATCCGGCTACTGACCAGGTGCGCATTGGAGGAATTTCCGGTAATGAGGCCTTCACCAAGGCCCAGGTATTTGATCTTTCAGGCAGGATGTTTACAGAAGTTTTTTTGCAGGGAAATAAGCAAACAATTAATGTTAGCAGTCTTCCGGCAGGAACATATCTTATAAAAGTTCAAACCGATAATGGTAGTACCTATAGTGAAAAGTTGATTAAGCAGTGAAATGTCTCTTTCTCATGTGGTCGAAGTCCCGCGCCATGCGGGACTTCAATTTTTTTATCTTCACAAAATGTCTTCAGAGTACAAAAGCTTCCATCCCAAAAATCGGAAATCGTGGCGCGAATGGCTACAACTGAACCATTCCACTTCACCCGGTGTATGGGTAATCTATTACAAAAAACAAAGCGGAAAACACAATGTCAATTATGACGAGGCAGTCGAGGAAGCGTTATGCTTTGGATGGATTGATAGTGCGCCCCGTAAATTAGATTCCAATAGGGCGATGTTGAAATTTACACCGAGAAAGGCCAAAAGCGCCTGGAGCCAATTGAATAAAACAAGGGTTAAGAAGCTTATACAACAACGATTAATGACCGCAGCCGGACACTCTAAAATAAAGCAAGCAAAAAAAGATGGAAGTTGGAATAAGCTGACTGCTTCAGATTTACACGTTAATAGAAAATCGTTACCTGATGAACTCTTCAGCGCTTTGAAGAAAAACAAAAGAGCACTGGAAAACTTTAAAAATTTTGCTCCCGGATACAGAAAACGATTTTTATTTTGGATAGATAGCGCAAAACGCAAGGAAACGAGGGAAGCGCGGATAAAACAAACCGTGCTTATGGCGATCGCCAATCAAAAGCCAGGGCTAAAAGGGTTTAAGCTCTGATGTCAGTTCGCCAATCTCTCTTATATTTGCAGTCCTTTAAAATTGACTCCGTAGCTCAGTTGGTAGAGCTACTGACTCTTAATCAGTAGGTCCAGGGTTC
>AR_comb_assmDRAFT_10311933_pt1 | contig 10704 bp, 12 predicted proteins | sample ArasoioldDNA_FD_10543 | JGI IMG/M metagenome (IMG submission 10543) | reverse complement strand
TCTTTGCCGCTGATGAACTGCACATCGTCGATCATCAGGAGATCGACGGAGCGGAACTGCTCCTTGAACGCCATCGTATTCTTGTCGCGCAGCGCGCGCACGAACTGATACATGAACTTCTCGGCCGACAGGTAGATGACCCGGCGTTCCGGACTCCGCTTACGGATGTGCCAGGCGATGGCATGCATCAAGTGGGTCTTGCCGAGACCAACGCCGCCATAGAGGAACAACGGATTGAACGGCACGGTCGGGGAGTCCGCGACCCGGTAGGCCGCCGCATAGGCGAGCTCGTTGGACTTGCCGACGATGAAATCTTCGAACGTGAAGCGCGGATCGAGGGAGTGGATGAGGATGCCCTTGGCGATCTCGGCGGGAGCGGCCTCATTGCGACCGCCGTTGCCGGCGGGCGGCATGCCGCGGCCGGCCGTCGCGCCATCTTCCTCGACATGCTTCGAGCCGGCTTCGACCACCAACTCGATACTGCGGATAGCCGGATTCTCTGTGACCCAGAGGGCGAGCAGGCGGTCGCTGTAGTTGGTGCCGATCCAGTCCCGGATAAAGCGGGTGGGCACGGCGAGCTGCAGTTCAGGACCGCGCAATCCGACGAAGCTGAGCTTCTTCAGCCAGTTGCGATACGCGGCCTCGCCGAACTCACTGCGGAGACGGCCGCGCACACGAGCCCACTGGGTCTGCAACTCATTACTGGACACCGGGCTTGCCATCTGTCGCGTCATCTCAGTCCTGGTGCCAGGGTAGTCCAGCGGCCTTCCAGCCGGCTTTGCGACCGCGGTGACCTTCAACATCGACCTGTCCCTCGAACCCCTCCGCAACGTTGTAGCAGCGACGGTAGCCCACGGCTGCCATCGCCTCGGCGGCCGCGCGCGAGCGCACGCCCGATCGGCAAATGAACAGCAGTGGCGCCTCCGGCGACGAGACCACGCGGCGGAGCTCTTCTGCGAATGTCGGATTGATCTGCATGGCAGGGTAGTCTTGCCACACCAGGAGAACCGGCTTCTTGCCGATGGAATCGAGATCGGGGATGCCGACGAACGTCCACTCCGGCCGTGTGCGCACATCGACGAGTTGCGCGGCCGGCTCCGCCTTCAGCAACTCCCACGCTTCGGTCGGCCGTAAGTCCCCTGCGTAGGCCATCCGTGCGGATCCTCCCAACGACAACCCCACGACCTCCGTGGCGAGCAAATGAGCTGTCGTCCCAGCGGACGGATCATTTTCCCCACCGCTCTCGATCCGCTCGGGCGAGAACGGGAAGCTATATTTTGTGGTGCCTGCCGACGCTCAACAATACCAAAGCAACAAGATCCGGAATTACTTGATTTTATTTCCAGATCCAGCGCCGTGGTCTCCCCTACTCTTTATGAAAAGAGTCTACTCGCCGTGCCGCGGAGTCGCAATATGATCGAAAAGAGAACGCAAAAAAAATTCCACAATCGCGGTGATCATAAACGCCTCGGCACATTCACTGCATGCTGTCGTCGGTGCGCTCGTATGCAGACAGGATGCGAGCCGCAGCATGCTGATTCACGATGCGCTTACGTGAGTTTCTTGATCCGCGATGAAAGGCGCGACAACTTGCGCGCTGCCGTGTTGCGATGGATGACGCCCTTGACTGCGCCGCGCTGGATCTCCGGCTGCGCTGCTTTGAGTGCCGCCTCCGCGGCTTTCTTGTCTCCGCTCGCGATCGCAGTCTCGACTTTCTTGATCTGGCCGCGAACGAGACTCGTGCGGGAGCGGTTGATCGCGGTTCGCCGTACCGTCTGCCGGATGCGTTTCTTTGCTGACTTGTGATGGGCCATGACGAAATCTCGCTTCAGTCCAGGGGGTTGCCGTGAGGGCGGCGGGTTATATCCTCGGGCCTGCACAACGTCAAGGACAGCGCCCCACCGGTTCAGCGGTGCTTGAAAGCGGCCTGTCGCTTCTCCGCGAAGGCCGCCATTCCTTCCTTTTGATCCTCGGTCGCAAAGGCCGCGTGGAACAACCGCCGTTCGAAGCGAATTCCTTCCGCCAGCGTGGTTTCATAAGCGCGATTGACGGCTTCCTTTACCATCATCGCGATCGGTGCCGACATGCCGGCGATGCGCTCGGCCAGCTTGAACGCCTCATCCATCAGCTGGGAGGCCGGGACCACGCGGGCGACGAGGCCGGTTCGTTCGGCCTCTGCAGCGTCCATCATGCGACCGCTGAGGCACATCTCCATGGCCTTCGACTTGCCGACCAATTTCGTAAGCCGTTGCGTGCCGCCGGCGCCCGGCATCACGCCGAGCGTGATTTCCGGCTGGCCGAATCTGGCATTGTCGGCGGCGAGGATAATGTCGCACATCATCGCCATTTCACAGCCACCGCCAAGGGCGTAGCCGGCTACAGCGGCAATCACGGGTTTGCGGCACTGGGCGATGCGCTCCCAACCGCGCGTGATGAAGTCCGTCCGGTACACGTCGACGAAGCTGCGATCCTTCATTTCCTTGATGTCGGCGCCTGCCGCAAAGGCCTTCTCGCCGCCTGTGATGAGGATCGCGCCGATATCGGCATCGCCTTCGAATTCGTCAAGCGCCGAGCCGAGCTCCCGGACCAATGAATCGCAGAGGGCATTGAGTGCTTTCGGCCGGTTGAAGGTGACGATGCCGACGCGGCCTCTGCGTTCGACAACGATGTCCTGATACGCCATGGCACAACCTGTTGTTTGCTGAGCGGAGAAGCTGTTGATCTATTGCGGCGACAGCGAGTAGTGGACTGTCACACCTGGGCCACCCGGCGTGAGTTCGAGACGCAGCCGCTCGCCGCTGCGGCGGTACTGGCGCGCGCTTTCCGCTGTCCATCCGAGCTGAGGCAGCGTCTCCTTATAGAACTGGAGCACCTGGTCTTCCGTCATATTGCCGCGGGCGTAGGCCTCGACGATGCGGCCGCCGGCAGAATCAAAGCTGAGGCCGGCGGCGGTGTCTTCTGAGAGACCGGGCGCCAACGGCAGATCCTCGAGTCGCGAGAGGAAGACGTCGGCCGCGCCGGCCAGCGTCGCCACCACGCCTCCGATGGCCGTGATCGAGGTTGCGCACAGCAGCAGACGCCAGCCGGAGTTGCGAGATCGCATGTTGGCGTATCTACCTCAGCGTTGCCGCCTGGGACAGAAGAAAGTTGAGCGTCCGGTCTGAACGATGCGGCGAACGCCGCCAGTGTCGGGCGCTCCGCAGTCGCACTCGGGACAAGGCTTGCCCTCGCGCTCATAGACGGCCCACCGGTGCTGGAAATATCCGAGTTCACCATTGGTCTGAACAAAATCTCGCAACGACGAGCCGCCGGCAGCGATTGCTTCGACCAGCACCTGCTTGACTGCCGTCACCAGGCGATGGGCGCGCTGGCCTTGCACGGTCTTTGCCAGGCGGCGCGGCGATATGCCGGCACGATACAAGCTTTCCGAGGCATAGATGTTCCCGATGCCCGCAACCACACGCTGATCGACGAGCGCCGCCTTGATCGACGTCTTCTTGCCGGCGAGCGCGGCGGCCAGCGCCGCCCCATCGAACGTCGCGCTCAGCGGTTCCGGCCCGAGCTTGTTCAACAGCGGGTGGTGATCGAGGTCGCGGCGCGCTACCAGATCCATGGAGCCGAACCGTCGCGCATCGTTGAAGCGGATGGCGGTCCCGTCGTCGGTCTCGAAAATCACGTGATCGTGCGGATCGAAATCCGTCACCGGCGCAGTGTCGACGATCATGCTGCCGGACATTCCGAGATGTCCCAGGATCACATTGTCATCATCGAGGTGAATCAGAATGTACTTGGCACGCCGATCCACCCGAACGACGCGTCGGCCTTGAAGGCGAGCGGCAAACCGCGCCGGCAGTGGAAAGCGAAGATCGGGCCGCCGCTGAATGACGCGGCGCAGGAGGCGCCCTTCCAGCTTGACGGCAAGACCGCGGCAGACGGTTTCGACTTCGGGCAATTCGGGCATAGGCCACCCTCTGGGCGACGATATGCCCCAACGTAGCGCGCCGCTCGCGCAGACGCTATGTTGCCGTCCATGGCCGCACCGACACCACCCGTAGATCCCTCTAGCCAAGGCACCGCTTCCTTCGGGTTTCGCGAGGTCTCCGCCGAGGAGAAATCGTCGTTGGTGCGCGGCGTCTTCGAGAGCGTGGCCGATCGCTACGATCTGATGAACGACCTGATGTCCGGCGGAATTCATCGGCTGTGGAAATCGGCGATGATCGACTGGCTGCGGCCGCGCGCCGGGCAGCAGTTCATCGATGTCGCCGGCGGCACAGGCGATATCGCGTTCCGCATATTGGAAAGGCTGGCGGCTGGCAGCAGTACGGCCGTATCACGGGTCGTCGTCTGCGACTTGACTCCGGCAATGCTGGCCGTCGGCCGCGATCGGGCCATCGACCGCGGTATTCTGTCGGGAATCGAGTGGATCAATGGCGATGCCGAGAAGCTGCCGTTTGCCGACAGGTCATTCGATGTCTATACCGCCGCGTTCGGTTTCAGGAACTTGACTCATCTCGATCAGGCGTTGAGCGAGGCGCGCCGCGTGCTCAGGCCCGGCGGGCGCCTGCTCTGTCTCGAATTCAGCCACGTCGCGGTGCCGATCCTCGATCGACTCTACAATCTCTATTCTTTTCAAGTGCTGCCCCTGTTGGGCCAGATCGTGGCGCACGATCGTCCCGCCTATCAATATCTGGTGGAGAGCATAAGGCGCTTCCCGCGGCAGGATGAGCTCTTGCGGCGGATCGCGGCGGCCGGCTTCGAGCACGTGACGTTCCGGAATCTGACGGGCGGGATCGCCGCGTTGCATTCGGCCTGGCGCCTCTGACGACCAGACGATGTTTCGAGCGCCGCGCAACATCCTCCGCCTGCTGGCGATCGCTCGCACGCTCCAGCGTCACGGCGCGCTCGATCCGCTCCTGCTGCTCGTGGAGGGCTCCGGGCTGGCGCCGGCGATCCTTAGATTCGCCCGCCTGCTGGCGCGCCCGCGCACTAGCGGCGCCGCCGGCACTCGGCCCGGCCAGCGTCTGGCGGCCGCGCTGTCGGAGTTGGGGCCGGCATTCATCAAGCTTGGCCAGATGCTCTCGACGCGCGCGGACCTGCTCGGGGAGGATGTGGCGGCCGACCTGTCGCTCCTCCAGGATCGGCTGGAGCCATTTGCCGCGACGGACGCCCGGCTCGCGGTCGAGGCCGAACTGGGACGTCCGATCGGCGAACTGTTCGCCGCGTTCGAAGATGACCCTGTGTCGGCCGCGTCGATCGCACAGGTCCACTATGCCACGGCCCGCGAAAGCGACGGCATCGAAGGTGGCCTGGTAGCGGTCAAGGTCCTGCGCCCCGGCATCGAACGCGCCTTTGCCCGCGACGTCGACCTCATGCGCTGGCTGGCACACTTGGCCGAGCGCACCCAACCCAAACTACGACGCCTGAAACCAGTCGACGTCGTCGAGACCTTCGCGGCGACCGTGCGCATGGAGATGGATCTGAGGCTCGAGGCGGCGGCGGCGGCAGAGTTGGCCGAGAATTTCGCCGGAGACCCCACCTACCGCGTCCCTGCCATCGATTGGCGTCGCACGGCCCGTCGGGTGATGACCCAGGAGCGGCTCACCGGTATTCCCATGGACGATCGGCAGGCCTTGGTCGCCGCCGGCCACGACATCAACGCAGTTCTGACCAAGGCCGCCACCATATTCTTCAATCAAGTGTTCCGTGACGGCTATTTCCATGCCGATCAGCATCCCGGGAACATGTTCGTGGACAGTACCGGCAACATTGGCGCGGTCGACTTCGGCATCATGGGCCGACTCGACCGCAAGACCCGCTACTACCTTGCGGACATGCTGCTGGCCTTCATCGAGCGCAATTATCGGCGTGTCGCCGAGGTGCACTTCGCCGCCGGCTATGTGCCGGCCCACCAGTCGCTGGAGAATTTCGCGCAGGCCTGCCGCTCGATCGGCGAGCCGATCTTCGGCCGGCCGCTCAACGAAATCTCTTTCGCGCGCGTCCTCGGGCAGTTGTTCGGGATCGCCGAGACCTTCGACATGGAGGTCCAGCCGCAGCTGCTGCTGTTGCAGAAGAACATGCTGATGGCCGAGGGCGTCAGCCGCCGCCTCAATCCCGATCTCAACATCTGGACTCTGGCGCAGCCGCTGGTCGAGCAGTGGATGCGCGAGAACCGCGGCCCGGAGGCGCGGCTGCGCAACGCCGCCGGCGACGTACTGGGCGCGGTCGAACGGCTGCCTTTCCTCTTCTCGAACATTGAAAAGATTGCCGTGCAATTGACCAGCAGCGGACTCCGCCTGCACCCGGATTCGCTTGCCAGCTTTGGGCGGGGGCAGCGGGCAAGCAGCGCCATCTGGTGGACGCTCGCGGCTGCATTCATTGCCCTGGCGGCCGCCTTCCTCGTCATGACCTGACGGCCAGCCTCGGGCTGGCGCCAATTTCGACGAACGGCTTAGCCGATGGCGGCGGATTCCTGTTCGGCGTTGAGTTCGGCCTGCGCCCATCTGGCGCGGTGGATGCCGCATTCGGTTTTTTCCCGGTCAATCCAGCGGCCGGACCGGATTCCATCATTGGCCACCGTCTGCGACGTGCAGGGAGCGCAACCGATGGACGAATAACCTTGAGCGACCAGGGGATGCACCGGCAAATGACGCGCCCGGAACTCGGCTGCGATCTGCGCCTGAGTCCAACCGGCCAGAGGATTGATCTTGATCCGTCCATCGACCGCTTCGACGACGTCGAGCTGACTGCGCTCGCCACCGTGATAACGCTTGCGACCGGTAATCCACGCCTCGTATCCGGCCAGCGCGCGCTCGAGCGGCAGCACCTTGCGGATATGGCAGCAGCGATCGGGATCGTCGGCGTGAAGATGGTTGTCGCGATCCTCGCGGTGCAGGTCGCCAGCCCCCGGCGACACCGACCGGAGATTCGTCAGGCCGAGCAACCCGGCCAAGCGGTCGCGATAGGCGATGGTCTCGGCAAAGTGCCAGCCGGTATCGAGGAAGACGACGGGCGTGGCCGGGTCGATCTCCGCGATCAGGGCGAGAATGACGGCGGATTCCGCGCCAAACGACGAGACCGCGGCGACGCGCCCGTGAAACTCCTGCTCGATCATCGCCCGCAGGAAGGATTGCGCGTTCACCCGGCCATAGAGCCGCCGCAAACGCGCGATCTCAGTCTCGGCGATTTCGTCGTGGGCGCGCGCCGGCGCGCGAGCGATGGCTGCGTCGCGGCTCGTCATGTCGGTCGTCCGCCGAACTGGACGGCAGGATCAATAGGCCCAGCCGGCAGCGCAAACCGGCGACGACCGTTCTTCCTCGCCCGCCTGCGACGATGCCAGTCTGACGGATTCCCTCAGACGGTCCGCGGCCTGATGCGAGACCGCCGCCGGCCGCTCGACGATGGCGACGGGCGGATTGGTGATTTCGATCGACGGATGCAACATAGGATGCACTCCTTGGCCAAGGTTGTCGGGCCCACGGAGTACGTCCGTGGCGCTTTAGCGGTTGATGACGCGGTCGCAAGCTGCCCAATCAAATCCCGCGGGTCCGTCTCATCAGGTGGACCAAGCCCAAAACAAAAAATCCGTCGCAGCTGTGGGCTGGGACGGATTCCGTCGCCGCTTTAGCTGCATTTATAAAGCGCCCGCAAGCTGGAAGCTCAAATCAGCGCTGAAACGGAAGGTAGTCACGAACCGGCCCAGTGTCAATGCTGAAATCACATGGCAGCCCGGCGTAGCGGGGCACCAGCGAAAAGCTGCTCCCGTGAAATGTCGCAGCCGCTCGTCTAGCACTTGGACCCGCAAAGCGGCTAATATGAGCCCATGCTGACGGGCAAACGGATTCTCCTGGTCGTTTCCGGCGGGATCGCCGCTTACAAGTCTCTGGAGCTCATCCGGAGACTGCGCGAGCGGGGAGCAGCCGTGCGCTGCATTCTGACCAGGGGCGGAGCCGAATTCGTAACCGCCCTGTCGCTGGCCGCACTCAGCGAAGACAAGGTCTACACTGAGCTCTTTTCGCTCACGGACGAGAGCGAAATGGGTCACATCCGCCTGAGCCGCGAAGCCGACCTCGTGGTCGTAGCGCCCGCAAGCGCCGATATTCTGGCCAAGATGGCACAGGGCATAGCCGACGATCTCGCCACTACGGCGTTGCTCGCCAGCGACAAGGCGCCGTTGATCGCGCCGGCCATGAATGTGCGCATGTGGCACCACGGCGCCACCCAAGCCAACCTCGCGTTGCTCGAGAGCCGGGGCGCCCGTCTCGTCGGTCCGGGGGAAGGGCCGATGGCGTGCGGCGAGTTCGGCCTTGGGCGCATGGCGGAGCCGGCCGACATCCTGGCGGCGATCGAAGCCGAGTTGGCTTCCGGCCCGTTGAGCGGACGGCGCGCGGTCGTCACCAGCGGACCGACGCACGAGCCGATCGATCCTGTCCGCTTCATCGGCAATCGCTCGTCCGGACGGCAGGGCCATGCGATCGCGGCGGCACTAGCGCGGCGCGGCGCCGAGACGGTGCTGGTGTCCGGGCCGACGGCCGAACCGGATCCGCCGGGCGTGACGGTGCGGCACGTCGAGACGGCCGAAGAGATGCTGGTGTCCTGTCGCGCCGCCCTGCCGGCCGACGTGGCCGTGTGCGCCGCCGCCGTCGCTGACTGGAAGATCGCCAATCCGGCCGCCCAGAAGCTGAAGAAGGCCGGGGGCAAACCGCCTCGGCTCGAGCTCGCGGCCAATCCCGACATTCTGGCGACGCTGTCCGGCGGCGGGAATGCGCGCCCGCGACTCGTCATCGGCTTTGCTGCGGAGACCGAGCATGTCGTAGAAAACGCAGTCGCCAAGCGCGTGGCCAAGGGCTGCGACTGGATCGTCGCCAACGATGTTTCGCCCGCGACCGGCACCTTCGGCGGACAGCAGAACACGGTGCACCTGATCTCCACGGGCGAGGTCGAACACTGGCCGACGCTCTCGAAGGTGGAAGTCGCCGAGCGTCTCGTGGACCGTATCATCAGGCATTTCGCAGCGCAGACTTGAATCCCTACCGAATCAACGTCCCGCTGATGCGCCTGCCGAACGGCGATGGCCTGCCGTTGCCGAGCTACGCAACGCCGTTGGCCGCCGGACTCGATCTCATCGCCGCACTGCCCGCGGACCTCGTCCTGGCGCCGGGCGCCCGCGCCTTGATCGGCACCGGAATCGCCATCGCCCTGCCGGCAGATTTCGAGGCCCAGGTGCGGCCCCGCTCCGGCCTCGCCCTCAAGAGGGGCGTCACCGTCCTCAACAGTCCGGGGACGATCGATGCCGACTATCGCGGCGAGATCGGGGTGGTGCTCGTCAATCACGGCGACAGTCCCTACACCGTCCAACGCGGCGATCGCATCGCCCAACTGGTGGTCGCACCGGTCGCACGGGCCGCCTGGCAGGTGACCGAGCAGTTGCCGTCCAGCGAGCGCGCAGCCGGCGGATTCGGCTCGACCGGCACCTCTGGCGAATGGTCGCGTTGATCCCATGGACCTCACGGATGCCCAGTTCGAACGCTACGCCCGCCACCTGATACTCGATGAGGTCGGGGAAGAGGGACAGGCCCGCCTCCTGTCATCGCGTGTGCTGGTGGTCGGCGCCGGCGGACTGGGAGCGCCGCTGCTCCTCTACTTGGCTGCAGCCGGAGTCGGCACGCTCGGCGTGATCGACGACGATGTCGTGGAACTGTCGAACCTGCAACGCCAGGTCATTCACGCAACCGAGCGCGTCGGCATGTCCAAGGTCGAAAGCGCTGCCGCCATGCTGGCGTCAGTCAATCCGGACGTGCGCGTGATTGCGATGAAGGCCCGGCTCACCGCCGACAACGCCGCGTCGATCATCGCCGACTACGACCTGGTCGCCGACGGCAGCGACAACTTCACGACCCGCTTTCTGCTCAACGACGCCTGCTTTCTGCAGCGCAAGACGCTGGCCTCGGCCGCGCTCCTGCGCTTCGATGCGCAGATCTCGACCTACAAGGCGCATCTCGGCGATCCGCACCCCTGCTACCGCTGCCTCTTTCCGGAGCGACCACCGGAGGATCTTATTCCCCGCTGCGAGCAGGCGGGTATCCTCGGCGCCCTTGCCGGCACCGTCGGATGCCTGCAGGCGACGGAAGTCCTGAAGGAACTGCTGGGCATCGGCGAGAGTCTCTCGGGTCACCTTCTGATCTACGACGCGCTCGCGACAACCTTCCGCAAGATCAAGGTGAAGCGCGACCCCGCCTGCGCCTTGTGTGGTCCCCAGGCTACAATCAAGGGCTTGAGCCAAGGCGCCTGATTGTTGGCGTCGACGTATGCAGTCGAACCTTCGCCGTCGTGCCGGAAGATTCCTGTCCTAGTCGGCGCCATCGCAACGGCGCCCTTGATCTTGACAGGGTAACGGACTAGATATTGCGTCACAGTGGGGGAACGGCACCTAGGCCTGGAGCACGATCGCAGCTGCAGGTAGGTCGCGTTGAGGGGGTATTGCCCCTTTTTTGTCACGGGGCCACAATTAGGCGGCGTTTATTCTCACTGTTGTACAATCCGTTCAGTCTGGAGGTTCCCGGATGAGTATGTCGATCAGAATTCTGACGGTGCTGGCCCTTGTGGGTGGTCTGGCACTGACGGCTTGCAAGAAGGAGGACAGCGCCTCCACAACCAGCGGCACGAGCACGCCCCCCGCCTCGACGGACACGACGGGCACGACGGGCA
>AR_comb_assmDRAFT_10579370_pt1 | contig 10705 bp, 7 predicted proteins | sample ArasoioldDNA_FD_10543 | JGI IMG/M metagenome (IMG submission 10543) | reverse complement strand
CGGGCGCGGCGAGGTCGGCCAGTGGCGCCGAGCCATAGCGCTCGACCGCAAGCTCGAGGCCGGCCGGCGTACCCGGCACGCCGCACGAGGCCGCGCCGACGTGGAAGACCTGGGTCAGGTCGGCGGTGAAGTGGACCGTAATCGGGACCAGCTCGGACCCGCGCTCGACCCCACCGGCCCCGGGGGCCGCGACGAAGAAGTCGAGCACCACCGCCTCCGCCCCGCGCCGCACGAGCATGTAGCCGCCCGCTCCAAGCCCGGTCAGCGGGCTCTCGGTCACGAACGAGGCCATGACCGCGGCGACCGCGGCATCGACGGCGTTGCCGCCCTCGCGCAGGATGCGCGCCCCGGCCTCGGCGGTCACGGGGTGACCGGCAGCGACTACGCCGCGTTGCGCCATCGAGCGCAGACGTTACGGCGTCGGCCCGACGCCGGGAGGCGAGCCGGGCTCAGCGCCCGGGAACGTATTCCGGGACGTCGAGGTCGAAGTCGCGCGGGGTGGACTCGCGGCTCGGAGCCGAGCGACGCTCGCCCGAGCGGCGCAGGGAGGGCTGGGGCGATCCGGACTCGAGCGCGCGGCGCTCGCCGAGCGCGGGCCGGTCGGCGCGCAGCTTGCTCTCGTCGAAGCGGGTGGCGATCACGGTGATCCAGACCTCGTCCTCGATCGTCTCGTCGATGTTCGCGCCGAAGATGATGTTCGCCTCCGGGTGCGCGGCCTCCTGGACGATCTTTGCCGCCTCGGAGACCTCGAGCAGGCTGAGCTCCGAGCCGCCGGTGATCGACAGCAGGATCGAGCGCGCGCCGTCGACCGACGTCTCGAGCAGCGGCGAGGACACCGCGCTCTCCGCGGCCTGGGTCGCACGGTTGTCGCCGCTGCCCATGCCGATCCCGAGCAGGGCCTGGCCGGCGTCGCGCATCGTCGTGCGCACGTCGGCGAAGTCGAGGTTGATCATCCCGGGCAGGGTGATCAGCTCGGAGATGCCCTGGACGCCCTGGCGCAGGACGTCGTCGGCGACCTGGAAGGCCTCGACCATCGTTGTCGTCTTGGCGAGCACCGTGAGCAGGCGCTCGTTCGGCACCACGATCAGCGTGTCGACCTCGTTGCCGAGCGCCTTGACGCCCTCCTCGGCCTGCGAGGCGCGCCGCGAGCCCTCGAAGCGGAACGGCTTGGTGACGATGCCGACCGTCAGCGAGCCCACGTCGCGCGCGAGCCGGGCGATGACGGGGGCCGCGCCGGTGCCGGTGCCACCGCCGGCGCCGCAGGTGACGAAGACCATGTCCGAGCCCTTGAGCAGGCGCTTGATCTTGTCCTGCTCCTCGAACGCCGCGCGGTAGCCCAGCTCGGGATTCGATCCGGCGCCGAGGCCACGCTGCATGCCGCTGCCGAGATGGACGGTCACGTCCGCGTTCGACTGCTGCAGGGACTGCAGGTCCGTGTTGACGGCCATGAACTCGACCCCGGGGATGCCCGCGTCGACCATGCGGTTGATCGCGTTGACCCCGGCGCCGCCCACGCCCACCACGCGGATCACGGGGGCGTGCGGCTCGGCGTTGCGGTAGTCGCTGCCGTAGCTGGGCTCCTCGCGGCCATAGGTCGGGCCGTCGGCGTCGAACACGTCGTCGGCGAAGATCTTCGAGAGGCGCTCCTTGGCCGCGGGGGGCTCCTCGGCGCGATAGGCGCGGACGGGCTCGGCCGGCTCCGGCTCGGGCTCCGGTTCGCTCTGGTCGTAGATCGGCGCCTCGGGGGCGGGATCCTGCCGCGGGGTCGGGGGCCGCTCCTCGGCCGCGGGCTGCTCGGACATGACGCCGGTCTCGTCCTCGGACTGCCGCTCCGGGCGCGACGGCGCCTCCGGCGGATCCTCGGGATCGACGGTCGAACGAAACAGGTCTGCGAGCGGGCCCTCCCGCATGCTGGCCCGCTTACGACGCGCCATTGGTGAGAACCTCCTCCGCCAGCTGGCGGTAATAATCGGCGGCGTTGCCCTTCGGATCGTACTTGAGCACGCTCGAACCGCGAACTGGGGCCTCGGCGAACTTGATCGCCTTGCGGATGCGGGTTTCGAACACCAGATCGCCGAAGTTCTCCTCCAGGATCTCGACGGCCTCCTTGGCGTGCACCGTGCGGGAGTCGAGCATTGTCGGGAGGATCCCCTCGATCTCGACCCGGGGGTTGAGGTTCTCGCGGATCATCTCGAGCGTGTTCTGCAGCTGCAGCAGCCCGCGCATGGAGAGGTACTCGCACTGCACCGGGACGATCACCTTGTCCGAGGCCGTGAGCGCGTTGACCGTCAGCAACCCCAGGCTCGGCGGCGTGTCGATGCAGATGAAGTCGTAGTCCTCCGCGACGGCGGAGAGCGCCTTCTCCAGCGAGCGCTCGCGCCCGATCTGGGTCGACATCGCGATCTCGGCGCCGGCGAGGTCGATCGACGCGACGGCGATGTCGATCTCCTTGTGCTGGATCGCCTCCTTGATCGGGATGTGATGCACCAGCACGTCGAACATCGACTTGTCGACCTTGTCGGGGTCGATGCCCTGGCTCATCGTCAGGTTGCCCTGCGGATCGAGGTCGACGCACAACACCCGGTGACCGGATTCAGCGAAGGCCACGGCGAGGTTGAGAGTCGAGGTCGTCTTGGCGACGCCGCCCTTCTGGTTGGCGAAGCTGATCACCTTGGCGCGCGCGGTCTCGGGCTCGCCCTCGCCGGGCTTTGCGCTCAGGTCGCGGCGCGGCTTGATCGCCTGGCTCGCGGTGATGCGCAGCTCATCCGGATCGGGCTCTGGCATCTGCACGGCGACCGGGGGCGCGAACGGCCGCTGCGGTGTCGGTGTCGGCTCGGGCTTGACCTCCGGCTCGGGCGCGGACTCCGCCACGGGCGCGGGCTCGGTGGCCACGACGTCGGGGCTCGATTCGGCCTCGGTCACCGCTGGCTCGGGCGGCGCCTCGAGGGCCTGCTCGGGCTCGGCGGCGACGGGCTCGGAAGCCGCCTCGCTCACCGGCGTGGTCTCGGCGACCGGTTCCGGAGCCGCAGGAGGCGTCGGGTCGACGGCCTCCGGCTCCGGCGTGGCGACCCGCTCGGGCATCGCCTCACCCCCTCGGTTGGGCGAGCTCTCGGAGCCCGGATATTGGTTGTCTTCTGAGCGCGATCCGCGGCTGAAAAATCCCATCGTTCGCGCTTATTCGCACGCACTGGCGCCTTTCCTTCCCGTGCAGGGGAATCGCCCGCGCCGCGTTCGCGCAAGTACGATCCGCCAATGGCTCGCCCAGCTCGAGGCCTGCTCGACAAGCGCCTCGTGTTCGTGACCGGCAAGGGGGGCGTGGGCAAGTCCACGGTCGCGATCGCGCTCGCGCTCGCGGCGGCGCGCGCCGGGAAGCGGACGATCCTCTGCGAGGTCGCGGCGCAGGAGCACCTCTCCGAGGTGTTCGAGACCAACGAGATCGGCTTTCACGAGGTCGAGGTCGGCGACAACCTGTGGGCGATCTCGATCGACCCCGAGGATTCGATGCGCGAGTACGTGTTGCTGCAGCTCAAGGTCAAGCCGATGCGCGACCTGCTGTTCAAGTCGCGGATCTTCACCTATCTCGCCGCCGCGACCCCGGGGCTGAAGGAGCTGGTAACGATCGGCAAGATCTGGGAGCTGGCCCTCGACGAGCGCAAGTCCGCCGACGCGCAGCCGTACGACCTCGTGATCGTCGACGCCCCCGCGACCGGGCACGGGGTCGGCTTCCTGCAGACGCCGCGCACGTTCGCCGAGGTCGCCAAGGTCGGGCCGATCCGCCAGCAGGCCGAGGTCCTCGACGCGTTTATCCGCGACCCGGAGCGCACCGGGGTGGCGATCGTCGCCCTGCCGGAGGAGATGCCGGTGAACGAGACCGCGTCGCTCGAGCGCGACCTCGCCGGCCAGGTCGGGCTGACCGTCGACCGCATCTATTGCAACGGCCTGTATCCGGAACGGTTCGCCGACGACGAGATCGAGCGCGTCGAGGCGACCCTGCCGGAGGCCGGAGGAGGTGCGCGCGCGGCCCTGCGCGCGGCCCGAACCGAGCACCGGCGCGCCCACGATCAGCGCCTGCAGCTCGCGCGCCTCGAGGAGAACTGCGAGGCGCCGGTCAGCTCGCTGCCCTTCCTGTTCGAGCCCGAGCTCGAGCTCGAGGAGATCGAAATGCTGATCGAGGAGCTGGCGCTCTGATGTCCAGCGTTGCCGAGCTGCTCGCGGACAAGGAGATCTGCGTGTGCGCGGGCTCGGGCGGGGTCGGCAAGACCACGACGGCCGCCGCGATCGCCGCCGGGATGGCTGCGCGCGGCAAGCGCGTCGCGGTGTTGACGATCGACCCGGCGAAGCGCCTGGCCGACTCGCTGGGGCTGCCCGAGCTCGGGAACACCGAGCGCCAGGTCGACCCGGCGCTGTTCGCCGACGCCGGGATCGAGGCGAACGGCGGCGAGCTGTGGGCGATGATGCTCGACTCCAAGCAGACCTTCGACGAGGTGGTGCGCGAGCACGCGCCCGACGCCGAAACGCGCGAGCGGATCCTCAACAACCGGATCTACCAGCAGCTGTCGTCGGCGCTCGCCGGCTCGCAGGAGTACATGGCGATGGAGAAGCTCTACGAGATCCACGCCGAGGGCCGCTACGACCTGCTCGTCCTCGACACCCCGCCGTCGCGCAACGCGCTCGACTTCCTGGACGCGCCGAGCCGACTGTTGCAGTTCATCGAGGGGCGGGCGCTGCAGATGTTCATGAAGCCGACGGGCTTCGGGATGCGCGTCTTCGGCCGCGGCGCATCCGTGATGTTCTCGATCCTGCGCCGGATCACCGGGGTCGACCTGCTCGAGGACCTGGCCGAGTTCTTCCAGGCGTTCAGCGGCATGGTCGGCGGCTTTCGCGAACGCGCGCGCAAGGTCAACGACCTGCTCTCGAACGACCGGACGTCGTTCATGTTGGTCTGCGCGCCGCAGGGCGCCCCGATCCGCGAGGCGGTGTATTTCCACCGCAAGCTCAAGCAGGCCGGGATGCCCTTCGGCGGCGTGATCGTCAATCGGGTCGAGTACGGCGACGAGCGGGAGGAGCGCTCGTCGGCCGCGGAGCTGGGCGACCTGCTCGGCGATTCGGAGCTCGGCGCCCGCGTCAGCGCGAACTACGAGGACTTCCTCGCGCTCGCCGCGCGCGATCGCGACAACATCGCGCGCCTCGGACACCGGCTCGGCACCGACGCGGTGATCGAGGTCCCGTACCTCGACCATGACGTCCATGACCTCGCCGGGCTGGCCGAGGTCAACCGCTACCTGTTCGCCGACAGCGCGAGCGAGCGGGCCGCCATCGCCGCGGCAGTCTGAACGCGGAAAGGCCAAGTCACCGGGCGTCTTGCCCGGTGACTCAACCTGCTCTTCCTGGGGTGATCGGAGGAAGTCTTACTGCGGGGTGACCCGGGCCCGGCGCGAGCGGTCGTAGGTGATGTCGCGCACGTTCCACTCAGTGGTCTCGGGCGCCGGGAACAGCCCGGCGACCCGCTCCGTTCGCGCCTCACGCTCGGCGCGCGTCTGCTCGATCAGGCGCAGCACCGGGCTCGCGGGCCGCGGCGTCCCGCGGTCGTCGATCAGCCGGGCGCGCTCGAACTCGGCGTCCTCGGCCTGGGCCGGCTCCGGCGGGGCCGGGGCGAGCCCGAGTGACGTGGTCGGGTGCTCGGCCTGGGGCTCGTGCGCCCGCTCAGGCTTCAGGCTGTCGGGGACCGCGTCCGCTCCAAAGATCTCTCGTGCCCTATCAATCATCAGCTCGTCCTCGAGTTCGGCGCTTGGCTCGGGTGAGATTCGCTCGTCCAACTCGGATCCCTGCCAGTCGAACGGATTGAACTGAAGGCGCTCCCCCTCGGTCTCGCTGCCGCCATCCGCGGCCGGGGCCTGCGGCTCCGGCGCTTCGGTGCCGGGATCGGGCAGCAGGCGCTCGAGCTCGGCGCCGAGCTCGACCTCGTCGGGCTCGATCGGCGTCAGGTCCCACTCGGTGGTCCCGCCGCGCTGCTCGGCGGCGCCGTCGCCGACGGCCAAGCCGTCGGCCAGCAGAATCTCGTCGGCGGTCACCCGCAGGTCCGAGCCGAGATGGCCGGCCGCGCCGTCCTTGAGGATCGCCCGGGCGAGCTCCTCGAGGCGCGCGGCGGTCTCCGCCGGCGTGGCCGAGCCGCTGCCGCGAGCAGGCTCGCCGCTCCACAGCTCGCGCTCGAGGCCGATCGCGCGGTCGACGACCGACTTCACCTCGGCCCGGCCGTCGGGCTCGGCGCACAGCGCCGCGACCCGCATCGAAAGCCCGAGGTCCGCGGGGCCCCCGCCCTCAAGCAGGAACCGCATCGCGAGCAGGTGGTCGTTCAGGGCCTCGACGACGACGTTTCGCTCGAGCCCGGCCTCGAAGCGGTTGAGGGCGCGGCCGAGCACCGTCGGGAAGCCCGGGCGGTCATGGGCCAGCCGGTCGAACGGGGTGCCGGGCACGGCGAGCGAGCGCGAGAAGGCAAGCAGGTCGCCGAGCTCGGCCTCGGTGAGCCGGTAGCCGCCAGGGCGCTGGCGCCCGCAGCCGGTCGCGATCCGGCGCCAGCGGTCGCCGGCGATGCGGGTCCAGGCGTGCGGGCCCAGGCCGACCCCGCCGGCCTTGAACAGGCGCAGCGTGGTGACCAGGCGGCGGAAGGCTTCGACCGCGGCGAGGCCGGCGTCGGCGGCTTCGTCGTCGGGGTGCTCCTCGACGCGGATCACGGCGAGGAACGTCGGCTCCCACGGCGAGACGCCGAGGCCGTCACCGGAGCGCGCCTCCGGGGGCACCTCGACGGTGTCGGCGCGAACGATCGAGACGGGGTCGAGATCGAGCCGGGCGACCGGGATCTGCAGGCCGCGCAGCGGCACGACCACCTCGATCTGACCGGACTCGACGTCCAGGCCGGCCTCGACCTCGTCGATCGCGGCTTCGAGGCGACCGGGCTCGAGCGTGAAGTCGGAGCTGCCCATCCACAGGCGGCAGAGGAAGGCGATCGAGGCGATCTCGGCGCGCTTGCGCGGGTCCTCGGGAACGCCGATGCCCATCCGCTCGAGGTACGGGCCGGCCAGGCCGGCGATCTCCATCGCCGCGCAGCTGGCGCCGAAGGAGTCGAGCTCGCGCAGCTCGCCCGCGTGGTCGTGGACGAATACCTCGGTCTGGGGCTCATACCGGCACAGCGGCGACCCGTCGCCGGGCTCACGCACCTCGTACGGAATCTCCTCGCCCACGGCGATCAGCTCCCGCAGCCGCTCGGCCGCGTCGTGGGCCATCGCCTCAAGGCCCTCTCTCACCACCAGATCGCGCATGGCTCGATCATTCGCCCGGCTCGAGGGCGGTCCTTTACTGCAAGGCGAGTTGCACGTCGGGCGGACACGGCCTCGAGCGGCAGCCGAACAACGAACAACGAACAACGAACAACGAACAAACGAAGAACGAGAAACGAACGACGAGCTTCGGGCTACCGCCTACGCGGAAACGAGCCAGCGCTGGCCGTAGGTCCGCATTTCCTCGATCACCGGGACGAGCGCGCGGCCCTTCTCGGTGAGCGCGTACTCGACGCGCGGCGGGACCTCGGGGTAGGTGTGGCGCTCGACGATCTCGCACTCCTCGAGCGCGCGCAGGCGCAGGGAGAGCGTCCGCGGGCTGATGCCCTCGAGCGAGCGCTCGAGCTCACAGAACCGGCGGTTGGAGTCCGCGAGGTCGCGGATCAGAAGGAGCGTCCACTTGCCGGAGATGATCTCCGCGCAAGAACCGACTGGACAGGGGGACTCGCTCATGGCTTCTGGCGGCCGGGACGAAAGCGGTTGGAACCGTCCTGACTCGCCTTCGAGTATAGCCAATGCTTTACCGAATGAAGTGGTCTTGCGGGACCGCAAAACCCCTGGAACCTCGCCGTAACCGCGGCGCGGTTCAGCCCGCGAGGGTGGCCGGAGGGCCGGCCGAGACCTTGGCCTCGTCGGGCCCGTCGGTCTCCTTGACCATCACCTGCTCGATGCCGCTCGCGCGCTGACCCTGCGCCTCGAGCATGAGCTTGAAGTCGTGCGGGCTCGAGGCGACCTCGAAGGCGAGCTCGCGGTCGACGTTGCCGGCCATCACGTGGCCGAGCAGCGCCTGATCGAAGGTCTGCATCCCGTAGTACTCACCCTCGGAGATGACCTCGGACAGCCGGCCGGTCTCCTGCGGGTTCAGGATCAGGTCCTGAACGCGCCCGGTCGCGACGAGCACCTCGCAGATCGCGACCCGGCCCTCGCCGCCGTTGCGCTTGACCAGGCGCTGGCCGACGACGCCTCGCAGCGTGGCGGCGAGCATCACGCGGGCCTGCTGCTGCAGGTGCGGCGGGAAGAAGTCGATGATCCGGTTGATCGTCTCGGTCACGTCCAGCGTGTGAAGCGTCGAGAGCACGAGGTGCCCGGTCTCGGCGGCCGAGAGGGCGGTGCGCACCGTTTCCTCGTCACGCATCTCGCCGATCAGGATCACGTCGGGGTCCTGGCGCAGCACGCGGCGCATGGCCCGGGCGAAGCTCTCGGTGTCCATCCCGACCTCGCGCTGGCTGATGATCGAGCGCTTGTCGCGGTGCAGATACTCGATCGGATCCTCGAGGGTGATGATGTTGCGCGACCGCGTCGCGTTGATGTGGTCGACCATCGCGGCGAGGGTCGTCGACTTGCCCGAGCCGGTGGTGCCGGTGAGCAGGATGATCCCGCGCTGTTCCTCGGCCAGGGTGCGGATCGACGCCGGCAGGCCAAGGTCTTCGATCGTGCGGACCTGGAACGGGATCGCGCGACAGACGATCGCGACGGTGCCGCGCTGGCGAAATGCGTTGACGCGGAAGCGCGAGAGCCCCGGGATCGAGTACGAGAAGTCGGCCTCGCCGACCGCGTCGAACCCCTCGAGGATCGCCTGGTCGGTGACGATCTGGCGCAGCGCCGCCTCGGTGTCCTCGGGGACTAGCGGTTGCGTGCCCGGAATCGGGCTCAGCTCGCCGTGCACGCGGATCATCGGCGGCGACGGAATCTTCAGGTGAAGGTCCGAGCCCTCACCCTCCACAACCTTGCGCAGCGCTGCATCGATGTCGAACATCAACCCCTCTATCGGCGCCCGGGCGCCGGGCTTGAGCGCTCAGCCCGGCGGCGGCACGTTGACGTCCAGCTTGCAGTCGGCGCCGGAGCAGTCGCGCAATTGCTCGAGGGCGGCCTGCAGCGCCGCCCGGGGGGCCGCGTAGGCCGGATCGGCATGGTGGCTGTCGAGCTCGCGCGGGTCGGTGGCGAGGTCGTAGAGCTCGGTGTCGCTGAGCGTCCCCTCGCCGATCGGCAGCCCGAACCCGGCTTCGAGGCTCGGCGCCTCCGCGCGGTAGTGCTCGACGTAGGTGTAGCGCTGGGTGCGCACCCCCACCCAGGACGGCGCCTCGAACGTGCCCGCCGCCGTGCGCCGCGGCGGGCGCTTGGACTCGATCAGGATCGCCCGGTCGGGCTCGCCGCGCCCGTAGGTGTACGGCGCGAGTGAGCGGCCGTCGACGGGGCGCGCGAGGTCGGCCGGCGGATCGCCCGCCTCGGCGAGATCGAGGATCGTCGGCGCCAGGTCGACGTTTGCGACCGGCGCCTCGATCTCGCGCCCGCCCGGGATCGCCGGCCCGCGGATCACCAGCGGCACCTTCAGCGCCTCCTCGTACGGCTGCACCTTCTCGGCCCGGATCCGATGCTCGCCGTGCATGTACCCGTTGTCGGAGGTGAAGATCACGTAGGTGTCCGCGGCGAGGTGGGCGCGCCGGAGGGCTGCGTCGATCTCGCCCACCGCGCGATCGACCGCGAGCAGGCTGGCCAGTTCGCAGCGGTAGCGCTCGGTCAGGTCACGGACCTCCCCCGGCTTGAGCTTCGCCCGCCCGCGAACGGCACCGGGCTTGTCGGACATGTCGCTTTCGTTGAACGACGCCGGCTCCGGGAGCGCGCGCTCGGCGAACGCGCCCGCGTCGCGCGGGGCCGGCTTCGCCTTCGCGGTCTCGAAGGCAAATGGCTTGCCGTTCGCGCACCGCCGGCCCGCCGCATCGTTGCGCCCCCGCCCCCAGTGCGGCGCGATGTAGGAGACGTGCATGAAGAAGGGCTTCGAGTTGCGCGCCCGCGAGCGGATGAACGGCAGCGCGTAGTCGCGGGTGAGCGCGTCGGTGACGTAGTCGGACGCCTTTTCGCCGTAATGCACCTTGCCGCCGCGCGAGTCGGTGACGTCGTAGCCGTAGTAATCGACCATCGTCGGCGCCGTCATCGCCCAGAAGCGCGTCCACCCGGGCGCCGGGTCGAGCGTGCGGTAGTCGTGCAGGAACTTGCCGACCAGCACGGTGTCGTAACCCGCCGCCCGCAGCCAGGCCGGAAGCACCCGGTCGGGATCGCGAAGCGATTGATAGCCGCCGCCGTTTCGCTCCTGGTTGTCGATCACGCCGTGGTTGTGGGCGTAGTCGCCGGTCAACCACGTGGCCCGCGACGGACAGCAGAGCGGGAACGAGGCGATGTTGTCGGTGAAGCTCGCGCCCTGGGCGACCAGGAGGCGCTGGACCTTCGGCATCTCGCGCAGCGAAGCGAGCGTCTGGTCGTCGGTGCTGATCAGGACGATGTTCGGGCGCCGGTATGCCCCGGCGGCGTCGTCGCCGCGGCTCGCGAGCACGGCGGCCACCGCGCACCCGCCGAGGACGAGCGCGAGCGCGAGC
>AR_comb_assmDRAFT_10172798_pt1 | contig 10705 bp, 6 predicted proteins | sample ArasoioldDNA_FD_10543 | JGI IMG/M metagenome (IMG submission 10543) | reverse complement strand
GTTAAAGGCGCGTTCTCTTGGGCACCTTTGCGGTGCGGCTAAAAGGGCGCGTCATTTCAAAGCGGGGAGCGGGAAATCACCGTCATTTATTACACGCCGGCGGAAACAACCTGGCCCGGTGAGCCGTGAGGCGTGACCTCTTTTGCCAGCTTTCGCCGGTAGTGAACATGCCGCCAGCGCGTCATCTCGACCAGGGGCTTCCAGACTGGATTGACGAGATCGTGCTTGATCAGCAGGTGCCAAAAGCGGTTCGAGCGCTTATAGAGATAAGACATTGCGAGATACAGCGCGACCGCCTGCCACTGCTCGGGCCGGCGCCGCCAGATCGAGGCGTGCGAAAACAGCCGCTGATAGATCCAGGCATATCCGTGCTCGAGTTCCTCGGGAGTCATGTGCTTCGGTCGGAAGACCGCGTGGCCGGTGTCGTAGAGCGTCCAGTCGCGATGCAGGATTCGTCCTTCAGCTTCCACCTGGCGGAAGAGAGGCGTGGCTGGGTAAGGAGTGAGGATGTGAAAGGTGGCACACTCCAGCCGGTTCTCCTCGATCCATTCCGCGGTACGAACAAAAACCTCTTTGCGGTCATGGTCGAATCCGAGCACGAACGATCCATTGACCTGGATTCCATAGTCGTGAAGCATACGCACGCGGCGCGCGTACTCAGCCGTCTTTGGCGTCTTCTTATGCGAATCGGCGAGATTGTCATCTGACAGCGATTCAAAGCCGATGAACACTCCCGTGCATCCCGCCAGGGCCATGTTTCGGATGAGGCTGGGATCGTCGGTGACGTCGATGGTGACCGCGGCGCTCCAGATCTTATTCAGCGGGCGCAGGGCATTACACAAAGCGTGCAGATAATCGCGCCGCGAACCAAGATTATTGTCGATGAACACAGCGTAGGGCTGATCGTCGGCCTCGAACTCCTCGACTACCTGCTGCGGATGCCGCATGCGATATGGCATGCGCAGGCCATCGGTTGCGAGATAGCAAAAGCCGCAGCGGTTATGGCAGCCGCGCGTGGCAATCAGGCTGGTGGTCGTCAGGAAACTGCGACGAGGAAGAATAGAACGCCGGGGCGGAGGATCGTCACAGTAATCGTTCTCGTATGTCGCAACATAGCGCGCCTGAAGCTGATCGGCTTCGATGTCTCTCAAAATTCGCGGCCAGAGCTGTACGCCATCGCCCAGAGCTAGCGCATCCGCGTGCGGTGCGCATTCCTCGGGACACGACAACACGTGCAGCCCGCCGAAAATGACCTTCGATCCGCGCGCGCGATACCAGTCCGCCAGTTCGTAGGCTCGTCGCGCAAAGGTGAGGTGCACCGTGATGCCGACCACGTGGGGCATGGGGTCGTGCGGCGGGCGTCCATGAAGCAGGTTCTCGTCCCAATATTCGACTCGCCAACGGCTGGGCGTCATGGCGGCAAAGCTGGTCAGCGCCAGGCTCGGGGTGAGCGCGTGCTTGCCGAAGCTGGCGTTCGCGTCCTTGGGGTAGAAGGGATTGATCAGCAGCGCGTAACGGCGCTCGATGAATCCACGGGGCTCGGAGTGATCGAGAACGGGTGCATGGATCATTTCGGGCGGAATCCAGCGCCTGGCGATGCTGCGCAGGAACGGCGCGTTGTTGTCTGTCATGCAGTGTACTTTATATTACAAAGTATATTGGGTCAAGTGAGGCAGGTATTCCGTGTGAAGTGTCTGATCGATCAATTCCCCGAGGCGGACGCCTTGGCAGCAATGCGGGAAAGCTTCTGCCGGACTTCCTGAATCTTGGCGGCGAGCTCGTCCGTAGAAAATGGCTTCGGCAGAAAGGCCAGCTCGGCCCCAATCCGGGCGCGCTCAAGCGCCAGTCCGTCAGTGTAACCTGACATGAAGATGACAGCGAAGTCCTGACGCGTTTCCTGGAGCTTTTCGATGAGTTCCGGCCCGCTCATGTGAGGCATGACTACGTCGGTGACAACGACATCGATGGGATTGATGTGCCCTTTCGCGATGATGAATGCCTGCAATCCGCTGCTGGCTTCGAGAACGGTATATCCAAGTTTCTTCAACGATGTCACCGCCAGGGCGCGAAGAGCAGGCTCATCTTCGACCAGCAGGATAGTGCCGTTGCCCTGAACTGACCCAGCGGGCCTTTGAACGCCGGACGTGAAAGCGGCGCCGACCGCCGACGGCAAATACACCTTGAACGTTGTTCCGACGCCGGCTTGGCTTTCCACTTCGATATGGCCCTTGCTGTGTTGGACGATGCTGTCCACTGTCGCCAATCCCAAGCCGGTGCCCTTTCCCAGCTCCTTCGTGGTGAAGAAGGGTTCGAAAATGTGGGCCATGGTTTCCTTGTCCATACCGCAGCCCTGGTCGCTAACAGTAATCAGTGCGTAGTCGCTGGGCGGTACCTCCCGATTGGCGGCTGCAAAAGTCTCGTCCAGGCGGTACAGCCGTGTTTCGATAACGAGCTTGCCGCCCTGCGGCATCGCGTCACGGGCATTCACCGCGAGGTTCATGATCACCTGTTCCAGTTGTCCGGGATCCATCAAGACGCGCATGGTCTCGTCAGAAAGGTTGGTCACAAGCTCGATGTCCTCCCCAATCAGCACGCGCAACATCTTTACCATGTTGCGGACGCTTTGGTTGGGATCGAGCACTTGCGGCTCGAGAACTTGTTTGCGGCTGAAAGCCAGCAACTGCCGGATCAGGCCACTGGCGCGATCGCCGGCCTTTTTGATTTCCTCCAAGTGCGGACGCGATTGCGGCGGCACCGTCTCCAGCAGCATGTCGCTGTAGCCCTTGATGATCATTACCAGATTGTTGAAGTCATGGGCCACGCCGCCAGCGAGCCTTCCGACCGCTTCTAGTCGGGCGGCGCGCAGCATGCTCTCTCGCGACTTCTTCAGGCTGTCGCGCATATCCTTGAATGCGCGTCCGAGGTGGGCGACCTCATCGCTTCCTCGAATCGGAATCTGAAAATCGAAGTCGCCCTTCTTCAACATCCGGGTCCCGGCCAGTAGTTGTTCCACAGGACGGGTGATCTGCCGCGAAATCAGAAACGTGACGAACGCTCCGGCGAGAACCGCGACCGCACCCAGGAGTGCGAGCATTCGATTTAACTGCCGCAGGAAGCTAGTCGCCTGATCAAACGACTGCAGGCAATACAGGCGAACCGGATGATCACCGGGCAACTCGACGAAACTCGCGAGCCAGCGTTCGCCGCGAACCTGAAATACGCGTTCCGCATTGGACGGACTCGCGTCGCGGGGTGATGCCGATTCGAACTCCTGCCACATTTCTGCAGGCAATGAGCTCAGCAGCACACGGCCCTGGCGCTCAAAAGTGAACGCTGACTTTCCCAAATCGCCACTGCTGAGAATGGTTTCGCTGCGCATCTCTCGGCCGAGCGCCATGCGACCGAGCACGCGCTCTTCTTCTCCGGCACCCGCCACAACCGGCACGAGATTTACGTCGTACAAATGCCCGTTGATGAACCACCAGTCCTCATCACCGTTCGTGGCTTTCAACAGCGGTATTACGCTCGCGGAGGTCACGCCTTCTGACTTGGCCTGCACGGCGAGCACATTTCCGCTCGGATTTTCGAGAATCAATAGATCGGCGTGGCTGGCTGGAAGAATCCACTGCGAACCGTCTTGCACCGTGGGTCCATCATTCGTCGACATCAGGGCTTTGACGCTTGGCTGGTGTGCGATGAAAGTCGCACTCTGCTGCGCCTGCTCCCGACGGACACTCTCAATATCGGCATAGACGCGAGTTTGCGTCCGCAATGTAGAGGCAAGGTTGGCGCGTATTTCAGTGCGCATCTTTGCTTGCACCAATGCCAGGACTGCCACAGTCAGAAAGAAGACGACCGCGACCATCGAGACGAGCAATTTTGTCCGTAAGTGAGTGAAATGGTGCAGCACGCTGCATAACAGACTAAGTGAGAAACAATCAGCGGGCCAGACACTTTGGTAACTGCCTTCCCGCCGTTGGCACCACTAGTAACCTTGCTGTGATTCCCTCCGTGTGACGAAAATCAATAACAACGTCAATGACAATGTCCCTTAAGGTTGTCGGCGCCTTCATGAGCGCCGTGGCCGCCTGTGCACTGGCACAGGATGCGGTCCCTCCCAGTCCCGACATTGCACAGCTGAGTCAGCAACTTCAGCAGACCCGCGTTGAACTTTCCGACTCCAAACGTCAAATCGAAGAATTGCGGCAAAGCTTGGAAGAGTTGCGGCGACAAGTGCAGTCTGGGCATCCGGCCGAGCCTGCGCCAGCAACCGCTGCGGAGCCCACTGTCTCCGCAGCCGACCAGGACGTGGGTTTCCTTGCCGCCAAAATCGCTGAACTGCATCAGGATAAGGTTGAGAGCGCCAGCCGGTATCCAGTCAAGCTCTCGGGTTTGGTCCTTTTCAATTCCTACTGGAACAAGGGCATTCTCGATATTCAGGATCTCCCCAGCATGGCTCTACCCAAGTTTCCCGGCGCACCGCCTCCGAGCGTCGGTGCTACGCTGCGGCAAACCACGCTGGGTATCGATGCGACAGGCCCGAAATTATTCGGGGCGCAGACCTCTGCTGAAGCCGAAATCGACTTCGCCGGCGGCAGCCCCACCACACCCTATGGCGTAACCGCCGGATTGCTTCGACTGCGCACGGCGAAGGCCAGCTTCAGTTGGACAAACACTTCGCTCACCTTCGGGCAAGACAGTCTTTTCATTTCTCCGTTATCGCCGACGTCGTACGCGACCGTGCTGGAGCCGGCTATGTCATGGTCGGGCAATCTTTGGGTCTGGACTCCCGCAATCGAAGTCTCGCATCGCTTCAATCTGAACGATGGGTCATCTCTGGTATTGGAAGGCGGCGTTCTTGATCCGCTGACCGAAGAAGTTCCGGTCTTCCAGGGACGTAATCCAACCGCCGGTGAAGCGACGCGCGCACCCGCGCTGGCAGGGCGGATTGCACTTGATCGTTCCAAAGCCGAGTCCTTTCCCTTCACGGTCGGTTTCGCCGGATACCGCGCGAACCAGCAATACCAGACGTTCCCAACAGTCGCGAGTTGGAGCCTGAACTCCGACATCAAGGCTGATTTCGGAAAGTATTTCGAGGTCTCGGGCGAATGGTATATAGGACAAGCTGTGGGCGGGTTGGGCGGCGGGATTTGGGCCAGCGTCGTTTACCCGGAGCCGGTTGGACCGCACACCGCAGTACATCCTCTACGGTCGACGGGAGGATGGGCGCAGTTGAAGTTCACTCCCTCGGCGCGCGTAGAAATAAATGGCGCATTTGGTCAGGATGAAAACTACGGCGAGGATCTGCGCGTCTTTCCATTCTCATTTGATGCCTATGGTTTTCCCGCCATGCAGAAGAATCGCACGGGCCTTGTGAATTTAATTTACAAGCCCAGCTCCGTCCTGTTATTCGCGGTCGAGTACCGCCACTTGTTTACGCTCCCGGCTGGTTTTGCGGGAGCGAAAGGCGATCACGTGAATCTTGCTGCGGGGGTTCGGTTCTGATGCAGAAGCTGCATGTGGTGGCGGCGATCTTCTTGAGTTGCGGCGTCCTCACAGCACAGGACCTGACATTTCGGGGGCAGGTTGCGGTCGTCCATCGCGCCAGCCACAAGTCGGGAAGCGCCGACGTCGTAGTCTGGCTGACGCCGACCCATCCGGTGGAATCAGCAATCCCGAGTCCTCCAGCGCGCCTCGTCCAGAAGGACAAACGATTCTCGCCCCATGTCATCGCGGTTCGCGTCGGAACGGAAATCGAGTTTCCCAATCAGGATCCGTACTTCCACGACGTCTTCTCGATTTATCGTGGGAAACCCTTCGACCTTGGCCTGTATGAAAGTGGCATGTCGCGGAAAGTAAAGTTTTCGCAGCCCGGTGTCTCTTACATCTTCTGCAATATTCATCCAGAAATGAGTGCCGCAGTGGTCGCGTTGACCACGCCCTATTTCGCAGTCACGAACGCCGAGGGCGCCTTTCAAATCGGTCACGTTTCGCCGGGGCACTACAAAGTGGAATTCTGGTACGAGTCGGCAACCGAAGCTGAGCTCGGTTCTCTCGCCCGCGATGTGGAACTTGGACCGGACGCGCCGGCACTCGTCTTCACTCTGCACTCTTCCGACCCGCCGCCGCGGCATCTGGATAAGTACGGGCAGGAATACGTCAAAGACAAACCGAAGAGCTATTAAACTCCCGCGTGATCCCGACCTGTGACGGTGATGCAGTCGCGAAATAAAACAATAACCACGAAGGACACAAAGTATCACGAAGGTTTCTCATGCGATGTCTTTCTTCCGTGCACCTTTGTGCACCTTCGTGGTTAGTCCGTTTACCTTGCCCCTACATCGTCAGCACGACTCGGAACCGCGCCCGGCCGCTGATCATCTGCTCATAAGCATCGGCAGCTTTTTCTAGAGGGTAGCGCTCGATCATCGGCCGAACGCCGCTCAGCGTGCTGAACTCCAGCGTATCTTGCGAGTCCTTCGCAGTGCCCGACGCCCAGCCGCGAATCGACTTGCGGCCCCCAATCAGCTGGAGGGGAGTTACGGTGAGAGATTCGAAACCTGCTCCGACGATCATCAAAGTGCCGTTCGGACCAAGGCCGTCGACGAGAGCAGACATCGACTTGGAATCAGGAGCGGTAGCCAGAATAATGTGCGCCCCTCCCATTTTCTGTAATGCTGCCGCGGGAGCTCCAGTACTAGTATCGACATACTCGTGCGCACCCAGTTTCTTTGCCAGCGCTTGCTTGTCGGCTCCCCGTCCGATCGCGATCGTGCGAAAGCCCATTTGCCGCGCGTACTGAATGCCCAGGTGCCCCAGGCCGCCAATGCCCTGCACTGCGACGAGCTCTCCGCCTCGAGCGCCGGAATTCCGCAGCGCGTTGTAGACCGTAATACCGGCGCAAAGCAGCGGAGCGGCTTCATCCGCCGGCAGGTCGTCGGGAATCAACGCGACCGCTTCGGCGGGCGCGACCATATATTCGGCATAGCCTCCATCAAAATGGATGGCGGTAATCTTTTCGAACGCGCAGTTGATGAAATCTCCGCGCCGGCAGGGCTCGCACTGAAAGCAATGCCCGCCGTGCCAGCCCACGCCAACGCGCTGCCCAGGCTTCCACAGCGTGACGTCGGGACCAACAGCATCGATGCAGCCGGCGATCTCGTGTCCCGGCACGCGCGGATACTGAATGCCGGCCCATAGCCCTTCTTTTACTAGCGCATCGCTGTGACAAATACCGCAGGCCTCGACCTTGATGCGAACCTGGCCGCGGGCGGGCTGGGGAATAGGACGCTCGACGAGTTCGAAGTTTCCACCTGGTTTGCTGATTTGAACGGTTTTCATGGGGGCCTCCCTTCCGAATCTAAAAGATCGGGAGTGATAGTAGTGAAATACGGCAGAACCGCAGGAACACGCCTATAGATCGAGATCAGCCGGCGCAGGTTGCAGGAAAATCGCTGATCTTCTTTTCCGGACCGCACAGACGGATCAGGCCAGCAGTTGGATTGCGTTCCCGATCCGTGACAATGTCGTCTCTTGGCCAAGAACTTCCAGAGTCTCGAACAGTCCCGGCGCGTTCTTGCGCCCGCAGACCGCGACACGGATCGGCTGAAACATCTGCCCGGCCTTCACTCCGAGTTCCTGGGAAGCGGCGCGCAGAGCCTGATCCAACGGATCATGCTTGAACTCGACATCCGCCAGCACGGCTTGCCCTTTCTGGAGAACTTTGAGCGCCATGGCCGCGTCTCCCTTCTGCGGGATGAGTTCTGCAGGGTCATAGGGAGGCAGCTTGTCGACAAAGAAGAAGTCTGCAGCGGTGAGCACGTCCCGCAGCAGCTTGATGCGCTCGCGGATCAGTGGCGTAATCTGCAACATCCTCTCGGGTGTGACGTTGAATCCCGCGCCGCGCACGATCGGCAATAATTGCCGGCTGAGATCTTCGATGGCTAATCCCCGGATGTGCTCCGCGTTTAACCATACCGCTTTCGGATCGAAGGTCTCCTCCGGGGTGGTCGCAGGTTCTTTGAAATTGACGACTGCGTTCGCGCGATTGACTCCTTCCAGCGAAAAGATCTCGATCAATTCCTGCCGGCTCAATTTCGTGCGGTCGTCTTTCGGCGACCAGCCCAGCAGGCACAAGAAATTGATAAACGCTTCCGGGAGGAATCCCGCGTCACGATAAGTCGTTACACTCACCACCGGCCCGTGACGCCGCTTGGAAAGTTTCGTCCCGTCGGGTGCGACCAGCAGAGGAAGATGTGCGAATTGCGGCGGAGTGTATCCGGCAGCCTCGAAGATGAGCACGTGCTTAAACGTGTTCGAAAGATGATCCTGGCCCCGGATGATGTGGCTGATGCGCAAATCGGCGTCATCGGCGCATGAAGCCAGGTGGTATGTCGGCATGCCGTCGGAGCGCAGCAGCGCGAAGTCCTCGATGTCAACACACGCCTTAACTTGTTTCCCGTAAACTGCGTCTTCGAAGTGGACAGACAATTTGCCTTCGGCAAATCGGACAGCCGAAGGCGGCTGTCCCCAGATGGTCTCGTCGCGCGGTACACGGAAACGCAAGGCAAACGGCTCTCCCGCGGCCGCGCGCCGGTCGCTTTCCTCGCGAGACATTTCGGGCATTCCGGGATTGAACAGCCACGCTCCCTGCGCTCCCGACTTCTCACTGTCGCCGGTGTGTGCGGGGGTGAAATCCCGGTAAGCGAGACCTTTGTGTAAGATAGCCTCGGCCATCTGCCGGTGAAGGGCTCCTCGTTCCGATTGCCTGTACTCCTCGTCCCAGCCGAGTCCAAGCCATTTGAGGCCCTCAAAAATCGAGTTCAGCGAGGCATCCGTGTTCCGCTCGACGTCGGTGTCATCGAGGCGCAGGATCATAGTTCCGCTATTCCGCCGGGCAAACAGCCAGTTGAATATGAAAGTTCGGGCGCTGCCGACGTGGAGAAAGCCGGTGGGCGAGGGAGCGAAGCGGACTCGAAGATTTTCGTGAGATGACGGATTCGTGGCGTCAGACATAATCAAACTTTCGATGGTACGGGCCGGAAAAAGGCATCGTCAAGCTCGGTCCACTCCGATATCCTTTCCGTGCAACCCTTTGACGCGAAAAGAAATCGAAGGCGGGCACTGTACTTAAATTCTATTGAGTTCAGCCGCCCCGTTATGAAACCATGGGAACACCGTATCTCCCCCGAAAGCGAGCCGGCGGCTCTGGCCAGCTGTAAAACGCCGACCCTATGAATAGTGTTGTCATAACAACGGCCGTCGTCCCCGGGTTCGTTTCTGTCCTGCTGTTCCTCGTCTTCACATATTTGCACGAGCAGAGCCGCCAACCCTACTTCCGGGCTTGGCAGCTTGCGTGGGCTGCCTACTCGCTGCATTATGTCCTCGATACCTTCCCGTCGTCGTCGGTGGCGTTCTTCATCAGCCAGCTTTTCCTGGTCGCGATGGCCCTGTGCATCTTCGTCTCCACCCGGCTGATGCGCGGCCCCTCGCAATTCCGCTGGTACGATGCCGCGGTGGGAGCCGGTGGAGTGATCCTCGCGCTCCTCACGCTGCATGGTCACATCATCTACGGCGTGTTTCGTCCTGATGTTGAACCCGCCATCCAGTTGGGCATCGGGCTCGCTGCCATCCTCCTGTATTCCTCGGCCGTCTTCTATGTGAACGGCCACAAGCGCGGCTCACTCGCTTTCCAGGTTCTGGCCTTTGCTTTGGCCCTCTGGGGCGTTCTGATGGGCGTGGGACGAATCCAGAATCCGTGGATGGAAGTTTTCGGCAACGCCAGCCGGCTTTTCGGGCCGGTTCCGCAAATGCTTCTGGGCATCGCGATGGTGATGGTGTTGTTCGAGAACCAGCGCAATGCCGTGCAGGAGAATACGCTCGCGCTGTCGACCCTGGGAGCCGACCCGCGCCGCCTGCTATTTGCCGAGGATCTGGTGCCGAATATGCAAGCCGCGCTGGAGCGCTTGCGAACGGCATTGCCCATCGACCGCGCCGCGATCTTGATCAGCGAACGCTGGCGCGGTCTGCTGCCCTCGGTACAACAGAATTTTCCGTCCGGCTTTCTGGAAGCGCTTGAGACCACGGGCGCCGGCGATTACATCTCAGAACTAGCCTTTCGCCACAGCGGCATCTACACCGTGCACGATGTGGCGGAAATGACCGAACCACTTCCTGTGGGATCCCGCGAAACATTTGCTGAATTCAAGCGCATCCTTACCGAATCCGGCGTCCGACATCTGACAGCGGTCAACCTGCAGACTGGCGATCATAATTTCGGTGTCATCCTCTTTCCGCACGTCGAACGCCGTGCCTTTGGCTCGTCCGGTCCCCGGCTGATGGTGGGCTTGGCCCTGCAGCTTGGCCTTACGCTCGAGAACTACGTGCTCAGTCATGATGCTTACCGGCGCACGAAAGAATACGAACTACTGACCGAGATCGGAAAGGCCATCAGCTCGCGTCTCGATCAGGACGAAATCCTTCGCACCATCCAGGTCGAGCTGGGACAAATCTTTGACACCAGCCACTTCTATATCGCGTTCCAGGAATCGGAGGAAATCCGCTTTGAACTGGAAGTTCGCGACAGCCGCGAACTCCCCAAACGAACTCGAGAACTGCGCAACGCTTTCACCGAGTACGTGATCCGGACCGGCGAACCGCTGCTGATCCGCTCTGATCTGGAAATCACGCGCCAGCGTCTGGGAAT
>AR_comb_assmDRAFT_10388856_pt1 | contig 10708 bp, 11 predicted proteins | sample ArasoioldDNA_FD_10543 | JGI IMG/M metagenome (IMG submission 10543) | reverse complement strand
TTCGGTTGCGCCGACGTGACGACTACGAAGGGAATGCCGTTTGGCGCGCCAGCATACACGGTGCCGAAGTCGGCGTGCGCGCTGCGCGTCGCACCGATCGTGGTGACATACGCTGCCGAATTGGCGTAGAGCGGCAGCGTGTCGATGGGCACGTTCCAGACATTGTTGTTCGGGAACATCGGCCTCACCGAAATCGCGTCCGATGCGCGAGGAGCGGTCGAGACGATCGCGAGTGCAGCAACAGCCGCGAGCGATGCCAGCCATCGAGGCCGCTTTTTCGCCATGCCCGATTATGCCAACATCATAGCGGCACGGCAACCCTCGTGCGCTTCGGGCCGCCTCCGCTATCGCGGCTATTCGGAAAGCCACGCCTTCACGCGCGGATGACCGAGCACGTCACGATTGACCACGTATTCGGGCTTTCGGCCTGCGAGCGCATCGGCGATGCTCTTCAGTCCGGTCGACGCCATATTGTGGAAGCACTCGTCGGTCCAGCACAGCGAATGCGGCGTGACGATCACATTGTCCATCCTGAGCAGGGGATTGGCGGGGTCGACCGGCTCCTGCTCGAACACGTCGAGCGCCGCGCCGGCGATGCGGCCGCCGGCGAGCGCGTCGATCAGCGCCTTCTCGTCGACGATCGGGCCACGCGCGACGTTGATGAAATACGCGTCGGACCGCATCAGTGCCAGCTCGCTCGCGCCGATAAGGTGCCGCGTGCGCGCGTCGAGGAGGCAGCACACAACGACGAAATCGGACTCGCGCATGAGCTCGTCGAGGGCGACCTTGCGCGCGCCGACGTACCCCAGGTCGATGTCGTTGGCGTAAGGATCCGCGGCGATCAGCTTCATGTCGAAGGTACGCGCCATGCGCAGGAGTTCCATGCCGATACGCCCGGCCCCCACGACGCCGAGCGTGCGCCCGGTGAGGCCGCGCCCCATGTTGTCCATGCGCTCGTTCCAGCGCCCGCTTCGCGTCAGCCGATCCTTGAGCATCAGCTTGCCGGCGAGGGCGAGCACGAAGGTCAGCGCCGTGGTTGCCACCGGACGCGGCATCGACGACGGCGTGTGCGTCACGACGATGCCGGCTTGCGACATCGCGGGAATGTCGACCGAATCATAGCCCACGCCGTGGCGCGCCACCACGCGCAACCGGCAATCGGGCCTCGCCACTGCGGACGCTGGAACGCGCGCGATATTCACGTAGAGGGCGTCGTATCTTGCGGCGTGCTCGGGATCGATCTCGGAGACGACCTTGGGCAGATATTCCCATTCGACACCCGGCGCCTCGTCGAGGATGCCCAGCGCGCGGCGTCCGAAAGCAGGTTCGCCGCGCGCATCGAGTATGTCGCGGGTCAGGCCTACGCGGAACGTGCTCATGTAGAGTCTCCTGTCAGTAGAGGTCTTTTCACGGCGTCATAATACGGGTTGGCGGTGCCCGCGTCGGGCGGACGCCGGAAGGCGCAGCCGCGACAGCGCCTGCGATCGAAGCGAGCCAGGAGAATGCGATGGACCAGGAAACCTTCAATCTGAGCATACGGAAATTTCTAAAGATGGTCGGCATCAATTCCCAGCGCGAGATAGAGCAGGCTGTCGGCACCGCCACGGCCAACGGCTCGATCAAGGGTAGCGAGTCGTTTCCCGCACGGGTAAGGCTGCACGTCGACGGCCTCGGCATCGACGTCGAGTTCGACGGCGAGATCCGGCTCGAATAGGATGGTTGCAGCGCTCGCTAGCGGGCGATCAGCGCCTGGCGGGCCAGCGCGTTCAGCGTCGCTTCGAGGCGCGCTTTCGCGGCGCCCGCGCTCAAATCGCTCCACGTGGCAGCCGCCACGCTCTCGCGCGAGCGTCGGCCGTCGAGAAACGCCAGTACGCGCCGTTGGTCGTCGTCGAGCGTCACCCATTCGTGGCGCATGTTGGCGACCTGCGCACCGCGCTGACATTGCAGTCGTGCAACCGCGCTGCCCAGCGGGCTCTCGCCGATCTCGACAGTGAACGGCGAGGCGATCGCGCGCAATTCGACCACGCCGACCGCGTACGCCTGCAACAGATCCGACGCGAGCGCGAGTCGATCGTCTGCGGAGACGTCACGCACGCCGATGCGCATTCCCGCCGTCGCGCACAGCGCGTCGAAGCCGATGGTCCGAGGCGAGCATTCGATGAGCGCGCCCATGGCCGAGATGGTCAGCGCCCGACGCGTCGTGAGCGCGCTCCCTTGAGCCGAGCGAAACTCGACGCTGCGCTCCCCCGCAGCGTCACCCGAGGGGTGCGCGGTGGCGCGCGTGGCAACATGCATGTTCAGCAGGCGTTCGGGAGAAAGCGAGCGCTGCAGCACAACGCCTGCGCGCATGAGCAGTGTCTGCCGGAACGTCTGGTTGCGCAGGAAGTCCAGGAATTGCTCGCGCTGCAGGAGGTCGGGCGCGAGACGCGCAAGCACGGCGCTCACGTTCGGAGCGAGGTCGTGCGCGAGCATCGACTTGATCTCGGCTTCCGCCAGGTAGCGCAGCCCGTGCGAGTTGGCGCGCTCCATGAACTCATGGAAGTAGAAGGGCTGATTCACGGCCTCGAGATGCTCGTGATAGATGTAGAAGTCCGGTTGCTGACGCAGACGCGCGGCTTCGTCGCGAAGCGCGCCGGCGTAGGCGGACGTGTCCGCCTGCAGCGATTCGGCCAGGAAATCGAGCAGCGCGCGCGCCTGCAGCACCTGGGTCGCGGGGTCTCCGAATCGTCGCGCGTGGTAGCGCATCGCGTCGCGCACCGCGCCGCGTGTCTGCCAACCGGGGAGCGTGTTGTAGCTGATGTACGCCACGCCCTGTGGCGCGAGCATTGTGGCGCATACCTCGAAGACACGTTCCTGTACGTCCGTCGGCACCCAGGAAAGGACGCCATGCGCAACGATGTAGTCGAAAGCCTCATCGCCGCGTTCGAAGGTCCGCAGGTCGGCCTGCACGAGCTCGATATTGGACAACCCCAGCGCGGCGATATCGGCGGCGCCTTGCGCCACCTGCACCGGAGATAGATCGACTCCGACAAAGCGCGACCGCGGAAGCGTCGCGGCCATGGGGATCAGGTTTCCGCCGGAGGCGCATCCGATCTCGAGTACGCGGCATGCATCGACCGGCGCCGGCGCTGCGTTGAAAAGCTTCGCCATTGTCGCCAACCGGTCGGGATGCGATTGCGCGAAGGGCAGGCTGTGGTACGGAAGCGCGTCGTACGCCGCGCGCAGTGCGTCGCTTGCGGACGACGTGCTGGCGCCGTCGCGCGCGCCACCGGTCGTCAAGGCGTCGCCCACATCCGCAGCAGGTTGTAGTAGCACGCGTAGAGCTGCGTGATCTCAGGGGTCTTGGCGAGAGGCTGCTCGAGCGCGTTCAGCGTTTGCACGAGGTTGAACAGGAGCGTGCGCTGCGCGAGATCGCGCACCATGCTTTGCGTCCAGAACACGATCGCGATCCGGGTGCCACGAGTCACCGGTGTGACGCGGTGCACCGTGTCGGCGGGATAGAGCACCATGTCGCCGGCAGGCAGCTTCGCGCGAAACCCGTCGGGGACGCCCTGCGCGATCAGCTCGCCGCCGTCGTAGTCGGCAGGATCCGTGATGAACATCGTTGCCGACAAATCGGCACGCATCGGTGTCGTTCCGCCCAGGATCGCCGCGTCGCAGTGGTCGCCGTAGTCCATGCCTTCGACATAGCGATTCATCATCAGCGGGCTCATGATCGCCGGCAGCGCGGCGTTGAAGAATACTGGATGGCGCCGCAGCGCCTTGAGTCCGATGTCCGATGCCGCTCGCGCCTCGGGAGTGTCGTGCGCTGCCTCGGTGTTGTGCTTTTGCGGCGCAGCGACCGATCCCGCGCTGCGTCGCCCGTCGCTCCAGCGCACGCGCGCGGCGAGCTCGCGCAGCTGGCGCAATTCCTCGCCGTTGAGGACGTTATGCAGATGATGGATCATGCGCGGGAATCGAATCGGCCACGAGCGGCCGCCATCCGCAGCATAGGGGAGGCGACAGCACTTCGACAAGTACTGTCGCGGCGATGGACGCCGGAGTCAGAGCTCCTGGAACGCGACCGCGAACGGGCGCGGCAGCATGCCCGGTTCGTTCACCATTTTTACTTGCACGAACGAGCTGAGCGCACGAAACGCGTCACGGATCTGGTGCGCGCCGTCGGCAGTGGATTGCATGCGCCCCCAGCGCGTCCGCCGATTCCAGGCGCGCGAGACGACGAGTATGCCGAGCGACAGCTCGTCGAGCTCGCTGTCGCGGCTCATGAAGCTGCCGAACGGCGCGAGCATTTCGATTTGCAGCGGGTTGCGCGTCCAATCGGTGTTGATGCGCTGCGCCAGCGTGGCAGCGCGCGCGACGATGTTGCGCGCACGCTCGCGCGGCAGCGGATCGACGACGCGCGCGGTCGCGAATTCGAGAAAACGTCCGGTGATGCGATACTCGTCGCGCGCCTCGTCGCCCTCGAGCAAGCCGTCGGCCACCAGCGCGCCGACCAAACGCGAGCCCCTCGCGCCGTGGACGGCGAAATCATGGCGCAGGTTGCGCCCGGAGAGCTGCGCTTCTTCGGGAGAGACGCCGGCGAGACGCGCCATCACGCGGCCGGTGGCGGCGCGCAAGGCCATGGCGTCCATGCCGTAATACTCCCGGTGGGTGACAAGGGTCCTGATGCGCATAGGGCGGTCGTCGGCGGCGGGTGAGGAGATATGACAATAGCATGACACCGCCGGGGGTCGTCAAGAGCACCGGGCCAGCGCGCTGCCCGCAGACCCCGAGATGGGTCGGGGGTCGCCACGTCGAGGCCAACGACGGTTTCGAACGGGCCTGTCGGGAAGACGCCCTCGGACCCGCCAGCTACGACCGGGTAAGTGCGACGAGCCCCGAGACGTCGCCGGTTTGGTCGCGTGCGGGCGCCACCGGAGCCGACGCCGGCGACCACTGCGCGACCAGGTACAACGGGCGCTGCTTGACCTCGACGAACATGCGCGCGAGATATTCGCCGATGATGCCCAGCGCCATCAGCTGGAGCCCGCCCAGGAACAGCACCAGGACGACAAGCGTCGGATAGCCACGAACTGGATCGCCGTACATCAGCGTCTTGAAGATCACCCAGATGCCGTAGGTAAACGCCACCAGCGCCGTGAGGAATCCGACGTAGCTGGCGATCTTAAGCGGGGTCGCGGAGAACGAAGTTATGCCTTCGAGCGCGAAGTTCCATAGCTTCCAGTAGTTCCACTTGGTCTCGCCGGCGAAGCGGCCGTCGCGGTCGTACGTGAGCTCGCGCGTCGGGAAACCGATCCAGGCAAAAAGGCCTTTCATGAAGCGGCTGCGCTCGGGAAGACGCTGGAACGCCGCGACGGCTCGGCGCGACAACAGCCGAAAATCGCCGACATCCGCGGGAATGTCGATTTCGGAAAGGCGCCCGATGATGCGGTAAAACGCACTGGCGGTCGCGCGCTTGAACCAGCTTTCGTTGGCGCGCAACGAACGCCGCATGACGACAACATCGGCGCCTTCGCGCCACGCCCGAACCATGTCGCCGATGAGCTCGGGAGGATCCTGGAGGTCGGCGTCGATCACGATCACCGCGTCCCCTTGCGCGTGATCGATGCCCGCGGTCATCGCCACTTCCTTGCCGAAATTGCGCGACAGCGTAAGCAGCGCGACGCGCGCGTCGGACGCATGCAGGTCGGCGAGCATCACGCCACTTTCGTCCCGGCTGCCATCGTCGACATAGATGACCTCGGCGGGCGTATCGAGCGCGATTAGCGCAGCGGAGAGCCGGCGATGGAATTCGGGCAGGACCGCGGCTTCGTTGTAGACCGGCACCACGAGCGATATCGAGGCCTGCGCTTGCGGGCCCGCCGCGGCCGCTCTGTGCCGCACGACGGGGCTCAGAATGTCCACGCGCGATTCACCGCGAAGCCGGTAATCAGCACGACGCCGGTGGCCGCCACCTGCGCGAGCAGATAGTACGGGACAACCCACGGCAGCAGCAGGGCGACCACCGCGGCGTTGATCGCTATGCCGAGCAGAGCGACCAGCGCGAAGCGCGGCAGCGCATGCTTGTGCGGCTGATCGCTTTCGAACGTGAAACGGTGATTGAGGCGGTAGTTCACGAGCGCGCCGGAAACCGCCCCGGCGGTGGTCGCGGCCACCGCGCCGACCGAGGCGAGCTGGACGAGCACGATGAGCAGAGCGTAGTGCACCGCAGTGCCGGTCGCACCGGCGAGCACATAGCGCAGGAATTGCGGCGAAGCACCGTGCAGGGCTGAGCGGCGCGGCGGCGTCATCGATCGAAGCATTGCAAGGCGATCGGTTTCGACGTGATGGCTGTGTACGAGCGAATGAATCGAGCGGTCCTGGTCCCCGGCTCGCCGATGGGATGCATTCTACGCCAGCCGCCGGCGCGGATCTGCGGCGCGCGTGCTGGGCTCAGTGCGGGGGGGCAACGTACACCGGAGCCGGACGTGTAAACCAGTCGAGCAGGATGGCGTACGCGGTGAGATAGTTCTTTTGCTGGAAGCTCGCATGGGAGATGCCGGCCATCACGGTGAACTGCTTATCGGGATTAGGCAGACGCTTGAAGAATTCGATCAGGTCGTCGAACGCAGCGATGCCGTCGTACTGTCCACGCATGACCAGCGTGGGTATCGCGATGGCCGTCGGATCCACGACGGGGAGCTTCGAGCACATATCGATGTAGGTTCCGTTGGGCATCGAATCGTCGAGCGCGAGGATGGCATCGGCAAAGGCGTCGACCACGGCGGTGTCGGCGGTGTCGGGATGGTCGCGCTGGAAGATCGAATGCACGAAGGCACGGTCGATGGGCCGCCGGCGGCTGGCCATGAACTCGGGCAGTTTCTTTCGCCGCTGCGCGAGCGTCGGGGCACCTTCGCCCGTCCAGACGAACGCATCGAGTGCGAGTCGCGCTACGCGCTCGGGGTGGCGTTGCGCGAACAGCGCGGCGCGCAGCGCGCCCGAGGAGATGCCGTACGTGCACATGCGCTCGATACCCAATTCGATGCGCATATAATCGGTTGCCGCCGCGAGATCGTCGGCGCCGTTGCCAATGTCGCAGGAGATGTCGCGCGACTTGTCGGAACGTCCGTAGCCTTCCATGTCGACGGACCAGCAGTCGAATCCGCGGCGCGCGAACCAATCCATCACCGACGAATCGGGCCGTCCGGGTACCGACAGGTCGAAGGTCGGCTGCGACGCCATCGACGATCCGTGCACGAACAGGACGCACGGCTTGTCGCGAGGCGAGCCCACGAACTTCTGCCAGAGGAACAGCCGCACGTTGCCCTTGCTCGTCCAGTGCTCGACACCGGTGACGCGCTGGTCGATGGACCGATTCAACGCTGCAATGCTCATGGGGACCTCGTATGTGACCATGTGTGTTCCCTACGTACCGCTTCGGGAGCAATCCGCCTGGAGCGCCCCTTCGCCTCTTACTCCACTCGCGCGCCGGTCTCGCGGATGATTTTCGCCCAGCGATCGCGCTCGGCGCGGAAAAATGCCGTGAACTCGGCGGGTGTCGAGCCAACGGCTTCGACGCTCGCCGCAACCATGTAATCGCGCACCTCGGCACTGGCGAGCGACGCAACCACCTCGCGGTAAAGCTTGTCTGTCACTGCGGGTGGTGTCGCGCGCGGGGCGAGCAGACCCATCCATACATACGCTTCGTATCCCGGCACGCCTGCCTCGGCGACGGTGGGAACCTCGGGCAGTTGCGGAGCGCGCCGACTGCCGGTGACCGCGAGCGCGCGCAACTTTCCCGCACGGATGTGGCCGAGCATGCCCGAGAGTCCCGGTATGGACACCTGAACCTGTCCGCCGATCAGGTCGGTCGTAGCCTGGCCGCTGCCGCGATAGGGCACATGGTTCATTCGCATGCCGGTCATCGAGCACAGGAGCGCGGCGAACAGGTGCTGTCCGCTTCCGTTGCCCGACGACGCGTAATCGACCTTGCCGGGATTCGCCTTGACATAGGCGATCAGCTCCTGCAGCGTGTTCACCGGCAACGACGGGTTGACCACGATGACGCCCGGCTCGCGCCCGATAAGCGAGATCGCGGCAAAATCTCCGATTGGATCGAACGACAGCCCCGAGTACAGCGTGGCGCTGATCGCGTTGGTCTGAGAGGCGAGCAGCAGCGTGTATCCGTCGGGTGGTGCCTTGGCGACCGCTTCGCTCCCGATCGTTGCCCCCGCGCCAGGGCGATTCTCGATCACGACGGCCTGCCCGAGACGCTTGCTCATTTCCTGCGCCATCAGGCGCATCGGTCCGTCGACCGCGCCGCCTGGCGAGAACGGAACGATCACGCGCACCGGCCGCGACGGGAAATCCTGAGCGCTGCCAGATGCTGCCACGAACGCGAGGAGGGCAATGCACGAAAGCGCGCGAAGGATTCGGCGCGCCGCAACACTTCTACTTGGAAGCACCGCAGCCCATCCGCTCCATCTTGAGCTCGAATACCCGATGCGACACATCGTCGGGACTGGGCTCGACCCAGGTTGCGTCCGGCGTGATGAATGCCTTGCGGTATCCGACGTATTTTCCGTCGATCGTGTAATTGACTTCGAGACAAACCGCCGTGCGTTGGTCGTTGAAGCGCACCGCGCGTGACTGCATCAGCGAAGGATCCGGAACCTTAGAGCGCAGCCGCTCCACGGCGTCCTTCTGGATCTGCGCTTCCTCCACCGCATTGAGCGATGGACGATCGGCCGCGAATTTCCTGAACGTTTCCTCGGTCTCGCGATGGATGTCTTCCTGATTCACGGCGGCCATCTCGCCGCGACGACGGCGCATCTCCTCGAGCTCGCGCGCGGAAGCCGCCTTCTCTGCAGCGAAGGTCTGTGCCGGGTCAACCGCGATGTTCTTGTCTTTCGACTTTCCGCAACCGCAAACGATGATAGCCACGGACCACAGGCCAATCGCAATCCAGCGTGAATGCATGCATCGCCTCGAATCGGCACCCGGATCGAGTGCGGTGTGGATTGTCCCAATGCGCTGCGGCGAACGCAAGCGCCACTGAGTCGCCGTTACAGGCTCCCGCCCTCAACGGGGAGACCTTCGGCACGCCAGCGCAGCATTCCGCCCATCAGATTCGCGACCTGTTCAAACCCGGCCCGTTGCAGCAGCACGGTGGCTTGTGCCGAGCGTGCACCCGATCGGCAGACCGTAACGACAGGGCGATCGGATGAAAGCTCGCCGCAGCGCGCGGAAAGCGCGCCAAGCGGCATGAGGCGTGCGTCTTGAATGTGACCCAGCGATCCCACGAATTCGTCGGGCTCGCGCACGTCGACGATCTGCACACTGTCGGCAGCCTCCTCCAGCGCGTGCGGCGCGATTTCCCAGATCCCGGCGAAGCTGTACGTGAGCGGCGCCCAGGCCGGATCCCCCGGCAGTGCGGCATCGCCCTCCGGTCGGCCGCAGCGCAGGTTCGCGGGCACGGCGACGTCGATGAGCTTGGGATGCGGCAGCTTCAGGTTGTCCATGTAGCCCGTGAAATCGGCTTCGCCTACGTCCCCGCCGAGTCGCGGGTTGAAGCGCCGTTCCTCGGCGACGCTGGTCGAAGTGAGTCCGCGGTAATCGTGCGCAGGATAGAGCAGGCACGACGCCGGCAGGCTCAGGATCTCGTCGTGCACCGAGCGATACATCGCGTGCGAGTCGCCCTCCTGAAAATCGGTGCGCCCGCTGCCGCGAATGAGCAGGCAATCGCCGGTAAACGCCATGCTGCGGTCGTCGAGCACGTAGGTCATGCAGCCGCGCGTGTGACCCGGTGTCGCCCGGGCTTCGACATGTCGTGCCCCGAACCGGACGCGCTCGCCGTGCCCGATCAGTCGATCGGCACCCATGGCTCCGCTGGCCGCCGGCATGATGATCTGACTGCCGAGGCGCTGCTTGAGCAGCCACGCTCCGGTGACGTGGTCGGCGTGCACGTGGGTGTCGAGCGTGCCGAGCAGCGACAGGCCGAGCTCCTGAATCAGCGCCGCGTCGCGACGCGCCTGCGCGAAGACCGAATCGATCAGCAGCGCTTCGCGCGAATCGCTGTCGCCGAGCAGATACGAATAAGTCGATGACTGAGGATCCAAGAGCTGTCGAAAGATCATGCGTGCAGGCCTCCGCAGTTCAGCGAGGTGCCGGCGGCGCGACTGCGGCGCCCTGGATACCGTTGCGCTCGAGCGATCGCGCGACGAATCCCGACGCCTTGGCCTCTTCGACGAATTCGCGCAAGTAGCGTGCGCCATCCGGACGGTTTTTGGGCATCGCCATCGCCTGCTCGATAACCATGAAGCGGCCCGGCAGAACGCGCACGTCACCGACGCGCCGTGCATCGTATTCGAGCTGCTGGCGCACTCCAGCGGCGACGTCGAGTTGCTGCGCGCGCATCGTGTCGACGACGAGCGGCGACGCAGGCACACGCACCAGCTTCGCGTGCTTGAGCTCACGCGTAAGATAGAGATCGTACGCGCTGCCGGTGGCGACGACGATGCGAACTCCGTCCCGATCGACGGCCGCATTGTCGACGACCGGCGATGTCTGCGCGACGAGATAGACGCCTTCGATGATGACGTACGGCGCGGTCTGCTCCATGTCGGCGCCGCGCACCGGGTCAATGGCGACAAACGCGACGTCCCACTGGTTGGATTTCGCCGCGTCGACTACCTTGCCCGCCGCCTCGAAGGTAACCAGCGTTACCGGC
>AR_comb_assmDRAFT_10076942_pt1 | contig 10710 bp, 8 predicted proteins | sample ArasoioldDNA_FD_10543 | JGI IMG/M metagenome (IMG submission 10543) | reverse complement strand
CAGGTTTGAACTATCCTTACATTTGCGCTTCAAAAAATAATTATGTCAACAACTATTGATACGATCATTTTTGATTTAGGCGGCGTACTTATAGATTGGAATCCACGGTATGTGTACAGAACCATTTTTGATACCGAAGAAAAAATTGATTGGTTTTTTGAGAATATATGCACCAATGAATGGAACGAAAACCAGGATGCAGGTCATCCTTTAGATAAGGCAACAGAAGAACTTGTTGCAAAACACCCTGAATGGGAAAAAGAAATTCGTGCTTATTATGATCGTTGGGTGGAAATGCTGGGCGGCTCTATTCAGGAAACGGTTGAACTGCTAAAAGTATTAAAAGAAAAAGATCACTTGAGATTGTTTGCACTCACCAATTGGAGTCACGAAACATTTCCTGTTGCATTAGAGCGTTTTGATTTTCTTCATTGGTTTGATGGCATTGTTGTAAGCGGTGAAGAGAAAACAAGAAAACCTTTTCCTGAATTTTATCAAACTCTTTTACAGCGTCACAACATCAATCCTTCCAAAGCAATTTTTATTGATGACAATTTACGCAATGTGCAAGGCGCAGAAGCTGTAGGTATAAACGGAATTCATTTTTTAAATCCACAGCAATTGAAAGAAGAGTTGAAGAAATGGAATATTGCAATTGAATAGAATTGTTGAAGTATAAGTGTGCGACGCAACAGAAGATGATTAACGAAATATTGTTGGGTTAGAAAAAATTATTCTATCTCAAACTCATTTGTAAACATCTTGCAGAGTAAATGAAACGTTCATTTTTTCAAGCTGTACATTATCTTTCAATTGCGTGTATTTGCGTGTTACCCATTCATTGGTTTCAGTTCTTTCATACACTGTGATTAAAACCGTTTCCGGCTCAACTATCATATAATATTGAAGGGAGGGAATTTTAGTATAATCGATATACTTATCAACATAGTCAGTAACCTGCGTTGATTCTGATACAACTTCTACAATAATTTCGGGATGATATTTTATGTAGCGATTCTTTTCATTTTTTTCTTCCTTCGTTATAAAGACATCAGGATAATAAAATTTATTACCGCCGGGAATAGCTACTTTAACGTCATGATTAAATACTTGATAATTCTTTGGCTTTAAAAAAGTGGTAAACAGGATGTAAATAAATCCTGCAATTTCATTATTAATATCTTTTTCTCCGGGCATTTCAAATAATTGACCATTAACAAATTCATGTCGCCTTTCAGAAGTTAATTCATGTTTTATATATTCTTCAACAGTAAATATTTTATCGCTTTGAGCCGTTCTCATAACAATGGCTTTTCTCAAATTTACTAAAAACATTTATTCAAGATTGGGTCTTAACCAACGCTCTGCTTCTTCAATGCTCCAACTTTTTCTTTGCGCATAATTTTCCAACTGATCTCTTCCTATTTTTCCTACACCAAAATATTGACTTTGCCGGTGAGAGAAATACCAGCCGCAAACGCTTGCAGCAGGATACATTGCAAGAGAATCGGTTAACTCAATGCCGGTATTTTTTGTTGCATCAAGAAGATTGAACAATTTATATTTTTCTGTGTGATCGGGACAGGCAGGATAACCAGGCGCAGGACGAATGCCTGCATATTTTTCTTTGATGAGTTCTTCTTTGCTGAGAAGTTCATCTTTTGAGTAACCCCAAAATTCTTTGCGCACTTTTTCATGCAGACATTCAGCAAATGATTCAGCAAAACGATCCGCTAAAGCTTGTAGTATTATTTTGTTGTAATCATCATGCTGCTGTTGAAATTTTTGGATGTGCGTTTCAATTCCTTTGATCGTTACTGCAAATGCGCCGATATGATCATTTAAGTTTGAAGAAGACGGCGCAATAAAATCTGCAAGACTTAAGTTTGGTTGAGTTGCAGCTTTCTTTATTTGCTGACGCAAAAATTCAAGATGCACTTTTGAATTTTCATTTTTTACTTCAATAGTATCTGATGAAATTTTTTCTGCTTCCCAAAATCCGATCACACCTGTTGCCGTTAACCATTTTTCATTAATGATTTTATCAAGCAATGCATTTGCGTCGTTGTATAATTTGGTTGCTTCTTTTCCTGTAATTTCATCAGTCAAAATCTCAGGAAAATTTCCATGCATTTCCCATGCGATAAAAAAAGGTTTCCAATCAATATAATTTCTTATTTCACTTAAAGAAAAATCTTCGAATACTTTTGTTCCGGTAAAGGATGGATCGCAAGGTTTGTAATTTTCCCAATTAATTTTCACTGCATTTGCAACAGCATCTTCATAGGAAATATATTGCTTTACCGATTTCTTGCTGTCAAAATTTTCTTTGAGTTTGACATATTCCTTCCGGGTATTTTCAAGAAAACCTTTTTTCTGTTCTTTATTAAGAAGAGAACCTACAACAGTTACGCTGCGAGATGCATCAAGCACATGCACAACGCCTTCATCATATTGCGGTGCAATCTTTACTGCTGTATGTATGCGAGATGTAGTTGCGCCGCCAATAAGCAAAGGTTTATTCATGTTGCGGCGTTTCATTTCGTGAGCGATGTGCACCATTTCATCGAGTGAAGGTGTAATGAGTCCGCTTAGACCGATAATATTTGCATTTTCTTTTTCGGCAGTATCAAGAATTTTATCAGCAGGAACCATTACGCCAAGATCAATAACGTCGTACCCATTACAACCCAATACAACACCAACAATGTTTTTGCCAATGTCATGAACGTCGCCTTTTACCGTCGCTAAAAGAATACGCGCCGCGCCACTATTTGAGGCAACTGGATTTTTTATTTTTTCTTCCTCAATAAATGGAGTTAAATAAGCAACGCTTTTTTTCATCACTCTTGCACTCTTCACTACTTGGGGCAGAAACATTTTGCCTGAGCCAAATAAATCACCCACTACATTCATTCCGTCCATTAACGGACCTTCAATCACATCAAGAGGTTTTGGATATTTCTTTCGTGCTTCTTCCGTGTCAATTTCTATGTGATCGGTGATTCCATTGATCAATGAATGTTTTAAGCGTTCTTCTACTGAAGCATTACGCCATGCTTCATCTTTTACTTCTGCTTTTCCTTTTGCTTTTACCGTTTCTGCAAAAGCAATTAATTTTTCCGTTGCTTCATTGTTCTCATTATTCCTGTTAAGAATTACATCTTCACATAATTCTCTAAGCTGCGGTTCTATCTCATCGTACACTACCAACTGACCAGCATTTACAATACCCATGTCCATTCCTGCTTTTATCGCATGATAGAGAAACACACTGTGCATTGCTTCACGCACATGATCATTGCCCCGAAAAGAAAAAGAAATGTTACTTACACCACCACTCACTTTTGTAAGCGGCATTAATTTTTTTATTTCTCTTGTTGCTTCGATAAAATCAACTGCATAATTGTTGTGCTCTTCCATGCCGGTGGCGATAGCGAAAATGTTGGGATCAAAAATTATTTCTTCAGGATCATAACCAACCTGCTCTGTCAATATTTTATAAGCACGTTTGCATATTTCTATTTTGCGTTCTTTTGTATCAGCTTGCCCTTTCTCATCAAACGCCATTATGATTGCCGCCGCGCCAAATGATTTGCAAATGATCGCTTGCTCAATAAACTTTTCTTCACCTTCTTTCATGGAGATAGAATTCACAATGCATTTGCCTTGCACACATTTTAACCCGGCTTCTATGATCTCGAATTTCGAAGAATCGATCATCAAAGGAATCTTGGCAATATCAGGTTCGCTTTGTAAAAGATTGATGAATGATGTCATTGCTTTTACTCCGTCAAGCAATGCGTCATCCATATTTACATCAAGTATCTGAGCACCATTTTCTGCTTGTTGCCGTGCTACGCTCAATGCTTCTTCGTATTTGTTTTCACGGATTAAGCGTGCAAACTTTTTTGAACCGGTAACGTTTGTTCGTTCTCCTATGTTTACAAAATTCATTTCAGGACGAATGATCAAAGGCTCAAGACCGGACAATCTTAAAAAGGGTTTTATTTTAATTGTATCACTCATTCTTTTGTTTTTGTTATATAAACTGCTTCTGGTTCCATCAATAATTTTAGCTCATCCTTGTTTGGTAAATACGTTTTGTATTTGCTCGCAAATATTTGATTATTACTTTTTGGCAGAGTATATTTTACTATGCTTTCTTTTTTATTTTTACAAAGTATTATTCCAATTGTTTTATTCTCTTCCGTTTCTTTCATCTCATCGTCAAAATAATTTACATACATCTGCATTTGACCGATATCCTTATGCTGAAGCTCTCCTATTTTTAAATCTATAAGAATAAAACATCTGAGGATTCGTTGATAAAATACAAGATCAATATGAAAATGTTCTTCATCTAATGTTATTCTGTATTGTCTGTCTACAAACAAAAAACCTTTGCCTAATTCTTTTAAAAAATATTCAAGCTTATTTAGTATAGCTGTTTCAAGATCATTTTCAGAATATGATTCATGTTCTTTTAAGGACAGAAATTCGAGAATATAGGGATCTTTTATTAAATCAGCCGCTGATTCTATCACGTGACCTTTTTTGCTCAGCTCTTTTATTTTCTTTTTATTTCGGCTAAGAATTAATCTTTCGTACAATGCACTATTATATTGTCTCTTTAGTTCTCTTACACTCCAATTTTCCTGAGCAGCTTCGATTTCATAAAATTTACGTTCATCCTCATTTTCCATACGCAAAAGCAAAATGTAATGCGACCAGCTTAATTTAAAGTTTGGGATAAAAGAAGATTTCCGAGACACTGTTTCGGATTTCTGAAAATTTTTTAGTTGAGAAGATTTCCGAGACACTGTTTCGGATTTTCCGTAAACCAAATAAAACTTTCTCATGCTCTCAAGGCTATCAACTGAAAATCCTTTCCCAAATTCTTTTATTAAGTTTTTTGAAAGAGACTTTAACGTGTTTGCTGCATATCCTGCTCTCGGTTTTCCCTGCTGTTCAAATTCTACAATAGACCTTCCTATTTGGAAATAAATTTCAATCATTCTCGTATTAATAGAATGAACAACTTCAACTCGTGAGGCTTGAATTAACGTTTTAATATTCTTAAAGAGTGAAAGGGATGATAACTTATGCATAAGGAATAAAATTTAATTAAACCAGCTCTTCTTCCAAAACAGGCAACTGTCTTGGTTTAAATTGCTTCACGTGTTTTGCAATATGTTTGATATGTTCAGGCGTTGTGCCGCAGCAACCGCCGACAATGTTTACAAATCCTCCTCTTGCCCACTCTTCAAGATAATGCGCTGTTTCTTCAGGCTGTTCATCATATTCACCCATTGCATTGGGTAAGCCTGCATTTGGGTAAGCCGAAGTATAACACTCCGCTACTTGTGATAACTCTTCAATGTGGTTACGCATTTCTTTTGCGCCAAGGGCACAATTTAAACCTATACTCAAAGGTTTTGCATGTTTTACAGAAATATAAAATGCTTCAAGTGTTTGCCCGCTCAATGTTCTGCCTGAAGCATCTGTTATAGTACCTGAAATCATTATTGGAAGCTCGTGTTTGTTAGTGTCTCTGAAATATTTTTTTATCGCGTAGATTGCAGCCTTCGCATTGAGCGTATCAAAAATTGTTTCTATCAGTAACAAATCAACGCCACCTTCCACCAGTCCTTTCACTTGCTCATAATATGCTGATGCAACTTCATCAAATGTTACTGCACGAAAGCCGGGATTATTTACATCGGGAGAAAGAGATAAAGTTTTGTTCATCGGTCCTATTGCACCTGCAACAAAACGCGGCTTACCTGGATTTGCGCTTCTAAATTCCGTTGCAACTTTTTTTGCAATTTTTGCTGCTTCAAAATTTATTTCATAAGCAAGTTCCTGCATGTTGTAATCAGCGAGTGAAATACGTTGCGCATTGAAAGTGTTTGTTTCAATAATGTCTGCACCTGCTTCAAGATATTGTTTGTGTATTTCTTCAATAATTTGCGGTTGTGTAATGCAAAGCAGATCATTGTTTCCTTTTACATCGCTCTGCCATGCTTTAAATCGCTCACCGCGATAATCTGCTTCACTCAATTTATAACGCTGGATCATTGTACCCATTGCGCCATCAATAATGAGAATGCGTTCCTGCAAACATTCCTGTATTGTTTTCATGTTGCACAATTTAATTGTTCAATAAAGTTCAGAACGTACAAGTGAGTGACACAACGGATGCCGGGTAAAGTTGTGAAAGTTCACTCCAAAAAATTTTCTGAATAATAAAACGGGGAAACGATTTGTGAAGTTTCATGCGTTTATTAGTTCAGATTTTCCCTTCGACTACGCTTAGGATCAGGCCGAACAATAAACAAATCCGCCTGAATTGTGGTGCAAGTTAATGCAGATTGAACAGAAAAGCAAATTGTGTTAAGCGTGCTGATACTTTTATTCGCCTGCAAGCCATCCTTTAAATGAGGATGATCTTTCCGTACTTACAATAGTTTCGAATTTTGTAGGAGGATTTAATTTAACAAGCACACGTGATTTGGAATATGTTATCATCTCTGCAATTGAATTATAGCTGATGATAAATTGCCTGTTGATGCGAAAGAAATTTTTAGGATCAACAAGATGCTCAAGCTCATCGAGATTATGATCAACGGGATAACGCTTGCTGTCTTTCAATACCGCAAAGTTTGCTTTGTTTTCCGTGTAGAAATATGCGATGTCAGTAACCTGGATAGTTTTGATATGCTCGCCAAAACGAATAATGAAACGTTCTTTATAATTTGAAGCCTGCTTGTTAATCAGCAAAAGCATTTTTTCAAAATCGATTGAACCATTTTCTTTCACCGCTTTCATTTTTCTGAACCGTTCAATTGCTTCATTCAATTCATCTTTCTTCACCGGTTTAAGAAGATAATGAATGCTGTTTTGTTTGAATGCTTCCAATGCGTACTGATCATATGCTGTTATAAAAATTATAGAACATTTTACATCTACTTGTTTAAAAATTTCAAAGCTTGATCCATCGGCAAGATGAATATCTGCAAAAACAAGATCAGGCAAGGGATTATTTTTAAACCACTCAACAGCCGAACTAATACTTGTTAGCGAATTTGCAATTTCTGCATCAGGCATAAGTTCGTTGATCATTTTTTGCAAACGCTTTGATGCGGCAACTTCATCTTCTATTATCAGCACTTTTATTGTACTCATAGTATTATAAGAGGAATTTTTACTTTAAAAAATTTTCCGTCATTTTCAATCGTAACATTTTTTCTCCTAAGCAACAGATATCTTTTTTGAATATTTTGCAAGCCCATGCTGCTTCCTTTTTCAGGAGTAAATTTTAAATTAATATTGTTACGAACAACCAAATGATCTTCATCTTCTATAAAAAGTTCAATGCATAAAGGATAATCCGTTGATATTACATTGTGTTTAACTGCATTTTCAAAAAGTAATTGCAATGCTAAAGGAACGATATAATAATTTTTTTGTTGCTCCGGGGAAATTGAAATATTAATCTTCAAAGCTTCACCATATCTTTTTTGCTGAATGAAACAATAGTCATTCAAAATATTTATTTCTTCCTGCAAACTAATGAGATCTTTTTCACGATGAACAACTATGCTTCGATAAAAATCAGAAAGATGTTCTACATATAATACTGCCTTATCAGGGTTTTCTTCAATTTCTGAAATAAGTGTGTTAAAGCTATTGAACAAAAAATGCGGATTGATCTGGTTGCGCAATGTTTCCAACTGTGATCGGATCTTTTCACTTTCAAGCTTGTTGTATTTTTTTATTGATTTTTCGCGTTGATAAATGATCAGATAAAGTATTGCAGCAAGTGCAATGATTGATAAAACAATAAACCATAATTGCCGCCAGAATGGTGGCTCAATCGTGAAAGTAAAAGCGGCTTCATCTGAAGCGGAAAAATTTTGATTGAGTGATACACGCACTTTGAACGTATACGTTCCGGGCGGAAGCTGCGGAAAATTTTTTATACGGTCTTTTGTATTCACCCAATTCTTATCATAACCCTCAAGCCTGTATTGATATTGAATTCTGGTAGGTTGCGAATAATATAAACCGCTGTAATAAAAGCTTAAGTTATTTTCATTGTATCTAAAGGAATGGCCATTTTTTACATTCACATCATTCAGAAAAAGTTGCACGCGGTCAATCATTACTATTGGTCTAAGTACAATTTCTTTCGTTGAATTGTATTTATACAAAATACTATCGGCAACAAAATAAATATTGCCTTCAGGATCAGTTGTCAAAGCATTTAAATCGGTATTAAGATTATTTACGCCCTGGTCTGCATCAAGATAACTGATGTTACCTGTTTTTGTATTGACAAGATCAATATCATTTTTGTGAACCAGGAAAACATTATCGCCTGAAATTGTAAGACCGGTAATATTCATATCACTTAAACCCTGTGATTTGGTAAAGTTTGTGTAAGTTTTGCCATCATATTTTACAAGTCCTTTATTATAAGTGGAGAACCAAATATTACCTTCTCTGTCTTCCGCCATTTTATAAACAACATTTCCGTAAAGTTTTGAGAATTGTTGCAAATCAGTAAAACTTCCGTTTTGATATTTGATAACGCCTTTTCCATCCGTGGCAAACCATACGTTATCATGACTATCCTGGAGAATATTATACACGTATTTGTTTCCAAGATTTTGAACACCTGCATAATTTGTATAACTCATATTATCACCATGCAGCTTCACACATACAGTTGCTTCAAATGCGGATATCCAGATACTGCTGTCCTTACCCGTGATTGAAATAACATTTGTGTTAATGAGTTCCGGAATGTCTTTTAATATTTGCTGCTTCCCCGTTACGGGATTCAAAATTATTATCCCCTTCCCCAAAGTTCCGATCCAGATAAAACCTTTAATATCCTGATAGAGCGTACTTATGCTCGCGCCATTCACATTCGGTATTACAAAATTTTTTTGTTGCCACATTCCGTTTTGTTCTTTCAATTGCGTTATACCATTTGTTGTATTGAACCAAATGCTTGAATCTTTAGTCCACAAAAGACTGTGCAGGTTTTCTGTTGTGTTTTTGTCTAATACTGCCAATGGCTGAACATTGGAGGCAGATGAACGCATCAGTAAATTATTACCGGCAACCCAAATATTTCCTTCGTGGTCACGCAGCATGGAGCTTACTTTTTTTAACTGATCATCCTTATACTGAAGATTGAAAAAATCATCTCCGGTATTAAAAACGAGTAAACCGTTATCTTCAGTTGCCACAAAGACACGCGAATTCATGGCTGCTATTGCGTTTACCTGTCCATAAGACCAGTTCATTTTTTGAGGCGGATCCTGATTTGTCAAATCAAATTTTCCTATACCGCCATCCTGCATTCCCAGCCATATATTTTTTCCTCCGGAAATAAACAACGAACGAACAATATTATCAGGCAAACCATTGCGCGATGTAAAATGATCAATTACTTTCTTTTTCTCATCAGATGCGCAAATATTAATGCCTTTATCAGTCGCAGCAATAATATGATTGAAATTTATCACAGATAAATCATAAACAAAATCATCTGTAAGCCCATCGTTTGTATCGATGTTATAGAATCTTTTGTTTTTCAAATAATATATTCCTTCGCCTGCAGTTGCAAACCAAACAATATTGTTTTTTGCGGCAACAATTTTTGTAATCGCCACTTTAGGAAAACCTTCTTCAAGAGAATCGGCTGCAATAAAATTATTTTGTACATGGCCGATGAATCCATTGCTGTAACCAACTAAAATGTTATCAGCTAATTCGCAAATTGCCGTAACAGTGTCAGGTACATTTTGCGCCTGGTCAAAAACGGTGAAAGTAACGCCGTCAAACTTGTACAAGCCTTTGGTTGTACCAAGTAAAATGTACCCGTTCTTTAATTGATAAATCGTATTGATGTGCGGCGGCTCCTGGTAATCGGCGCCTAAAGTAAAAATTTTTGTGCCCGGCATTTGCGCAAAAGAAGAAATTGCGATGCAGCAACAAATGATCAATCCAATATTTTTAAACTTCTGCAGCATTAGCGTGGTTCAAGGGTTGCGTTAACATCTACTTTAATTTCGTTCGCAAGTTTTTGATAAACGACTTTAGGTATGGGTATGTTATGATCGCTTAATAAAACACTGAAACTGCTTTTAAGCGTTATGGTTTTGTTATTCACTGTAACATTACTTTTAATTATTCTTTCCTGCGATACTCCATGAATTGTAAGAATTCCTTTTGCTCTTAATTCGTATGTTCCGTCAACTGTAAGGTCCTGGTCTTCTATAATTTTTCCTTTGAAAGAAGCTTCCGGAAATTTATCTGATTCTACATAATTCTCATTAAAATGTTCTTTTTGCAACGGACTGTTGAAACCCTGGAATGATCGCATGAGAATTTTAAAAGTAAAATTTTTTTTATCAACATCTATTGCGCCTATTAGTTGATTAGACGATGCTTTTATCAATTCAAGCGGGGCTTCAGATTGAAAAGAGATTATGCCATTCACGGTTTGATAGATAGATGTTTGGCTGAAACCTGTATGCACAAACAATATCGTTATCAACAAGCAAACACGCATCGGGGAGTTCTTTAACATGAGTGCAGTTTACAAAAAATTATTACATCATAAATAATTCCTGTTACTGCATAACATCGTAATTACAAATATTTAACTGCTCATAGTTTTATTCAGTTCAA
>AR_comb_assmDRAFT_10251911_pt1 | contig 10711 bp, 9 predicted proteins | sample ArasoioldDNA_FD_10543 | JGI IMG/M metagenome (IMG submission 10543) | reverse complement strand
CAAGCAGCTCGGGCGGCGTCATCTCCTCGTGCCCTTCGCAGAACGGGCACGTCGGATCCGGCGCGATGTGCACCGACTCGAGACGGAAGTCGTTCGGACGTTTGCGGCGGTCGGTGGAAATGATTACCCAGCGCCCGGTGACCGGATCTTTTCTGAGCTCAGACACTAGAGGGTGAATCGAAAGCGTTAGGGTACACGGTTACGCGCGGTCCTGCCGGATCGTAGTCGATCGCCACGACGTCGAACCGGCAGGGACATTCGTGCAGGCGATGACGCGAGAGATAGTCGACCGCCATGGCCGCAATGCGGCGCTGCTTCCATCCGGTCACGGCCGCGGCGGCGCCGCCGAAGTCGTCGCTCAGCCGCGCCTTCACCTCCACGAACACGATCGTCTTCCCTTCCCGCGCGATGATGTCGATTTCGCCGAATCGTGTGCGATAGCGCCGCTCGAGAATTGCGTACCCGCGGTGCCGTAACTCGTCGCACGCCAGGTTTTCGCCCGAAATTCCAAGAGCCTGTCGATTATCCACGTCGCGGACTTAACAAGGTCCGCGCCAGATTCTTGACCCACGAAGGTCACGCAGGCCGCGACGACGAGAACGGACATTCACGTGACCTTCGTTGTCTTGGCGTCATCGTGGCATTACCGTCAGCGCCTCGTCGAGGATACCCAGCGCAATGTCCGCTTCCTGCTTCGTCAGCACCAGCGGCGGCGACAGACGGATGGCGTTGCGGCCGGCGCCGAGCACGAGCAGTCCGCGCTTGAAGCACGCCTGTACCAGGGCATCGCGCTCGGTCGTCGCGCGCTCCCTGCTCTTCCGATCGCGCACCAGCTCGACTCCGACCATCAACCCGCGGCCGCGCACGTCGCCGATCAACGGATGCTTGTCCATCAGCGCGCGCGCGCCCTCGATCAGATACGAGCCGACCACCTCCGCATTCTTCACGAGACCGTCGCGGAGCAGCTTGAGCGTCGCCAACGCCGCTGCGCACGAAACGGGATTGCCGCCGAACGTGCTCGCATGCGATCCCGGCGGCCACGCCCCCATCAGCGTGGACGGCGCCGTCGTCACGCCGAGCGGCAGCCCCGACGCGATGCCTTTCGCCATCGTGATGATGTCCGGGGCCACGCCCGCATGCTCGATGGCAAACATTTTTCCGGTGCGTCCCATGCCGGCCTGCACTTCGTCGACGATCAACTGAATGCCGTGCTGGGTGGCGATGGCGCGTAGGCGCTCCAGAAAGCTGTCCGGCGGGACGATGTAGCCACCTTCGCCCTGGATAGGCTCGACGACAATCGCGGCAACTTCGTCGGGTGAAACGAGGTGCACGAACAGCTGCCCCTCGATGAACTCGATGCACCGATCGACCGTGGCTTCCGGCGAAAGACCTGATCGATATGTGTCCGGATACGGTGCGTGGTAGACACCCGGCACGAACGGACCGAAGCCCTGACGCTGCCGCACCTTGCTCGCGGTAAGCGACAAGGAACCCATCGAGCGGCCATGAAACGCACCAAAGAAGGCAATGACGTTGAAACGTCCGGTCGCGAACTTGGCGAGCTTCACCGCCGCTTCATTGGCTTCGGTGCCGGAGTTGCTGAAGAAGGATCGATGCGGCCCCGCCATCGGCACGATGTCAGCCACCTCTTCGCCGAGCCGCGCCTGCAGCTCGTAGTAGAAATCGGTCCCGGACATGTGCAGGAACTTCTGCGCCTGGTCGGTGATGGCGCGCACGACGTCGGGATGCGAGTGGCCGGTTGACGCGACGGCGATACCCGCGGTGCAGTCCAGGAAAACGTTGCCATCAACGTCCTCGACAACAGCACCACTCCCCTTCGCAATCACGAACGGATAGTCGCGCGTGTAGGATGTGGACACTCGTGCGCGGTCACGCGCGATAACCTCACGCGCTTTCGGACCCGGCAAATCGGTTCGCAGGTCCGGGACCTTCGATTCGCGCCGCTCGCTCACGTCGGGCTGTCTCACTTTCGCTTCCAGCGTGTGCCTGCCGGGTTGTCCTCGAGCAGGATGCCGCGCTCCGCGAGTGCATTCCGTATGCCGTCTGCCGCCGTGAAGTCGCGTCGTTGCCGCGCGGCCTTCCGCTCTTCGATCAGCCGCTCAATCTCCTCCACCGGCACCGGCGGCTGCGCATCCTCCGTGTGGCGCAGCGTCACGACGCCGAGCACGCAATCGAACTCGTCGATGGTGCGCCGAGCGGCATCCGCATCCTGCCGTCCGACGGCTTTGGCGTCAATCGCCGCATTCAGGTCTCGAATGAGGTCGAAGAGGGCTGCCAGACCTGCGGCCGTATTCAAATCGTCGAGCAAGGCCTGGCGAAACGCGGTGCGTGCCTTGTCGATGGCGGCCGGCACCGCTGGCGAACTCTGGTCACCCGTGACCGCAGCCAGTCGCGCCAGGAAGTCCGCGATCCGGCGCAGCGATTCTTCTGCTTGCTCCATCCCCGCCCACGTAAAGTTCAACTGCTTGCGGTAATGCGATGAGAGCAGCAAGTAGCGCAGCGCGGATGCGCGATGACCGCGCGCAATCACGTCCGGTAGCGTGTAGACGTTGCCGAGCGACTTCGACATCTTCTCGTTCTCGACGAACAGATGTTCGATGTGCACCCAGAAGCGCGAAAACTGTTTTCGCGTCGCACCCTCGCTCTGCGCGATTTCATTCTCGTGATGCGGGAACATCAGATCGATGCCGCCGGCATGAATGTCGATCGGCGGCTCGCCGAGCAGACGCAGCGCCATCGCAGAGCACTCGAGGTGCCAACCAGGACGGCCCGGCCCCGCGCCGACGTCCCACGTCGGCTCGCCCGGGCGGCTCGCCTTCCACAGCACGAAATCGCGCGCATCCTCTTTCGAGTATTCATCTACGTCCACGCTGACGCCGGACTTCATACCCTCGTGATCGAGGCGCGCGAGCTTGCCATAGTCGGGCAGCGTCGAGATCTTGAAGTACGTGGATCCGTCGCGCGTGTAGGTGTGACCGTGGCGTCCAAGCGCCGCGATAAGCTCGCCCATGGCGCGCAGGTTGGCATCGTCGGTCGCGCGCGGCATTTCCTCAGGCGCTTCGATGCCGAGCTGCTCCATATCCTCACGGAAGGCACGGATCCACGGCGCTGTGTACTCGGTCAGCTCCACGCCGGCCGCCTGTGCGCCCGCAATTGTCTTGTCGTCCACATCGGTGAGGTTGATCGCCTCGCGCATCGTGTAGCCGGCGAGGTGCTTGAGCACCCGGCGCAGCACATCGACGCAAACGAAGTAGCGGAAGTTTCCGATGTGTGCGCGAGCGTAGACCGTCGGACCGCATGCGTACATGCGTACGACGTTGTCCTGTGAGGGAGCGAATTCCTCTTCGCGGCGCGTCAGGGTGTTGTACAGGCGGAGCATGCGTCAGACGGAGAGCTGGGCGAAGAGCCGCTCGGCGCGGCGGCGATCGGCCTCGATCTGCTCGCGCAGTGCGTCGACGTCTGCAAATTTGCGTTCGTCGCGCAGCCGCTGCACGAACCCGAGCCTCACCTGCCGTCCGTAGAGATCGCCTTCGTATCCCAGGATGTATGCCTCAATCATCGTTTTCGTTGTATCGCCAAAGGTCGGCCGCACGCCGACGTTCGTGATGCTCGGGTGAATGATGCCGTCGATGGTCGTCATCGTGGCATAGACGCCGTTGGGCGGCAGCAGCTCATTTTCCGTTTCGAGGTTTGCCGTTGGAAAGCCGAGACCGCGACCGCGGTGGGCGCCGGGCACGACGCGGCCGTCGATGTAGTACTGATGCCCCAGCAACGCCCCCGCTTCGTCCATCCGGCCTTCCGCGACGAGCCTTCGCACGCGCGTGCTGCTGACGACGAACTCTTTGTAGCGGACCGGATCGATCTTGTCCGCGCGGAAGCCGTAGCGCTGCCCCAACGTCCGCAGTGTCGAAAAATTACCGCTGCGGTCGTGCCCGAACAGAAAGTTCGCGCCTACCCACACTTCGGACACGTGCAGCCAGTCGGCAAGCACGGTGCGGACGAACGTCTCGGGATCCCACTGCGACAGTTCGCGTGTGAATCGGACGACCGCCACCGCGACAATGCCCGCGCGGCCGAGCGCTTCGATGCGCTGCTGCTCGGTCATCAGCAGTGGCGCCGCTTTGTCCGGCCGGACGACGCGCGAGGGATGCGGATCGAACGTCATCGCCATGGGCGTACCGCCATGCTCGCCGGCGCCGCGCCGCACGCGCTCGATGATCTTGAGATGTCCGCGGTGAAGACCGTCGAAGTTGCCGAGCGCGAGGACGGGATGGACGAGCCACGCCGGAGGCGTGTCGTCGGGAAAGTGAAGGACTTCCACGCCTACGCGATTTCCACCTCGATGTCGAACACGAGGCCATCATATGCCAGCTCCACGCCTTCGGGCAGCCGCGCGTTGGTCTTGGCGTGTGGCAGGTCGTGCGTCATATGCGTGAAGTAGGTCTGCTGCGGCGCGACCTGCTGCGCAATCGCTACCGCCTCGCCGAGCGTGAAGTGCGTGTCGTGCGGCTCGTCGCGCAGCGCGTCGAGCACCAGTATGTCCACACCCTCGATGAGACCGAGCGATACGTCAGGGATGTTGTTGCAGTCGGTGAGATACGCAAAGTTGCCGAGACGGAAGCCGAGAATCGGCAGCTTCCCATGCCAGAGAGGAACCGGAACGATCTTGACCCCGCGGACGAAGAACGTGCTCCTCACCGCGTTCTCGCTGATCTGCGGCACGCCGCCACCCGGTTGAAGCGGTCCCTCGAAGATGTACGAAAACTGCCGGCGAATCTGCGTCCAGGTCTCCTCGTTGGCGTAACACGGAATCGCGCCGCCCTGCAGCCGGTTGAAGCTCCTCAGATCGTCGAGCCCGAGGATGTGGTCCGCGTGCGCGTGGGTGAAGAGAACCGCATCGACATGGGTAATGTCATGCGCCAGCACCTGCTGACGCAGATCCGTCGCGGTATCCACCAGGATCTGGGCGCGTTCGGGGACGTCGATGTAGATCGACGGACGCAGCCTTCGGTCTCGTACGTCGGTTGACCGACAGGTGGCGCAGTGGCAGCCGATCATCGGCACGCCGTGGGACGTGCCGGTACCGAGCATCGTGACACGCGCGGGTATTGGCGCTTTCACGACGCTGGGGCCCGGCCGCATTCGCTCGTGTGGCTCCGTTACGGAGTAATGATCCGCGATTGCGGCTTGTTCGCCTCGACGAACCGCAGCCGCAGTTCGTAGAGAATCTGCTCCAGCAGTTGTCGCTCTTCCGCGGTCAGATTGCCGCGCGTCTTCGCTTCCAGCAGCGCGAGGATGTCAATCATCTGCTGCGCCGCGGGCAGGTTCGTTTCAGAGCGCTCGCCGCTCACCGGATCGGGGATGTCGCCAAAGTGCACGGCGGCCGTGTGCGCGAGCGAGAGAACAAACGCTGCGAAGCTGATGCCTTCGGCGTGCTGCTGGTCGGCGTGCTGCTGGTCGTGCTGCTGGTCGGCGTGATCCTGATCGGCCATGGCAAAAGTCGAATGCTAGCATACGGGCAAATGCCAACTCCCGACGCTTCGCGGCCGATTCCCAACTACCCCACACCCAGCGAAACCGCAGGGCAAAAGTTCGAAGCTCTGCTCGACATCATGCGAACGCTGCGGGCGCAGGGCGGGTGCCCGTGGGACCGCGAACAGACGCTCGCCTCGCTTCGTCCGTTCGTGCTGGAAGAAACGTATGAGGTGCTCGAGGCCATTGACGCGGGTGACATGACGGATCTTCGGGAGGAGCTTGGCGATTACCTCTACGAAGCGGTGTTTCTGGCGCAGATCAGCGAAGAGTCCCGCGAGTTTTCGATTGGCGATGCCATCGACGCCATTCGCGAAAAGCTCATTCGCAGGCATCCGCATGTATTCGCCAGGCAGGCCGACGACGAAGGGATCACGTCAGGCCAGGTCATCGAGCGGTGGGAGACGATGAAAGCGCGCGAGCGCGAAGCGAAAGGCGAAACCCGAGCGCGCGAAAAGACGACGTTGAGCGGAGTGCCGAAGACGCTGCCGTCCCTGCTGCGCGCCTACGAGATCAGTTCGCGTGCCGCGGCGGTTGGTTTCGACTGGGCGAAAGCCGGGGACGTGCTCGACAAGATCGAGGAAGAGGTTGCCGAGGTGCGGCACGAGGTCGAAGCGGGCGCTACCGGTCACCTGTCGCGCGCGGAAGAGGAAATGGGTGACCTGCTGTTTGCCATCACCAACCTCTCGCGCAAGCTCGGCATCGAGCCTGAGGCGGCGTTGAGACGCGCCAACGAGAAGTTCACGAAGCGATTCGACGCCATGGAGCGCGCGTTCAACGCATGCGGCAAACGGATAACCGACGCGACGCTGAATGAGATGGAGGAGGAGTGGCAGAGGGTCAAAGCATCTTGGTGAGTCCTTTCATCAGCAGTGGACCCGGCCATTGATTGCGGACGCCTTCGTGGTTCACGGCTTTTTTCCCGTAAACGTCCTCACACCAACGTGCTGACCGTCCGTCTCCAACGTAATTTGCCCATCGCGATCCGTCCGATAGATCCGCGTACCAATCGCTTCGAGGCGCGCAACAACTTCTGGCGCTGGATGCCCGAACGGATTGTCGCGGCCGCAGCTGATGAGCGCGACCTGCGGGCGCCATGCGTCGAGGAGCGCCTGCGACGTAGAGGTGCGGCTGCCGTGATGGGCGACCTTCAGGATCCGGGTCTTCGCATGGATCAGTGCGGGGACAATCTGCCGCTCGACCTCCGCGCCTATATCCCCGGTCAGCAGGAGCGCAACCTCGCCGTAGACGACCTCGAGCACCACCGAGTCGTCATTGCGCACTCGTGGCCGCTCCCAATCGGGCGCTGCCGGGTGCAGCACGAAGACGTGAGCTGCGCCAATCGATAACTGCTCGCCGGCGCGGCGCTCCTCGGTGGGAATGTGGGCTTGCTTGGCACGCGCCAACACATTCTGCAGCGACGCCGCGCGCGGAACGGGTATGCCCTGCCACAGTGCATCCGGACTGAAGTCTTCGATAAGCGGCATCGCCCCGCCGATGTGATCGGGATCGCCGTGCGTAAGCAGCAACGCACGAAGCGACGACATGCCGCGAGCCCACAGCGCGGGCTCCACGACGCGTGCCCCGATGTCAAAGCTGCCGCCGCCGAACGGCGCGCCTCCAGCATCGATCATCACGGTCTGAGGACCGACCTGCAGCGCCATCGCATCGCCCTGCCCCACATCCACCATCGTCAGCCGCAGGCCGTGGATGTCGCCGGCGAATCGAAAACCGCTGATGATCGCGAGTGCCGCGACAGCGACAGCAGAGGCGCTGACTGTCCAGATCACCGTGCGTCGAAACGCGATAACGCCGGCGAGCCCGGCGTAGTAGACGAGAACGATGAGCAGCCCCGGAGCGGGGACACGGATTGAGAGCCAGGGGGCGAGTTCGACGAGGCGTGCGCTGTCAACAATTGCCGACGCACCGACGTGTGCGGCCCAGCCCGCCAGGCCGCCGATGGTGTCGAAGCGATTTGCCATGACTACCACCAGCCCCGCGATCTGGACCACCGCCATCGCGGGCACAGCCACCAGGTTCAGCACGAGGCCGGCGACACTCACGCGCGAAAACGTTTCGGCCATCACCGGTAGCAGCGCGAGCTCCACCGCCGCGGATGACGCAACAGACGTGATCAGCCACGCCATCCGCGGAGGCCCCACCGCTGCTCGGCGCACGACATAGAGGAGAGCAGTTGTCGCTCCAAACGTCAGAATGAAACCGGCATTGCGTACATCGAGCGGTTCGACGACGGCGAGAACACCACCGGCGACGGCCATCGCCTGCCACGCAGCCGTTCGATGGTCGACGATGCGCGCGGACAGATAGACCGCTGCGACCAGCGTCGCCCGCCACACGGATGGTCCGGCGGTAACGATCTGCGTATACGCGACGAGCAACAGCAGCGTCACCAGTGCCGCGCGGCGGCCGGCCATTCCGATCGGCACGAGCAACGCGAACAGAAGCGCAGTCAGAATTGCGATGTTGCCGCCGGAGATCGCGATCACGTGATAGGTGCCAGCAGCCTGCAGACGATCGCGGATGTCGTCCGGCAACCCGCTGCGATCGCCGATGAGCACAGCGGAGACAATCCCAGCCGATAGCGAACTGCGCGAGCCGATGCGGCGGTAGACCTGCTTTCGCACGTACTCCCGAATGTCTGCCGCGCGCTCGCTCGCAAACGTTCCGCGGCGAACAACGTCGACGAGGAGGGCGCTCTTGATCGATCCGAGCAGCGTGATGCCGTCGAGCGCAGCGTCACGCTCGAAGTCAGAAACGCCGTCGTTCAAGTACCGCGCGGGCCGCCCGAAGGTCATCGGCGCCTCGACGATTCTGCCTCTGCGCCACTCCACCGCGCGCGCCGCAGCAGTCGCGCCGCCGACGCTGACGACCACCCCACCATCCGCGGGTGTCCACACGTCGCGCAAACGGAGCGAGACGATTCGTCCGCGAAGCGTAATTCGATCGTCGTGCTGCGCTGCGTCTTCCGTCAGCAGCATGCGGCTGCGGAGAGGTGCGCGCGTCTCGGTGCCGATCTCCCTGCGCAGTTGCGAATCAAGCGCACGCTCACGTGCATCGGCTCCGAGCGCAAGCCCGCAACACGCGAATCCGCTGACGATGAGCGCGAAGGTGGTGCGGCGAGCTGCGCAGTACCACCCGGCGGCCGAGGTGAGGACAAGGATAGGAATGCACCACACGAACGCGCGCGCATGCACCTCGAGCGCGATTCCGGCGGCGGTACTTCCGACCAGGGCGAGGGCAGGAAAGAGGGCGGCGGCCAAGTCTCCCCCCGGCCTGCAAGGCTCGTCACGTGGCCGCGGTGGTGGCGAGCGCGGCGCTAACACACACAAAAGGTTGTCCTTGCGCTGAAGCGGGTGGCTTTGCGGACGCGTCTGCGTGAAGGTTCTGAGTACCCGGGACCCGTCGAGCGTCGCAGGATGTAAAACGCGACTTGACTGGTCGGATATCTCCGACTACGATGGCGCAGCGATACTGAGATTCAATCTCAAGACGCTACTTGGCGCCCATATAAGCGCCCGGCAGGGTGGGTTCAGCACCCTGGCGGGCATGAACGCCGAGCTGGATCACGGTTGGGCCGAGCCCGCGCGACGTTCCGGCGGAGTGTAGTCGATGGTTCGCGTCTCCGCAAACGATGGCCGGGCTCCTCGTGTGAGCTGCCGCTCGCAAGAAGGAGCTGAATGCGTACACCTGCAGTGCTGGCGATCATCGTCGTCAGCGGTCTTTTGATGGCAACACCCGCGCTCGCCGACGAAAACTATTTCGGCTATTCCTATGGCGCCGAAACGCTGCCCAAGGGCAAATCCGAGGCTTACCTCTGGTTGACCAGCCGCGTCGGCAAAGGCGTCGGCAGCTATCAGGCGTGGGATAACTTCAACGAATTCGAATACGGGTTCACCGATCGCTTCCAGGGCTCGCTCTATCTCAATACGAGCGGCCATCGCATCAAGGGCAATCCCGACCTCGAGAACAACAGCTCGTTCGGATTCGAGGGTGTCCGCACGTCCTTCAAGTACGGTGTGCTCAGTCCATTCACACACGCGGTCGGACTCGCGCTCTATGTTGAGCCCGAATACAGCCGCCGGGACAAGATCTCCGGCGAAGCGTTCACCGAGTTTGCCATTGAATCAAAGCTGATCCTGCAGAAGAACTTTCGCGACGACACCATCGTCTCCGCCGTGAACCTCACCTACGAGCACGAATGGGAGAAGGAAGGCGAGGAAGAAGGCACAGCGGCTGAAGAGGACGAATTCGAGCGCGAGGCGGCTATCGAATTCACCGCCGGCCTGAACTACCGGTTCCGGCCGAAGTGGTTTCTCGGTGTCGAAGCCCGTCGCCACTCGGAGTACCCGGACGCGGATCTCGGCAACGAGGAGCATGCCGCGTATTTCCTCGGCCCGGTGCTGCATTACGGGTCGCAACGATGGTGGTTCACGGCGACAGTGTTTCCGCAGATCTATGGGACACCGCACGTGAACTCGACCCGGCTCCATCTCGACGAACACGAACGCATCGAAACCCGGTTCAAGGTCGGTTTCAACTTCTGATCATGGATTCCCGCTGGCTCGTTCCCTCCGCCATCGTGCTGTCGGCCGGGTCGGCCGTCCACGCCGAGCAGTACCTGACGGTCGCAGAGGCGCAGACGGTCATGTTTCCGGGCCAGCGCTTCGCCGCCGCGACGTTCGTGCTGACCTCCGATCAGGCGCGCGAGATCTCGCGCGTCAGCGGCGTCCGCGTGCGCAGCAACGAGGTACATGCCTGGCGGACCGAGAGCGGCGCGATGTTCTTTGTCGACCAGGTCGTCGGTAAGCACGAGTTCATTACCTGGGCGCTCGGGGTCAACGCTGACGGCTCGGTGAAAGGCGTCGAGATTCTGGATTATCGCGAAACCTACGGCGCCGAGGTCCGCGATCCGAAGTGGCGCGCGCAGTTCGTGGGCAAGGCGCACGGCGCCGACCTCAGGCTCAATCGCGACATCCGCAACATTTCGGGCGCAACGCTCTCATGTCGGCACGTGACCGACGGCGTGAAGCGGCTGCTGGCTACCTATGCTGTCGCCGTCGAGCACTGAGCAGACGCGGTCGCGGCCGCTGCTCGGCACGTTCGTCACCATTCGAGCGGCGGCTGCGGATGCCGCTGC
>AR_comb_assmDRAFT_10275308_pt1 | contig 10712 bp, 6 predicted proteins | sample ArasoioldDNA_FD_10543 | JGI IMG/M metagenome (IMG submission 10543) | reverse complement strand
CCTAGTCTTTTTCTTACGCAGCGGTCACCTCGTTGGCGAGTGACGGTGGAAAACGGAGTCCACTGGTTGCTCGCCCCCAACGGACAGAAGTTTTATGGCTCCGGGCTAAACGGGGTGGATGCAGGATCCCCTCCCGAGGAGGTTGAAGGGCGGCCGGCTTACTACCTGTGGAACCTCTACGACTCGGTCGATCAATGGGCGCAAATCGTTCGCGATCGCCTGGGCAGGTGGGGCTTCAATCATCTCGGCGCCTGGAATTTCGCCGCTGAGCAAATCGGCCTGCCTTATGTCGCCAACTTGGATCTCGGACGCTGGAGCGAAGCGTTGTGGTTTGACGCATTTGATCCGGCATTGCCGGCGCGGGTGCGTGAATGTGCGGAACGATTGACCGCTCCCCATCGCGAGAGCGGCCTTCGTATTGGCTACTTTCCTGATAATGAGGTGGGATGGTGGAATACATCGCTTTTTGAGTTCTACCTTTCCAAAGGCTGGGAGAATCATACCAAGCGCTTACTCTGGCAGCTTCTTCACGATCGTTATGAGGCCGACTGGCGTGCGCTGCTGAAGGACTGGGTGCCCGTCCCGGCGCTTAGCGGATTTGAGTCAATTCGCGATGCCGGGGTGGCGCTTAGGCTTCGGCCCGGCGGCGCGGGGATTCATTTGGTCAATCACTTCACCTTCTTGTGCGCACAGAGATATTACCAGCTGATGCACGATGGTTTGCGCAATGCGGATCCGGAAGCTTTGATCTTTAGCGACCGGCTGCCGATCTACTATTCACAGGATGCCGTGCGCGCCATGGCTCCTTACGTCGATGTCATTGCGGTAAACTACGATTTGGATGGACCGGACAGCTGGCTCGCTCATTATTTTTTCGAAGGGCTCGCCCTCCTGACCGGCAAGCCGGTTTTCATTTCGGAATTTTTCTGCGCCGCGATGGAAAATCGCAGCGGCAACAAAAACACCGGCCACCTGTTGAAAGTTGCTACGCAGACGGAACGGGCGAAGGTGGTTCAGCAGGCGATACAGAATTTCGCCCGTTTTCCGCATATTATCGGCACCCATTGGTTTCAATATTACGACGAGCCTCAGGGCGGGCGCTCCGATGGCGAAGACTACAACATGGGATTGGTCGATATTTATGACCAGCCGTACGACAAACTGGTCGACTCGTTTGCGCGTACGAACTCGACGCTGCATCAGGTGCACGCGCAGGCCAAGCCCCTCACTCCGCCAGCACACGGTTGTGGCGATACCATTCGCGAGACTGCTGGCGTGATTGACCTGAGTGATGCCTCGCTCACTGATTGGAACAAGGACAACACTCTTCTGCGGGGATTTACTGCGCCGCCGCCTCATGTGCCCTTTGCCGACCTCTATTTTACCTGGAATGCCAATGGCCTCTACTTGGCCATCATTGGAATGGACTACGTCAATCCGGAAGATCTGGCGTACGACGGCGAGTTCCCACTCTCTGAAACTTATCAGGTTCATCTGTTGCTCGTTGTTCGCGAGCGCGCGCACCATTATGTTGTCCACTTTATTCCTCAGGAAGCAGCGTTCTCGCCTGATGATTCGACCAACGCGAGAGGAAGCATCATTATGGTTCCGCGGCTGTACACCTACCAAGCGGATGGTGAGTCGCGCCCCCTACCTGGCGCGACAGTGCAACATCTCAAAGCGGAGTCGCCGCGCATCTCGTGTGAGGCGTGGTTTCCATCCTCGCTGTTCAATCTGCCGAGCTTCAAAAACGGCATGGAGCTGAAGATGAACGTTGTCGTGATTTCCCACTATCGAGCCCAGGAGATGTTCTGGAGCGAGGGAACAGCAAAAAATACTTTCGCCCGACCGGAAGGCTGGCGCCGGGTAATTCTTGAATAGAGCCAATTTCAGATCGAGGAAAGCGCAACGTCCGGATTTGCTGCATTGCGGCCAAGCGCAAAATCCGCACCGGGAAAGCAAGCGATTATCGATCGAAGCCGCGGACTCACAAACGCCGATGATGAGGATGAACAGCGAAAAATATCTCATCGTCAATGCGGACGATTTCGGTCAGAGCCCCGGGATCAACCGCGGCATCATCGAAGCCCACGAACGTGGGATCGTCACCAGCGCCAGCTTAATGACGCGATGGTCGGCGGCAGGAGAAGCCGCCGCCTATGCGCGGGAACATCCAAGGCTCAGCGTCGGCCTTCACCTTGATTTGGGCGAATGGGTATATCGCGACACGGCTTGGGTACAACTCTATAAAGTCATTCCCCTCGATGATCGCGCCGCCATCCAGGCCGAAGTTTCTCGCCAGCTCGAATCCTTTCATCGTTTGCTGGGCAAGCATCCGGATCACATCAATTCCCACCAGCACGTCCATATGCGCGAACCGGTTCGTTCCGTCGCTCTGGAGGTTTGTCAAAGCTTTGGCATCCCGCTGCGTAATGTGTGCTCCGACCTCAATTATTTCACGAAATTTTACGGCCAAACGGCTGAAGGGCTGCCTTTCCCCAGTTACATCAGCCTCGAGTGGTTGATTGAAATCCTGACCACGCACGTGCCGAACGGTTGGACCGTACTCACGTGTCATCCCGGTTATGTGGATGAGGTCAACACAATGTACCGGCTGGAGCGCTTCGAAGAATTGAAGGTCTTGTGCAATCCCCAAGTGAAAGCCGTGATCGAGAAACTCGGCATCAGGCTGCGCTCATTTCAAGACTGGCAGTTTACACATACGGGACCGAACGGCACTCTGCCATGATCTCGTGCGCGTGTCCTACTGCCGCGTCGGAGTACTTATGACGGAACGTGAACAGATCTCTTCCAAAGCACGGACGTTTTTTGACGATTTGTGGATGCGTGGCGACCCCTGGGAATTTGAAAGCTCGCAGTTCGAGCACCAACGCTTCGTCGCGCTGCTGAAAAAGCTCGAGTCGTGTCGATATGGTCGTGTGCTGGAAATCGGTTGCGGCTCCGGCAACTTCACGCTTCGCTTTGCTTCGCTCGCCGATCAGGTGGTTGCTCTCGACATTTCATCCGAAGCCATTGCGAAAGCGCGCACCGCGCAAGGCGCTACGAGCCACGTGGAATTCCGCACCGCCAACGTTATGGATTACGATCCTAAACCGGAAGGACCGTGGGACCTGATCATCCTAAGCGAAACAGTCTATTTTCTCGGATGGCTCTATCCTTTTTTTGATGTGGCTTGGCTCGCATTCGACCTTTTCACCGCCACCCGGCCGGGCGGACGGCTGCTTCTGGCTAATTCGTACGGCGGACCACAGGATTATCTCCTCCTCCCGTTTCTGATTCGCACCTATCGCGATCTTTTCCGCAACATCGGCTACCAGATCAACTCCGAAGAGACTTTCGCCGGCATCAAGAATGGCGTTCAGATCGAAGTGCTGATCACGTTATTTGAGAAAATGAATGAACAAAGCGCCGGCGCCCACTAGTCAAGAACGAAAACCTGTCGATGATTCGCTTGATTACTGTCGCGCCTCCCTCGACTCCCTGGATAAGATTGATTTCGCCGTAGTTTTTTCGCTTGCAGCCGTCGCTGCGACGATTCTTCTGCCCGGTCTCGGTCGAGAAAGCCTCGCTAATTGGGACGAGGCGATCTACGGCGTAATCACCCGCAATCTCCTAGCGCGGCCAGAACTCACTTTGTATTATGCAAGCCAGCCGTGGTTTGAGAAGCCGCCTCTGCTGTTTTGGCTCATGGCGGCGAGTTCGTCACTGTTCGGACTGACAGAGTTCGCACTTCGATTCCCGGTCTCATTTTTCGGCATCAGCGCGATCGCGCTACAGTACTTTGCCGGGCGTCGCTTATCCGGCCGGCTCGCTGGCATTCTGGCCGCGATTTTCCTCCTCGGCGTGCCGCAATTCGTTGCCTATAGCCGCCTCGCCATGACGGATGTGCCCCTTACAGCACTCGGGATGTCCGCCTTTGTACTTCTCCTTTATGGCGACAAACGAGGATGGCCGGTGATGTTGGCCGGCATCCCATTCGGGCTTGCGATCCTCGTTAAATCGGCGGCTGCTTTCCTCTTCGTTCCCGGACTCGTGGCGATCGCGCTTGCATCGCGCGGCGTTCGTTTCTTCTGGTCCAAGGAGATGCTCTGGGCAGCCGCTCTGAGTCTCGTAATCGCGCTGCCCTGGCATCTCTGGACGGCGCTGAGTTATGGTCCGTCGTTCCTGGGTCCATATTTTTTTTTCCAGGTCCTGCGCCGCTTTGGACAGCCTCTCGAAGGCCACGAGGGAGACTTTTTCTATTATTTCGATCTTTACCTGCATAACGCCGGATGGCTTGCTCTTGTTCACGCCACCGGAATCGCGCTTGCCTGCATCATCGCGCTTCGACGGCGGAACGCTCGGCTGGCGGCATTAGTCACTCTTCCTCTCGGAGCATTCCTGATCGTCAGTCTGCAACGAACCAAGATTGGCTGGTACCTTACGCCGGTTTATCCCGGGGCGGCATTGGCCGCGGCGCTCGCAATCATAAATCTTCTCCAGAATGTCGGCGGGCGGGTCATCGCAATCTTATTGGCCACTCTGTTGGCCGTACCCGGTATCGTTGCTGGGCGCGGCGCTTTCGTGGAGATGTACAATATTGTCGACTTTAGCCCGGAGGTTCGCTCGCTGCGAAACACGCCGCTTTTCGTCAATCGTGTGCCGCTACTTTACGCGTTCGACGTTGGCGACCCGGCGCCGCGTTTCTATCTCGCAGATCACGTGGAAGTTATCGATCAGCAAGGACTGGAGCGGCTTGTCGCCAGCCGTCAAAATTTCCTTTGTTTAACGTTCAAGGCACAAGCCGAGGAGTTCTTGAATAACCACCGGGACACCAACTTGAAGATTGTCGCCGTAACTGACTACCTCGCCGTAATTGCGTATCGTTAGCGCGGCTTTGATCGTCGGAAGAACTCATATTGAACAAGACTCCTTTTGCTATGTGCGACGCGACGCGGTTAGCCCGCCATATTCCTGCCAAAATTACTCTCCTGCTGAGCGCGGATTTCGTGTTCTATCGCTGGCTTTGGACGCGTACACCGATCGCGAAAATTGGCTACTCTATTTTTATTTACGATATGACCGGTCGCCCAGACGATTTACGCAGATTGAAGGACACCTACCGCAAAGCTGGAATTCCCGCTCCGCCGTGAGGTTATGGCTTCGCCGCAGATTGGTCTCGCTCGCCAGCGCCGAATTGCCGGCGTTTGAAACCAGACCAGAGATATTTTATGAAACTCACGATTGGTCGGATATCGAACAGGTAAATGATGCTTCGTGCCCGTCAACAAGACGCTAAATTCGAGCCGCGCGATAACCCGGCCCCTCCCTTGGTGCCGGTCGATAAAGCACACTCGGAAGAGATCACTCCTGCGCCGAGCAGTCAGTCGGTCGCGCAGCGCGATCTCCGGCTCGATTTTTTTCGTGGCCTTGCTCTCTTTTGCATGTTTATCGACCACATGCCCGATAACATCCTTGCGCGATTTACGATCCAATCGGTGATGTTCGCCGATGCCGCCGAGGTGTTCATCTTCATCTCAGGTTATACCGCGGGCATGGTGTATGGTCGCGCCATGGAGCGCCAGGGTTTTCTGCTCAGCGGAGTGCGCATCTATCACCGGGTTTGGCAGCTTTACGTCGCGCATGTGTTTCTCTTCATGATGTTCATGGCGACCGTCGGGTTTACGGCCGGTGCTCTCAATAACCCGATCTACGCTGAGGAGTTCGGCGCCGCCAATTTCCTGAACGAGCCGGGACTGGCCGTCGTGAAAGCGCTCATGCTGCAGTTCCAGCCGGCTTTCATGGATATCCTGCCGCTTTATATTGTTCTCCTCGCCGCGTTGCCATTTGTGCTGAGGGGATTTATTTCCCGGCCCTGGGTTGTGATTATTGCGTCAATAGCGCTCTGGCTGGCGGTCCAGTTCGATAAAAGGATAGCAGTATCGGCCTACCCCGGACCCGATCATGTGTGGTTTTTCAACCCCTTTGCCTGGCAGTGTCTGTTCTTCCTGGGTGGATGGCTGGGCTGGCGGGGCAATCGCGGTGGAGTCTCATGGCTTAAACGCCGTTGGGTTTTCTACCTCGCGGCTGTCGTCGCGCTCGCCGGATTTATCATCCGGTTCAGTTGGACGCTGCACGATTTGTACGACCCACTTCCGGTTCCCGTCAGCATGGAATTCTTGTGGCCCTTGTTGAGCAAAGGGGATTTGGGGATTCTGCGTTTCGCCAATGTGCTTGCGGTTGCGCTCCTGGTGTCGCGCCTGATTCATCCGCAGGCGCAGTTTTTGACGACTCGCGGCGCGCGGCCCTTTTTAATCTGTGGGCGCAACTCCCTCCACATCTTTTGCCTCGCGATCCTGCTCTCGGTCCTGGCGCATTTGGTGCTCAACGAATTTTTCGGCGGTATATTGATGCAGATCGCTGTGTCCGCCGTCGGCATTGCAATTATGATCAGTGTGGCGGCGTTGATGGAGTGGTTCGCCGCTGCACAGCAAGCATCCGGGAGGCCGGCGCTTCGAGCACCCGTAATGGGCGGAGGGACGCGACGATGACGCTTCGTTTGATGAGCCGGAGTTTTATGCTGATCGCCGTCGGGAAAATTGGGCTTCTATGCACGCCGGCGCCGATTTTTGCCCAAGAGCGGGAGTGCTCGGTGCCCGAGCGCTTTTACATCTCTGAGCCGCAACTGACGAAAACCCCCAAGGCTATCGTTCGCGGCCAAGAGGTTGTCATCGTTGTGCTCGGGGGCGCCTCGACCTTGGGCAGTGCTGCAAGCAAGCCCGACCTCGCCTGGCCGGCACGTTTCGCCGCAGCACTCGCCGAGAATTTCCCTTCGGCGCGGGTCAAGGTCGTCAATCTCGCGGTGGCGCGTCAGACAGCTAAGGGAGCAGCCGAGCGGCTAGAGCGTGAGGTCATCCCACTGAAGCCCAATCTTGTCGTTTGGGAGACCGGCACCATGGAAGCGGTTCGTGGAACCGATATCGACGAGTTTAGGGAAACACTGCGGGCTGGAATAGAAGACCTCAGAACTGCCGGGATAGAAACGGTATTGATGAACATGCAGTTTTCGCGCGACAGCGAAGCCGTAATTCATTTCGAGCCTTATCTTGCTGCCATGAGCCAACTCGCTGACGTCAGTGACGTGCCCCTGTTTCGTCGGCATGGTATGATGCGGCATTGGGCGGAGAGCGGATTCTTGGATTTAAGAGTCACTGACACTGATCTACGCCGGCGAGTGGCCGCAAAGCTTTATGGCTGCATCGGGCGGGCAATGGCTGATTTCGTAATGCGCGGAATGCCAGCCCTAAATGCTCCCGCAGTCAAGGAGGGGAGTGCCCGATGAGAATGGATCGCTGGCCGGTGATTGCCGCCTGCCTAGTCGTATTGCTGGTCGTAACCACATCGGCAGCCGTGTCACACAGAATGCCCGAATGCGCGGCGCCGCCGGAGATTACTCGTTTCAGAGTGCCTCTGCCGAATACCGCCCGAGCGATTCGTTCGGGCCAGCCACTGGTCATCGTCAGTATTGGCTCTTCCTCCACAAAAGGAATCGGCGCCTCGGACTCGGCTCACACCTATCCCGCGCTGCTCGCCGAAGACCTTCACCAAAGCTTTCCGCAGCTCGCGGTGACGGTGCTGAATCAGGGCATCGGTGGCGAAATGGCTTTCCAGATGCTCGCGCGTTTCGAGCGTGACGTGCTGGCTTATCATCCACATCTAGTCATCTGGCAGACAGGCAGCAATCAGGCTCTGAGGAGCGATGATGTCGACGGATATACGGCTACCATTCGCGAGGGGGTGAGTCGCCTCAAATCGGCGGGGGCTGATCTAATCTTGATGGATCCCCAGTTCGCCCCGCGCATTATTGCCCGGCCTAGCCACCTGCTCATTGTGGACTCCATCGACGCGGTGGCCAAGGATATGAACGTTGCGGTTTTCCGGCGCTTCGCCCTGATGCGGCACTGGGTATCGAGCGGCCGGTATAAAATCGAAGAGATCGTCTCGCCCGATGGCCTGCACATGAATGACCTGAGCTACAGCTGCGTCGCCAATCTGCTCGCAGAGAGCCTAACCGCGGCGACTGAGTCCCCAACCCAAAACAGCGTCAAAGCCCACCAGGTCGACGTCCGAGTAGATCGCAATAACCAAACTACCCGGCAAAAATCTGCCCAATAACACGATCAGGGTTTCAAGGATTCATCCGATTCGGCGCCTTTCCGTGGCTTCCATTGGAGGGAGTAGTATTCACCGCGGTCACGCGCCCAGGGATCGAAGGCGTCGATCACCGGCGCGAGCTCGCCTCGAAGCGCTGGAATCGTTCGCATCAGCACGCGTTTCAGCGGCATGACTTCGATTTGATGGCCGTTCGAGATCCCCTTCTCGATCATCGTTTCCGGCCCATTGTTCATCACCCAGTCATATCCGAGTTGCGTGTATAACTCCGGGCGAAAGCTGGAAGTAAAGAAACGATCGCTAAAAAGACGCCTGGATGCGTTGAGGATAAAAACCTGGAACTGCGTCTCCGAAATGGCGAAGCCATGCGGCCGGGCAAACTCTGCCAGCATGCCGACGACGACATCTACATCTTCGATGTTGTCAATGATGCTGCCATCCTTATGTCCCAGACAGTCGTTGATCGGGGTACCGTCATCGTTCACGTGAGCTTTAGTGATCACTTTGGCGGCGTCGCAGCAGTGTTGGCCGTAACTTTCACGCAGTATGCCGATGAGCCGGCGCTGCTCCGCAAGCTCGGCCGAGTCCTTCGGCAAATGGGGATCGGCAAAATCGTCAAAGCTGGTCAACTGCTTGAGACCGTACTGGCGGCGAAATTCGTTAAACCTCGGTACGCCGCGCTCGCGATCGCGAATTAAATCGAGGGCGAGAACGTCGATTTTGCCGATGCCGCCTGGCAATCGCGGCATCGACAAGTTCTGCAAAAAAAGCGGACTGTTTTGCAGTGTCAAAGCTCCCACTCTTTGACGTCCCATCGCAAGCGCCCAGTTTGCGAGTCCGCCGTCGCGCAGCGCCTGGGTTGCCTTGCCACGAACAGTTTCCAGCACCGGGATTTTTTTGCGGATCACGTTAGGATCGCGCCTGAGATCGCGAAATTCGATGAGGTCGGGCACCATCGAATGAAGCCGGTAGACGCTGACAAATTCCTCGGGAAAATTGAATGGCGAACCAAAATGGTTGGTGCCACCGTTCACATGATCGGGGTTGCCGAGGTCCCAAAGATCTTTTTTGAGCGGATCGAACCTGGCGAAGTTCGGTTCATCCGCATATACGTGATTGCCTAAACCAAAGATCCCGGAACCCGAGGCAAACACGGAATACCACTGGGTCGTTTCCTTGACATCTTTCGCAGGGCCGAAGTTCTGCACAACGATTTTTTCCAACGCTTCGCGCGCCTGAGGAAAATCCTTCAGTAAGCCGTGCCAGTTCGCGTTCAGGGCCAAAAACAGCGGCTCATTGTAGAGCAATTGTGGCGTCCACTCCGTGGTATGGATCTTGGCGATCTCCGCCGCGACCACCAAACGAGCAGCTTCAAACAATTCATCGTCGGTCACATTTTTGTAGGGGATGATGCGCGCTGGAGTAGCCGGATTTCGTAGACCGGAATCCGCGTCCGGGGTCGCAGCCGCGCGCTCACGAAAGGCGTCCACGAAAAAATTATGCTCTCGTGCGAAAACATTATGGAAGAAACTCAGACCCACTGACCAGTTGTCCGCGAATGCCACGGACTCCTGTCCAGCCCATTGAGGATTCGTCGGATCGGAGCTCTGGAGCAAAGGCAAATAGGCCTCGCCCGATGCATCGTTGACCAGGAGAAACTTTGCCTGATCGCGTGGATCGCGTTTCACCCGGCGGCGCGAATTCTCGTCAAAGCCGTAAAGCTGTGAAGCGTCCCACCACGCGGTGTTTTTATTTGCCGTCGCTTTGGGCGCTCGGCTCAGATATTCCTGACCGGCATAGTCGAAACTCGACGGCTGCGTCTCTAAAGCGATGAGCCCTTTGTCGATTCGGTCCTCCGGGCGGCAGTTCAGTTGTTTGACCCGCTCTGGCGTCAACGATGTTTCAATGCCGGATTCGATCTCCGTCGCACAACCCATGGGCATGAGCTCTGCGCCATTGCTTCCTTCTTCAAGATGGGAAAACCAGTCATGGGTCATAAACTGCACCCAAAACGCTGCCAGGACGTTCAAGAAAGGCGCTTTTTTGTAATCGCAATTGGCTTCGGGCGAATGGTTCGCCAAGCCTTGTCCGTTGTTACACTTTTCCGGCTCCGACTGAAGCCGTGTCAGCAATTTGCGGCTAATCACCTGCGGATCGGGCTTGAGTAATCCGAGACGATCGCCGTGTCGGTTCTTTACAAGGAAATTAGTTCCCGACTCGGGAAAAGTTGTATCGAATTCCACATTGCGCGCGAACATTTGTCCGGTCGAGCCCATCAACGGATTTTTAATATCGTTGCAAATCCCGGTAAGCATCCGCGCCCGGATGAGCTCGCCCGCGCAAAGTTGCGGCCCGGGGCCGCCCACCGCTGCATAAAATGGATGATTTCTCGGCAGCCGCATCTCTTCCCAAGTTTTCAGTGCCGCGCCGCCGATGTGGTCGCGCCCACGAAGATACTGCTCGAATGTGCCGCTGTTATCGAACAGATTGAATTTGATCAACTCGATGCGCTGGTATTCGAGGTCGAGCAGCGCCCCGTC
>AR_comb_assmDRAFT_10115844_pt1 | contig 10716 bp, 2 predicted proteins | sample ArasoioldDNA_FD_10543 | JGI IMG/M metagenome (IMG submission 10543) | reverse complement strand
GGCCGCTACGAAATCACCGGCGAAGTCGGCCGCGGCGCCATGGGCGTGGTCTATCGCGCCAATGATCCGTTCATCGGCCGTACCGTCGCCATAAAGACGTTGCAACTCTCTGAACAGGGCAGCGGCCTAACCCGAGAAGAACTCCTCAACCGGTTCCAGACCGAAGCGCGCGCCGCGGGCCTTTTGACCCATCCCAACATTGTTGTCGTCTATGACGCTGGCGAGGAAGAAGGACTCTTCTTCATCACCATGGAACTCGTCGAAGGCAAGAGCCTTCAGGCGCTTCTCGATTCCGGCCAGCTGTTCCCGCTTCCCCGCGTTCTTCGCATCATGGAGCAAGCCTGCTCCGCTCTGCAGTTCGCCCACGACCGCAACATCGTTCATCGCGACATCAAGCCCGCCAATCTGATGCTCACGCCGGACGACACCGTTAAAGTCACCGACTTCGGCACTGCAAAAATTCTGCAATTCGGCACCGTCAACCAGACCGCCCATGTTATGGGCACGCCCAGCTACATGTCGCCCGAACAAGTGAAAGGCAAGGTCGTCGACGGCCGTAGTGATATTTTCTCTCTTGGCGTTCTACTCTACGAGATGGTCACCGGTGAAAAACCTTTCCCGGGGCAAAACATCACCACCGTCATCTATAAAATCGTCAACGAAGAACCAGTTGCCCCCCGTCAGCTCGATCCTTCGATTCACCCTGGCCTTAACGCGATTATCCTCAAATCGCTCGCGAAAGAGCCTTCGCAGCGCTATCAGCACTGCCGCGACTTGATCGAAGACCTGCGCAACTATCGCTCGCTGGTGGCCGTCGAAAACCCCGCCACGCTGCCATTGGGCATCGGTGGTTCACGGCAATCTTCGGGACCCACGCAATATTTCGACCCTCAGCTCGCTGCGGCTTCCCGCTCGCTGAATGCCCGCGCCGGCAGTCCTTTGCAAACTCCCACCGTTCGCCGCACCGGTAGTCTTCAGGCTGCGCCAGAACCGAAACGGAACAATACCCTCACCACTGTTCTTGCTGGTATGTTTCTGCTTGGCGTCATCGTCTTGGGCGCACAAAAAATTCGTTCGGTCTTTGAAGCCGCTCGCCAGACCCGCCATGCGGAGTCCGCAGGCCCTGAACCTGCCCAACCACCGCCGCAAGTCGCCCCCGCTGCTGATTCCATAGTCGCCGAGAGGTCAGCGGTCGACAACGCGCTACCGCCGGCCTCTTCCGGGCCCAGCGCAGCTCCGCCAGAAATTGGGTCGGCTCCGGTAAAGAGCACAGTGCCCCAAGTGGCAAGGGCGGCTTCCATACCAAACAGCTCGCCGTCGCCGGCCGCCGTGGAATACAAAAAGCGCATCGAACAAGTCGCCGCCGAGAAGCATCTTGCCGTTTCCATCAAAGGTTCCGGTTCCACCCTGACCCTTTCCGGAAAACTTCGGCCTTCGGAACAAAGCGACCTCCTCAAATTTCTTCGCAATGCTCCTTCCGGCGTTCAGATTGTGGACCACATTCAGACCGACAACAGCGTTAACGGCGCTGCTGCCAGCAATAAATCCGTGCTTCCGGTCAGCGTTCCAGCTTACGCGTCCATTCACGTGCTCACTAATATTGCCGGAGCGACCGCCACTCTCGGCGCCGGCTCAGCGGCCGCACGCCAATGCGAAACGCCCTGCAGTTTCTCCGGCCTCGAGCCCGGCGACTATAATTTGCAGGTCAGGAAGTCTGGATTTCAGCCGCTGCAAACTGCTCTGCAACTCCGCGCCGGCGATTCGCTCGACCAAAAAATTCAGTTGGAGCCGATCTCGCAAGGACTCTTCGTCTCTTCACAGCCCGCCGGCGCCGACGTTTTTATCAATGGTGACAAACAATCCGGACAAACCCCGCTGACCCTTCCTCTCGCTCCAGGCAAGTACAATCTCGTCCTTCGCGTATCAGGCTATGACGCGTATGTCAGCCAGATCGAAGTCCGCCCCGACGGCCAATCCAAAGTCAGCGCCGAGCTTCACCAGAAAAACGGCCACGTCGCCTGGGCACAAATCACGTCTTTCCCCGACGGCGCCGAAATCTGGTTAGACGGCGAGTCCACCGGCCAACACACCCCGGCCCGCGTCGAAGTCCCTTCCGGCATCCACAGCATCATTCTCAAACTCGACGGCTTCCAGCCCGCACGCCAAGCCATCCAAGCCACCGAAGGCGGCACGGTTACGGTCTCCAAAATTCTCACAAAAAAATAGGTTTCCTGCGGGCACCCCGCGTAACACTTGCTGAGGAAGGAAACCGCGTTGGTAGCGATCGCGCGGCTTCCGCACGATAACCACCGGCGATCGGTACGCGATACGACGCCGTCTCCGGTTATGGCGGTCGAGGCGACCGGAAACGCAGACCGCCGTCCGTGCAGGGTAGTCTCCGGCGAAAAACGTAACAAAACGTTACGTCTGACCGCAGATTGGTTTTAGTACTAGCAATCTAAACCAATTTGTTTCTTAGAGTTACAGGCTAGACCTTTCGGCTTCGCAATTGCCCTTTAGTATATGCCTCTCCCTGCTTTGGCAGGTCTCCATGCCGTCGTTAGGTAGCATCCGGGCCCAGTTTTCAAATGAGCAAACTCTCGATGAATTTTTTTCGCCAAACAAAGCCAGACGACGCGACGCGAAAGTCCGCATCAGCCTCCGGAGCTGGTTCTCTTGGCCCGCCGCTTCACGGGATAACCGAAATTCCTCTTCGGACCGCCTTTGCTTCGGGCACCGGAATTCACGAAGTGCACAGCGCGCTGCGTGAACTGGTGATCCTGCTGCACCACAAGCGGCTTTATCACCATACCCACCCGAAAAACCAGGAAAGTCTCGATCACGCCTACAACCACCTGCAGCAGTTGGCGCAGAACATGAACGGCCTCGAGATTCGCGTCGAGCGTGATGCCATCGTCGTGCCCAAGCTGAGCGAAGCCCCAGTCCCCGATCCCAAGGGCGAACTGCGCCATCTCGCGATCGATTTTCAGCTGGCGGGTATTCAGACGCTGGTGATCCTGCGGCAATTTCATGTCGGCGAACTGGACACGCTGGCGGAACTCTTGCGCGCTTCGTTGCTAAAATCGGATGAGTCGTCGAAAAACCAGCGCGGCGCCTGGTGGACCGCGAAGCTGCTCGAATTCGGAGTGGAAGGCATTCAGGTGAACGCCCAGACCGATCGGAGAGTGGATACCGTGCTCGCCAGTTTGATCGCGGCACTGGTGGCGTTTGGCGGCAGCACTCCCAATGAAAATGCGGACGCGCCCATCCTGGCTCCCACTTCGGACAGTCTCTCCGCGGTGCTGCGCCTGATCGCGCGGCTGACGCCGCCCCTAGAAAGCGCGCGCGGCCTTTCTCCTGAGGAAGCAGCCCGCTCCATTCACGCCGCGCTCGCGGAAGCGAATCGCGAAACCGTTCATTTGCTCCTCAGCGCCATTTCGCAGCACGCTCCGAAAGAAGCGGAAGCTCCGCAGCCCTATCTGGTGCGCCTCTCCGAAGAAGCAATTTTTGAATTTCTCAACTCCGAATTTTCCGGCGGCACTCTAGGCCCTCAGGATATCCGCAAACAGCTGCGCTCTTTCGGCGAAGTGCTGGTTTCCTCGGGCGGCTACACCGGGCCACATTCCTCGCAGCACCTTTCTTCCCTTGCTCAGGTCTGGGCCGACGAAAAGCACCGCGAAAAATTGCTGGATCGCTTCTGGATGGCGCTGCCTCCCCGCGAAAAATCGCAAACCCTGCGCGGCCCGGATGTCTGGTGCGTACCCGTTCCGGCGATTCGCGCCGCGTTGTCGCAACTTGCCGACGCCGGCGCCGATGCCCCACGCCGCGAAGCGCGCAACATTCTGCTGAACTATACGCGACGGCTCGAAATGCCCGATGCGCAAGTGCGCCGCAGTGTGGCCGTCGGCCTCAGCGAACTTTCCGCGGTGGTGGAATCGCTCTGGCCCAATCAGCTTCCTGAAGAACTAAGCCGCTGTGCGCTGAAAACTCTGGAACAGGAAACCGCGCCGGACACCGCAGCCATGCTGTCCGCATTCCTCGAAATGTTCGGCCGTGTTGCGGTTACCCGCGGAGACTTTGCCGGACTCGAGAATATTCTTACCGGTCTCGAGAGAGTGCCACGCGAACCAAGGTACGAGCACATGCACGCGCTGGCGCAGCGTTTGATCGCGCAAGATCGCTGGCATCTGCTGGTGGAGGCCGCACTGGCAAATCGCGCCCTCGATCCGACGCTGCCACGCTTGCTGGTCCGTGATCCGGAACGGCTGCTGGATCGCCTGACTACTTTGCTGAGCGAACCGCGCGCCGCCGAACTGCTCCCCGCAATGGCGCGTTTGTTGCGCACCATCGGGGTGCCGGTCCTGAACCTGCTGGAAACGCGCTTGTACGAAGCGCGCAAGCAGCGAGTCAGTGCCGCAATCAAACTCCTGGCCGCGGCTGATCCCGAGCGCCTGCTGCGCGGATTGCCTCGCGCACTGGCTAGCTGGGAGTGGAATTTGCAGGACCTCGCGGTGAGCGAACTTTCCCGCCCCGCCAACGCAACCTCCGCACGCAGCGCCGCGCTTGTCTTTTCCACGCTGCTCACAGAAGCGAACGCGCTCGTCGTTCCGATGATGATTGATCACATCGGCCTGGCGCAGGAAACTTCAGCGATCCCGGAGCTAATGCAAATCGCTAGCGGCGCGCACGAACAATGGAAAGACCAGTTTGTGCGCATCAAAGCCATCGAAGCGCTGGCACGGATGCGCGTCTCGGAAGCCGTTGACCTGCTCCTCCAGCTGAGCCAGAAGCGCGACGGGCTAGTGTACGCCGAGCCTTCCGGTTTGCGAACCGTTGCAAGCGATGCGCTCGCTCTGATGGAGAATCGGCCGGCGGCGGCACAAGTGCGCGCGGCATATGAGTACGCCCCGCAAGCCGGCGGCAACTTCAACGTGCCGCGAAGATATTCGCGCGTGCCGCTCGAATCACCACTGCGCGCGCAAATCGAAGGCGGTCAGCCGGCCATGGCGCGCGTCAAAACCATCAGCCTCGGCGGCGCCTATCTGGAATCGGTGAAAAAGTTGAACGTGGGCGACACTATCCGCCTCGAAGTGCGCTCCGGCTTGCGCAAGATCCACTTCACCGCCGTAGTGCGAAACTCCGGTCCCGATGGCAATGGCGTCGAAATCGTGCACATGCAGGGCGACGATCGCGACAAGCTGCGCAAGCTGGTACAACGCGGCCTGAAGGCCTAGAAACCCAGAGATTAGATGCCACCAGATCACCAAGCACCCAGCGCTAGGTAAGTCACCCTCACATAAATTCCTGCTTCCGCTAAGCCGCCCGAAGCTCATCGCACTCGGCGCCTGCTCGCGTCCCGAGCGTGAGTAACTCCCCACTCCAGCGAAAGCGCGACTAGAGTGACTGAAAGGACTCAGGATGGGGGCGGCCGGAAACTTTAGAGTTGCAATGACGTTTGCTATCGAGTAAAAGCCGTGTAGCCAATCATTTACGGTAGTTTGTAGGTACGGTAGCTTGTTCGTGGGTGACAGTCCACGGCCGCTAGGGGTAGCGGGCATTGGGAAGTCAAAACTCGTTTTTTCGTGGCGCGCAACATGCCGCCATGGCTACGCTGCGCGCCGTGCCGGTAACGATACAGGTGTCCGGAGGAAGTAATGAAACGCAACCAAATCTTGCCCGCGTTTTTGACCGTGCTGGTGCTGATGCTGAGCGGCGGCGATCGGACCTGGGCGCAGAACACGGCGACGTTATCCGGCGCGGTGAAGGACCAGCAAGGCGGCGCCATCCGGGCCGCGAAAGTCACGTTGACCAGCAAGAGCACGGGAGCGGAGCGGACTTCGCTATCGAATGACGAAGGGCGATACGGCTTCGTATCGCTGGCGCCGGGCACCTACAAGATCGCGGTAGATGCCGGCGCGGGCTTCAGCGTGTTTGAGCAGGACGGGCTGACCGTGACCGTGGGACAAGAGGCGGAGTTCGATCCCATCGTCAGCGTGCGTGGCGTAGCAACGACCACCACCGTGACCGCTGAGACGACGCTGATCGAAGAGAACAAAACGGAAGTATCCAACACCGTCGACCAGCGGCGTATCGACAATCTGCCCATCAACGGCCGTGACTACAAAAATTTCACGCTGACGGACTCGCGCACCACGCGCGACGTCTCTCCAACAATCGGCCCGGCGCCCAACAGCGGCCTCAACATCGGCGGGGCGCGCGCGCGTTCCAACATGGTCAGCGTGGACGGCGCCGATGCGGTGGACAACTCCGTGAACGGAATCCGCGCGACCGTTTCGCAGGAAGCTGTGCAGGAATTCCAGATGGTGCTGAGCAATTACAACGCCGAGTATGGCCGCGCGACGGGCGGCGTCATCAACATTGTCACCAAGAGCGGCGGCAACGAGCTCCACGGTGATGCCTTTGTCTTTGGCCGCAACAAGTCCTTTCAGGCGCGCAATCCGTTTTCGGGTCAAATCGATCCGGCTAGCGGAGAGCTGGTCCCGGTGAAACAGCCCTACACGCGCATTCAGACCGGATTGACGCTGGGTGGCCCGATCAAAAAGGACAAGACATTCTTTTTCGGATCTTACGAATATACGCAGCGCGAAGAGACGGGATTTTCCAGCATCGGAATCAACAATTTCGGAATGGCGCCGTTCAACTGCGGCGGGTGCGGGCTGGATGGGTTAATGCTGACGCCGGACCAGTCGGCAGCAACGCTGCAACTGCTCGGTACCAACCCTGCCGTAGCGCAGCAGTACGCCGTGCTCATGGGATCCGCGTCAAGCGTCGCCCTGAACCGCCTGGACCCCGGAGCCATTGTTACGGCCCTCTCGGGCGGGTCAATTACTCCTGTGAATCAGGTGGTCACACCCGCCGGCGTGTTTTTCCAGGAGTTCCCTTTCCCGGTTTCCTGTCCTTCAGGCGCAACCGTGAATTCTGTCAATTGCAACGGCGGTGCAGCTGTGGGGCCGGGTGGCTCGGTGGTCGCGGCCGGCGCCGTGCCCTTGCCGGGTTCGTATGTTGGATTGAATTCGATTCGCGGAAACTATCCCGTGCAAGAGAAGACCAGTTTGTGGTCGCTGAAGCTGGACCAGAACTGGAACGCCAACAATCATTCCTTTGTCCGCGCCGGAGTTTCGCCGTCGCTGGTCACCGGCCTGCCTTCAACTTCGCAAAACCAGGTGTTCGGGCAGAACTCCGGATCGCGTGCGGGCTACAACCAGTCGCGCGACCTGAACATTACCTTTCAGCACGACACCATCACCAGCGACTCAGCGGTAAACCAGTTCCGGTTTCAATTCGCGCGGCGCGGTCTGCACTTTGGATTTTCGCAACTGCCCGGCGGAAGCGATATCGGCGTCAACATCCCGGGATTCGCATATTTTGGCCGCGAGCCATACTCGACGGTGGACCGCATCGAGCGGCGCTATGAATTCACGGACACCATCGCCAAAACGTTTGGCCGGCACACGTTCAAGTTCGGCGTCGATTTCAACCTGATTCAGCTGCGCTCCGCGAAAGCCCAGATTTTTGAGCTGGACTTCGGCGGCGACGTGAACTTCGGCGGAATTGCTGCCTCCAATTTCAGCAGCGCCTTTGCCGGACTGCCGGGAGCCACCGGTTTGCAGGCTTACGGGTTGGGAATACCGACCACCTACATTCAGGGTATCGGCAATTCCAACCAGCCATTCGACAACCTTCCCATCGGTTTCTTCGCGCAGGATTCCTGGAGGGTCAACCGCAAGCTCACCTTGAACTATGGCGTCCGTTACGATGTGGAGATTTCGCCCCTTTTTGCTCCAGCGACAGCGGTGAACGCGGCCGCGGAAAAAGCTCTGGGCGTAGTGGAAGGCATTCCGCGCGATTACAACAATTTTGCGCCGCGGCTTGGCCTGGCCTGGGACCCGACAGGCAGCGGCAAGACCTCCATCCGGCTCGGATATGGTCTGTTCTACGACCATCCACTGTTGGCGATTGCGTTCAACTCGGTAACCGCGGATGGCGGACGATCCGTACAACTTCTTTCTGCGGGCGGAACGGCTTCCGCTTGCGGGCTGCTCGGAGCGCCTGCTCCTTCCGTTTGCGGCGCTCTGGATACGCCGGCGAATCTGAACGGTTCGTCGATTTTTCAGGGTGTGCTCAACGCAGCCTCGGCCGATGCGGTGTTTTCGCCCTTGTCGCTCGCCTATTTGCCAGACCAGCAGCGATTCGATCCATTAGCCGCCAATTCCCTTTTCGCGAATCAAAATTATTTGCTTGCAGGATTTCCCCTGCCGATTTTGCCGTTCACGCTGCCCGTTGCAGCCAACTTCAAATATGGCTACGCACAGCAGGGCAACCTGACCATCGAGCGCGCGCTGTCCAACTCTTGGAAGGTCAGCGTCGGCTATCAATACACCCGTGGCATTCACCTGAATCGGCCCGTGAACGTGAATTCGACCGATCCGCAATTGCTATCCGAGAACGCGCTCAAGGCAGCGCTTTCCGGCCTCGACGTCAGCAATCCAGTCACGGTCGTGGTGCCGTCAGGAGCACCTGGTTCTTGCGTGAATCAAGGCGCGGGAAGTATCGCGCTGATCGCTCCGGGTGCCCTGGGGCAGGGCTTTGCGGCACCGAATTGCCCCCTGGCCGCGGCCGTCGGATTTGTGGGCACACCAGCGTTTTTCAATTTCTTCCGGCCTTCGGGACCAAATCCATCATTCGCAGCCGCGGTGCCGGGGGGGTATAACACCGAGGTAGCGCTGGCGCATTTGGCGGGCTACCCGACCGGATTTGGCGTGGCTGTGCCGTTCAACAGCGTGGACGCGCAGCTTTCGGATGCCAGCTCGTGGTATCACGCCCTAACGCTAAACATGCAAAAACGCTTCTCGCACGGCTTCGAGTTGTTGTCGAGTTACACGTGGTCGCATTCAATCGACAACGGCACCGACCTGCAATCCACTCTGGAGCCACAGGACAGCCGCTTCGCCAACCTGGAAAGAGCGAACTCGGTAAACGACCAGCGGCACCGCTGGGTCACCAGCGCCGTGTTCATGTCCGGAGCGCCAAAGAGCGGCGACAGCGCTTGGCGGCATTTCCTGGGAGGATTCACGTTCGCGCCGCTGGTCGAGGTTTCTTCCGGCCGGCCTTTCAACGTGATTACCGGAACTGACACACGGCTGGACCTCGGCGCATCGGAGGCGCGGCCGTCCGTCGTTTCAAGCGGCACCACTTCCCCGTTTATCCCCGGAGCGCAATTCGGCGTCGCGGATGTCTGCTTGACGAATTCAGGGACACCTTTCACCGTGCCGTTCTTCGCCCCCCCGGCAGGTTGCATTGGCAATCTCGGACGCAATGCGTTTACCGGGCCGGGCTTCTTTCAGATTGATATGCGGTTGTCCAAGCGGATCCCGCTGGGCGAACGGCTGAGCGTGGACCTGATAGCGGACGGCTTCAATATGCTAAACCGTACCAACATCGCGGCAGTGAACCAGCTGTGCGATCCGGCAGTCGGAGCGATATGCTCGGCGGGCCAGCCGACTGCGGCGTACGATGCGCGGCAGTTCCAGTTTGCACTGAAACTGCACTGGTAAGCCGGCTTTGAAAACCGATGAGGAACCAGCGGCCCTGCAATAAAATGCAGGGCCGTTTTGTTTTTGCGGGTTTGCCTGAGCGGCGCAACCCGCTACAGTAGAGTTACCGTTCCCGTGATTACCGGGGAGAAGACATGTCTGGGATCCTGATTGCAGCGATATTGTTGGTGGTGGTGTTGGTGCTCTGGCTGGCGCTGCAGAGTCTTTCGACGCAGAAAAAAAGCGAAAACATTGAATCGCAGATGAGCGAATTGCGGCGCGACCTGCACACCGTGGCGACGGCCCAGGCGCAAGCGGCGGGGCAAATTTCCACTCTGACCTCGAGCGTGACCACGCGTCTCGACTCGGTAAGCCGTTCGCTGACCGACGGAGTGGCGAAATCGGCGGACATCTCCGCGCAGGGCCAGACGGCGATGCGCGAAGAGCTGAAGAGCACGCAAAGCATGATGGAGAGGATTCACAAGCAACTGGGGGAATTCCAAGAGGTCAGCCGGGGCCTGAGCAATGCACAGCAGTCGCTCGAATCCGTGCTCGGCGGAGTGAAGACGCGCGGAATTTTGGGTGAAGTAACGCTGGATCGTTTGCTGGAGGATTCGCTTCCCTCTTCGCAATACGCAAAACAGTATCGTTTTGCCAGCGGCGAAGCGGTGGACGCGGTGATTTTTTTGCGCGACAAGAAGCTGTTGGCTGTCGATTCCAAGTTTCCGTTAGAAGCCTTTCGCCGCATCCAGACGGACGGCGATGAAGCGCGCCGCGCGTTTTCGACCGCGGTGAAGGGCCACGCCGATTCGATCGCAAAAAAATATATCCGGCCCGACGAAAATACTTTGGACCTGGCGCTGATGTTCGTGCCATCGGAGAGCGTGTACTACGAACTGTTGCAGACCTCAGACGGCAAAGGCCAGCCGCTCGATGAATACTGCCGTGAAAAACGCATTGTAGCAGTTTCGCCGAACACGCTGTACGCGCACTTGTGCGTGATCGCGATGGGATTGCGTGGCATGCAGATTGAGGAGAATGCGCGCCGCCTCTCGAATGGGCTGTCCGGACTGCAAAAGCAGTTGGGAAACTTTGTGGATGCGTTCGACAAAGTCGGAACGCATTTGAAGAACGCGCAGAACAGTTATCAGGAAGCGGGCAA
>AR_comb_assmDRAFT_10273037_pt1 | contig 10718 bp, 7 predicted proteins | sample ArasoioldDNA_FD_10543 | JGI IMG/M metagenome (IMG submission 10543) | reverse complement strand
TGACGGGATACCCGAGAGATGTCGAAAGGTCATGTGCCCACGCTGGCCCTTGAACCGTGCCCGTCAGTGAATCAGTGAGCGCCGAAAAATCTCCTACTCGTTCCGCTTCCGTTGGAACTGTGAACGTCCCCGTGCCTCCGCTTTGTCCCTGGACCACGCGGTTGCCCTGATAGTCCGCGAAAAAGAACAGCTTGTCGCGCACAATGGGGCCGCCGATGGTCCCGCCAAATTCGTTTTGTTTGTGATCGTCTCGGGTTTTTGAGAAGAAATTCCTGGCGTCAAATGCTCGATTTCGGAGGAACTCGAACGCACTTCCATGGAACCCATTTGTGCCAGACTTCGTGATCACATTGACCTGACCGCCGGCATAGTTTCCGTATTCCGCATCGAAATTGTTGGTCACGATGCGAAACTCGGCAATCGAGTCAAGGTTGGGAATGACCCCCGCGCCGGAGAAAGCGAACTCTTGCACCGTGGTACCGTTCAACAGGAATCCATTCGACGCTTCACGTTGTCCGTTGACGGACAAATTTCCCGCGTTCAGGTCGCCAGAAATCTTCGTGAAGGTAAATCCCGTGGAGCTGAACTGACCTCCGTCTCCACCGGAAAGACCGGAGGACACGGCGGAAACACCGGGTTGCAACGCCAACAGGTCCGTGTAGCTTCGCGTCACAAGGGGCACAGCGGTGATCGTCTGTGCGGTAATTACTTCACCGTTCTGCGTGCTGGCCGTATCCAACTGAACTGCTTCGCTTGAGACCTCAACTTTTTCGCTCACCTGGCCAACAGTCAACTTGATATTGAGAACTTTTGCAGAATCGACGTCGAGCACAACGGAAGTCTGACGAAAGAGGTTGAAGCCTGTTTGGCGAACTTCGACGTCATATCTCCCAGGCGGCAAGTCGACAAACGCGTAAAAGCCATCCGCATTTGTCTGGCGGGATGTCACAACTCCTGTATCGGTCGCTCTCGCTTGTACGGTTGCTCCGGAAACCACAGCGCCGCTGGGGTCCGTTACGATGCCGGAAATACCGGCGGCAACCTTGGCATACAGCGGCGCACTGAGACACCAAGTCACGATCAGAATCAACAACACCAAGCAGAAGAAGGACCTCGGAGCCCGGTCCATTCCAGGCACTGCGGCGCTGCGGTGATGATTGAAATGGTGATCTGATTTCATGACGCCTCCCGAGTGCTGCTGTTTGCCATCTTGAGTGCTGCGACTATAATCTAAACGTTTATAAGATCGGCTTTATATCAATCGCCGACCATCAGGTCAAGGTAAACTTTGCATGGGTCGGTCGAGGTGTTCCCATACTGGTCACTGTGGCGCAATCTAGGCTCCTCGAACCTCCAGCGCGATTCCCCATAATACGGCTTGATACCCACCGTAACATTCATTTATTACAGCCATATGAATGGCGCCAAACGATTAACAGTTGCCCAGCCCACAAAATGATTTGCAGTTGATTCCACGGAATTCATTGACAACGTTGCCATGCATTTGCAATATTCACAACGTTTAGAAACTGACTGACACAGAACCATGCTTTAGATCTCACCCGGGAGAAGATTTGAGCGACAGTACAGTTCTCGTCCATTCCTCTAAGCTACCCTCAGAACGGCCGGGTGAACTTCTTCACCTGCCTCGCCAGAGCGCTGGCTGGCAGTGGATGAGCTTCTTCGTCCGTCGTCTGCTGGCGGGCGAATCTCTGCAAACTCGTACAGAAGCGGAGGAGGTCGCCTTCGTTCTGCTCGGAGGAACTTGTGTTGGCGACTGGGGACAAGGCAAGCAACGGCTTGGCAAGCGAAAAAACGTTTTTGACGGCCTTCCGTACACCCTTTATCTTCCCGCGAACAACCAAGTGACGTTCGTTGCCGAAACGATCTGCGAAATCGCGGAGTGCCGCGTACCGTCGGAGGTCGCGCTCGATCCACAGTTGATTACACCAAGCGACGTCGTAACCAGCTTGCGCGGCGGCGGAAATGTATCCCGTCAGATTGTGGACATAATTCAGCCGTCATTTCCGGCTGACAGGTTGATGGCGATCGAGGTGTACACACCGGGAGGAAACTGGTCGAGTTATCCGCCGCACAAGCACGACACACACAATCCCCCTGCGGAAGTCGACCTGGATGAGATTTACTATTACCGGATTGCCCAACCTGGCGGTTTCGCTTTCCAGCATCTTTACACCGGCGACGCTCCAGATAAGCAGGTCGTAAGGGCTCAGGATGGCGATGTCGTACTCGTACGCGGCGGCTACCACACGGTTGTCGCTGGTCCGGGCTATGACGTGTATTACCTGAATTTTCTGGCCGGAACTGCGCGCTCGTTGGCAGTTACAGAAGATCCTCAACGTACATGGATCCGCTCGGTGTGGGGTGAACCTGATCCTCGTTTACCAATGGTTCGCGGATGATCGATCCAATCGTTCAACACCAGCGCTGATGACTGTAGATGGCAGTAGCGCTGCGAGACATCAATATGCCGCACTTGTGTTCGACCATGGAGCGCAAGAAGGAAAGCTGGCAGTATCCTGATCGAGGGCCAGCCCTATGACGAGACGATTGACGGTTGCACAAGGGATCATTTCCTTCCTGAAAAATCAGTACGTAGAGCGTGACGGCGAAGAATTACGGTTCTTCGAAGGCTGCTTTGGAATTTTCGGTCACGGGAATGTTGCAGGAATTGGACAAGCTCTGGAGCAGGAACCAGAGTTTCCGTATTACCTGTTTCGAAATGAGCAAGCGATGGTGCACGCGGCCGCGGCATTTGCCAAGGCGACGTTTCGCATGAGGACGATGGTGTGCACCACCTCGATTGGTCCCGGAGCAACCAACATGGTGACCGGAGCCGCAGTGGCAACAGTGAATCGTCTGCCTGTGCTGCTTCTGCCCGGTGACATTTTTGCGCGGCGCAACGTCGCACCCGTGCTCCAGCAGTTGGAATCGAACGCAACTCAGGACATTTCTGTAAACGATTGCTTCAAGCCCGTGTCTCGGTATTGGGACAGGATCGAACGTCCTGAACAGCTCCTCACTTCTCTTCCCGAAGCGCTGCGTGTTCTAACCTCACCTACTGAAACAGGAGCGGTGACGCTGTGCTTGCCGCAGGATGTGCAGGCTGAAGCATTCGACTTTCCTGAAGAATTTTTTCGCAAGCGTATTTGGAATATTCCGCGGAACCGTTGCGATCAAGAGCTTTTGAAACGCGCGGCAGTGTGGATCTCTAGTTCGAAAAAACCCTTGATCATCGCTGGCGGCGGGGTTTTGTATTCGCAAGCGGCGAAAAATCTCGAGAGGTTTGCAGCAGCAACAGGAATTCCCGTCTGCGAAACGCATGCCGGAAAGGGCGCGCTTCCGGCGGGCCATCCGCAGAACGTTGGGGCGATCGGTGCGACCGGCACTTCTGCCGCAAACGTGCTCGCGCGAGAGGCCGATTTAATTCTTGGAATAGGTACGCGTTACAGCGACTTCACAAGCGCGTCCAAAACTGCGTTTCAAAATCCCCAAGTGCGCTTCATTAATATCAACATTTGCGAATTCGATTCTTACAAGCACGCCGCCATGGCACTGACCGCGGATGCCGCAGTAACGATTGCTGAGCTGCAGCAAACCGTGACGTCCTACAAAGTTGAACCCCAGTACGCAGCAACAATTGCAGCACTGCGAAAAGTGTGGCAAGAGGAAGTCGAGCGCATTTACGCCTCGCGCAACAATCCAATTGCACAAGCGGAAGTCATTGATGTGGTCAACAGCTTCACTGAGGCGTCGGACGTCATGGTGTGCGCGGCGGGAAGTCTACCCGGAGATCTACACAAGCTGTGGCAAACTCGCCAACCGGGCGGATATCACGTTGAATATGGCTACTCCTGCATGGGATACGAAATCGCAGGCGGCCTCGGCGTGAAGATGGCACATCCGAGTCGCGAAGTTTACGTGCTGGTCGGAGACGGTTCGTACTTAATGATGTCGCAGGAAATCGTGACCTCGCTGCAAGAAGGCTACAAACTCAACATTATATTGCTGGACAACCACGGATTCTCCAGCATTGGCGGACTCAGCCGAAGTTGCGGAAACGAGGGATTGGGAACTGAGTACCGTTATCGCCAAGACGGCAAATACCGGGGCGATCCCATCCAGGTCGACTTCGAGAAAAACGCAGCGAGTCTCGGTGCATGGACAGTTCGAGCTAGCACCCGCGAAGATCTTAAGGCTGCATTGATTTCTGCCCGCAAGCAATCGCGCACATCCGTGATCGTAATCGAAACGGCATACGACAACAGAGTTCCAGGGTACGAATCATGGTGGGATGTGCCCATTGCAGAAGTTTCCGAGAGAGAGGCTGTCAAAGCCGCGCGCCGCAAATACGAGGAAGCGCGCAAGAAAGAACGTTACTTCCTGTAGCGACGAAAGAGGAAAGGGTGCCAGAAACCAGCGGGTCCGCACAGGCAGGAACGGCTAGTTCGCCTCATCTCAAGCGAGTTCTGAGCCTCTGGGATCTCGTCTATTACGGAATAATCCTGACATCGCCGATCGCTGCCGTTCCCCTTTTCGGAGAGGCGCAAGTGCTCTCCCGCGGACATGCAGTAACTACGTTGTTGCTCGCGATGGTGGCTATGTCCGTAACAGCAGTCAGTTTTGGACGGATGGCCACCGTGTATCCATCCTCAGGCTCTGTCTACTCCTACATCAGTAAGGCTCTAAACCCGCATGTCGGCTTTATCTTGGGTTGGGCGATGTTTCTCGAGTATCTCTTCCAACCAATTCAGAATGCGCTTTATGCCGTTCTGACCATCCACCGTATGACCCCCAGCATTCCTTTTGCGGTGCTCGCCGCCGTTATCGTGGGATTCATTACGCTGATGGCGATTCAAGGCATCAAGTTCAACGCGCGCACGAATGAAGTTTTGCTCGGCTTCATGATGCTGGTGACGGCTGCGTTTCTTGTGCTATCTATTCGTTATCTAACACATCACCAGGAAGCGGGCGGCCTGCTGTCTTGGCAGCCAATCTACAATCCTGGCAGCTTCGATCTACGCGCCGTCGCAGCAGGAACGTCGTTCGCGGCCTTGGTCTTTATTGGCTTCGACGGAGTTTCCATCCTTGCCGAAGAAGTGAAGAATCCGAAGCGAAACATCCTTCTGGCGTCGGTGCTGGTGTGCGTTTTCACGGGCTTGTTTAGCGGCTTGCAGGTGTATCTAGCCCAGCGAGTCTGGCCCGATCCATCCACGCTGCAACATCCTGAAACTGCTTTCATGGACGTGGCGCGTATCGCCGGTGGGCCCGTGCTTTTCACCGCGTATGGCATCGTTCTTCTCGTGTCCAGCTTCGCATGCGGGCTTGCCGGCCACGTCGGCGCAGCCCGTCTCTTGTACAGCATGGGGCGAGATGATGTTTTGCCCAAGAAGATCTTCGGCTATATCAACCCCAGGAAGGGTAACCCTGTTCTCAATGAGTGGATTGTTGGCGTCCTGGCCTATGTTGCCGTTCTCACAATTCCGTGGCAACTCGCAGCGGAGGTTGTCACGTTCGGCGCCTTGCTTGCTTTTACCGCAGTGAACCTGGTCGCGCTGCTCCATTTTTGGTTTTCGCCAGAAGCTCGTGAAAGACGAAATTTTTTCATTGATGCCTTTGTTCCGGTCTTCGGCGCTGTTTTCTGTTTTGTGCTTCTCATTGGCCTGCAAACCTGGACGAAGTATGCGGGTCTAGCCTGGTTAGGAGTTGGGCTAATCTATGCAAGCTATCGCACTCGGATGTTTACCATCCGACCCAAGCTTTTCAACTTTAATGAAGGTTGACGCAGGCGGGCTTTGCACCTACTTTTCAAAAACGACTGGGGTCTTTGACGGGTAAGGCAAGTCGGCATGTTGTCCGCTGGCAACAAACTGAGCGAATCCGCAAGACTCTCGTATGCGCAGCTCCGGAAGAAGTTTCTTCAAGACCGGCTTGCCATGGTTTCCAGAAATTCGCTGGATAAGGAGCTCCGTCGCTTCGCTTCCCAACTGGTGCTTGGGCAGCTCAACCGTCGTAAGCCGCGGTCTAAAAACGCCAAGCCACGGATAATCGTCAAAGCTGACCAGCCCGAAATCGTCGGGACATTTCAGTCCCATTTCATCGACGGCCTTCAACAGTCCTATCGTCATGAGGTGGTTTGCCACATAGATACCGTCAGGGCGATGGGAAAGAAGCGCATGGCCGGCGCGGAAGCCTGACTCGATGCGATAGTCTCCTTCGACAACTAGCTCGGGCTCGCAAGGTAAGTTGTTTACTGCGAGCGCATCTCTAAAGCCTCGCCAGCGTTCTTTTGCATTGCTGATTTTCAAGGGCCCGCTGATGAGACCAATACGCCTGCGCCCCGATCGCGCCAAGTGACAGACCGCTTCATAAGCGCCCTGATAGTCATCACTGATAACGGCATCTCTGGTCAACTGGGGGTACGTGCGCATCACGAGCACGAATGGAATATTCACTCCCTTGATCATTTGCCGCAAAGGAGGCCGGAAATTTCCTGCAGCTTTGGTTAGTAGAATTCCATCCACACGCTTCGAAAGCAGCAATTCAATCGCGCTCTCTTCTTTCGCGGGGCTGTCGTCACTATTACAGAGAAGCAGGTTGTAGCCTTGCTTAAGAGCCGCGTCCTCGGCGCCGCGAACAACCATGGGGAAAAACGGGTTCGCGATATCAGGCACAATCATGCCAATGGTCTGGGTCTTTTGTTTGATCAGGCTGCGCGCAATGAGATTGGGACGGTAGTTGAGCTTTTGGATCGCGTTTTCTACACGCTGACGAAGATTCTTTCCAACGTGACTCTTGTTGTTCACCACCGCTGACACGGTAAAGATCGACACGCCGGACTCACGAGCGACGTCGGAAATACTCGCAGCTTTCTTGGTTAACTTTAGCTCGCCCTTTTTAGAAGACGCCATAGACTAAGGACACCAACATATCAGGACTTTATGCGGCTTCAAAACGTTTAGGTCGACTGCTAGTCAGGGTTGGGGAGTAGAAAATCACGCACCAGGCTATCCAGGTCGTGACACGCCGCGATGAATTGCCGGAGCGTTCGCACGGTGGGACCGAAGGAATCGAACTCCGCTGGAGCTAATCCATTTTCAGAGTATGATCGGCGAAAATCTGGGATTTTCCTCAACAGTTCTTGTACGACGCTTGAGGAAACCGGCTCGTCGATGCGCGGCCGCACCTCCACATCGCTGGCGTTGAATCGAACTTGCCACGAGTGGGGAGGAGAGATGACTACGTCCCCACCAATGAGTTCGCTCCAGTGCATATGATTGCGAAATGCGGCGGACAAGAGTCGTAAACGGTAGCCACGCTCTCGAAAGAGGGCATAGGTCTTCTTAAAAACCGCGACTCCAGCCCATTCCAGGTACCCAGGATCGATGGTCAAATTATTCTTTTCTACGAGAACCTTTAGCCAGTCATCGAGCCTGCCAACCATGATCGTGCAGACTGGTCCCATCGTCGCGATGTCTTTGCCCTCACGCTCTCTTCTCGCTAAGCCTCGTTCCACAGCCTCGGCGACAGCGACGCATTGCGGCAGAGTAAAACATACAGTCGCATTGATGCTGACACCGCGATATGTCGCCTCTTCAATCGCCCGAATACCTGCCCGTGTGACCGGTATTTTGACAATCATGTTCGGCGCGAGCCGGCTAAATTCGATTGCCTGTTGCAGGATAGCTTCACTGCTTCTGAACAACCGAGGATCAGTCTGTATCGACAACCGCCCGTTTTTCCCGCCATGTTGGCTGAACACAGGCTCAAGCATCGCGGCGGCATTTACTGAAACTTCTCGCACCAACTGCCACGCAATTTCGTCTTCAGTGGCGGTGGGAAGTTCCTCGATGATCGACTGGATTCTTTGCTTCCATGAATTGATTTCCTTTTTTAAAACACCCAGCACAATAACGGGATTACAAGTCGCGCCGACTGCGCCGTGCTCGATCGAATAGGTAAGCTCTTGAGTCGAAGCTGAATCATTCCACAGGCAGGTTGGAGTCGTTTGCGTCATCTCGTGCAGAGGACTCTTGTATCGCAATGTTGTATCGTGACCCACCAGTCCTCCGATGCGCGTGTTCCGGTGTCGTGAGTTCGCTGACCGCGGAATTAATATCTGCTACTTCCCAGTTTCCAGTGACACCTTCATGGGCCTCACACCAAGGTGAGATTTCTCCGCTGCAAATGCAATCGCCAGCGCCTTGAGCCCATCTTCCCCGTTAATTCGCGGCTGCCGATCGCTCAACATGCAGTCGACGAAGTCTCTAATCTCTGCCACGTAGGCGTCTGCAAACGAAGAAAGGAAATGATCGGCCACGTTGCGCGTGCTACCGTTCACGGTCAGAAATGTTGCAGGCGTTCGCATCAGGCTTCCCACCATAATCGTGCCTTTTGAGCCAACCACTTCGGTCCTGACGTCATAGCCGTAAGCCGCCTGTGCATACGACTCAATATTTCCAATCGCGCCCTTCTCGAATTTCAGGTTGAGCACGCTGGCCACAACATCGCCGAACTGCGAGACTTCAGGGCGGATCGTAGTGGTCGTATAAGCGTGGACTTCCGAAACTTCGTCTTGCATCAACCAACGCGCGAGATCGAAATCGTGAATGGTATTTGCGTAGAACAGCATTCCGTTGACATTCGACTGATACGCTCCGAGCGGAGGCCCGTCTTTATCCCGCCCAACAGATTTGAAGACCACTGGGGCACCGATCTCGCCGGCTTCGATGCGCTTCATCGCCGACAGATAGGCGGGGTCGTATCGGCGCATGAAGCCCACTTGCAGCCGAACCTTGGCGCGAGCAACGGAATGCAGCAAATCGTGCGCGTCCTCAAGCGTCAGGGCGAGAGGCTTTTCGCACAGGATATCTTTGCCTGCGGCGGCGGCAATCTTGACGCTTGCCGCATGAAACTTATCAGGTGTCGCAATGACAACAGCGTCTAGGCCTTTGCACTCCAACATCGCTTCCAGGCTGGCGTAGGACCTATCGATCTCGAGGTCTTCAGCAGTGCGTCGCGCACGCTCGGCGGAAACATCCGCCACTGCCAGCAGTCGGGCTTGCGGCACCAACCGGCGAATATTTTCGGCGTGCCGAAGGCCCATCTCTCCAACACCGAGCACGCCCACTCCCAGTTTTCGCATTCCAGCCTTCCACTAAGGGTACGCTGCACCTTTGGAATTCATGACCGCGCGGCCGCAGTTTCCAGGGCACCGACGACGCCATGCAAATACTTCAAACTTGCCGCGACGCTTTCGGCGGGAGGAACAGTGGTCGCACCAAACTTCACGTCTTGCTCCACGACCGCCCACCCGCGATACCCGTTCCTGGATAGCGTGCGAAAAAAAGAAGGAAAGTCGATATCGCCCTGACCGATGATGGTAAAAACTTTATGTTCGATGGCTTCTTCGAACGTCCATTTGTTGGTTCGCGCTGCTTTCAGAATATTCGCATCACAATCCTTGATGTGCACAAAGCGCAGCTTGTTTTTGTATTTTTCTGCTTCCTTTACGCAATCTCCCTGCCCGTAAAAGCAATGCCCCGTGTCGAGACAAAGACCCACATTGGTATGCGAGGTTGCGTCAAAAAACCTTTCGCACTCTTCAGGTGTTTCCACATACGTTGCCACGTGCGGGTGAAATACAAGGTCTAGTCCGAACTCGTTTGCCACCGTCTCAGCATCAGCGACAATCTTTCCCACGTGTTTCCATTGTTCGGCATTCAGGGCTGGGCAGCTCTTTTCGTGAGCGCGTCCCGAAAAGCGATTTCGTCCGTCGGTTTGGTCGTCGGCCATCACAAGAAAAGGGGCCTTCAACTCGGCCAGCAGCTTGCCAACCGTTCGGATTCGCTCCAGCACCGCGGAGCCTGCTTGGGGGTCTCCCATTTTCACCGGCACGAAAGAACCAAGCAGGTTTAGGCCGCGCTTTGAAAGTTGGGGCTGAAGCGTGGCGGGATCAGTTGGGAAGAAACCATATGGACCAAGCTCGGTGCCGCGATAACCCGCTGCCGTCATCTCATCCAACATTGTTTCGTACGACTGCTCCCAGGAGGGGCCGGGATAATCGAGAACGCCCCAACTGTCCGGAGCCGAAGCAAACAAAAATCGCTGCGCCAAACCTCCCATCGATTCCCCCAAGCACGCCATTCTAAACGATTATTCAATGCGCTTATAAATGTAACGTTGATGGGTTGTCAAGAAACGTTTGCAGAATGCCCTACACCGTGCCACTTCTCTGCCTTAGATGATTCTCGCTATAGCCTGTTCTAAGCGTTTAGTTTTTTACGACGTTCCAGTTGTAACTTTTAAAATCGACGAAAAGGCGAGCATGTACAGCGTCCGAAAAAATGGCGCGCAACATCGGCGCCAAAAGTGCACAGCGTATCGAATTAATGGGGCATATGTTCTTTTCAGAACCCTGCCAGCACCCCGGCCACCGAGCAACCTCGCTCGATCATTTTTACCGGATGACCCTGTTGCATGGCCTCATGGAGAATTGTGCTTCTAGTCGTGTTACGATTACTAGAAGTTGGGAAGCCAAACAAGTTCTGCGAGCCCAACGGATCGTATTAGAAGGAGCCTTTGCGGGCGCGCCCTCGCGAGCCGCGGGTTAATTCGAGCAATCCCTCTTGTTGCTCAAACGTCGGAGAGGTGGCCGAGTGGCTGAAGGCGGCGGTTTGCTAAACCGTTGTACGGTC
>AR_comb_assmDRAFT_10132670_pt1 | contig 10719 bp, 7 predicted proteins | sample ArasoioldDNA_FD_10543 | JGI IMG/M metagenome (IMG submission 10543) | reverse complement strand
TTGCGGCAGAACACGCAATTCTTTCCTTCATACCACTTGGAAACGATGTTCCACACGAGGCAGTTCTCCGGGCTGACTTCGATCTGTTGCAGGCAGTCCTGACCGCAGTCCTGATGTTCGGGCCAGCGTGAGCAACGGTTGAGCCGCAGTGTGGGCTCGTTGAAGAACGCGCCGAGGGCGGCTTCTCCGGCGGCGACATCCACCGCTTCGGACTTCTGAGTCTCGGGGCAGGTGACCAGACGCTTGCCGCGGAATTTGAAATAAGCACGAACACCTGGAGCGGCTCGAAATACGAAAAGAGCAACAGCCAGAATCACTACCGCAATGACGATGGTGAGTACGGAGACCGTCATAAGGCACCCCCACGCGAGAGACTCCTGCGAATTTAGTCTGGTCGGAGATGGGCAAGATGACGATGCCCTGCGTCACGGCAAAATGTGATTTCGGTCACAAGCGGATTCGAACTTTAACGTAAAACGAAGCCGAAGCTAGTGAATCGAGCCGCTGACTGTATCTTCGGGCGATTCCTTTATGCGAACGTCACCAAATGCCCGGAATCAGTCGATAGCGCGTGTGCGCCGCGTACTCTTTGTAACCGGGAAGTTCGTCGAGCAGAGTCCGGTCTTCCAGGGCGGTGCGAGCTGCAAAAAGCAGCGTGATGAGGAAACCGTCGATCAGCGCCCATAACGAACCCCAAACCAGCGGCATGGAGAGATACATCAGGCTGGCGCCTACGTACATCGGATGACGAACAAAGCGGTAGGGGCCGCTCGCGATCACAATGTGGCCGCGATCCGTTTGGATGCGAACGGAAGTTTCTGCATGCGGATTGATCGCCAGCACCCATCCCACCAGTGTCATTGCGAGCATGTAAAGGGCTGCTCCCGCGTACGCAAACGGAAACGACATCCATTCGCCATGAAAGCGTACGGCGTCCATTCCCGCGATCGCGGGCTGCAGAAGAACGAACGGCATGTAGGTGAACAGAAAGATTTTGTCGAAGCGCTTGGTATCCTGCCGGCGCCAATTGGCTCGCTCTTTCATCAACTGGGGATTCAGGCGTTCGGTTACGACGCCGATGACGGCCAACGAAAGGACCCAGAGTCCGACGCAGATCCAGCCGCGTGTCCATCGGAACGTGCCAGCACCAAGGAAGAGACTTCCAATCGTCCACAGAAGGGTGAGGACAATCTGCATCACCCGCTTGGCTGCACTGGGGCTCGCTTTCGACACTAATTCCGTTGACTGCTCTTGTTCTGCGACAGTCATGGCTCCTCCACGGATCGACCTACCGTACGACGCTAATGAATCACGTGGTTCGCGCGAAGCTGCATCTTCACGGCGACCGAGAGCCGCCGGATGCCTTCGCGAATCTGCTCGGGCTGGGAGTGCGAGAAGTTCAGCCGCATATGGCGGCCTCCCTCGTTGTCATTGTTGGGATAGAAGCAGTCGCCGGCGACGAAGGCAACGTTCTCGGCCAAGGCCGCCCGCAGCAGGGCTTGGGAATCAGTACCCTCGGGCATTGTGACCCATAGGAAGAGGCCGCCCTTGGGATGAGTCCAGGTGACTTCATGCGGGAAGTACTCCTGCAGAGCGTGCAGCATGGCGTCGCGGCGCTCGCGGTAAACCTGCCGAATGAGCTTTACATGCTGGTCGAGGAAACCGTCGCGTGCGACTTCATAGGCCACGTATTGATTGAAGGTGGAAGTATGCAGGTCGGCAGCCTGCTTCAATTGCACCAGTTTGCTGATGACGTCTTCCGGAGCCACGATCCAGGCAAGGCGAATTCCGGGGGCCAGCGTCTTTGAGAACGTACTGAGATAGATCACATTGCCGATGGTGAATCCGTTGTCGCGGCGGACATTTTCGCGGTCGAGGACTACGAGCGGCGCAATGTGTTCCCCTTCGTAGCGCAGTTGTCCGTAAGGATCGTCTTCGATGATAGGGATTCCATACTTGTCGGCCAGCAGGATGAGCTGTTGGCGCCGCCCCTCGGAAAGAGTGACTCCAGAGGGATTCTGGAAGTTCGGCAGCAGGTACATGAATTTCGGTCCTGCGCGCAGGCTGGCATCGAGATTCTCCGTGTTCATGCCGTCTTCATCGACCGGTACGGGAACGTATTGCGCACCATAGACATTGAAGGCCTGCAGCGCGCCGAGATACGTGGGCGCCTCAACCAGGATGCGGTCCCCACGGTTGATGAGCAGTTTGCCGATCAGGTCGAGCGCCTGCTGCGAGCCGGAGGTGATTAGGACATTGTCAGCCGTGGCGAGGATGCCGTAGCGGGTGAGATGATGCGCGATCATCTCGCGGAGCGGCTGATAGCCTTCCGTGGTGCCGTACTGCAGCGCCATGGCGCCGTGGTCGCTCAGGACTTTGTGGCAAGCCTGCTCGAACCGCTCGACGGGGAACACATCCGGCGCGGGCAGGCCTCCGCCGAACGAGATGACGTCCGGCCGCTGCGTGACTTTCAAAAGCTCACGGATGGCGGAACTCTTGATTCCCAGCGTGCGCTGCGCATATCGCGACTTCCAGAGTGTCGACATAGCCCCATTCTCCTCGAACGACTATTAGATGCTTTCGAGAGCAAGTTTCAAGGTTTCCAAAGTGTCAAATGTTTTGCAGTGGATCTGACCTTGGAAAACTTGACCCATCTCCAGATTAATCCTCTCCGATCAATTCGGGCTCGACCGATACGTGTACATGGGGATGCGCGTAGGTGTCGTTCTCCTGGGCATCCACGACTGCGATGGCGGCTACGTTGACGACTTCCTCGACGGTTGCGGTGCGCTGCAGAACGTGAACCGGACGGCTCATACCCATGAGAATCGGGCCGATGAGTTCTCCCCCACCGACCTTCGCGGCCAGCTTGCAGGCGAGGTTGGCGGAAGCCAGATCCGGGAAGATCAGCACGTTGGCGCCGCCCTTCAGTGAACTGAATGGATAGAGCTCTTCGATGAGTTCAGGCGACAGGGCTTCATCAGCCATGATCTCACCATCGACAATCAGCGTCGGATCCGCGTACTTAATCAGTTCGACCGCCTTGCGTACTTTCGTGCAAATCGGATGATCGACGCCGCCGAAACTGGAGAACGACAGCATGGCCACCCGAGGCGTCAGGTCGAAGCGACGCGCCATATGCGCTGTACAGAGCGCGATCTCGACGAGGTCTTCCGCGGTGGGCTCAATGTTGACGCTGGTATCGGCGAGAAAGAAGACTTCGCCCTTGCGGGTGATGACGGCATAACAGCCGGAAACACGATGGAGTCCCTCGCGCATGCGTACGATCTGCAGTGCCGGGCGAATAGTATCCGGATAGTGCTGCGTCACACCGGAGACCAGCGCATCGGCGTCTCCCATGTGGACCATCATTGACCCGAAGGCGTTTCGGTTGTCGATGAGAGTTCCGGCCTCCTGCAGTGTTACGCCCCGGCGCTGGCGAAGACGGAACAATTCCATCACGTAGATCTCACGGTGAGTGGAAGTCTGGGGATCGATGATCTGCATGCCTTCCAGATTCACGCCGAGATCGCGGGCACGAGCCTGAATCTTGCCGCCCTCTCCCAACAGGATGGGTTTCGCAATCGCCTCTTCCACGAGCATGTGGCAAGCGCGAAGAATCTTGTCATTGTCTCCTTCAGGGAAGACAACCTGTTTCGGATTGGCCTGCGCCTTATGAATCATGGTGCGGGAGACTTCGTAGGCCTTACCGAGTCTTCGCTCCAGTTGGTCGCGATACGTGTCGAGATCCACTGGCTCCTGCGCGACGCCGGTGCGCATGGCGGCTTCGGCCACGGCTGAGGCTTCCCACATCAATACGCGAGGGTCGAAGGGTTTCGGGATGAGATATTCGCGGCCGAACTGAAGGCGTGGGACTCCGTAGGCGCGGCAGACGGAATCGGGAACATCTTCTTTGGTTAGATTCGCCAAGGCTCGGGTCGCAGCCAGCTTCATCTCTTCGTTGATTGCGGTGGCGCGCACGTCGAGGGCTCCGCGGAAGATGAAGGGGAATCCCAAAACGTTGTTGACCTGGTTGGGATAGTCGGAGCGTCCGGTCGCGATGATGACATCGGGGCGGCTCGCCTTGGCTTCCTCGTAGGTGATCTCCGGATCCGGGTTCGCCATGGCGAACACGATGGGGTCCGATGCCATGGAGCGGATCATGTCACCGTTGATCGCTCCCTTTACCGAGAGGCCCGCGAAGACATCTGCGCCGGCCATGGCCTCGGCGAGCGTGCGTAGTTTGGTTTCGAGGGCGAAGCGCTCCTTATATTTGTTCATCCCCTCTTTGCGGCCCTTGTACACCACACCTTTGGTATCACAGAGAATGATGTTCTCCTTCTTCACGCCGAGACGGATGTAGTGCTCGGCGCAGGCAATGCCGGCGGCCCCGGCGCCGTTGAAGACCACGCGCACTTTAGCGATGTCCTTGCCAACAATTTCCAAAGCGTTCAGCAGGGCGGCTCCGGAGATGATCGCGGTTCCGTGCTGGTCGTCGTGGAAGACGGGGATCTTCATCGTCCTTTTCAGCTCTTCTTCAATGCGGAAGCAATCGGGAGCTTTGATGTCTTCCAGATTGATTCCGCCGAACGTGGGCTCGAGCAACTGACAGAGCTTGATGATTTCTTCGGGATCGTGGCTGTTCACTTCAATGTCAAAGACGTCGACGTCGGCGAAACGTTTAAAGAGCACCGCCTTCCCTTCCATGACGGGCTTGCCGGCGAGGGCTCCGATGTCGCCGAGGCCGAGCACCGCTGTTCCATTGCTGAGGACGGCTACCAGGTTGCCGCGGCCGGTGTACTTGTAGGCGTCGTGCGGATTCTTGTTGATTTCGAGGCAGGGTTCGGCCACGCCGGGCGTATAGGCAAGGCTCAAGTCGCGTTGCGTGCGACAGGGTTTTGTGGGCGTGATCTCGATCTTTCCCGGGCGCGGCCCATTGTGATAGTCGAGGGCCTGCTGCTTGCTGACTAACATGAATGCCTCCTGCTATGAGTGACGCAGCCTCTGACATGACTCTGGGCTTCAGCGCTGCGGCGTAGAACAGCTAAGAAGTGGACAACAATTCTTGGTAGGAATCTCAGGACGACAGGTGATCTTCGAATGGAACTCTTCGAGCACGATGCCAGAAAGGCCCATTCCGGCATGGCACACGCATATGCCGGAAAAGGAAATCCAAACGCTGGGATATAGGGGTCTGCCTGATGTTGCGCGCTGCGTGGTGTCCGCGGAATGGGCGAATGTGAAGACGTTGGCGTGAACCTCCCGGGACCGCGTCCCGGCGCTATTCCTTCGGGCTCCGTCGCCACATGGGTACGCACGGATTCCAGGAATGAACATCTTTCTGGAAATCGCGTCCCGTCTGCGTGGCGCCCACAGTGCTCAGTTCATCGACGGGCGACTTCAACAGTTCAGCGATGTATTTTTCGATCTGCTCGCGGATGCGAGGCTCCTTTAGCGCTGCCAAAAGCTCGTGTTGCTCGATGTGGGTGAATCCGCCGCACAGCGGACACTTGACGACGTCGTCGTTGACCATAGTCGCCTCGATGTCAGGAAAATCGCGCAAAGAATGGTGCCGACTGGCACCTGTGTCTTTACTTATCCATTAAATGCCGATAGTTGTCGCAGGGCAGTGATAAGCGTCGCGGGAGTTTGTGATTGAGATCACACTTTACGCGCCGCGTGACGAGCCTCACTGCATGTTAATTCGTGTAACTGCGATTCTTCGTGTAAGAGAGGAACTCTCATCGAGGAGCATTCGTAAATCACCTTATGAGGCGATTCGTCGATAGCGTGCAACAAGTATTCAACGCGATCTGGGCGCACAAGCTGCGCTCGTTTCTTACGATGTTCGGCATTGCATGGGGCGTCGGATCACTTCTGCTTCTGGTCGGGTTGGGAGAAGGCTTTCGCGCCGGGACGAAAAAGAATCTCGCGAGCTTCGGCGAAGACTACATGCAGGTCTACAACGGACACGTGCCCGCGCTCGGAGCCAGCCAGCTTTCGTCTCGCGAGTATTACCTGAATTACCAGGATTATGTGGACATAAAGAACTCGCAGCTTGTCCGCAATGCGACGCCGGTGATCTACCGCGGCGATCTTCGCCTGGTGAGCGAGTTTGGCAGCAGTAACGGATATGTCGATGGATCCGAGCCGCAGTTCTACGACATTCGCTACCAGCCCGTGGATCAGGGACGCTGGCTGAACTGGTCGGATGAGCACGAGGGAAATCGCGTGTGTGTCATCGGGACTGAGTTCGTGCGCCTTCTGTTTCCCGGACACCCGGCTGTAGGCAGCAGACTCCTGATCAATGGAGTGCCGTTCGAGGTGATCGGGACGATGAAGAGCATTGGCCATGGCAACACTGCCGAGCAGAATATGCGGCTGGTCATGCCTTACAGCACCATGGCTACTTATTTCCCGATGAAGGGCCAGGGCAATGCGAACGCGATGAAGTATGTCGCCTACCAGCCGGTTGCGCGGGAGCTGCACGGTCAGGCGAAGAAAGCCGTGCGCAGCATCATCGCCAGAAACCACAAATTCGATCCTGAAACTCCGGATGCGTTCGATGATTGGGACTCCATCGCCACAGCCGAGATGGTCGGCAAAATCTCCGATGCTATGGACGCGTTCCTGGGAGCTGTGGGACTCGTGACACTTGCCCTGGGAGCGATGGGCGTTGCCAACATCATGTTGGTGTCCGTTACGGAACGCACCCACGAAATCGGTCTGCGCAAGGCTTTGGGTGCAACCCACCGCAGCATTCTGTTCCAGTTCTTTGTGGAAGGGCTGATGCTAACCGTCATCAGCGGGCTGGTTGGGCTGGGCGCGGCCTACGGGGTCACGAAGCTGTTCGATCTCGCGCCCCCCATCGACGGATTTGAATTGCCTCACATTTATTTGCAGTCCGCAGTGCTTGCCATTGGAAGCCTCGCTCTTGCCGGGATTCTTGCTGGACTCTATCCCGCACGGCGAGCGGCATTGCTTACACCGGTGGAAGCGCTTCGTCAGGAGTAATCCATGGTTCGCGGCAAGGATGTGCTCTCGCAGGCGTATACGGCGCTTACCTATAACCGCAGACGCAGCGCTCTGACTATGTTGGGAATGGCCTGGGGCATCGCCACAGTTGTGTTGCTGCTGGCCTATGGCACGGGCTTCTCGACGGCGATCGTCAACATCTTCAAGAGCTATGCGAGCATGCAGGCGATAGGCATAGCGGGCGGACGCACGTCGATGCAGGCCGGGGGCAACAAAGCCGGCACTGCGATTCGTTTGACCACAGAAGACATCGATCGGGTCGTAGCGAATGTGCCAAACATCACTAAGATCACTCCCGAATCGTTTTTCACTGGGCTCATCAGCTATGAAGGGCGTTCCTACAACTGGACTGTTCACGGCGGCAATCCGGTGCTACCTGACATTCAGAATCTGAAGGTGGACACCGGACGTTTCTACAACGCCGAGGATACGCAGGAGCGAGCGCGGGTGTGTGTGCTGGGATGGGAAGCGAAACAGAAGCTTTTCTCGGGGCGCTTTGCCCTGGGACAAAAGGTTCGCATCGCAGGCATCCCGTACGAGGTCATCGGTGTCCTGAAACCGCGCCCGCAGGAAGGCAACGAGAACAACGACATCAATCGGGTGCTCTACATTCCTTTTCCAACGCTCAGCGACTTTCGGGATATCCGCTATGTGGATGTGATCTGGCTGGAATTTCTCGGGTACGACTACGGATCGGTGGAGACGTCGATTCGCAATACCCTGTCGGCACAACATGGATTCCGCCCCGACGACCATCGGGCACTGATGGTGTTCAGCCTGATGGAGCAGCTTTCCCAATTCCGCATCATTACGATCGCACTGCAGGTACTGCTGGCTTTCATTGGCGCTCTCACGCTGGGAATCGGAGGCGTCGGCCTCATGAACATCATGCTTGTGAGCGTCACACAGCGGACCAGGGAGATCGGCGTGGAGAAGGCTTTAGGTGCGCGCCGGCGAGATATCTTGCTGCAGTTCCTGTCAGAAGCGCTGGCGATAACGTTCCTGGGCGGTCTGCTTGGGATTCTGCTCGCCTATGCTGTGTCCTATTCGGCAGGAAACCTCACTTTCTACAGCGCCCTGGCTCAACATGGAGAAGCAGGCGACATACGGCTCATCATCTCAGCCAGCAGCGTGCTGGTTGCTACGACGATTCTGACGGTAGTGGGGCTGATCAGCGGAATGATTCCGGCGATCCGAGCGTCGCGACTCGATCCGATTGTGGCGCTACGCTACGAATAGCTTTCTACTCATCGATCACTCTAACCTCAGCCCCCTTCTGTGCCTATCCAGATTAGGCTCGTTTACTTCGGCTTTTTCCGTCCCAATAGGCCTCCTAGAGCGCCGGCAGCCTCGTTTGCGCCCTTCTTTCCCGTCATCGCGTTCCCCAAGGCCCCTTGAGCGACGCTTCCGGCTACGCCCGCCACATCAGGAACGAACTTCGGATCGGACGTGGTGCCAGTGATCGAAAAAGGGACACCTCCACTCCTGCCGCCGCCAATACCCGCCACTTTTGTCAGTCCTCCGGCAACGCCGCCTTGCAGATCGGCGGTCATCTTGAAGTCAAGCGCTCCGGCTGGACTGACCGTGCCGGCGCCGGTGACGACGCCGAGCGCGGGAACTGTCACATTAATATTGTCGGCACGCGTACCTTCGGGTGCCATGCGCGCATTCAGGCTTGCATTCTGGATCGAAGTGTCGCGACTCGAGACAGTCTTTCCGGTGAAGGCCGACAGAGCGCCCAGCTTCGAGCCCAGATCGAATCCGGCCAATTGCGTGTTCGCCAGACGCACCGGACCGGTAATGACTAGTTTGTCGACCGGACCGGTGATGCCCACGTCCGCCGAAAGAGATCCTCCCTGAAGCTTCGATCCCGAGGGCAAAACGATTCCTGCTGCCGGAAGCATTGCTTCCAACTCATCCACTGGCATATTCGGCGCGTTCAGTCGCAGATTCAGGATCTGGGAGTCTCCCTGGGTTTGAAAAGCACCCGTAAGGTGAGCCACAGCTTTGCCGATAGAGACATCACCTTGCGTGATCGTTCCGGCCTGCCTGGCAAGGTCTAGGTTTGCTCCATACTTGACGTTCACCGCCTTCGATGCGGGCGTTCCCTTTGGTGAGAGTCTGATCTTGTCGCAAGTGAGTTGGCCGGCCGCTTTGGCCTGGGTGCCGTCTGAATTTAAGGTCCCCTCCAAACTCGCAATTCCTCCGATGCCGCTTGCAGGATCGATGAATCCGGAGGTTGCCAGGTCCATGTTCTTCACTTTCACCGATGCCTCAACGGGAGTCTTTGCAGCATCCTGCGGATTGATCGGCCCTGCTTTTCCCGAAACGTCTGCGCTGCCACCGCCCGGGAGTCCGGCCGTGAGTTCGTAGGGGAATTGGGAGGTGAAAGAGAAGTCGGTTACCTCGACATTCACCTTGTCAAACACCTGCGGTTTGGTTCTGGAGTTTACGTTTCCGATGGTGAGCTTGCCATCGTTGACCTCCAGCTTGCCGATAGAAAAATTTTGGGGCGTGGATGAAGTCGGCTGTTTGGCTGCGGCTGTCTTGTTGGCGGCGCCACCGAGGCTCGAAAAATTCCAGGTGCCGTTGGGCGCTTTGAGCAGCATGATCTGGGGTTCATTCAGTGCGATTTTTGTTACGTTCAACTGCTTGGAGAAAATAAGCGGCATCAATTCCACGCCTACTTTCAGCGATTTCGCAGTAATGAAGGGCGACTTGCTGAAGGCGGGATCATCGGCAATCCGGATGTCCTCGATTCCCACGCTGCCGGACAGGATTGAAAGGCTCAGATCCCCTAGCTTCACTTCGCGTCCCAGAGCACTCGACGCCTCCGATTCAATTTTCGGACGGAAACTGTTCACGTCGATCAGGAACGGGAGAGCGATCAAAAGCAATAACAGAAGGCCAAGGACGATTGCTGTGATGCGGAACCAGCGTTTCTTCGTGACTCCGCGCAGGCCATTCTGTAGCTCGTAAGACTGCGAAGCGGATCGGATTTTCTCAGCTGCGGATGAATCCGCAGGTTTGGCGGCGGCCTTTTTTGCGCGCGTAGAATCCGGTCCGGGTGGGGGTAGAGGTTTCGCTGCCATGGTGGCCTCCAGTTGAACTGCAAGAGATACACAACACGGTTAGTCCACTGGAAGGAATACAACAACTATTAAAACTGACAGGGCCTGTGGCTGAGGACTTCAAGTCTCTGAACTAGTCAGACTCCGGATCGTTACACGATGGAGCATCGGCACTTGTTGCGCGGAAGGTTCGGCGTGATCTTCCCAGTTCGGTAACCCCAGTCCTCCTAAAGTAATGTCGTCAACGTTTACGTCAATTCCCCTTCCCTGTTACCATCATTGGTTTACCAATCCATCGGAAACGAATTCTGTTTTACGCCTTCATAAATCTTACGGAGGAAACATGGCAATCAAGGTAGGCATTAACGGTTTCGGACGTATTGGGCGCAACGTGTTGCGCGCTTCGCTGAAAGATCCGAACCTGGAGTTTGTGGCTGTCAACGATCTAACGGATCCGAAGACTCTGGCTCACCTGCTGAAGTACGATTCGGTGCTGGGCAATTTGCCGAACCAAGTTTCGGCCGGACCGGACAGCATCACGGTCGACGGCAAGACCATTAAGGTCTTCAAAGAGAAGGATCCGGCGGCGCTGCCCTGGGAATCGGTGGGCGCG
>AR_comb_assmDRAFT_10027749_pt1 | contig 10720 bp, 6 predicted proteins | sample ArasoioldDNA_FD_10543 | JGI IMG/M metagenome (IMG submission 10543) | reverse complement strand
GCGGCTGCTCGCGGCTGCGGCCGAGGGCAACGATACGGTGGTTCGACAGCTCCTCGCGACCGGTGCACCGGCGAACGTGACCAACGAGAGGGGCGAGACGGCCCTGATGATGGCGGCACGGAACGGCGATCTCGGCATGCTCACGGCGCTCTTGTCGAGAGGCGCCGACGCGTCCATCCGGGACAGCCAGGGAAAGACGGTCGTCGAGTGGGCAGAGCCGTCGCCGACAACGGCGAAGTACGTGATGGCTTTTCTGGCCGACCGCGGCATTTCGAAAGAGGCTGCTCGCGCAAACGCGCCGGCTCAGTCGCCACAGGTAAAAGCCAGTCTTCTTGCGTTAGCCGGCCTCCTCGAACGCATTCCTCCCGCGTCCGCTCCAGTGCGGACGGCCCGGCAGCGTGCGAGCGCCGCGCTGTCGCAACTGCAACAGTTGTCCGCAAAGTGGCCGGCTGAATCGCCTGACGACTACCGCGACAACCTGGCGGGAGACATCGCGGCTCTCGAGAGCGCCCTGAGCCGCGGAAACGTCGACAACCTGACTGCCGCGCTCCAGTCGCTCGCCGAAGACCTTGAAATCAAGCTCGAACACTGCACCCGGAGTGGAGGCAAGCTGGGAGGGTCGGTCGTGGTTCGCGTGAGGACGCTGCAGGGCGTCGAGGAGCGAAAGAGCTGGCAAGTGTTCTACATGCCAAGAATTTTCGAGGCGGCTGGCAACGCCAGTCCCGACTTGTTTCCGCAGTTGAGCAGCCCGACCGAGGAGACTCTGGTTCCTGGTCGATACGTGATGTGGGTCCGCGATCCGGCGACATCGCGGGTCGGAGAACGAACCGTCGTCAAGGTTGGTGAGGGCAAGAAGGAGCTGCTTCTGGATCTGCCGGTGCCGGCGGCACAGCCACAATGACCGAAGGCGCCCGGCTGTTGGGGCGCAACCGGCGATTGTGGCTCGCCGTTGCAGCGGCTCTCGTCGCCGGCCTTTCTGCAGCCGCCGCCGCGCCGCCGCTTGCAGTTGGCGGCGCCGGTGGGCGATCGGCGTTTGCGGGTTTGGCGTCCTCCGCGATCGTGGCCTTCGCGATCCTGCCGTTCATGCTGTGGCGCCGTGCCGCGCAACCGATGTTCTGGGTGGCAGCGGCGCTGGTGGCGCTGGCACTTGGAATCGGATCATTCTTCGCGGGCGGATACGTGGAGCGCACGTGCACGGCGCGCTACGCGGACCGGTCCGTCATCATCGGCGGAGAGTTGACGCCGCTCGGAGCGGCCTACCAGCAGGAAAACCCCGAGCTCTCGAACGACGATCTCTTGTTCGATGCCGCGGGAGTACCAGAGCGAATCTGGACGTCACCGTCGATTGGCAGATGCAGGGCCCTGCTCTCCGGCACGTACTTCCTGTGGATACCGTTCCTCGCAGTGTGCCTGCTGTTCTTCGCTCATGCCGTGCCGACGACCATCCTGTCGCCGGTGAGCTGGAACGCGCCCGCACCACGAGTTGGGAAGGACGCGCCGGCGCGGTACGACGTGTTCCTCAGCTACCGGCACGGCGGCGCTGACAAGACGTTTGCCACCGAGCTGGTCTCGGCGCTCGAAGCCGACGGCTATCGTGTGGCCATCGACGAGCGTGACTTCCGTGCCAACTCCAGCTTCCTCGAGGAAATGGAACGCTCGGTTCGCGAGAGCCGCTTCACCGTCGCGCTCATCTCGTCGCGCTATCTCGAGAGCGGGAACACCCTTGAAGAGGCCATCATTTGCAAGGTCCTCGACATGGGTGACAGACAGCGGCGCCTCATTCCGATCGTGATCGAGCAGGTCGCCATGCCGGCATGGCTCTACGGCATTGTCGGCATCGACGTCACCAGGCGCGATCCGCTCGTCGATCCGTTCGACAAGCTGAAGGCGACGCTCGGCACACCGTTGGCCCGCACTGGACCGGGCGATCAGCCCTCGTCTCGCACTCAGACCACGTGAGCCGCAATGCGCTCGGCCAGCGCCGCGATCGTGTGCGACGGGTTGCGGCCGACAGACGATGGAACAATCGAGCCGTCGACGATGTGCAGGTTCGGATAGCCGAATACCCGGCCGAGGTGATCGACGACACCCGTGTGGGACGTCGCGCTCATCGCGCATCCTCCCAGCGGATGCAGGGTCACGAGGTTTCGGAAGAGGCTCCAGCCAGGGTTTGGAATCAAATGGCCGCCAGTGGCCGAGGTCATGCGCGCGTGGACTGCCAGGATCGACTCCACCACGGCCCGGGACTGTTCCGGCCTCCAGCGAAGATCCAGGGGTCTCGACGTGTGAGCGAGCAGCGGCTTCCTGAGCGAAAGCTCGCCATCGGCCGCGTCCATTCCCGCGCCCAGCCAGACCATCAAGTTGCGCGAGCGCTCGTCGCCGCCCAGGTGCTCCTCGATTTGCCTGAGGATGCTCTGACCGATGCCCGCACCAACGCCTCGCTCGCGGCAAGCCCGGAAGGCATTGCGTAGGGCATTCGGAAAGCCGTCGTCCTCGATGACAAACTGCTCATCCCTCGAGCTCGCGTCCATGAAATCGAGCACGCTCGAGATGGTGGGTCCGATTGTCTGTTGAACCCTGCTTGCATCAGCGTACGTGGCCATGGAGAGCACGTTGGCATTCGCGCTCCAGTTCCGGCCGAGCGCCGGACTGAGGTTGGGGAGTGTCTTGTGCTCGTCCCGGCAGCGGAGAAGGAGCTCGGTCGAGCCCAAGCTGCCGGCAGCCAGGAACACGCGAGTGCCCGTTTCCTCGCCGCGAACCAACTCTCCGTCGTGAATGCGATCGAAGACCACCCGATAACCAGCGTCGCTCGGCTCGATCGCGCGAACGAGATGCAGCGGCCGCACCTCGGCCCCGCGCTGCTCAGCCCTTGGGAGGTAATTCACGTCAAGCGTGTTTTTCGCCCGCACGTCGCATCCGATGTCGCAGTTACCCAGGTGAATGCAGGTGCCTTGCTGCTGACCGTTCGCATTCGTGAATTGCCTGGAATGCCGGTGGTTGAACGCGTCGTCGAGCTCGTAGTTCCAATCGGGAGAAAACGAGATGGCCAGACCCGCCTTCGAAAACCGATCACGATATCCCAGCGCATCGGCCGCCTCTCGCGCGAGCTTGAACCGCTGGGTCGGTTGGTTATCTGGCACCGCCTGGACGTCCATCATCGCGGCGACCTTGTCGTAGCAAGGCTTCAGTTCGCCATAGGTGATCTCCGCGGGCCATCCCGTCGCAAAAATTGAAGGGTGCGCTTCGAGAGCGACGCTGCTATAGGCAAGCGAGCCGCCGCCGACGCCGGCTGCCTGTGCGACCGTCATGTGTTTGAAGAATCGAAGGTCGAGCCATCCGTGGTGCTTTGCCGGATCGTTTCCGTCGAACAGCCAGGGATCGTCTGGCTTTCGCGGGTACTCCTGCGGCGTCCAGCGTCGTCCCCGTTCGAGGACGAGGACGTTCAGGCCGCGTTCCGCGAGTCTGCAGGCGGTGATCGCTCCGCCAAACCCGCTGCCGATCACGATGGCGTCGTAAGTCTTGCTCATCAGTGCGATCTCCGTACAATTGCGTTCGCGGCCCTCGTTGGTGCCAGCGCTCGTGATGAGGATACCGTGCGTTGCCTCTCGACCTTGCGCGGTAATCACTGATGAGCTTGCTTGCACGGATCGACAGCATTCCTTTCTCACGTGCCACGGTGTGCGCTAACGTGTGTTGGACAGACATGTCCCACCGCGCTCTCTGTGTCGGAATCAACGACTACCCCGGAACGAACATGGACCTCGCCGGATGTGTCAACGACGCGCGGGACTGGCAGGCGCTCCTCGAAGCACGCGGTTACCACGTCGATCCTGTTCATGACGGCGAGGCAACGCGCGCTCGCATCGTCGAGGCCTTGACGTCGATCATCGGATCGGCCGCCGAGGGTGACTCCGTCGTGTTCGTGTTTGCCGGCCACGGTTCGTGGCTCCCGGACGCCGATGGGGACGAGGCCGACGAGCGCGACGAGATGATGTGTCCGGTCGACGTGATGCAGGAGCAGTATCTGCTCGACGACGAGCTGAACAGGATCTTCAGCACCAAGCGCGCGGGCGTCAGGCTGTACGTGATCGCAGACTGCTGTCACTCCGGATCGGTAATACGAAACGCCCCGCCGCCGGCCGGGCCGGACGCGACGCCCTTGAAGGCGCGATTTCTTCCCCCGTACGCGTTCGCGCGCGGCAATGTCCGGCTCGAGCGCGCGATCGATCGCGCGGCCAGGGCGCCCGCACCGACGAAGCAGGCCTACCCGGCGCTGCTGTTCTCGGGATGCCAGGACAGCGAGTTCAGCTACGACGCGTCGTTCAGTCGCCGGCCGAACGGCGTGTTCACGCGAACCGCCATCGACGTGTTGCAGGACGCCCGCATCACCTCGCCGCGAGCGTTTCATGATGCCGTTCGAAAACAGCTCCCGTCGCAGTCGTATCCCCAAACACCCCAGCTCTTTGGATCCAGGGACGCACAACTGGGTCCTCTGTTCTGATTCGTGACCGCACCCCTCATGCCTCAAGACTCACAAGCTCAAACGTCGCCTGAATGGGCTGCGCTTTTCTATCTGTGCGGCCACTACAACAGGCCTGGCGAGAAGGATGCGTTTGTCGCCTCTCTCCAGGAGCTCACTCAGGTTGGCGGGAGCCCGGCGATGTCAGTCGCTGTGTATCTCGACCTCGAGTCCGGGGCCCAGCGCATCGCGCTGCGGCACGGCGAACACGCGGAGCCGGAGCTTCTGGGCACGGTGAACAGCGGCGATCCCGAGACCCTCGAGCAGTTTCTGCTGTGGGCATTCGATACGTGTCCGGCCCGGCGCTACGTGCTGGTGATGGCCGGCCTGGGCATCATGGACGCCGATTCGGTGGTTGGCCGGCCGCCGTTCGACGCCGCTCGCCTGTTCGCGATCTGCGACGATCGAGCGACGAATGATGCGATCGAACTGCACGAGCTCAGCGCGACGCTGAAGGCCACGTTTCCGCCTGACTCCTCGCGGCGCCTCGTGATGCTCGCGTGCGACATGTACGCGATGCAGTTCATGGAGGTCGCCTACGAGCTTCGAGGGCTTCTCGATCTGCTGGTGGGTATCCAGCCGGGAGACTCCGACACCGCCGGTCCTCTTCTCCACTGGCCGTACGCCCGCCTCCTGCAGCGCTGGCACCAGGTCGTCGCCACGCCGATCGAGAACACGCCAACATGGAAGTCTCCGGTCAATCCCCAGGGAATGATGCTTGCGCAAGAAACAGTCGCCTTGCTCGGCGATCATTACGGATCAACAGAGAAGAGGGGCTCTGCCCTCACGGTCTCCGCCATCAACCTGGAGGCCCTCGTTCCTGTTGCACAGGCGCTCGATACGTTCAGCGTCGTCTTCCTCCAGTGGCTGAGCAACGAGGTCGTCTGGCGCGCGCGCGAGCGTGTGGTCATGGATCACACGGCTACCCTGACGCAATCACTGAGTTACGATCTCGATGAGCTGGCCACGTCCATCGCGACGGCGCTGTACGACTCGGCCGACGAGGCGATCGTCCGATGGGCTGCCGAGGCCATTCCCGTCATCCCGTATCCCTCGCTGTCGCGGACGCTGCGGGTGATGGGCTCAACGGCGAGGAGCCTCGCCACGTCGGGCAAGCACGACGATGTCTACCGCCGCCTGGCCGACGAGCTCGTTGCATGCCGTTCACGGCTCGAGCGCCTGCTCGCCGTGGCCGTCGACCAGGCGTCAGATACGCCGGTGCCCGATCACTCGGACGTGGACGCGAGCGTTCGCGCGCTGTTCACGGATCCCGCCAAGCCAGACAGCGTGCGCGAGCCCGCCGCCTGGGCGGCGATCATCGAGCGCTCCCGCGATCGCTTCGTTGGCCCGCAGGGGCGGGAGCTGACCGACGCGTTCAACGGCATTGCGGCCGCGAATCAGCTCGCGCTGCTGGCCACACGCGTGTCGGTTCTGGTTCGCGGCGTGAACATCGATCCGCAAGAAACGGCGGTGGTCGCCGTACGCCCGATCAAAGGCCGATGCGGCCTGGGGCTGTACCGGCCGATTGATCTCGACAAGCTGGCGGAGTCGAATTACCTGGAGCTGAGATTCAGCCGCGAGCTGCATTGGACGGCGCTGCTGACGGCCGTCGATCTGATCAAGCAGCACGCCCGGATGCTCTGGCGTCTCCTGGAGTCGCAGTTGACCGCGGCGCCGCTCGAAGCGCGCTACCAGTTGATGCGGCGGCTCGCCGGCGACCGCGCGCTGACCGGACGCCACGCCGGACAGTTGCGCGCGCTGTCGGCCCCCAGCGCGCTCTTTCTAACGATCGATCCCGATGACGGCGAGTCGTCGTCGAACGGCACGCGCTCCGATGCAGGTCGCGAAGCGGCCGGGCGCGATCCCGCCGATCCGGTCGTTTCCTACTGCGTCAGGCTGTCGTCGCTCGACCGCTCCGCGACGGTCGTCGAGAAACGCAACCAGATCACCCGAGCCCGTCTGGAACGCGTGCTCGCCGAGATCGACAACATTGGCGCCGCCGTGGAAGCGCCTCCGGAGCAGGCCCTGCAGCAGTTGGCGCGTTGCGGAAGCCTGCTTGGCGACGACATTCTCTATGGCATCAGCGACCAGCTCGCCGAGGTGACGCCGGACGAGGATCGCGCAGTCCACCTGGTGTTGCAGATGCCGAGGCGTCTGATGCGGTATCCGTGGGAGCTCCTGCGCGATCGGAACGGTTGGCTCGTCGAACGCTTCGCGATTGGCCGCCAGGTGATTGCCGACGCCGAGCGGGCGCCGCGGTGGAATTCCAGCCCGCGTCAGGGCCCGCTTCGTTTGCTCGTCGTTGCCCCGTCGGTGCCGGGAGGCGGCGCCGAATTGTCGGGAGCCGGCGCACTCGAAGGGTCCCACGTCGCAGCCTGCTTCGGACGGCTGCTCGATCGCCTGCCGGGAATCATCGATCCGGCGGACTACATGTCGCACGTCGACAGGCCGGTCACTGTCGAAGAGTTCCGGACGCTGCTACGGTCGCACCACTACGACATCGTGCACTTCGCCGGGCACGGCCGGTACGATGCCGACAACCCCGATCGGAGTTGCTGGATGTTTGCCGACGGCCCGCTCTACGCATTCGAGCTGAGACAGACGCTCGCGAATGCCGAGGTGCGGCCGTGGCTGATCTACGGCAGCGCCTGTGAAGGCGCGCGCGAGGGCGGGACGTCGCGGAACTATCACGATGGTGTCTACGGAATGGCGACCGCCGCGCTCTCGCAGGGCGTGGCGGCCTACGTCGGCCCGCTCTGGAAGATCAGCGACATGGATGCCAAGAACATCGCCGCGGCATTCTACGAAGCGCTGTTGATCCGCCGCACCAGTCTCGGTGAAGCATTGTCATTGGCACGGCGGAGCGTCCGGGAGGGCGAACCCGATCTCGACGAGCTCGTGACCAGGCCGCCGCAGGGAATTGGTTCCGGTCAGGATTCTTCGGCCGTACGCAGTACGGGTTGGGCGGGCATGGTGCTCTACGGGGATCCGACGCCGACGATCCTGCAGCGGCTCAGTCCACCGGACGCCAAGGTCATGGACCCGAAGACGTCATCGGAACGCACTCGCCGACGGAGTACTATGTCCGATATGGATGCGGATCGCACCTGAGCATGGACTGCGACCGCCTCCACGAAGGGCAGAATGATGATCCTGAAGCAGTTCTATCTGAATTGCCTCGCACACGCCTCGTATCTCATCGGCGACGAGCAGACGCACACGGCCGCAGTCGTCGATCCGCAGCGTGACGTCGATCAGTACCTGGCGTTCGCCGCCGAGCATGGCCTCAAGATCGAGCACGTCTTCCTCACGCACCTGCATGCCGACTTCATTGCCGGCCACCTCGAGCTGCGCGATCGGGTCGGCGCGAAGATTTATCTCGGCGCCGCCGCAAAAGCGGAGTACGCCTTCACTCCTCTGCACGACCAGGACATCGTCGAATTCGGCCGGGTGCGGTTGAAGGCGCTCGAGACACCCGGGCACACACCGGAGTCGATTTCCCTGGTCGTCTACGATCTCGATCGCAGCGCTGTCGAACCGCAGTCGGTCCTGACCGGCGACACGTTGTTTGTCGGGGACGTCGGTCGTCCCGATCTGCGCGTGGCACTTGGGTGGTCGGCCAACGATCTCGGCGGGTTGTTATACGACTCGCTCCGCGACAAGCTGCTGGCGCTTCCCGATGCTGCCGCCGTATATCCCGCTCACGGCGCCGGGTCGCTCTGCGGCAAGGCATTGAGCAAGGAAACGGTGTCGACGATCGGCGAACAGCGGCGCTCGAACTATGCGCTTCAGCCAATGAGCAAGACCGCGTTCGTCGAATTGGTCACGGCCGATCAGCCCGACGCCCCTTCGTACTTCACCTACGACGCGGTGCTGAACAGCCGGGAGCGGCCGACGCTCGACGAGACGCTGGAGCGGGTCAGCGCCCTGACGCTCGATCACGTCCTGGCGCTTCAGGAGACGGGAGCGCAGGTCCTCGATACGCGCGACCCGGCCGAGTTCGCTGCGGCGCATCTGGCTGGGAGCATCAACGTCGGCCTCGGCGGCCAATACGCGACGTGGGCCGGGAGCGTCCTGACCCACGAGCAGCCGATCGTCATCATTGCCGACCCCGGACGAGAACACGAAGCGGCGATGCGATTGGGCCGCATCGGCTTCGATCACGTCGTCGGCTATCTCAAGGACGGACTCCACAGCGTTCGGGCGCGCCCCGAGCTGATGCGATCCACCGAGCGTCTCAGCGCGCAAGTTGCGGCCGAGCGCATGGCGGCTGCGTCAGGCGAAAGAACGCCTGTCCTGGTGGATGTGCGTGCGCCTGGCGAGCGGCAGCAGAAACGGATCGCCGGGAGCGTCGGCATCCCGCTCACTCATCTCCGCGAACGTTTGTCGGAACTGCCGGCCGATCGACCGCTCCTCGTCTACTGCGCGGGAGGCTATCGCTCGTCGATCGCCGCGAGCCTGCTGCAGCGCCACGGATTTGCGCAGGTCAGCGAAATCGCCGGCGGCATTGCCGCATGGGACGCAGGGAAGCTGCCTGTGGAAACCTAGCTCAGTACGTCCTTTCTCGCTGTCCGGCGGAAGGCAGACGGATCAAGGAAGATGTGGCGCGTCTGCCGCCGAAGTAGACACATTACTTCCACGGAAATTACGACGGTGTCGCGACTACGCATGAGGTACAGTGCGTCTATGCGAGTCGGCTCGTCCTAGGATCCATTAGCGCAACTGCGGCTCTCGAAGCGCAGCCGGTAATCCAACCGGAAACAAAAGGCCTCGTTAGATCGCTGGGTTTGTGGGACGTCACGGCTATCACCGCCGGAACCATCCTGGGCTCAGCCATCTTTGTGGCGGCGGCATTTGTGCCGCGTGCGGTTCCGCACCCCACGCTGGCGCTGCTTCTGTGGGTGATCGGCGGCCTGATTGTGATTGCCGGCACGCTGACTTACGCCGAACTGGGAGCGATGTTTCCCGCGGCCGGCGGACAGTACGTGTATATCAAGCAGGCCTTCGGCCCTCTCTGGGGCTTTCTCTTCGGTTGGACCTCGCTTGTCGCGATCCAGGCGGGCGCGAACGCATTCCTCGGTGTGGCGTTCGGAGAGTACCTCGGCGCGTTCATGCCGTTTTTCTCCTCGACGAACACGATTGCGTCAATTCCGCTAGGACCGTGGAGGTGGGAACCGAATACCGCGCAGCTCGCGGGAGTGTCCGCCCTCGCGGTGTTGTCGGTGGTGAACCACTTCGGCGCGAAGCAGGGGGCCATGGTCCAGGGCGTGCTGACCGCGATCAAGCTTCTGTCGGTCGGTTGCCTGATTGGATTCGGGTTGCTCGCGCCTGCGAAGGTCACGCCGGACTGGACCGCGCCGCTCCCGTCGGGAAACCTCGTCGCGGCGATGGGGCTCGCGATTGTGACGATCCTCGGCAACTTCGACGGCTGGTACCAGGCGACCCTGTGCGCCGGTGAGATCAAACGTCCTGAGCGCAATCTCCCGCTCGGAATGATCGGCGGCACGGTGTTGGTCGGCGTGCTCTACCTGCTCGTGAACCTGGTCTACTTCCGCGCCCTGCCGCTTGCGGCGATCGGCGCATCCGCCCGGATCGGCGAAGAGGCGACGACGGCATTACTCGGTCCGACGGCCGGCCGGCTCATGGCGGCGGCGGTTCTGGTCTCGGTGTTCGGCTGCCTCTCGTCGGCGTTCATCGGCGCGTCACGGCTCGGCCTTCCGATGTCCGAGGACGCGCCAGCGTTTCGATGGATGGCCCGGATTCACCCTCGTCACAAGACTCCCACAGCCGGGATCATCACCCTCGCGGTCTGGTCGATGCTGCTCGTCCTGACGGGTAGCTACGAGCAACTGTTCGAGTACGTGGTGTTCTCCAGCATCATCTTTCACGTGATTACGGGCCTGGCGTTATTCCATCTCCGGCGGCAACGTCCGGACGCGCGAAGGCCCTACCGAGTCTTCGGCTATCCCTGGGTGCCGGCCGTGTTCGTCGTGGCGATGACGGGGCTCGTCCTCAACACGCTCTACGAGCGGCCGCTCCAGTCACTGCTTGGTGTCGGACTGGTGGTGCTTGGCGTGCCGTTCTTTCGATGGCGCCAATTCAGCCGGTGACTCGTCCACCTCGCCACCTGGCCGCATAGGGCAGCACGAACATGTACAGCCCGGTGAAGAGAAGCAAAGCGAGCGGCAGCAGCGGCGAGTA
>AR_comb_assmDRAFT_10023747_pt1 | contig 10720 bp, 6 predicted proteins | sample ArasoioldDNA_FD_10543 | JGI IMG/M metagenome (IMG submission 10543) | reverse complement strand
GCCACCCTGGTGCCCGTTATCTCTTCGAACGCAAGTACCCGGTTTCGGCCTTCATGTTTGGCGGCGTAGAGTGCCTTGTCCGCCGCTTCGATCAGGGTATCTGAGGAGCACAGCTCAGCCGAGCAGCTGGCGATCCCAATGCTGGCCGTCACCTTTCTCAGCCCGAGATCAGCGTTTTCCAGGTTGATACGGATCCGTTCAGCGATAGCAACGGCCTCGGGGCCCGTAGTTTGAGGCAACAGGATAGCAAATTCTTCTCCGCCAAACCTTGCTGCCACATCCGCGCCGCGCAGCGTTTCGCGGATCACCCGGGCGACCAGCTTTAATGCCTTGTCCCCCTCAGGATGTCCGAACTCGTCGTTATATGACTTAAAATGATCGACATCCACCATCATAAAGCTCATCGGGAATCCGTGGCGGTTCGATCGCTTTATCTCCTCGAGCAGGCGCTCCTCTATATAGCGGCGGTTCAAAAGCCCTGTCAGCGCGTCCGTTACGGAAAGCTGTTCGAACTCACCAGCTTTTTCCTTCAGATTTGCCCGATCGACAGCCACTGCGAGTTGCGGAGCAATTGCCTGGAACAATTCGAGGGAATGATCGTCAAAGGCCTCGCCCCCGGCCCGGTCAGTAAAGCTTATTACGCCTATGGTCCGCTTACCGATACTGATCGGATGGCTCAGGAATGAACCTGTCCGATACTTTCGGTCCGCGGCCACCGGCGGCAAGGTCGTCGCCTCAACATCCGAGATCAATGCCGGCTCATTTTTAGCCAGGACGACGCGGGCGACGCGATTCCCAATATCTGAACGCCGGGGGAAATTAGTCTTGGCCCCGATCATCGCTTTGATCTCGAGTTCGTCAGATTTCTCATCGGCAATCAGCAGCGATGCACGTTCCGCTCCTAACATCTGCGCCACGTTACGTGTAATATTTTGCCAAAAATCGTCCGCATCGATGCTCTTCAAGCTGTCGCTGAACGTTCTCACCGCATTCGCCAGCTCATCTTTATCGGAAACCTCATTCCTCAGCCTTAGTATCTCGAGCTGAGGCGAGACGGAATGGCAGATACGGGCGATATGTTTCTTGACCTTTTCGGTATCCAGTGGGTCCAGCACGGCTATGGCGGCCGATATATCGCCGTCTATACCGATCGGAAAAAGGTTCATTACGCGGAAAGCGGCTGAGCCCGGTTTACCGGACTTTTCGCCCATTTCCAATGGCAGCTCCTCCCGAAAAGCTTTGATGAGCCGATGATCGTCAGGCAACACACCGAGCCGCACCTTGCGGCCTTTCATTGATCCAAACGACGCTATGCTTTTGAAACGGCCCTCTTCCTCTTCGAGCCACACCAGGGCTGTGAGCCCGAACTGATGGGCTAGAAACTCGAGCATCGATGTTGATGCCTGCGAATAATCTTTTTTGAGTATTGAGCCGAAAAAAGATCTCCAGGCTCGAGCCTCGGCAGACGGTAACGTTGGTTTTTTCGATGCGCGTTTATTGGCCGGTTGTGGTTGGGGCTTCTGTTCGAAAAGGTCGACGTGTTCTGGCAAAGCGGCGGGACGCACGTCACGGGCGCTAGTTTCTAACAGCGAAGCGGTATTTTTTTCGGCACCCGATCTGGCTGCAGCGGTCAGTCCTCTGGGGGGCAATTGAAGTACGTCCTTGACCGCCCGCATGGTCTTATTCAAAACATCGGGCGAGCTCGTAAGCAGAACGTTTTCAAAAAGTTCGGATGGTGGAAATCGCTTCCAGTCGCCGGTAACCGCTCTTTCGGTCGCCTTTCGATAATTATCGGCTCTTAGAAATGTACGCCCGATTATAACGATCTGTTTATCGTTACGGGCGGGTACGAACGCCCGGCAATCCAATCCCGCGTGACAAACAAATCCGACAGGTTTTCCGGCCTCCCGGGCTTTTTCGAGGGCCTTGCCGCAGAACCTTTCGCATGCGCTCGAAAATTTCTCGCCCGGGTTCAAACAGGCGCAGATGGAATTATTGTTGATGGCCATCATCTGGTGAGAACCTTCGCCGACTATCGCAATAGACAGACTGTTCTCCTCGCCGATGGCTGCCAACGTCTCGGTATCGTTAAAAGGGGCGCCGTCGCTCATCTATAAAATTCGTAGAGCAATGCCCACGGGCGGGCAAAGTAAACCTGCAATAACATTCAACTCGAAAAACGCTCAATCGCGGTCGGATTTCAAATAAAAAAGGATGTTCCAGACACATCTTACAACCATAACTTATCAGATACATAAGCATGCCATACCTATTTGGCCCAGGCACTGTAATCTATCAGACTTAAACCGCCTCATATTGGTTGTATCGTCTTAATTGAGATGCACGAGATCTCAGATCAAGAACTTTGAATTCAGGCAATAATCCTTACTCATCCACGGAGGTATCAAGATGGTAAACGAATACGGAACAAGTCGGTCCATGGCGGACGATGAATCGGTCAGGTCAGATTTTGAATCGAATGACAAAGTGATCTCAACACTTAATGGCCTTATCGAAACATGCAAAGACGGGCAAGAGGGCTTTCAGACTGCCGCCGAGGGTGTAGAACGCTCTGATCTGAAAACGCTCTTCTATGAATTTTCGCAGCAGCGGGCCGAGTTTGCCGGTGTGCTTCAGGAGTTAGTACGTTCACTCGGCGGCGATCCTGAGCATAGCGGCAGTATGTCCGGGGCCATTCACCGCGGCTGGATCGATATTAAATCCGCTGTCACGGGCCAGGACGACGAGGCGATCCTTAATGAATGTGAACGCGGCGAAGACTCTGCGAAGGATACCTACAGAGAAGCAATGGAAATGAATCTTCCAGCAAACATCGCGGATGTCATCAGCCAACAGTCTCAAGCGATACTTGCTGCTCATAATCGGATCAGGTCCTTGCGGGACGCTCAGGACCAACGGGCAGCGAATACCTAAATGTTTAAGTTTTAATTTGGAGGGGATAAAGGGACTCGCAAGCGGCGAGTCCCTTTTTTTATCTGCCGATCGCACCCAGCCCTGCGGCCGCATTTACTTCGACGTTCGGATGATCGGGACTGATACGAATACAGGCGGCGTAATGCCTCGGCTTGATCTCAGTCAGCGACGGAACGATCTTTTTACAGTCGTCGATGGCAAAAGGGCAGCGCGTATGGAAAGGGCAGCCAGACGGTGGATTTATCGGTGACGGAACATCGCCCTTTAGAATTATTCTCTCGCGTTTGGCCTCGATCTCGGGATCGGGAACCGGAACGGCCGAGATCAGGGCTTTGGTATAGGGCATCAGCGGATCGCGGTATATCTCTTTGCCATTGGCAAGCTCAACGATCCTGCCCAGGTACATTACCGCCACCCTGTCTGACAGGTGACGCACCGCCCGCAGGTCGTGTGAGATAAATAGATAGGTCAAGCCTTTCTCCGCCTGCAGCCGCTCCATCAGGTTCATTATCTGAGCCTGGATCGAGACGTCGAGTGCAGAGATCGGCTCGTCCGCGACGATGAACTCCGGATCGACGGCTAACGCCCGTGCAATGCCGATACGCTGCCGTTGGCCGCCCGAGAACTCGTGCGGATATCGGCGGATAAATCGTCGGCTGAGGCCGACAGTTTCCATGAGTTCCTGAACCTGGGTTTCGACCCGACCGCCTTTTGACAACCCAAATGTTCGAATAGGCTCACCGATGATATTACCGACGGTCATTCGCGGGTTTAAGGATGCGTATGGGTCCTGAAAGATCATCTGCAGGTGTTTTCGCTGTTCCCGCATGGCCGACTGCGGCAGATGAGCCAGGTCTTTGCCGTTATAGAAGACCTTGCCGCCGGTCGGTTCCGTGAGGCGCAATATCGCCTTACCGAGGGTGGACTTTCCGCAACCCGATTCCCCAACCAGGCCAAGTGTTTCGCCTTTTTGTATATCGAGCGATACGCCGTCGACGGCTTTTACAGTTCGAGCGGCACTGAACAGGCCGCCACCCAGCCGATAGTGCACCTTGAGCCCTTGCATCGAAATGAGAACGTTGCCGTTTGTTTCAGACATGAAGTACTTCGTTCTCCTTTATTGATTCGGCGTAAACCTCTTGGGCAAAATGGCACAGAGAGTGATGATCCGAATTGATCTCGACAAACGGTGGGAACTCACGCCGGCAAATATCCTCAGCCCGGTAGCACCTCTCAGCAAACGGACATCCCGGCGGCAAATGGGCCACGTCGGGCGGCAGTCCGGGTATCTGGTAAAGTTCTTTTCCCTCTTCATGCGCCGGATCGGGGACGCTCTTTAACAAGCCCTTCGTATATGGATTAGCCGGAGTGGCGAATAGCTCTTTGGTGGGTGCCTGTTCAAAAACTTTACCGGCGTACATCACGATGATCTTGTCCGTCATTCCGGCGACAACACCGAGATCGTGGGTGATCAGGATCACGCTCGTCCCCATTCGAGCCTTTAGATCTTTGATCAGTTCAAGTATCTGGGCCTGGATCGTTACGTCGAGAGCGGTAGTCGGTTCGTCAGCGATCAATAGCTCCGGATCGCAGCTCAGAGCCATCGCTATCATGACGCGCTGCCTCATACCGCCCGAGAATTCATGCGGATAGCTGTCCATCCGGTCCTCAGCATCAGAAATGCCGACCAGCTTGAGCATTTTGATGGCATGTGCACGTGCCTGTTGCTCATTGTGATTGAGATGCAGCCGCGTCACCTCGGTCAATTGGGTAGAGATCTTAAGAAAAGGATTAAGCGAGGTCATCGGGTCCTGAAAGATCATGGCGATCCTTCGGCCCCTCAGGTCCCGCACCTTTTCGATCGAGAGTCCCAGAACATCGATACCATCGAAAACGATCCGGCCGCCAGCGATCTGTCCCGGGGGTTCGGGGATTAGCCGCATGACGGAAAGATTAGTAACTGATTTGCCGCTGCCTGATTCGCCAACAATACCGAGCGTCTCGCCCTTCGTCAGTTCGAATGTAATACCGTCGACGGCCTTGACTACCCCGTCTTCGGTCGCAAAGTACGTCCGAAGATCCTTAACGGATAAAATTGAGCCGTTTTGTTGGTTCATTATTTAAAATTTGCGTGTTTGCGGATCAAGAGCATCACGCAGGCCGTCGCCAAGAAAATTCAGCGAGAACAGCGTCAGAGCCATTGTCAGTCCCGGAAACAACAGTTGCCACGGGAAGATCGCAATGTTTTTTACGCCGTCGGCCGCAAGGCTGCCCCATGAAGCAAAAGGTGCCTGGACCCCTAATCCAAGATAGGAAAGAAAAGCCTCGGTCAGCATAACGCTAGGAACCGTCAGCGTCGCATAAACGATAACTGGACCAAGTGTGTTCGGAACCAAATGCCGGAATATGATCCCAAAGGTTGAAACCCCGGTCGCACGAGCGGCCATGACGAATTCCTGATTCTTAAGCGACAGCACCTGTCCCCGCACGACCCGGGCCATCGTGAGCCATGACACTAATCCCAACGCGAAGAACAGGAGGAAGATCTGGCTAAGGCCCTGATTGCCTGAACCACCGATTGTCTCAGACAGATATTTGATCCACGATGGCGTGTTCTGTCCGCCAAACACGGAGAGGAGAACGATAACGATAAGGATATACGGAATTGCGTAGATCATATCTACTATACGCATCATTACGTTATCGATTCGGCCGCCCAGGAACCCGGCGATCGCACCGTATGAAACGCCGACCACCAACGAGACGATCGTCGAGATGATCCCAACCATTAGCGATATCCGCCCGCCCTGCAGGACACGTGCGAACTGGTCGCGGCCAGCCTCGTCAGTACCCATCCAGTGCAGTCGAGATGGAGGGAATGATTTTATAAGGTCGCCGTTCGCCGGTATCTCGTCGGCGGTTATGCCGGTCGCCCAAAAGAGTACTAACGGTCCTATAATGACAAAGAGTGCTATGATGATCAGCATCACCAAACCGAAAACCGCCAAACGGTTTTTCAGCAGCCGCTTCCACGCATCGCGCCACAGAGATGTGCCTTTTATTGCTGTTACGTTCTCGTCCATCTCTATTCGTACCTGATCCTCGGGTCTAAAAATCCGTAGCTTATATCCACGATCAGGTTAAAGACCATGATCAGGATGGAAAGGAAAGCCACGATGCCGAGTGTTAGCGGTTCGTCGCGATTCAAAACTGATTGAATAAAAATATTCCCCAGACCCGGAATAGCAAAGACCCGTTCGACAACGACCGTTCCGGCGAGCAGGGCGGCTAAAGCGGGGCCCGTAAAAGATACGACGGGAATAATACCGCCGCGGAGCGCGTGTTTCAGAAGAACAGTCTTTTCGTCGAGGCCCTTTGCCCGTGCTGTTCGAATATAATCCGATCGCATTACCTCCAGCATGCCGGCCCGCGTCAATCGAGCTATATAGGCGGCATAGATAGCCGAGAGAGTAATGACGGGCAGAACAAGATTTGCGACCGTTCCCCAACGTGCGGGCGGGAACCAATAGATGCCGAGAGCAAAACCGAGCACGAGGATCGGCCCGAGAACAAAGTTCGGCACCGATAGGCCCAGCATCGCCAGGGCCATGGAACCATAATCCCAAAGTGAATTTTGCTTTAAAGCAGCGATGATACCGAACGTTAGCCCAAAAACAAGGGCGAGCACATATGCGAGCAACCCTATCGTGGCCGAATACGGCAGGTGCCGCCAGATGATCTCGTTTACCGTTTGTCCGGGGTACTTTAAGGAATCTCCAAAATCAAGCCTGACGACGTTATACATCATCAGTCCGTATTGCTGATACCAAGGCTTGTCGAGGCCATACTTCTTTTTTATGTTCTCTTCGATCGCTGGCGGCAGTTTCTTTTCGGAAGAATAGAAAGTACCCGGTGCGATACGGATCAAGCCCCAAGTGAGGGTTACGACAAGTAACGCCATGGGAACAATGATCAGAAGCCTTCGCAAGATGAAACTTAGCATTTATTGTGGGGCTACCGGCGGCGTCGCTTTTGAGGTCTCCATCTGTTCCTGTGTAGCCATAAGTGCCTTGAGCGGCACGTTGACTGCCGGGTCTTCGTCTTTCATTATCGTTTCCATATCGGCCGTCCATTTGCTCGGATCACGCTCGATATACACGAATTTCCATGGGTGCAGCGTGCCTGGATTTGGGTACATACCCTTTACATAAGGCTTCTTCATCCAGCTAGTCGTATTCGTTCCGAGGGGAATGATTATCTGCTGCTGCATTATATAGAATTCGGCTTGCGCCAGGATCTCTAAACGTTTCTGAGGATCGGTCGTGTTGTTGGCGTTGTCGAGCATTTTATCGAACTTCGGGTCCCACCAACCTGTGGCTCCCTCGTTGTTCTCAGAATAGTAGAGGCTGAGGAACGTATAAGGGTCCATATAGTCTCCGACCCAACCACGGCGGGCGAAACCTTCATAGTCCACCTTGTTAAGCAGCGGCAAGAACGTGCGGAACTCCATGTTCTTGAGCGGAACTGTAATGCCGAGATTTTGTTTCCACTGTGCCTGAATGAATTCGGCCACAGCCTTATTGCTTTCAGCCGTGTTGTAGGTGATATTGACCTTGTCGATCGGAAAGCTCGGGCATTCATAGCCATCCCCGGTTTTGGTAACGGCAAAGCCGGCGTCGGTCAATAACTTTCTGGCCTTTTCAGCGTCGAACACACGCGCCTTCCATTCATCGAGTGTACTGCCTTTTTTCTTTAGCTCTTCTGTATATACCTTTGTGCGGGCTTCCTCATATTTTGGAAAGATGCCCTCGGGCGTCATGTCAATGAGCGGTTTGATCGTCTTTCTGAATTTCGCCAAGGCTCCTCGATCGACCGCCAACGCGAACGCCTGCCGGACCTTGAGATCGTCCATCGGCTTTTTCTTGACGTTCATAACATAAAATTCGCAGGCGATCTCAGGCTGCAATGAATACTCAGCCTGAAAGGGGCGTATCTGCTCAAACCACGCCGCGGGCACCGTGTGATTGTAAAGTGCATCCACTGAACCTGCCTTATACAGGTTCATCATCGTTGTCTGTTCGTCGAGTGGATAGAATTCGATCGAATCGAGCTTAACGTTCGCTGCGTCCCAGTTGTTTGGGTCGCGTGTGACGATCAATACATCATATGGCCGGTGTACAGAGAGCTTAAAGGCACCAGACGTTACAATGTGCTCAAGACGCGTCCAGTCATTGCCCCATTGCTCGATGACCTTATGCGGGACGACCCGGAAGAATTGATGTGCGAGCAAACCAAGAAAGAAAGGGGCGGGTTGGTAAAGCTTGATTCTCAACGTATAGTCATCAACCGCCTCGACACCGATGTCCTCTGCTTTGACAGGGACAAATTCCTTGCCGGCGAGAGCCGCTTTTAGTTTAAGGTCCTTATCAGTTAGCTTTGTTCGCTCTTTTTCATCTGAAGGGACCGTGAAACGTTCAGGGCTGTCCAAAAATCGGCTAAAGTCTGATTCGGCAAGAGTCGCTGCCGGCGGCCCGACAACTTGTTCGTCCCCATTTTTCTCTTCCAGGTCCTTCTTAAGTAAGAATCGGCCACTAGAGTCTTTAACAAATGATTTATCCGAGTTATACGCTTCGGAGTATTTTATGTAATACCCGAGATATGCATTGCGCGATGCAAGCTCCGGAGCAAATCCTCGCCTGAACGAATAAACGAAATCGCTCGCCGTGATCGGATCGCCGTTTGAGAATTTGGCATTACGGCGTAGATGAAATAGGTACTCGGTACCGTCCGAGCTTGTTTCCCAACTCTCAGCGATGCCCGGGATCGGCTCCATCGTTTTTGGATGATATTCGACGAGTCCGTCAAAAAGAGCTATCAGAATACGGGCGTCAGGCTGGCTATTCGTGATCGGGGGATCAAGTGACTCGATCTCCCCGCCTGAAACGTATCGCATTACATTGTCTTTAGGTGGTACAGTTTGCCCGAAGTAACGACTCTCAGCTGAGCTTGTACAGCCGCACAAAAACGAGCACAAAATGAGCAATGCAAGAGATGCATGGGGTAAGCCTAATTTTCGTCCTTCCATTTTGATAAACTCCAAAAACAATCGGTCGAAAGACTTATGCGCCAGTCAAACAGGGAGAGCGTCACAAAACGGTAATTCGTTACAGCTTTGAATGCAAGTCTTAGGTCAGCGTTCCTGCCGCGTCGCATTCGGGCGCCAATCCTTATCGATGCTGATCTGCTTAAGAATGGGTGCATCCAAACTGTTTGTCTCAAAGCCTTTTATATAAGGTTTTACGAGTGAATAGGACATCGGAAAATAAAGCGGTATCGCCTGTATCTCGTAAACCGCGGCATCTTCCGTGGCTAAAGTACCTTGCGAGGTCAAGGGGGGCACGGATTCCGTGTCAGGAATGATCTCATCGGGCTCAACGGCATGAGGGCCTTGCACCGGCTGTTCCATTCGCGGAGATACCGCTTTCACTGTTTCCTTCCCCGGTGCGACCAGATCGTTCCGAGGCGTTGCGGGAGTGCCAAAGATCGCTGCCATGCTTACCATTTCGTCGCTCGTTGACAGAACGATCCCGCGTCTTATCAGATCGTACTCGCCAGAGGCACGAACAGCTTCGAGTTCAGCCGGCTCTTTTACGTCAATATCTGTTTCAAGGTTTAGATTCTGCTTCCACATTCGGGCCACGAGCCGAGCCACACGCTGCTGAGTATCATTACGGTTTATGAGCAAGTGTATTTTCGGAAAGCCCTCACCGTTTGGAAATCCAGCTTTTTCCAGCAACTGTCTTGCACGTTCCGTATCCAGTGCGAATTTCGCATTCCCTCGTTCACCGAGTGGCAAGAATGATAATGCCGGTTGAGCAGAGCTCTCGAGTTCGCCCACCGTCAGGCGTTCCCGATCGATCGAAACCGCTAAAGCCTCACGAACCCGACGATCGTTATACGGGGCTTTGGTAATGTTGAACTCATAAAAATTCAGTGCACTGTGAGTCGTCTGTCGAAAATCATCGTACGGCGCGAGTAGTTTAAGGACCAACGGCTCGAATTCGGCATTTGTTACCGCATCGACCTCGCCCTTTTTATAAGCATCAAGCGCAGCTTCGGCGTTGTCCTTCGGAACAAATCGGACCGAATCGAGGCTGACCTCCGCAGCTGCCCAATATGTTTGCGAGCGGTCAAGGACGATCCCATCCTTACTAACATTCGCGAGCAAAAAAGCGCCGTTTGTAACTGTGCTGGCATTGAGAGGGCCGGTTTCGAATTCGCCACCGTCACCATAGATCGGGCGGAAGATCGGGTTGGCAACAAGTTCCGGAAGATCCTTATCGGGCCGCTCAAGCGAGATCTTCAGCGTTAAAGCGTCCAGTGCCTCAACGCCTAATTTAACTGGAGCATGTTTGGAGGCGACCGGGCCTTTTTCGTCAGGCTTCTTAGTAGAAGCGGAATTTGCGTTGGGAGCCGACTCTAAGTGTTTAGAAGTCACTGAGTTCGCCGGTTCGTTACGAATTTGGCCCACAACAGCAGTAGCCGGAGGAATGAAATCCGGAGGCAGGGGGGGCGTTGCGGGCGACGACGCAGGCCGCGGAGCACCGAGACCGATTATATTTTGAAAGAGTTCCGGGTGGGCAGCCTTATCGCCGAGCGATGCCAGCCGTTTCCAGGACGTGACAAAGTCAAAAGCCGTGACATTATCGCCGTTTGACCAGCGTGCGTCCTTTCTAAGGTGAAATGTCCATGTGCGGAAATCATCCGAACTCGACCATTTTTCTGC
>AR_comb_assmDRAFT_10369520_pt1 | contig 10724 bp, 6 predicted proteins | sample ArasoioldDNA_FD_10543 | JGI IMG/M metagenome (IMG submission 10543) | reverse complement strand
CCGCGCTCGAGCGTAACCAGTTTATAGAAGGTCTGAACCCGCCGTGTCATCGGCATCAAACCTTCGTTAATAGCGAACGTTTTGGTAAAGATTGCGAACACAACCAATTGGTAGCCGCATAGCAGCCACATACTGGCGAAGAGCAGCGTGTGCGCGTCGAAGGTCACTCGATCTATTGTTAGGCGGGGCAAGGCGACCGCGTATCCAAGAATGCCTAGTGCGATGAGGAGCAATCCTGGAATGAAGAACAGCCAGCGCGGGCTGAACAACAAGAAGAACCGCAGAGTCCGCCAGCCGTCCCGAAACGTTTTGAGATGCGGACGATGTGCTACTCGCCCATCCGGATGAAGCGTGATCGGCACCTCGCTGATTTTGGCGCTGTTCATACTGGCTTTAATGATCATCTCGGTGGCGAACTCCATGCCGGTGCAGCGTTGATCAAGCTGTTGATACAGCGTTTTGGTGAATCCTCGTAATCCGCAATAAACGTCGTTGATTGGAGCTGAAAACCACCAACGCGCCATCATACTGAACATGGGATTTCCCCACCAGCGATGCAGAAACGGCATTGCACCTGGCAGAGTGCGTCCGCCGCCGCGCGGTAACCGGCAGCCCTGCACCAATTCATAACCCTCGCGCAGTTTCTCCACAAACTTGCCGACTTCGCGAAAATCGTAGCTGTCATCGGCATCACCCATAATGATGTACTTGCCTCGCGCGGCGGCAATTCCGCCCATCAAAGCATTGCCATAGCCGGGTGCTTCCACTGGGACTACTCGCGCCCCTGCTTCGCGTGCAATTTCCTGGGATCCGTCAGTGCTTCCATTGTCCGCCACCACAATCTCGCCATTAATTCCAGCGGCATCGAGCCCTTCCCGAGCTTTTTGTATGCACTGCCTCAAGGTGTCGGCCTCATTAAGACACGGCATGACCACTGTGACTTCGGGTCCCACCGCGACTGCCATTTCAGGTTCGTTTAACGTAACACTCATCGTGATTAGTTAGGCTGCGCCGCCGCAACTCCGCTGCTGTCTGCAGCCGATTTCAAGCCAATCCGGGTAGAAGCCGGTACCTCCGTCTCAAGAATTTTCATTTGTTCAGTCGGGAAACGCTCCACCAAATGAAAATTACTCAGGCCAGCTAATTCATCGGATCGCCGCGGAGCACCGTCTACCAGACGCCAGTAAAGATCGCTGTCAGCGCCGCCAGCATCCCACGCCACCACCACTATTTCGGCGGGACCGGTGACGTAGGTTGATTTCAGATCTCCCAGCCGATGGATCCGCGAACGATCGAACCGTGGTTCCGCGTAAAACCAGTGCGGGTGATCCGTAATCAGGATTGCATTGGGATTCGCCTCCAGCAGTGCGACGGTACGCTGGCGCGTTGGCGAAACGTCGTATTCGATGCCGTGACCAGGCCAGCGATAAAGATTCGATGTGCCCATCAGTTTCTGCCGTTTTCCGCTACCGACCGACAGCGGAACTAGTAGCAGCAAAAGACTGATCATTACCAAGGCTGCATAGGCCCAAACATAGGCGCCACCGGCGAAACGAGTGATTCGTCGCAGACCAGCTGCCGGTGAATTGCTTTTAGCCGCAAGTGCGTAGGCGACCAGTACGGACAAGGGGATGAGTGGAGCGTAATAGCGCACGTCCGCAACAAATGAATAGTCGCCCATCAGCGGATTCGTCACTCCGGCAATCGTACAGGCCCAGAGGAACAGCGGAAGCGCCCAAAACAACCCAATCGCGGCGGCGCGCACATCGCGAGCATTGAACCATCCACCTGCCCACAACATTAACAGCGGAAGCAGGAATACCGCGCCAGCCAATGGACCAGCGATCCACCAGGGCGAATGCGGTGCGGCCTGAGCCTTTCCAAGCAAGGTTGCGGCCGGCTGGGTAAGCAGACTCAACAACCGGTTAGGCATCCACCATAGGAACGAGAAATTTGCCGCCGGCAGCATCCAGAAACTCGTGGCAAAAGCTTTTAGATAGGGTGACAAACCGTGCACGGAATTCGGCGCCACCGCTGCCTGCGAAGCTGTTGCCAAAACTTTGTTTATATAAATCTGTATGGCGACTAACGGAACACAGCCGATGGCAAACGCAGATGCCCGGCGGAACAACGTTCCCCACGCAAATCGTGTTTGCGCCAGGATCAAACATCCTGCGTAAACCAAAAGAAAAGCGCCGGCATAACGAAACAGAAAGCCCAATCCGCAGGCAATCCCGGCCGCACAATCGAACCAAAACGACCGATCGGTGCGTGTTGCTCCCATTGCCGTCCAGTAGATGGCCCATGGTATGGCAGCCCAGAGAAAGATATCCGTTCCCTTCCATGCTGGTGTGAGAAGTAGAGGCGACGAGATGCCGACGATCACCGCGAGCCATCTCCAAAGCGCCCCGCGCTCGAGTCCTTCTCTAAAGAAAGCGTAGGCCAGCAACGCCCAACCCCACCAGCCGAGCATTGTCGCGACGGCTCCTCCGATCTTGACCACTCCCGCCGGACCAAGACCCAACGCCATCAAAGCCGCGGCAAAGAGCGAGTAACCGGCCGGGAAATGAGTCAAAGTGATTAGCTGCGAGGATTGAGCCAGGTCTTCCTCGCCGCCAAGTTTGTAAACCGACAGGCCATGACCCGACAGCAGGTTTTGCGCGGCCTGTAATTGGATCGTCAGGTCGTAACCCAGGTCGGCTACAGCCAGGCCACGCGCGATGACGACGATGAGGGCGGCGCAAAGCCAAACCAGGACAAATCTTTTTTGCGTTAACGAGAGCATCTGCCGATGAGACGTTGAAGCACTAATGATTTTAGGAACCAGGAGTGCGAACCAGCACCTGAACAGCACCCTGGCCGGAGTCGAATCCCACCGTTAAACCGTTGCCAATCTGTTTTTGAATCGTATCCCAAAGGCCGGGTTCGTAGTTACGGAGGTAATCGTCGACAAAGATCGCCTGCACTTTTTTGCGGTCCATCCAGTCAAAAAGGTCTTCCTTTGTTTTGATGTAACGAAGTTCAAGAACCATTGGGACCGGTTCCATCTTCGCATCCCAGAGCTTGCCCGGCCCCCATCCGCCAACATTCGTTCCAGCCGGAAAAGTTTGCCGAAGATACACCACCGCGCGTTCATCCGGCGCAGTGCCGATCACGTGGGCTTCCGACTGCCGAATCCCCGGGCCGATGACAGTGGCCAGGACCAGCAAGATCAAACAGGCAATGGTTGGAGCGCGGTTATCGCCGCGGAGCCAATCGGCCACAATCCAAATAATCCAGAGTCCCGCCAGAAATGCGCACATGACGGCCGCGGGACCATTCGGCAAAACCCGTCTCGATAGGGCGGCGAGGATGAAAAGGAGAACAACTCCTGACCAGATAAAGCGTTCCCGTCGATTCGTTAGGTTTTCGACGAAAGCAGAAACACCGACGGCTACCAGGCCGAATACGCACAGGAACGACATCGCCCAATGGGAGCGTTGCCCGATCAGCAGGGTGTAGAGAACGCAATAGGCCGGCCAGAATACAAATGTGGCCAGAATGAGAAATTTTCTGCGTACCACCAGATCGAGCGCGCCTCTGACAGCGAACAGCATCGCGAAGATGGCGAGATACCAGCCATAAGCAGCAAACACATCCTGCGCGCCGATTTTTGCCAAAGGAATTATACGTTTCACATAAGCGCCGGGATTGCGCCGAATCGCGCGTAAAACCGAGTTGTTGTTTTCTTCCGCAGTGCCAAAAATTCGCCGCGCATCCATTTGTCCGTCGACTGCCAGCTGGCCAGCCAGCGCCGTGGCATGCCCCTGTTCAAATGCGATATAGGAACGAACCGATGAACCGGTCTCAAATCGTCCGGTGCAAACTGCATACAGGAGAAGGAATCCAAGCACGACCGCGGCGAATGGCACCACGCTCGCGATCAACCCCTTGATCAATATGCGATTTATCAGGCAGATGATCATCGCCAGACAGAACATGATTGCGAACAGAACGGTTCCCTCGTTGCGCGAAAGTTCAGCGAATCCGAGAAACAGAGAACAAAGCCAAAGGTGCGAGAGCTGCCGCGTTCGCTGAAACGCGAGGAATTGCCAAAGGGCAAAGCTCGACATTGCGGCAAAGAGTGAATCGCTGCCATTACCCAGCAGATAAGTAGCCACTGGCGAAATCAGCAGAAGCGAGAAGATGATGAATGGACTGGCGAACCGCGAAAGCCTGGTCACCTCACCGGCCACACAAAAGGTTGCCAACCACAGCAGAACAAAAAGAATGATGCGTCCGAGCCAGCAACTGTAAACCAGCCAATGAGTAGCGGCATGAACCGGCAGGTAGGTTAACGCATAGATCGCGGCGATTGCCGGATTGCCGGTGAGCCAGATCATTTTACCGCCGATCAGCTCTCTACCTTCATTAATATAGGTCGCTTCATCCCAGACGCCGATCTGGTTTAACGACGGCAAGAACATTGGCGAAATGATCATGGCGTGCAGGACCATCAGCAGAACGACCACCAATCGGTAGCTATCTTCCTTTCGCAAATACCGAACAAATTTGTGTATGGATTCCATGAATTGGTCAGCAGATCGCCTGGATCAATGAAATACCGGCCCGCCGTTTGGTTGCTTGGGCTTGGATCATCGATCGACAGCAGAACTGATCTCCGCCAACAAATGCGGCTCCCAAAAAGACCGGTCGAACTTGGTCCAGGCATGACAGCCAAACGGAAGTCGCCGCTGATTCATCTCGAAGCACATTCGCGGCGCCGCTTCGAAAGCGAATTCCAATCCGTCGTTAACCGGCGCCACCTTGAATTCAGGGAACCAGCGAACCGCTTCGAACGACCAGAAGAAGTCATTATTCCGTCCGTGGATGTCAGGTTTCTCGGTGATCCTTGAATCCTCAAGCAGTCGCTGAATCAGTCGCGACTTCGGGAAGGTTTGTTCCAGCCTCGGAAGCAGCGCGAACAGCCAGCTGAATCTCGCCCGGTTGCGCATGAGAAAGTCCGACCAAAAAGTTGCCGGTTCCTGACGGTATCGGTTGTAGAGGACGGTCAACACGCTTTCGATTTTCATCAGGGCGAAACCGCCATTACCGACCCGCGCCTCTTTTACCCATGGGGTGTCACTGCACGGTATCCATGGGGCGCCGATGTAATCGAACCCGGCGTGGCACCAGCGGGAAATTTCGGACGAAAACACCAGACTATCGAGATGATACATCAGAATATATTCGTAGTCTTCGAAGGTTCGATAGAAGTTAGGCCACATCAGAAGCCGATTGTGAGCGGCGGCGGAGCCGAAAAATTTCGCCGGAAAATGGAGATTGTTAAACCCAGACCGCTGAACCGAAATGCCCGGCGGAATGACGAAGTATTTGTCGTAGTCGCCCAGAAAATGGCAAAGATGATCCAGCGATAACTCCTCTTCCGGCAGCAGTTCCGGTCGAGCTGAGAGTGGCACAACAATCGCCACGCTTTTGGTGGGCGGCTTCGAGCGCTGATAAGGCTGGACCACTGCCCTGGTCAGCGCGCCAACCATCCCCTTGGTAAACGATTCCGAACTCATTCGATGCGCCGTAGGGCGATACAAAAAGTGTTTTCGCAGTCAGTTAAACGAACTGTCGAACTTTCTATTCGCCGATCACGCTTCAGCCAAAGCACCGGCCATGGCTTTGGCAGGCGCACCCGTCTGCCGGGCGCGTGGTTCCGCAGCCAGGGTTTCAAGAGCCTGATGCACCTTGCGATGCCCTTTTTCGTTCCAGTGACAGTCGTTAATCTTGTAGCACGTCGCGTCGAGGAACGTTTTGCCCGCCTGGAAGTGCACGCCTCTGTCCTGACAAATACGGTTGAGTTCCTTATCCGGCCTGTCCGGATCGAACGAAGGGAGATCCCCAGCCATGCTTTTCAACGAATTGCGGCCGGCCGGCGTCAACTGGATCGCGTCAGGTATTCCGACGACCACGAGATCAGCGCCAACGTCATCGCAAATTCGTTTTCCGGCAGCGATCAAGTGTTCGCACGCGTTGTAGGCGCGGTTAGCCAGAAACGTATCGCAGCATAACTCGGCCAGCTTCGGCAGATGATGCTGTCCTTGCATGCGCCCCTGGGTGATGATCGACCACTGATCGGCGGTAACGTGCGAAGAGACAATCTCCCACTCGCCGGATTTCTTATCTTCACGCACGAACGGTTTCCGGTATCCGCGGAGATCCGGCATCAAATTGTCGAAAAGATCATTCCCGTAATAAACGAACCAGACGACAAGCTTGCCGTTGAGCGATTTCCTAAGCTCCTCCATCCAGAGAAGCTCCTGGACCATGCTGTATCCTCCTATACCGACCGATTTGATTTTATAGCGGCCATCCAGGTTCGCGAAAAAATGACGATCGCCAACCCCGTATCCGGCTGCGAACGAATCACCGAAAACCACCACTTTGCTTTCCTCAAGAGTGCAATTGCCACGCCAGCCGTCCTTATCCGTTCGAATGTGAAACAAATCGACCATTAAATGGTGGGTATCGAGGTTCGGTCGCGCGCGCCAGCCGAACACTCGATCAAATTGAATGAGTCCTTCGCGGGTAAGGAACCTGGGTTCAAGCATTCGCGCGATAACTCTGGTCAGCAGTGAAACTAGCCAGAACGGCAGAACAATCAGCATCACCGGTATCAACAGCACCACACCGATGATGGAAAAAATGAGCGCCAGCGTTGTACGAATGAATGCCATGGCTTGCTAAAAGAGGGTGTAGATATTCCCGCCGGCGGCTGCGGGCTCTTCGGTTGAAACCATTCGCAGCATCCACAAGAACGGAATAAGCGTGATGGCCCAGACGTTGTGCGATTGGAATGCCCAACGCAAATAACTGCGCAGCCATCCTCTTGACCCGGCCGTTGTGCCTTCAGAACCAACAAATGGAAAACTAGATGTGCGATTTAACTTCGGATCGCGCGCCATCCACATGGTTCCACTCAAACCTGCCAGCTGAAGGCGTGAACCAGTTCGTCCGGTTGTAGCGAACACGAGGAAAAGGCAAACGCGCAGGATGATTGCGGTAACGATATTACTCAGAGGTCTGATAATTCGGTTATTCCAGGCGTGGTAGAGCCGGCGGACCAAATGTTCTTTGGTGAAGGCAAACAATCCGGCCACGGCAAAAACCGGGACACCTGCCATCCACCACGGAACACCAATCATCCACGCGACGATTGAGGCGAGCGTCGCGAAGATGGCGCTGATCAGCAGCCAAAAGCTTCGCAAAACAATTCGGCGATCTTCTTCCGGCACAGTGAGTGGTACCATACTCGTTAGTCGAGCGCGTACTGCGCTTTGTATGCATCGGCGTCGGCGAGCGACGCCGGGTCCTGGTCTTCCTTCTCCAGAATGCAGTTTTCCAGCACCAGCATGTCCATTTCCGTACCCATGAAACAATGGAACGCTTCTTCCGGGCTGCCCACAATCGGTTCGCCGCGAATATTGAAACTCGTATTGACCATGACCGGGCAGCCGGTCCTTTCGTGAAATCGATGCATCAGCCGGTAATACCGCCCATGTCTCACCGGATCGATCGTTTGAATGCGGGCTGAGTAATCCACATGGGTAATCGCAGGGAACCGCGACCGCGGCACGGAAACGCGAACTCGCAGATCGGGATCGCGCATTCTTGTCTTTTCGTCCTCATTGAGCGTAGCGCGCCAGCTTTCCCGAAGCGGTGCCACCTGAAGCATATAGGGACTTTCCTCCCCCTCTTTCACCTGGAAAATTTCGTGAGCCAAATTGTGGAGAACACACGGCGCAAACGGCCGGAACGATTCCCGGTACTTGATCTTCAAATTCATCTTCTGCTGCATTTCCGGAGAACGCGGATCTCCAATAATGCTGCGAGCCCCGAGGGCGCGTGGCCCGAATTCCATCCGCCCATGGAACCAGCCGATGATTTTGCCGTCATCGAGCGCGGTCGCGACGCGATCCAGTAACTCTGCTTCGTCATCCACGAGATCGTAAACCGCGCCCATCGAATCGAGAAAAATGCGGATGTCGTCATTGGTAAACTGCGGACCGAGAAGAGAACCCTTCTGGGCATCGGGCTGTTCGACCTTGCGCGGTTTATCAAGGACGTGATGCCAGACCAACAGAGCCGCGCCGAGGGCGCCGCCTGCATCCCCGGCCGCCGGCTGGATCCAGATCTTTTCGAAAGGACCTTCCCGTAGCAGTCGGCCGTTCGCGACGCAGTTCAACGCGACGCCGCCCGCCATAACCAGATCTTTCTCTCCGGTTAGGCGATGAGCATGTTCGCCAGCCCGGAGAACGACTTCCTCGCATACCACCTGGATCGACGCTGCCAGGTCCATTTCTTTTTCGGTAATGAAACTTTCAGGCTGGCGCGGCGGGCCGCCAAAGAGTTCGTGAAACTTCTCTGAGGTCATCGTTAGCCCCTGACAGTAATTGAAGTACGACAGATCGAGCGAAACGGAGCCGTCGTCTTTAATCGAAACGATCTTGTCGCGAATGACGCCAGCATACTTGGGAGAGCCGTAAGGAGCCAGGCCCATCAGCTTGTACTCACCCGAGTTCACCTTGAATCCGGTGTAGTAGGTAAAAGCCGAGTAGAGCATGCCTAACGAATGCGGAAATCTCATCTCCTCCTGCAGGGCGATTCGATTGCCGCGTCCGATCCCGATCGAGCTGGTGCTCCATTCTCCCACCGCGTCCAAGGTCAGGATTGCCGCGTGCTCAAAGGGCGACGGGAAAAACGCGCTGGCCCCATGCGATTCGTGATGATCAGTGAAATAGAGTTTTCCTTTGAAGCCGGGACCGACTTCTCGTTGAATTTTTTCCGGCAAACTCAACTTCAAATCAGCCCATAGCGGCACTGCCTCGCGAAACGAGGCAAACCCGTCTGGAGCATAGGCCAGATAGGTTTCGAGGAGCCGCTCAAACTTGACCATTGGCTTTTCGTAAAACGCCACGCTGTGCAAATCGGCTGCGGTGATCTTCCCTTCGCGCAGGCAGTACTCGATCGCCAGTTTCGGAAACGACGGGTCGTGTTTGCGGCGGGAGAAGCGCTCCTCCTGGGCGGCAGCGATAATTTCGCCATCCCGGATCAAAGCCGCGGCGGAATCATGATAAAACGCCGATATGCCAAGAATTGTTGCCATTCTGTTCGCTTGTTTTGAACCGATTACGCCAAATTTAGCGCAATAGTCGCCTGGTTGAGCATCAGCCGTACTCGAAACAGCAATTTTCAGCCTGCCGCTGGCAGACGCCGTGCCTTCAACTGTTGCTCCGGACCTAAGGTCCCAGATCCACCACCCTGACGTTATCGATCATCACATCGATATTAATCGTGGCCGCGGAGCGATCTGTAAATGTCAACGTTGTGCTCGCGCTGTTCGCGGTGAAGGTGAAGCTCTTGCCGGAGTAGTTAGAACCGCTTCCCGGCCCGAATATCGAGTAGGTCTGCGTGAAGCGGTTATCAGTTCCGACAACGTCCACCTGCATCTTCATTTCACTAGTGTTTTGGTAGGAGAGAACGCCGAGATCGAATTGCACCTGATATTGGTGTCCCGAAACAGTGTCGAACGTCTGCGAAAGAACGCCGTTTGGCGTTTGATTCTGGTAATTATAGGCGGCAACGTGCGTCCCTTCGGTGGTCGGGTAACCTTCCGTCGGGGTGACCACACCGCTTGGGGTCCAACCAAAGAAGCCATATTCAAAGCCGCCGTTCGCCAGGATGCCCGCGGGCACAACCGTTAGTTCCGCGGCGGCGCTGGTCAGGTTGCCGTTGTCGTCAGTCACTACCACGTCGTAATCGCCCGCATCGGCGTTCTGCACTGACGCAATGGTATACGTATCTGCCGTCGCGCTAGGGATCGGATTCCCGTTGTACCGCCATTGATAAGTGAGCGTCCCCTGCCCGTTCGCCGTGACACTAAAGCTGGCCTGGTGACCTTCCTGGACGGTGACACTTTGCGGCTGTGAGGTAATCACCGGACCGGTTACCGGGACCACCTTAACGTTGTCGAGCAACATGTCGGTGTTTGTGGTAGCGGGTGAGGTATCGGTAAATGTCAGCGTGGTCGTGGAGCTGTCCGCGACGAACGACAAGGTTCGAGCCGTGTACCATGTGCCGGTTCCCTGAGCGAACACGGAAAGCGCCTGTGAAAGGCGCGGGGTGTTACCCTGAACATCGACCTGCAGTCTTTGCTCGAGATTGGATTGCCAGGCGGTGGCGCCTTGAGCGAAGGTCAACGTGTAACCCTGGTTCGGAACGGTTGTGAACGACTGGCTCAATACCGCGTTGGGCGTTTTGTTTTGAGAATTAAATACCACAATCTTCTGGCCATCATCTGCCGGATACGGAGGTCCGCCGATGACCTGATTGCCGGTTGCAGTCGTCCAACCGGTGTAGTCATTTTCGAAGCTGCCGTTCATCAGCGCTCCGGCGGCAACGACTTGTAACACCGCAGTCGCGCTTGTCTGGCTGCCAATATCATCAGTAACGATTACGTCGTAATTGCCCTGATCGCTGTTTTGCACAGAGTTAATGGTGTAAACATTGGACGTGGCGCCCCCTATCGGGTTTCCACCAAAGCGCCATTGATAGGTAAGAGTTCCCGTCCCAACGGCGGTCACGCTGAAACTGACCTGGGTGCCAGCCGTTGCGGTCGCGCTTTGTGGCTGCGCCGTAATCGTTGGGCCGGTCGAAGCGGTGGCATTCAGTCGGAC
>AR_comb_assmDRAFT_10223670_pt1 | contig 10726 bp, 8 predicted proteins | sample ArasoioldDNA_FD_10543 | JGI IMG/M metagenome (IMG submission 10543) | reverse complement strand
TTCACGACTCACTCCCGAGCCATATCGGGATCACGACTCACGATCCAGGACCTCCTCAAACAACACTGGGGCTACGATTCCTTCCGCCCGTTGCAAGAAGAGATCATGAACTCCGTATTGGATGGAAAAGATACACTTGCATTAATGCCTACAGGTGGTGGTAAATCTCTTTGTTACCAGGTTCCCGGGCTCGCGAAAGAAGGGTTGTGTCTTGTTATTTCGCCGCTGATTGCTTTGATGAAGGACCAGGTCGAAAATCTCAGGCGAAAAAATATCACAGCTTATGCAATTTATTCAGGCATGAGCCGGAAAGAAGTGATCAATGTTTTAAAAATAGCTGCAGAAAGTAATTGCAAGTTTTTGTATGTTTCGCCTGAGCGATTAGAGACATCGCTATTCAAAGAACACCTCCCTTCTCTTGATATCAATTTGATAGCAGTAGATGAAGCTCATTGTATTTCACAATGGGGTTATGATTTTAGACCACCTTACTTACGGATAGCTAACCTGAGAGAGGAAATTCCGAAAATCCCGGTGCTTGCTTTAACAGCATCCGCAACGTTAGAAGTTCAAAGTGATATTTGCGAAAAGCTGACCTCACTCCCGGCCGCTCTCCAAGGAAGAAGGGAGATGTGGAAGATTTTTCGTCAATCTTTTGAAAGGGCTAATCTTTCGTACAGTGTTTTTAAGGTTGATTCAAGGATCAATAAGATCATTGAAATATTCAAAAATGTTCCAGGTTGCGGAATAGTGTATTGTAGTAGCCGCAAACGAACAAAAGAGATCGCGGACCTTATAAAAATGCATGGAATATCATCCGACTATTATCACGCCGGATTAACGCAGGAGGAAAGAAGTTCAAAACAGGAACAATGGATGAAAAATAAAACGAGGGTCATTGTCTGTACAAATGCGTTTGGAATGGGCATTGATAAACCGGATGTTCGTGTAGTTGTTCATGCGGATGTGACCGACTGCCTTGAAAACTATTACCAGGAAGCCGGCCGGGCGGGGAGAGACGGAAAAAAAGCTTATGCGGTTTTGTTGTATAATGACAAGGATCATAAAGAGCTTGAGGAATCGATCGGCATTAGATATCCATCGCTCAGTGATATTCGGAACGTGTATCAGTCCATTTCTAATTACCTGCAAATTCCATCAGGTTCCGGCGAGGGCCAGTACTATGATTTTGACATTATTGATTTCGTCAAAAAATTTAAGCTGAATAGTCAAACGGTCTATTATTCATTGAAAATCCTGGAACAGGACGAATGGCTGAGTTTTAATGAACAGGTCTTCGTCCCTTCGACCGTTCGGTTCACGACGAACAAAGAATATTTATATCAATTCGAAAAAGATCATCCTCATCTCGAACCCCTGGTCAAATCCCTCCTTCGGGCTTACGAAGGTATCTTTGAATACCCTGCCTCCATATCAGAAAACACAATATCATTTTTATTAAAAAAAGAAAGGACCGAAATAAAAGAGCAGCTGTTACAACTACATCGCTACGGTCTTATCGAATATATTCCTCAAAAGGATTCATCGCAACTTTTATTGTCACGCGCCAGGATAAAGGCGGAAGATCTTTCGATTGACATGCAAGCATTCAATAAACGAAAGGACCGATTTGCGGGAAGAGTTCGCTCTATGATGCAATATGTAGAGCAAACAACTGAATGTCGTAGCCGGGTGATCGGTTCTTATTTCGGCGACGAGGGATTAAACGATTGCAATATCTGTGACAACTGCCTCAGGCGGCACTCTGTTCAGCTGAGCAAAGAAGAGTTTGACGCCATCAGTAACCGCATCATAAATTCAATGAAGGACCATTCTATCCATACAAAAGAACTTTTAGAAGAGCTAAAAGGTATTAATAAACAGAAAGCCTGGAAAGTACTTCAACATTTACAGGCAGAAAACAAAATTGAACTGGATAATGCAGGATGGGTCAGGTTGAAATAATTTACACAGACATCCCCGTATTCATAGATTTTATTGATGACCTCAGGTTTGTAAAGAATTTCCTGATGCGCATCATCATTTTTGATTTAATAGCGATAGAAAAAACCAATTTGTAAAGAGGATTCTTTTTGATCAGCATCTGTATTGACAAATTTGTTTCCTCAGGTGATATTTTTTTGAGGATGTACCGGTACCCGGCAATTCCATTCTTATTCATTTCTACCATTTCGATATTTTCCGGCTCCATCTTTACTGACTCAGTTACATTAACATTATTGTTCCGGGTTATCAGGCAGGGATGTTGTTCACCAATTTTTAATATCGCGTCATTTTGTTTCTCTCCCCCTGAAAATTTTTCGCGTTGTTGCATAGTTATGAGAGTCTCAAATAGTTTTTCCATCGGTGCGGCGATCACTTCCTCTTCGGCGAAGGCTACATAGGTTTTCGCAGATGAATTGTAGACCGGAAGGTCGACAAGTACCTTTTTATGTAAATCTGAAAGATCAGAGAAGTAAAATTGAACCTCTCCGACATCATACTGTTCACTGGACCGCTGAGGCATGTACCAACCAGGAAGATGGGGATGCTCCGTCTGGTCGACCAGGCCTTCTGTAAAAAGAACATACTCTTTCCTGTTAAGATTATTTTTTAACAGGCGATGAAGAAGGATGACATTTTTGCCGAAAAGTTTTTTATGCTCCTTTATTGCGATTCCCGTTACGTCTCCAAAATGAACAATGATCTTCAACGTAAGGTCAACCGCATTTTTACAAGCACCACATGGACAGATCCTCTGGTGCTCATATAATTTCAGGTGAGCATGAAATCGCGTAAACATTTTTTCCACTTGTTGCAACAGACTTTTCAGGTTGGGTTTATCACCAGGCCTGTAAAAGAAAATGGCATCTCCCTCAATCTCGCTTATTTGCAAATTCAAATGATTGCTGTCAATAATTATCTCTAGCAATTCCTGTACGATGTGCCTGCTATGCAATACTTCCGTTTCAGACACAAATTGGGTAAACCCGCTTATATCTGGCATAAATAACAGGGCTTGCTGTGTCTGGCCGGGCATCATAACTCACTATTTGAATACGAAATTACTTTTTTATTTACAGGGGCTTCACGCCCGTCGTATGTTCTTTATTTCGAAAATTGATCTGTTTGTTGGCTCCTGCTCCACCGCCTTAACAAGGGTTCGAAGTATTTGATTTATGGTGACGAGGGCCTTGCTTCTTGCTTTTTGTCTTAATGATGGAAACAATTCCGAAAGTCCGTACAGCGGCAATAATAAAAGAGGCCACCAGTGGCCAGGACCTAAAACGTACCAGGGGCGAACAAACGTACAATGCAGATCTTTATTTAAACAGTACTCTTCTCCTTCTCTCCTTACATCCTGGTAGGCTTTCATGAAACCGCTTTCTGACATAGCAACACTCATATAAATGAAATGCGAAACGCCTGCATAAGCAGCGGCATTAGCGGAAGTTTTTACACTTTTCAAATCGATCTCTCTGAATGACGCTGCCTTTTTGGGCGAAGGATGAGGTACACCAAGTAATTGAATAAATATGGCGCCATGAGGAATGTGCTCACGAAAAGTGCGTTCATCGAAAGGATTCCCTACGATCACCTCGGCCGCTCGCGCAACTTTACTTTCACTTCCCTTTCTTACGAGTGCGATGACACGGTAATTCTTTTGAACAAGTTTTCTGATCAGCCGCGAACCGATGTAACCCGTCCCTCCCGTGACAAAAATCGAAGTCATAAAAGTTAATTATGGCATTTGCGGCAATAAACCGATCTGTCTTAACACCCCGGCGAGATCCCAAAAAAGTTTTCCTTCACTGATCTTTCCATTTTCTGTCTTCAAAATGGAGATCCCATGAATTGATACCTGTTTTCCAGACGCAGGAATTTTTAAAAAAGAACCATGATGATTTCCTTCGGCCAACCAATGCAACACCAGGCGATCTCCGGATTCCACATGATCGATCAACGTGTAATGTATATTCGGAAAGGCATGAAGTACTTTTTGCAGCCAATCCTTCACTCCTTCAGTTCCAGATCTTTTTTTACTCCCACTAAAATCTTCACCCTCATAATTCACACTATACAATTGAATTATTTTCTCATCCACTTTTGTGTTCCATGCATCAATAATAGTTTGTGCAAAAGACTTCACTTTTATTTCTTTTACGCCGGCCATTTGTTCCATGTCGTTGCTTTTTAATTATTCAATACAAGTTTTTGTTGTGCATCGGTCCAGTCATTCACAAAAAAAGATCGAAGATTCCTTATGGCCATACTCAACCTGGTCTTCACAGTCCCCAACGGCATATTCATTAACCCGGCTATCTCTTTTTGTGTAAATCCCTTAAAATACATCAGCTCTACTACTTCTTTTTCTTCTTTTCTCAGCATGTTGATCACCCGGAAAATGCCGATCGAATCGGGCGTTTGGTTGACCTGTTTTGTAGAGACAACGAATGACATATCATCGCTTAACAGGGCAGACTTTCCTTTTTTATAAAGGCGACTACGATAGTAATCGATACATATATTGCGGGTGATGTTGTACAGCCAGGTAAACAATCTGCCTTTAGCAGGATCATAAGTTTGCCTGTTGCTCCACGCTTTTACAAATGCATCCTGTAAAAGGTTCTCTGCAACATGCGTATCATTCACCCAGCCGATAAGTGTTCCATACAACGGGCGGGCAAAGCGATTATAGAATTTTTCGAAGGCCTTGTGATTGCCACTGTGCAGCGCGGCAATCAATTCTTCTTCTGTCAGGGTTGGCGTAGCGGACATGGTCATAAAATAGTTGATTGAGCAGTACAAATATGAATGAAAGACGTGGTCACTTACAAGCCCATATTTTGTTCATTTTTTGTTCAGGCAGCTTCAGACGACAGGTTTATCAGGCTTTTTCTTCAAGCCAAAGAATATCAGAGACCTTCTCAACCGCTTTCTTAAGATTACGACGGTAAGTACTGAAGCTCATGTAGAGAAAATCAGCAGTTTTTTCCTGGCTGCCGACCGGATTGATGAACGTGCGATATAAAATACGATAAAGAGATTCATCTTTTGGTGAAGACTCAAAAGAAGTAACCACGTTTTTTATTTTATCAGCGAGATGAAGTGCAAGATGAATTTCTGAATTTTCCAATTCATTGCCCCTCGTCACAAAGCGACATGTCAGCAGCGGGTTACCAATAAGTTTTTTTGGATTGTCGATCATCTTTAATGCTTCATAGACAGCATCAGCAAATTGCCGTTCACTTAACGAGTTTGGATTTGAATTTGTTTGTGGAGTAGTGGATCCTTCTTCATTGATCTCTCGTCTTCCCATTAGTTCCAACCAGGCCAAAGGCGATCGCTCCCTCCAATCGTGCATATACCAGCCGTGAGAGACTTCATTAATTTCATGATCCAGTTCCACGATATGGCGGAGATCGGCGTAGTTGAGCACCTGGCTCCAGAAACCAGGGTGAGCACAACTTAACATACTCACGGCGAGACCTTGCGTAAAATAATATTGGACTATGGCGAGAAAAATGGCGCTCTGTATGCCGCTTACATTTTGATAATGGGTTCGTCCCATCCAGGTACGGAACGCGGTCATGAGTTGTCCTTCTTCAATATTTAATTTCTCTCTATATTTTATTATTTCATTTATCGCTTCGTCATGTGTTTTCTTTTTTAGTTTCTCGACATCGATCTTCAAGACAAAGCCGGCCGGTGTTTTTTCGGCATCACGAAATATCCAAACCGATGCCGCTTCGTGATCCAACCATTTTTCGAAAATTGCAACAGATGTATTGCCTTCAAATTTTTTAACCATATCAATCAAATAGGGCTTGTCCTCTTCCTTCAAAGTATCCATCCAGCTTGATCCAGTTTCCTGGAATTCAAAAAATGGTTTTACAGCCGGGTTCATGCGGTGCAAAAAGATCAGGCTAAACAAAAGAGCTCGTTGCGATTCGCCACTTTTCTTCAGCAATCTCGCAATGTAGTATTGCTGGGTTTTAATGTGAAGGTGACGATACCAATCAGGATTGCGCCAGTGCATCTCGCCGGCGATAGCATCGCGGGCAATGTCATGAGGATAAATTCCTGCGGGACCTTTTTCAATAAAAGTCAGCGTGGTAAGCCAATTAAAAAGCTCATGCGCTAGCTGAACGCCCAACACTTCCTCGATCAACTGTTCAGTTGTTACATTGACAAGCGAACAAAGTTCGAGAGCTGCCTTATGCGCAGGGCTGGGCACTTCCTGTACAAATTGCTCAAGAAGAGTTTTCATTATATCCGGCGAATCCAGGGGATCGAAATGGCTGTTGCTGCGCTGATCGAACATATCGGCAACAATGGACAGGGCCAGCGGGTTTCCGTGCGTGTATTCAACTATACGTTGCACATGTTCAGTTGGAATACTTCGGCGATTTAACAGCTGAACGCTTTCGTCATCAGTTAATTCTTTTAAGGAGAATGTTTTTGTAATGCTTTGCCAGCCCGGGTCTGTTTTCCAGTTTGTAGGCAGGGCTGAACGAGCTGTGATCAAGGTGATAACGTTTCCCGGTAATTCCGGTAGAAAATCCATGCGAAGCCAATCATCCAGTGGTTTTAATTTTTCATATGTATCGATCATTAAGACGACAGGACCCGGATGCTTATCGATGGCATCGATGATCTCTCCTTCACCAAATGGAGAGGAGAGTTGAAATACCTGTTTAAAACTATCAGGATGCGCTTCAATGTACCGGCAATCAAGTTGAATAAAAGGTGTAGAATTTTCGACGCAGATGTCCGCCATTTGTTTCATTAAGGCAGTCTTCCCCTGGCCACCCGGTCCGTAGATATAAATTAGATGATAAGTGGGAGATGTCTGTTGAAGAAGAGTAGCAAAGAATTGCAATTCGGTCTGCCTGCCAACGAAATTCTTTTTTCGCTGCTGTTGTAGTATATCCCTTAACCTTGCCATGTGGTCAGTGGCTTATTTACGAGCTCTTACAAGGTAAAGATTTGGTAAGAAGGAAAAAAGTAATTAGCGATGGTAAAATTATTTTTGCTATATGAATAGTGATACCGGTAAATACATCATTATTGCAGGAGGACTAATTGTGCTCTCAGGCGTACTCATTTATTTCTTTCATGATAAAATAAATTGGATCGGCAGGTTACCGGGCGATATCAGGATCGAAAGGGAAAACTTTAGATTTTATTTTCCAATTACTACCATGATCATTTTCAGTTTGGTGATCACTATCATCATTCAGCTAATCAAAAGAATATTCTGAATAGGAATTCGGAAACATTATTATATTAGGAGAATATTATCTGCTTATGAATTCTTCACAACGATTTCTTGCCCTCGACGTGCTACGTGGGATGACGGTTTGCTTTATGATCATTGTAAACACGCCGGGGGGACCTGCTTATCCTCCGTTGAATCATGCGGCGTGGAATGGGTTTACGCCAACCGATCTTGTTTTTCCCACCTTCATGTTTGTAGTAGGTAATGCGATGAGCTTCTCAATGAAAAAATGGGAAGGACTTCCCGATGGAAAGGTAATTGGTAATATCTTCAAAAGAGCTTTGATGATCTTTCTCCTTGGTTTTTTGATGTACTGGTTTCCTTTTGTTCATTGGAATGCAGACCATCATCTTGAGTTTAATTCTCTTTCTCACACCAGGATCATGGGTGTATTGCAGCGTATTGCCCTGGGATATTTTTTTGCGGCATTAATGATACGTTACCTGACCCCAGTGAGAGTGGGCCAGTTCTCCTGGTACTTCTTGATCATATACTGGGCAATACTTTTACTTTTCGGCGACAGGAGCGATCCATACAATATGCTGACGAATGCAGGAACGAGATTAGATCTTTGGTTATTTGGTCCGGATCATATGTATCATGGTGAAGGAGTGGCTTTCGAACCCGAAGGAGTATTGAGCACCTTACCTGCAATAGCGAACGTAACGTTTGGATATGCCGTAGGAAGATGGGTGCAGTTAAAAGGAAGAACCTATGAAGGAATAGCTAAGCTACTTTTAGCGGGTGCTCTATCTGTTGTTATTGCTTTGAGCTGGGATTGGTTCTTTCCTATCAATAAAAAATTATGGACAGGAAGTTTTGTTTTGATCACCGTAGGCATTGACTGCATTCTCTTAGCTGCCCTGATTTACATTGTTGATTTCTCACAAAAACACAAATGGACATATTTTTTTGAAGTGTTTGGAAAAAACCCGTTATTCATTTACCTGCTGTCCGAATTAGGTGTTACACTTCTTTGGTTTATTCCTGTTGGGTCAAATTATCAGCCTCTTTACCGTTGGCTATACCAGAACATTTATATTCATGCGGGAGTTTACTTCGGCTCTCTTCTTTTTGCGATCAGTGTTATGTTAGTGTGCTGGTTAGTTGGATACATTCTTGACAAAAGGAAGATCTATGTGAGAGTTTGATAAGATTGTTTCGTAGAGAATAGACGGCGCAAAGGGTCGCGACGCTTTGGTCACGATGCCGACATTCATCGTCGGCATGCGACGCAACAGAAGTCTAATCAACGTATCCGGTTTAGCTGCCAGGAATCTTTCGCCCTAACATAATATTCACGTCTATTTCTTCAAAGCCTCGCTATAATAACGTACCTTCGCGGCTCGTTTGTAAACAGTGAATATGGAGATAAGAAACATAGCTATTATTGCCCACGTTGACCATGGAAAAACTACCCTGGTTGACAAGATATTACATCAAACGCACGTGTTCAGGGACAACCAGGAAACGGGTGAATTGATCATGGACAGTAATGAGCTTGAACGGGAACGGGGCATTACCATTTTTAGCAAGAATGCGGCTGTGGTTTATAAGGGCGTTAAGATTAATGTGATCGATACACCGGGCCACGCTGATTTTGGCGGTGAAGTAGAAAGGGTTTTGAAAATGGCTGATGGGGTTTTGCTGTTGGTTGACGCATTTGAAGGCCCAATGCCGCAAACAAGATTTGTTTTGCAGAAAGCTTTGCATTTGAATCTCCATCCTATCGTTATCATTAATAAAGTTGATAAGCCGAATTGTCGTCCTGATGAAGTGCACGATGCTGTATTCGAGTTGTTTTTTAATCTTGATGCGACTGAAGAGCAATTGAATTTCCCGACTTATTATGGTTCCGGAAAGAACGGATGGTTCAATGATTCATTGACACCATCAGAAGATATCACTCCCTTGCTCGATGGAATTTTAAAATATGTTCCAGCGCCGAAAGTGAGCGAAGGAAGTTTACAATTGCAGATCACTTCGCTCGATTATTCTTCATTCCTTGGTCGCATTGCTATTGGCAAGGTAAGCCGCGGTTCAATAAAAGAAAACCAGCCCATTTCACTTGTTCAACCAGATGGAACTGTCAAAAAAACGAGGGCAAAAGAATTGTATGTATTTGAAGGAATGGGGAAGAAAAAGGTGATTGAGGTTCTTGCCGGCGACCTTTGCGCAGTTGTGGGCATTGATGATTTTAATATTGGAGATACCATTGCGGATTTTGACAACCCTGAAGGTTTACCAACGATCAGTGTTGATGAGCCAACGATGAGTATGATGTTTGGCATCAACAACTCTCCATTTTATGGTAAGGATGGAAAGTTTGTGACGTCCCGTCATATTCGCGATCGCTTAATGAAAGAAACAGAAAAAAATCTCGCACTAAGAGTTGAAGATTCTGATAACGCTGACAGTTTTCTCGTTTATGGCCGCGGCATTTTGCATTTGGGAATTCTGATTGAGACGATGCGTCGTGAGGGATATGAATTAACTGTTGGTCAGCCCCAGGTCCTGGTAAAAGATATCCAGGGCAAGAAATGTGAACCGTATGAAACTCTCGTTGTTGATGTGCCGCAGGAATACGCAAGTAAGGTGATCGATCTTGTTACGCGCCGCAAAGGCGAATTGCATGTAATGGAAACAAAAGGGGAGATGCAGCATTTGGAGTTTGAAATTCCTTCGCGGGGATTAGTTGGATTGCGTACACAAATGCTTACCAATACTGCCGGTGAAGCTGTCATGAACCATCGCTTCAGTGAATTTAAACCATGGAAGGGTGTTATACCGGGAAGAAACAATGGAGTGTTAATTGCAAAAGAAGCGGGTATGACCACTGCTTATTCTTTAGATAAACTACAGGATCGCGGAATATTCTTTGTTGACCCTGGAGAAGAAGTTTATAAAGGAATGATCATTGGAGAAAATAGTAAGCCCGGTGACCTGGTAGTTCAACCAAATGAAGGAAAGAAACTCACCAATATGCGTGCAAGCGGAAGTGATGCCGCAACCAATATTGCTCCCAAACATTTAATGACGCTTGAAGAATGTATGGAATATATTCAGCAGGATGAATGTATTGAAGTCACTCCAAATTTTGTCCGGATGAGGAAGGTTATTTTAGACGAAGAAGAAAGAAAAAAACAGGCAAAGAGAATGAGCACAGAAGCAGCTTAATCGTCGTAAATTTGGTTCATGAAAAAGTTTTTTTTCATACCGGCATTTGTTCTCCTTTTTTCATTATTTGCTACCCGATCTTCCGGGCAATGTTCTATTTGCACTAAGACCGCACAACAACTGGGCGAAAAACCCGCTAAGGGTTTAAACAGTGGGATCCTTTACCTGGCCTTTGCGCCGTTTGGCATTGCAGCTTACGTAGGGTACAGGTGGTGGAAAACAAACAAGGAACCATAGTCTCACCGGCTTTTTGTTACTTGTAGATAA
>AR_comb_assmDRAFT_10212697_pt1 | contig 10726 bp, 8 predicted proteins | sample ArasoioldDNA_FD_10543 | JGI IMG/M metagenome (IMG submission 10543) | reverse complement strand
GAACGGCACGAGCCGCTCGGCCGCCTGGCGAGGAACGGCTGGGTGCGGCTGGCCGTCCTCGACCCGGAGTCACCGACAATTCGGGTCTACCGAAACGGGGCATTTGAGGTGTATCGGCCCGAAGCGGACCTTTTGCCGCGGGCGGCCTCCTCGATCGACTGGTACCGCGGTTGGCGCGACTACCTGGAATTCGCGGTGATTGGGGGATGATGACAAGAGCGAGTTGGGTAGGGTGGGTCGAGGCCTTGCGAGGCCCACCATTCTCCCAGCAGGCGCAATGGTGGGCCTCGCAAAGCCTCGACCCACCCTACAAGACATGCTCGACACCACCCAGATCGTGACCGTTTTCGGCCTCGTCGCGGTCGCGGCGCCCATCGCGCTCGTGGCCTTGTTGGGATTGGCCTCTCTATTCGTCCGGCCGGTCTCCGAGCGGGCCACCGCATTCGCCTGTCACGTGGCCGTCGTCGTCGGGCTTGTGTCGACGACCGTGGTCTTCGTGTTCATGCTCGCATCGGGCAACCGGCATGTGGTCATCGACCTGGGGGACTGGGTCGCCGTGCCCGGCTACCACTTCGCGGTCAAGGTGGTCTACGACCGGCTGTCGATCCCATTTGTTCTCCTGACCTTCCTCCTGTGCGGGATTATCGGGACCTTCTCCAGCCGGTACTTGCACCGCGAGCAGGGATTCAACCGGTTCTTTGTCCTCTATGCCCTGTTCCTGGCCGGGATGGTCCTCGCGGCCGTGGCCGGTACGGTCGAGATGCTATTTGCTGGTTGGGAGTTGGTCGGCCTGTCGAGCGCGCTGCTCGTCGCGTACTTCCAGGAACGGCCGGCCCCGCCGCGGAACGGGTTGCGGGTGTGGGTCGTGTACCGGGTGTCCGACGCGGCGCTGTTGCTCGCGGCGGTGACCGTGCACCACTTGACCGGGTCCGGGGATTTCGACCGTCTGCTTGGAACGGGCGCCTGGCCGGAAGGCCGGGCGATGGTCACCGAGTCACAGGCCTTCGTGGTCGGGCTGCTGCTCCTGGCGGCCGCGGCCGGGAAGTCGGCGCTGGTTCCATTGAGCGGGTGGCTGCCGCGAGCGATGGAAGGGCCGACGCCGTCGAGCGCGGTCTTCTATGGTGCGCTTTCGGTTCACCTGGGGGCGTATTTACTTCTGCGCGCCGGCCCGATCCTGGACGCTTCCCCAGGGCTGGCGTGGATCGTCGTGGCGCTGGGGCTTGTTACCGCGGTGTACGCGTACCTCGCGGGCAGCGTGCAGGCGGACATCAAGTCGGCGCTGTCCTTCGCGTCGCTGGCGCAGGTTGGGCTGATCGTTGCCGAAATCGGGCTGGGCTGGAACTACGTGGCGCTGGTTCACCTGCTCGGCCACGCCTGTCTGCGGACCATGCAGTTCCTCCGCGCCCCCACACTGCTGCACGACTACCACACGTTGGAGAACGCGTTCGGGGAGCACTTGCCACGCGGTACAGGACCGGGGCGGCTCTTGCCGGGACCGTGGCGCGCGTGGGCATACCGGTTCGCTCTCGAGCGCGGCTATCTGGATGCGACTTTGGGGGCGTTCATCATCGATCCGTTTATTCGCGTGTTCCGCTTCTTTGACCGCCTGGAACGGCGATGGACGGATTATCTGACCGGCCGGGCGTCGCGTGAGTCGGATGGGGTGGCATCGGCCGCCGGCGAGATCGACGAGCTGTTATGACGGATCTACTGTCCCTGCCATGGCTGGAAGCGGCGCTGGTGGTCCCGCTGATCGGGGCGCTGGTGGTCGGGCGGATCCGCGCCCCCTTGCGTGCGGCCAGGGCGGGAACCGGGTTCGCGGCCGCGACGTTTTTTCTGTCCGCGATCGCGGGCTTCGCCGGGGCCGCCGCGTACCCCGAGCCCGCCTGGAACATTCAGCCCCGGATCGACGGCAACCGGCCGTTTGCCCTGGACGGCCTGACCGGACCCCTCATACCGGCGGTGGCGCTCCTGCACCTCTTGACTGCGGCCGCGACGGCACGCACCCGCATGCGCCGCTTCTCCTTCGCCTGGTCGCTGACGACCGAGGCCGTCGGGCTCGCCGCGCTTGCCTGCACCGATGCGTGGATGCTCGTCGGCCTGCTGGCCGCGGGGACCGTGCCCCCGCTGTTGGAACTGCGCGAGCGCGGTCGGCCGGTGCGCGTCTATCTGTTTCATATGGCACTGTTCTTCGGGCTATTACTCGGCGGTTGGATCCTGACCGCATACGGCTCACGGGGCTGGGGACCAGGAATGCTGCTCGTGGCGGTCTTGATCCGGTCCGGCATCGTTCCCTTCCACTGCTGGGTGACCGATTGGTTCGAGCACTCATCCTTCGGAAACGCCCTCTTATTCGTGGCCCCCCTGACGGGGGCCCTCGCGGCCGTCCGGCTATTGCTGCCGGTGGCGCCACCCTGGGCGCTCGACGTGCTGGAGGTCGCGGCGCTCGTCTCCGCAATCTACTGCGCGGCGATGGCCACGGTGCAGAGTGAGGCCCGGCGGCTGTTCGCATTCTTGTTCCTCAGTCACGGCGCACTCGTTCTGATTGGAATGGCGGTGGATCGACCCTTGAGCTTGACCGGCTCCTTGCGCATCTGGTCGTCGGTGATCCTGTCGCTGGGAGGGTTCGGACTGACCATGCGGGCGCTGGAGGCGCGCGTCGGCCGACTTTCGCTCACCCGATTTCACGGACTCTACGAGCACGTCCCGGCACTGGCCGTTTGCTTCTTGCTCACGGGTTTGGCGAGTGTCGGTTTCCCGGGTACGCTCGGATTTGTCGGCGGGGAGATGTTGGTGGACGGCGTCGTGGACGTGAACCTGTGGGTCGGATCGGCCGTGGTCATGGCAGCGGCGCTCAACGGCATCGCCGTCGTGCGCGCGTATTTCCTGCTTTTCACCGGCACGCGGCACGGGTCAACCATTCCGCTCCGGGCAACCCGCCGCGAGCGGTTCGCGGTGTTGACGCTGACGGCCCTCATCCTCGGCCTCGGCCTGGTGCCGCAGCCGGCATTGATGGCCCGGTATCGAGCGGCGGAGGAGATTCTTAAGGAGCGGCAAACCAGGACGGCCGAAAAACTTCAGGCAGAAACGCCAGTTAAAGAGATACAACCAGCCAATTGACCGATGCAAATGGCTCCGGGTGGTGATAGTGTTTTGGAATGTGACGGATGGAGTCTCTTCATGCTCTCCATGTATGGCCCCCTGCGGAAGTGTCGCGGCAGCGTCTCCCGGCGGGACGTCCTCAAGGTCGGCGGACTCGCGTTCGCGGGGCTGACACTTGCGGACGTACTCCGGATGCGGGCCACCGCATCCCCGGGTAGCGGCCGGGACAAATCCGTCATTATGATCTGGATGCGCGGCGGGCCGTCGCACATAGACAGCTACGACATGAAGCCGGACGCGCCCGCCGAGATTCGCGGCGAGTTCACGCCGATCCGCACCAACGTACCGGGTATCCACGTCTGCGAGTATTTGCCAAAGCACGCCCAGATGATGGACAAGCTGGCCATCATCCGCGGGATCAAGTCCAACGATCTTGGGGACCACACGCCGCACTACATCCTCACCGGCTTCCCCGAGCGCGGCAAGCGGCCGGTCTTCGGTGCGGTCGTCAGCTACCTGCGGCCGCGAACGGACGGCATGCCACCTTATGTCAGCCTCATGTACAAACCGCCGGGACTCTACGACAACGAGGGCCCGGTGTATGTCGGCCCCGCCCACCGGCCCTTCGTCCCGAAGGCGGAGGGTCTGGCCAACTTGAGCTTGGCGAAGGGAGTCTCGCTTGAGCGCCTGGGCGACCGCCGGGGACTGCTGACCGAATTCGACACGTTGAGTCGAGAAGTCGATGCTCAGGGGCGCATGGGCGGGATCGATACCTACACGCAGCGCGCCCTGGAGATGGTCACATCTCCGCGAGTGCGCGAGGCGTTCAACTTGAAGAGGGAGTCTGACGAGGCGCGGGCGCGGTATGGCAAGTACTGCGAGAACTTCCTCCTGGCCCGGCGACTGGTCGAGGCCGGGGTCTCGGTCGTGACGCTGAAGGTCGGCGACTGGGACACGCACGAGAAGAACTTCAAGGACATGCGCGAGCAGCTTCCTCAGCTCGACCAGGGGTTTCACGCGCTCGTGACCGACCTTTACGACCGCGGGCTGGACAAAGATGTGGCTGTGGTGCTGTGGGGCGAGTTCGGCCGAGCCCCGAAGATTTCGCGCGGCGACGGCCGCGACCACTGGCCGGAAGCGGGCGCCGCAGTTATCGCCGGGGGTGGCTTCAAAGTGGGACAAGTGATCGGCGAAACCGACTCGCATGGGGCTCGATCAAAGGTGACGCCCTACACACCGGGCAACGTCCTTTCGAGCCTCTACCGGCACCTCGGCATCGACCCGGCGGCGACGATCCCGGATCATAGCAAGCGGCCAATGCACGTCCTCGACGATCGCAACCCAGTCTGCGAGCTGGGACCGGCGTAATGGATACGTCCGCCAACGTCCCGTACCCTCTCGCCGACCTCGCGTTGTCGCGCCGGCTCGAGCGGGCGGAGGGTCGCAGCGGGGCGAAGTTTGTCGAAACCCGCGCCCGACTCTTTCCACAAAGCGGAGCGCAGTGGATTGAAGTCGCCGGCGCGCTCGCCATGTTCGACGGTCCGGCATCTCCGATCACGCAGACATTCGGCTTGGGCCTGTTCGACAAGGTCACGCCCGCGGACCTCGACTCGATCGAGACCTTCTTCCGCGATCGGGGCGCCCTGTCGTTTCATGAAGTCAGTCCGCTCGCCGATCCCGGGTTCATCACACTGCTGACGGACCGCAACTACCTGCCGTTCGAGTTCACGAGCGTCCTCTTCCGCCCGATCTGGCCGGGCATCCGGCTGCCCACGGCTCGAAACGAGCAGATTCGCGTGCGGCCGATCGACCTGAATGAGATCGACACCTGGTCCAGCACGTCGGCGCGCGGCTGGAGCGAATTCGCCGAGGTCGCGGGACAGGTATCGGAGCTGGGACGGATATCAGTCAGCATCCCGGGCGCCGTCGGCTTCCTGACGGAACTCGACGGCCGACCGATCGCGACCGGAAATCTGCTCCTTTCCGAGGGAGTCGCTCTTCTGGCCGGGGCGAGCACGGTCCCGGAGGCGCGTAAGCAAGGGGCGCAGTGGGCGCTGCTCGAAGCCCGCCTGCGCCATGCGGCCGAATCGGGTTGCGATCTCGCCATGATGGGAGCCGCGCCCGGCAGTGCCTCGCAGCGCAATGCCGAGCGCCATGGATTCCGGATCGCGTATACACGGATCAAGTGGCGGACGAAATAGACCGTCACTTCCGATTCGACTCGAACGGCAGCTTCGAATCCTTCGGATCGACCTGCGGGCCGAGTTCGTAGATGTTCCGATAGCCGTAGCTGTAAAGAGCGATGTACGTGGAGAGGTTCAGCGAGGCGTCGGCCCTCTTCCGCGCGAAGGCCAGCTCGTTGTTCACGAAGTTGTTGTTGCAGTAGATCAGGATGCGGGCCGACTTGTCCGGCAGGGTCTTGTTGAGGCTCTCGACGGCGATATCGGGGAAGCTCAGGTTGATGGCGCCCTGAATGTGCAACAAGTCAAACTTCTCCTTGCTGCGTGCATCGAGAACGATCGTGCCCGGCTCGCGGCTCATGCGGATGAAGTCGGCCTCGGTGAGCCGGCGCGATTCGCGGTGCTTTGCGGCTTCTTCCGCCACTTTGAGGTACCCCTCCATGTCGATGGCGGGGTTCGCAACGGGGTCTTTGCGATCGGCAGTGGATCCGGCGAACGGAAGCCCGCTGCAGACAACCAATGTCAGGACGAGACGGTTCATAGCGCACCTCCGGTTCGAAAATGCTCACCTGGCCCGATGTCAGGTTCAACCGGATTCTACCGGTCGTCGAAAGCGACCGGCGCAACGGGGCAGTAACGGGATCGTGTGCGAACTGATCAAATGAAGCGGCCCGACCGCTCGCGCGATCGGGCCGTGAATGCGATGTGATTGCCGACTAGGCCGACTGCGCGCCCTTGCCCGGCGTTCCCGGTGAAGTGCCGGGGCCGTCGTTAACGGGCGGGTTGCCTGGCGGCTGGGCATCGAGACCGTTGCCGACGCCGTTATTCCCCTTCTCCGGCCGATTCTTGTCCTGCCCCGTGTGCTTTCCGTGGTCACCGTCACTCTGGGCATTGGAATGAATGACCTGCGCGAAGTTGTACGCGCCGGAACTCTGTCCGCCCGGGATCTCGATCTTGGAGATGGTGTTGTGGTGCGGGTCGCCGCCGAACGCACCGACCGAGCTATCGCCCGGCGAGTAGCCCTTCGGCGTCGAGACCTTAAGCTTGTACGTCCCGGCATCCAGGCCCTGGAACATGAAGATCCCGCCCGCGTCCGTCGTCGTTGTCAATTTCACCTTCGCGCCGTCGTCGGTGCGGCCTTTCAGGGTGACGGTCACGGATTCCAGCCGCGGCTCGGTGTCCTGAGCAAAGCCGTCCTTGTTCTGATCGAAGTAAACCAGTCCGCTGATCTGGCTGGGAGGCAGTTCGCAGCCACAGGACGGCGTGATCCGGTCATCGAGCGATTCGACGGATAGGCGCACACGGCCCGGGCTCCGGCCGCCGGTCTTGCGGCCGAACAGTTGGGAGAGAGGCATGATGCAGGCTCCTGGTGTTCGCCGGCGCCCACGATCGAGGCATCCGGCCATGGCAAAAGGGCAGAATATAGAACACGACTGTTGGACTGCAAGGGAAAGTCAAAGAGATTTGAGACTTTTGATCGGGGTGCAGAATTGTGCTGGCCCAGAAAGCGCAATCGGCCCCCCCGAGTTCGACCGGCCGTTACCAACGTTCGTCGCCGCGCGTGTACAACGAATCCAGTGCCGGGTGAGCGATTTACGTCTCGAAGTGACCCATCATCAGGAGGAATCTCCGTGCGCCAGTTGCTGCTTGTCGCTACCGCCCTCATGCTCGCCGGCCCCGCGTTTGGCCAGTCCAAGACCGGCCCGGATCCAAAGGACGTCGAGTCCGCGGTCGAGAAGGGCTACGAGTTCCTCAAGTCACGCCAGAAGACAGACGGTTCGTTCGAGCCGGCGCGCGGCGGACCGGGGACCACGGCCCTGATCGTCGCGGCGATCATTCGCTTGGGCAAGCCGATCGATGACCCGGTTGTGGCCAAGGCGCTGGTATTCCTCGAAAAGAGCGTGCAAAAGGACGGGGGCATTTACAACAAGTTCCTGGCCAACTACACGACCAGCATCGCACTGGTCACATTCAAGGAAGCAAACAAGGACGGCAAGTACAACGCCGTGATCGCCAACGCCACCAAGTTCCTCAAATCGATTCAGCAGGGCGGGTCGGACACCGAGTTGCCGTTCGGAGGCTTCGGGTACGACGCCCCTGGGGCCAAGTCGCGCCCGGACGCGTCCAACACCCACTTCACGGTGGAGGCGCTCATCGCGGCGGGCGTGCCGAAGGACGACCCGGCGGTGAAGAACGCGCTCATCTTCCTGAGCCGGTGTCAAAACCTGCCCGGCGAAGCCAACAAGTTCGAATACGCCAAGAAAGCAACCGAGGCGGACAAGGGGGGCTTTGTCTACAACCCGGCGGACGCAACCAACGAGAAGAGCGACAAGCGCACTCCGGAGGGCGGGCTTCGGTCCGAGGGCGGCATGACCTATGCGGGCCTCAAGAGCTTCCTGTACGCGGGCGTCGGCAAGGAAGACCCGCGAGTCAAGGCCGCGATCGACTGGATCAAGCGACACTACACGCTGGAAGAGAACCCCGGGCAGAAAGACACGGGTCTCTTCTACTACTACCACGTCTTCGCCAAGGCGATGGACGCGCTCGGAGAGGACGAGTTCGAGGACGCGGCCGGTAAGAAACACGATTGGCGCAAAGAACTCTTTGAGACTCTCCGCTCGAAGCAGGCCGCGGACGGGAGCTGGGTGAACAAGAATGGCCAGTTTCTCGAGAACACCCCCGAGCTGGCGACGGCATTTGCGCTCTTGTCGGTCAGTTATGTGACGAAGAAGTGAAGGGCGGTTGTCGGACTCGGCGAGCTGCGCCACGCCGAGATCGGCGAGGAGCCCCCAATGCTCCGGGGCCATTGCGCACTCACGGCCGTGCCCACGGGTTTCGGTCTCCTCGGCCCGCTGACGCGGGGCCGTTCGCCATTGAAATCGCTTACGCGAATGCCATCACCAATCCGAACGCGACCGCCGCGGTGAGGACGAGCGCAACACTCACCGGCGAGATTGGGTCGTGTGTCACCACGGTGCCGCTGTTGGGCGGCGGCAGCTCGACTCGACTGACACCGTCGGGCTGCCACACCGGCAAAGCGGGTTCGACGGATGCGAGCTTGCACCGCGTTTGGTAAAGCGCGTACGCCACCGCCAGGAAGAGAAAGGCGCCGGCTCCCACGAACAGGACCGGCGAGTCCTTCATGATGCGCTCGAGCGGGTCCAGCAGACCCGGGGAGAGCTGATTGTTGAATTGGACGACGCCAAGCCCGTTGTTCGCAAAGTGAATGAACATCGCTACCCAAATCGATCGCGTCGCGACGTACGCCCCATGGATCGCCGCCCCGAGGCACATGGCTCCAACGCCTTGTTGCGGGTCGCCGTGCAAACAGCCGAAGAGGAACGAGACGATCAGAATCACCGCCCAGGTGACATACCTCCCGGAGACGCCCCATGCGAGGAACCCGCGGCAGAAGATCTCCTCGCAGATGGCAGGACTGATAGCCACCGCGAAAATCGCCAGCGCCCACGGGCTCGGGCCGATCAGTTTGGGTAGCGTCTTGTCAGCTCCCTCGAATTCGAGTTTCACCCCGAGTGCATTCAATAGATCCTGCAGGCTGGGAACGATTCGCTGGATCGGTACTTCGACCGCCGCCCCCAGGGCAATCAACGCCGGGAATCCAATCAGCACCAAGACGACGTGCGTCACGGACGGGAGTCGAGTCAGGGCGATCTTGCGCTTCCACTCGCGACCACACCGCCAGCGGAGAAGAACCCAACTGAGCACCAAGCCCAAGAACTGTGTTGCCGCGACGAGCACCAGTGTCGCGACCCCACCCGTGGGGCCAAGCATCCATTCATTGAGTCCTGCCGGGTCATTCGGAATGCCATTTCCGTTAATCTGAGTGTCAACGATGAGCGCGATACCGATAATCGGAATGCCCAGCGCAAGCGCGCCAATGAACTGCGTGACTACGAAATACAAGAGCGACCACGCAACCGCCATCCAGAAGCCAAACCCCGGTTTCCGCGGCGGGGTCCGTGGGCGATCGTCGCGATAGTCGTCGCGCTCGCGGTCATCCCCGTTGTCGCCAGACGGTATCGGACGCAGCGTCGGGATGTCGTCCAGGTCTTCGGTGCTGTCGGGCCGGTCGGTGCTCATGGTGCCTCGTCAGTATCGCACCCAGTCCATGTAGTCACACAGCTGATAGATCCATGGGTGCCGCCACGGATTGGCCCACGGGTAAGTCGCTGAAAACGCCGACGTCGCGAGCAGCACATAGCCGAAACCGCGGCCAGCGCCGGTCTTGCCCAGCGCATCCGCCGCGGGTGCCCCAGCCAGGAGCAAGAGCGGCGTGAGCCAGAACAGCCACCGCGGACCACACGTCCACCCGCCATAGTTGTTCGTCTTCCAGATGTAGAACCCAATGACCGCCGCGGCGATGAGCGGGGTCAGCCGCGAAACCCAGCCCGCCACGCCGCGCGCCGCCGGGCCGAGGAACACGCCGCCGATCGCCAACAGAAAGATCGGGGTCAGTGAGAACAGCCCGTGATGGCCGAGCAACAGGTGGAACGCATATACCTGCTTCGGCTCATTGGCGAAATCAATCCCGGGGTAATCGGGTTTGGGCGCTGCGCCCGACTCCCAGAGTTTCGGCCGCGCCCAGTGGCTGCCGTCGTACTCGTACCACTCGGTGCCGAATTTGAGTTGCAGGGGCACGACCGTGCCGACCGCCTTCTGATTGATCGCGGCGTACGCGGCGAGCGGGATCGCGAAGGCAACGAGGAAAAAGAGGAACCCCTTCTTGGACTCGAGGAGGACGACCAGGCCGACCGCCGCGGCAAACGCCAGGGCCGGCAGTTCGAAGCAGACGGCCAGCCCGGCGAACAGGCCGGCCAGCAGCAGCCGCACCGGCGAGCCGAAATTGTCCTCTTCGGGGGATGTGTCGTCTCCCGTGTGCGGGTACCACTCGCGCATCCGGGCGTCCGACCGGATGCGATTCCCCGCGGTCGCCCACGTCGCCAGCGCGTAGACCGCGTACACCACGCAACACGCGGCCGGGACGTGATTGTTCAGCGTGGTCGCGAACGTCGGCAGGAATGTTCCGAAGCACGCCGCGGCAAACGTGAATAGCCGACCCCAGTCAGAAATCGAGTGGCGCTCGAGGAGCCGAGAGATCATCCACAGGGCGAGCACCAACGGGAGCACGTTGGTCAATAGCAGAATTGGGACCGCGACCTCCCACTTGTGCTGCACCATGTCCTTGTCGAAGAACTTGCGGAGCACCCAGTACTCGCCGGCCACAATGACTGTCAATAAGGGGGGCTTGGTCGAGAAAAACTCCTGCCGTTCCGGGTGCAGGACCTTGTCCACGGACCCGAACCCGTCGGTGAATGCGATCCCCTCGTCACGGTACGGCGTCTTTTTCACCGGATTGGGCTCCGCCACGCGGCGGCCGATGGCGAACGTGCCCTCCTCCACGATCGCCTTCACGGTCGCCCAGC
>AR_comb_assmDRAFT_10466083_pt1 | contig 10728 bp, 9 predicted proteins | sample ArasoioldDNA_FD_10543 | JGI IMG/M metagenome (IMG submission 10543) | reverse complement strand
CACCTGATTTGTAATCAGGGGGTCGTGGGTTCGAGTCCCTCAGCCGGCACCATCCAATCAATCAGTTGCACGCGCTAAGAACAAACGACGCAGCTTCGTGTGAGCACCATGTGAGCAGCGCGCTCACCGGCCGTTCCACGAGTAACTCGGCTAGGTCTCTGTGATCGCACGGCAATGATCGAGCTTGCTGGCGCCAGTCGCCAGCTGACTACCGGGCCATCCCCCCGCAGGCGGCCCACCATCGCGCGTGCATCCACATAAGCGGTGCGAGACCGTTGAGTAGCCGCGTTTCACGTCATGTCAAGCCGATCGAGGGTTCAATATTGTGATTGACGCGGAAGAGGTTATCGGGATCGTACCTCCGCTTGACGTCCAGCAGTTTGGTGTACTTCACGCCGTATGTCGCCCGTACCCGATCGACACCTTCATCGCCCATCATGAAGTTGCTATACGCCCCTCCGAGCGAATGGGGATGAAGGGCCATCCAGTAGTCCCTCGCCCACGAGCGAAGACTGACCATTTTGACGGGATCCGGATCGACGCCGACGATGACTTCGGAGAACCTGGCGCGACGGTGCGCCCACGCCGTCTCATCATCGGGAGCTCGCCCGGCAGCGCCATCGACCGGATACAGGTGCATCGCCGACAACATGCTCGGAAGTCGCTCGCTATACTTCACGTGCAACCTGATGGCCGCCTCTCCGATGTCACTGAACATGTCGCCCTTCCAGTGCCAGTGCATGCCGGGCGGATAAAGGGCATCGAACATGCTGTTCAGCGCCGGCATCGGGATAGGCGCGACGAAATCCACCGACGGAGCCTTGAACTTCCTGAATCGATCGAGCACGCGCGCCGCGTCTTCGGCATTGCCGGTGAAGCACCAGACGACGGCGCATCCCTTGGTCAGATGAAGCGTCTCGGGGAACGGAGGCCCGGGCGGCACAGTCATGGTGGCGAAGAAACCAAACACGTCATCCGGCGCGTCGGCAGTCTCGTCCAGGTAGAAGCGCAACACTTCCGGCGCCATCTCGAGCGGCCAGATCATGGGGCCGCCGATCACGGTATGCACGGGGTGCGCCCGGAATTCCAATGCGGTCACGACGCCGAAGTTGCCGCCGCCGCCCCGTAGCGCCCAGAAAAGGTCCGGGTTCTCCGTGGCGTCCGCCCTAACGCGGCGACCGTCGGCCAGCACCAGCTCAGCGCCGAGCAGGCTGTCGATGGTCAGCCCGTATTTCCGGGTGAGGTAGCCATGTCCGCCGCCGAGCGTGAGTCCCGATACTCCAGTCGTGGATACAACCCCGCAGGGAACGGTGAGCCCATGCGCGTGCGTCGCCTTGTCAACGTCGGCCCAGGTTGCGCCACCTTCGACGCGCACCGTGCGCGCCACGGGATCGACAGTGACGCCGCGCATCGCGCCCAGATCGATCACAATTCCGCCGTCGCAGGTACCGAAGCCCGCGCCGTTGTGCCCTCCACCGCGGATCGCCGCGAGCACTCCCTGCCCGCGCGCAAACTCCACACTCAATGCGACATCGTCGACGTCGGTGCACTTGGCGATCACTGCAGGACGCTTGCCGATCGATGCGTTGTAGACCGTGCGGGCGGCGTCGTAGTCGGCCTCGCCTGGCTGGACGCATGCGCCCTTGAGGGCCGCACGGAACTGGTCAACGGTTTTCACTGTACACTCCTTTGGCAGATTGAAAGACAGAGCGACTACGCGCTGCGTTCTGAGCCAGGCTGCGCTGCGGGACCTGGCACCCGAGAGCGGTGATTTAATCAGGTGCGAGCGACGGCCCCGGTTCGCCGGCACTCATAAGTGCCTGGACTAGAACCTATCTCAAAACCGTTCCAACGACACAATCCATAGATAGAATCTGTGCGTGCTACGCATAACGGACGAGCAGTGGGAGCTGATCCGGAAGCATTTTCCGGAGGAGTCTTATTCCGACGATCGCCCCGGGCGCAAACCGATCCCTGCGCGCCGAGTGCTCGAGGCGGTGCTGTGGATCCTCAACACCGGGGCTCAGTGGCACATGCTTCCGCAGTCCTACCCGAACTACAAGACGGTGCATCGCCGCTTTCAGCAGTGGTGCCAGAACGAAGTCATCCGCGCAGCGCTGACGGATTTGGCGAACACCCTTCGCGAGCAAGGCGAGGTGGACGAATCGGAGTGTTTCATCGATGCCACGTTCGCCTCGGCCAAGGGTGGTGGAGAGGAGATTGGGCCGACGCGACGCGGAAAAGGCGTGAAAATCATGGCGATTGTGGATCGTCATGGCCTGCCGCTGGCCTTCACCACGCACGCCGCCAATCACCACGAGGTCACGCTCGTGCAGCTGACCTTCGACTTCTACATGATCGAAGCAAGACCGGAAAACCTGATCGGCGACAAGGCCTACGACAGCGATCAGCTGGACGAGCAGCTGCGTGCTCAGGGCACCGAGATGATTGCCCCGCACCGGAGCAATCGCCATCCCAAGCGCAAGACTCAGGACGCACGGCGGCTGCGCCGGCACGAGCGTCGCTGGATCGTCGAGCGCTTCTTCGCCTGGATTCAGTGGCAACGTCGGCTCCTAGTCCGCTGGGAGTACTACCCGATCAATTTCCTAGGCTTCGTGCAGCTTGCAGCCCTCTGCATCCTGCTCAAGAGGTCTTGAGATAGGTTCTAGTAGGCGTGCGTGGCACTGACCGGCAAACAGTTCCCGGCGATCTGAGCCTGATCTCCATCGAAGCGCGAAAGGAGCCGTAGATGGCATCGATGGCGCCGACATTTACAATCGTGCTGCGATGGATGCGCCAGAAGACCTCCGGATCAAGCCTGTGCTGCACCTCCTTGAGCGACAAATTGAGCAGCGACCTGTGCAAGCGCGTGACGAGTATCGTGTACTTCTGGTCCGGCAGGTATAGCACAATGATAGGTTACCCGCGATGCAATACCGATCCGGCCGCCGCGCCAAGGCGACGACGCAAACGGCGCAGCACGGAACGATTGGATCCGTGCTGCGTCCGGCTTGATGCGCCTCACACGGCGTGCACGGCTGCTCCGATCTCCTCAATCTCGTTCCGACTTGTCCCCATCGTCGTCGCAGCGCGGGCCATTGACGAAAATATTTCCGGTGTAGCCTGCGTAGCGCGGCGGGACGATCGCTGTCACGATGATCACGACAGGTTCGGTGCCATGATTGAACACTTGGTGGATTGCTCTAGGTGCTTCACTGAAGGCGGTTCCCACCGTATACGTGTTCAACGGTTTCCCGCATCCCTCGTCCTCCGTGATCGTACCGCCGATGACCACGACATAGACTGGACCGGGGTGATAGTGCCAAGGCACGCCTTCACCCGGGTACAGTGTGTATTTGTAATCTTGGACGTACTTTCCGGAAGGCAGGACGCCTTCGCCAAGCGGCAAGAAGTCGGCCGCACTTGCGATGGCGGGCAGTGCGCCCGCGATCAGTGCAATTGTTGCTCGATAGGCTGCGGTCTTCAGCGACGTATTCATCGTTGCTCCTTTTCAATGACAGGTTGATGTCGATCTGGAGCCTGACGCCAGCTGCGTTATTCAAGCGTTAGGGCGCCCGTTGGGGTCAAATGCCTCGAGAGACTCGCGGGCCCGCTGTTCGAGGCGGGCGGCACCCTGTTTTCCCGCCGTTGCAAGAGCGCGCATCAGCTCAGATCTGGCCTCCGTCTCATGACCGCCCAGTCGGTACAGTATCTCGCCGCGAACCCGATGGAGTTCGGAGTCCCACCACAAGTTGTTACCCTTGGCCGCGAAGGCGATGGCGAGGTCGGCGGTCTCTAGCGCGGACGCTGCTGCGCTGCCCTCGAGCATGAGCGCGGCGAGTAGGCAGAAAAAGAACGGCACGCGCACGCCGGCGCCCATGTTGATGAATTCCTCGATGCATCGCCGAAGGGCGGCTTGGCGCGCGGCATCGCCCGGGCGGCCCGCCGCATCCGACCAGGCGAGCAGGAGCCCGGCCCAGGCTACGTAATAGGGTATGCGATGGTGCTCGGAGAGTGAGAAGGCCTCCGCGGCAAGCGTGCGTGTCCGCTCGACGTCGCCGGCCATCTGGTGCAGCATCGCCATGTAAGTCAGTGCAAAGGCTTCGCTGAAAGGATGACTGAGCGAGCGCGCCAGGGCCAAGGCGTCGTGACAGCGGTCAAATGCATGGTCGGACATTCCCTGGCACCAGAGCCCGTGGGATGACCAGGCGCGACGGATCACTTCGTAGTCCGCGCCGAGGAGCGCGACATGAGCACGGTGGTGCCCGGCCTGGTAGATGCCCATCGAGGCCTGGAACGCCGCCTCGGCTTGTGCCAGGCGCCCCTGATGTAGGTGCACTCCGAGTTCGTTGACGGACGCCATGACGCGCAGCACCGGCGACTCGATACCGGCCATCGCCACAGACATCTCGACCAGCAGCAATTCCAGTCGGCGAAAGTTCCCGCGCACCGTGTCGTGGGCGATCAAGTTCAGGAGTGCAGTCGCCCGCTGTTCGGCATCACCCACTGCACGCGCGAGCCCGCCGATGCGCGCATGCACCGGTTCGAGGGCAGGCGACGTCCATCCAGCCATCACCCGGAGCGCCGCATACAGTGCGAACTGGAGCCGCAACTCAAGCGCTGCTTGCGCGGCCTCGGGGCGACTGCCAAGCAGGGTCAGGGCGCGCCGCAGCAGCCGTTCCACCTCGTCGTACGCGAACAGGTGCGCTGCAACGCGAGCAGCGCGTTCGTAGTAAGGCAACGCGCGCCCCGCGTCGTGCGCCTGGTCGAAGTGTGAAGCGATCTGCGCGCTCGCGCGGTCGAGATCGCCGCCACGCAGCCGCTCCAGGACCTCAGCGATGCGCAGATTGAACCGCTGACGTTGCATGGGGTTCAGCACCGACGCGGCCACCTCACGCAGGCGATCATGCGTGAAGTCCCATGTCTCGTGCATCGCGTCGTACTCCGGCCCGGCAGCGCGCACGATACGCCGCTGCCACAGCTCATCGAGCGCGCGCGTGATGGAGGATTCCCCAAGGTCACTCGCCGCCGCCAGGATGTCGATCGAGAATATGCGCCCCATCATCGCCGCGAGGCCAGCGACTTCCCGTGCCTCGTTCGACAGCTGGCTCAGCCGCCAGTTGATGACTGCCTGGACTTTCGGCGGAAGTGTATGTCCGCCGGTTACGTCGGTGGCAGTGAGCGCGGGCAACCCTGCCCTGACAGTCTCGACGACGAACAGTGGATTGCCCTCCGTCTGCGAGAACAAGCGGAACGCGCCGTCAGCGTCGACGTCCGACCCTGCAACGGCGCTTGCCAGTCGCGCGGTCTCGGCCGCGTCGAGCGGCGCCAGACGGAGTTCGAGGAGCCGGCCATCACGGCGGAGTGCAGTCGCGAGCCGATTGACCGGGTGCTGCGTGCTGATTTCGTCGGTCCGCACCGTACCGATGACAAACAGTCGCCGGTTGGCCACGAAGCGGAGCAAGTAGTGCAGCCAATCGAGCGTGCCGCTGTCGCACCACTGCAGGTCGTCCATCATTAGCACGAGCGCGGGAGCCGCCGAGGTCACCGCGCGGGCGAGCGCCTCGAAGAACCGCTGCTGCTGCCAGTATTCGGTCAGTGGCGCTGGTTGAGGCAAGTCCGGTTGCGCGACCAGCAGCTGGGGAATGATACGCGCCACTTCGGTTCGCCACAGCGGGTCAAGCCGCGCGAGTGACTCGCGCAGCGGTTCACTCTCTAGCCAGCCGGTGATCGGCGAGAACGCGAGCTGCCCCTCGGCCGCATAGGCTCGAGTCTGCGCCACGGCAATGCCCTGTATGGCAGCCCATTTGAGCATCTCTTCGCCGAGCCGAGTCTTGCCGAGTCCTGCCTCCCCCGTTATGAGCGTCAGCACCGCGGCATTGGGTTCGAGCTTGCGCCAGGCATCCCGCAGGGCCCGCAGCTCGAGTGTGCGCCCCACGAGCGGCGCCAATTGTTCACCGCTACAGTCATGCTCGGCCGGACCCAGAACGGAATCGGCACGCGCAAGGCTATAGCGCGTGAGCCTCCGGTGCGAATCGCGGATCTCCTCGCCGGGCGCGACTCCAAGCTCGCGTCGCAGCGTATCGACGCACGCCTGATACACGTTCCGGGCCGCAGCATGATCGCCGCTGAGAGCGTGCAACCGCATGAGCCTGAGATAGGTTTGTTCGTCGAGCGGATCGAGTGCCAGCAATCGTTCAGCGTGCGCTACCGCAACGAACAGATCATGATCTTCCTCGCCAAGCCGCACGATGCCGTCGAGCACGTGCAGCGCGCTGCGATGCAGCCGCTCCCGGTGCGGAACGATCCAGTCCTCGTAACAGTCCGGCAGCAGCGCGCCGCGATATATCGCTGCAATCCGAACAAGCGCGTCGCGCAGCATTCGCTGATCGCTGCGGCCCGTCGGGCGGACCACCGCGAGCTGGTGCTCGAATTCCAACACGTCCACCCGGCCCGCGTCCCCACCGTGCCACTCCATCGAGCGCGCTTCAATCGCGATCGCACGCTCGTGCGCCGGCCACGCCTGGCGAAGCTGATGCAACAATTGGCGCAGGTTGTTTCTTCCGCTTGACTCCGCTACGTCGGGCCAGAACGCGGCGGCAATCTGCATGCGCGAACACGGGCCACCGGAATGCAGGACGAGATAGGCGAGCAGCGCTGGCAGACGGCCCCCGCCAAGCCCGATTGAACGACCCTCCACGTTCAGGGCAAAGCCGCCGAAGAACCGCAGGTCCAGCGGAGGGTCTGCGCCCATTTGTTATCACCAGTGACGCGAATCGGTCAGGCAGGCCTTTCGGCGCCAAGGGTGCATGGAGCTGCCGCGCAGATTGGCCACTTCCGAGCATTTTGCCACTTTGCATTGGCCTGCGTGCGGAGGCATCGCGGTGGTGCAGGTAACACGGCTGTTTGAGGCAAGCGCAATTGGTCGCAGGTCAAAGACGGCTCCGAGTTGCCACCCCCTCACGACATGTGGCTGAGCTGGGCGCGGTGGTGTTAGGACATAGGCGACGGCGCGCTCCCAGAGTGTGTCCTCTTCGCTGTGTACGCCTCTTAGGGCCGCTACTAGAGCAACCACCGTGCCGCATGTTGCGTATGCAAGCAGGAGACTCAGGAGCATGCGTGATTCCTCACGGCGCGCCCGCGCGGCACAACCAAGCGCAGCAAACCAACAATTTCCGGAAATTTCCTAAACAAAGCCGAATCGTCGACAGGCTGCCTCGCGTCGCGCGGCGTCGAGCGCGGGTTGCAGGCGTGAGTCGAATTCAGTCGAACGGATGATGCGGGAGATGTGCCACTCGGAATATCCCGTTTGGCGGGCGACCTCCGCATTGCGGGCAGCGGGATTGCTCAGGATGAACTGCAAGACAGCTTCGTGCCGGCGCTGCCAGGACGGGTAGCGGTGTCCGCTCATATTCGTCTAGGTTCACGGTCAAGTCACTATCGGGATTGTGCGTCATCGTGGGATCCACGCCTAGATCGCGCAAGTAGGCGATGCCAGCGGGACAATTCGCGAGGATCGACAGATGCGAAATCGAGACACCCAGAAAGCGTGCAACATCAGCACGCCGCCAGTCGAGATGCCTCGCAAGGAACGAAAGAATTCGCTGATGTCGCCATGTGAGGTATCGCGGGTCCCACGGTTCTTGTGTTCTTGAGTCGGTTGGACCTGGCGGGCGTCCGGGGCGTCTATACGTCATAAGTCTTGATGAAATGTCTATCAGGTTTGCTTGGGCTCAGGGCTCACCCCTATAGGGGGTGAGCCTTTTGAGCCCTGAGCTGTGCCAGGCTCGTGAGCCTCTTGTGAGCCCTGATTGAGCCCTGAGCCCTTTTCGGCATGTTCCGCGCCGTTGCCCCTCGTGGGAGTCTCCGCTATGAGCGCGTCAAGTTCGTCGACCCCCACTCTTTCACCGAGCTCGAGACGCCCGACAGTCGTCAGCACGTAATATCTCCCTTCCTTCGAAATGCACTTTGCTTCCTCGAGAGTCTTGCGGGAACGCTTGAAGGTCGACGCGTCGAGACCAGATTCCGTCAACCATTCCTTATAAGTTGCCCCCAGTTTTCCAACCTTCCTAAGAGCAACAAGTGCTTGTCGCGACGTCTCGTTGAGGGGCTTACTGGGTTTTGGACCGCCTGAGGCGGCGACGCAGGAGGTTGAGCCATCTGCAAGCTGGATCTGGCGCAACTGCAGGTAGATGTCGGGTGTTCGCTCCGCGTCCTTCATCTTCTCGCATGAGAGAACGGCTTCCTCTGAAAGAGAGAACATTACGTCGGCCGCACCTCGGAGAGCGCTGCTACCGCGCTCGATGCTGCGTTCCTTTGCGGTGTGATGTACAAGAAGAACAGCAGCACCAGTTCGTGCGCGAATCTGATCGAGGGCAGAGATCGCTCTCCCTATGTCTTTTGCGCTGTTTTCGTCGCCGCCGACGATGCAGCGAGCCAGCGTATCAACGACGACAAGGCGAGGCTGGGGTTCCGAGTCTGCAAGGAGTTCGACTACATCATCTACGGAGTCTTCGTCGAGAAGGTTGATCGCTTCTGGCAAGACGAAGAAATTCTTTGCTTTCAAACCGTCGATATTGTGTGTCTCCCAAGCCCGTATCCGAGCGGGAATGCCGGCGACTCCCTCCGCAGCGATGTAGACGACCGGACCCGTGAGGACGCGATATCCCAGCCACGCGGTTCCGCTCGCGATTGATGCGGCAAATGCAAGCGCGACGAATGACTTACCGCAACCTGGGGGGCCGTAGAGCACGACGAGTGAGCGGCAGGGAACAAGATCTTTGATCAGCCAAGGCGGTGGCTTAATGCAGTCCAAGTCGTCTCGGGTCAGGAGACGAAGACTTCTATCGGCGATCGAGGAGTTCACGACTCTGTGCGGCTCGGCACGTTGGGCGCGGGACCTTCGCGCGTGCCTGCGCTTGCGACCCGTGGTCTCGCCTCAATCCATTCTCGTACTTCGGTGTCGAGCCACGCGACGCTGTTGCGTCCGAGCTGGCGTCGGCGCGGAAATTCACCGCGCTGTTCGAGTCGCCAGATCGTGACGCGCGATAGGCCCGTCAATTCAACAACGTGCCGAGTGCGGAGGAGTTTCATTGAGCGCCACCTGCAGGAATTCGGGTGGCTCTCTATTTTCATCACATTTCGTCACAGTTCAAGCAAACACAGCGCATGCCACGCCAGCGTGCGAGCAAGAAACACTGGCGACGATACGGAGTGGAAATTGCATTCCAGCTGGCATCGCTAGTCAGCTGGCGAAGCGCTCAGAATGTGAGCGCTCAGCTTATGGCTTGTGCTGCTTCAATGCCTTCTTCAAGAGACGAGAGTGTGCAATCACCAACTCGCGCTTTACGTCCAAGTCGCCAAGGTGCATGTAGGTTCGCGAAGTGATGTCTGACTTGTGATTGAGCAGTGCACCGATCGCCTGTGCGGTCCATCCGTTGGCACCAAGCCAGGACCCCACGGAGCGGCGCAGGTCGTGAATGCGAAGGTGGGGGAGGCCGGCTTCCGCGCGAATCTTGCGCCATGCTTTGCTGACATTGATCCGCTGGCCTTCTCCATGTCGGGCAGGGAATACATAGGGATTCCCCTCGTAGCGGGGGAGCCCTTTGAGGGCTTGGAGTGCCTCCATGGCGACTGGCACGGAGTGCGGAACACCATTTTTTGTGTCGGGAAAGAAGATCTCGCGGGACTCAAAGTTGACGTGTTGCCAGGTAAGCCCGAGAAGCTCTGATTTGCGGGCACCTGTGCAGAGTGCGACCCAAAAGAACGCACGTGCCACGGGATCGGGATATCGATCGATAGCGGCCTTGAGCTGCGGTAGCTCCCGCGGGCGCAAAATCACGCGCCGTGGAAGTTCTGGATTCGGCTCGACGCCATAACACTGGTTCATGAAGCCGACAGGAAGTGTGTGTCGATGGCGCTTGATCTGCCAGTTGATCGCGGCGCGCAGGGCAGCAACAGCGCGATTGGCCGCATAGGGACCGCGTGAAGCGGTCAATTGCCTATGCCAGGTATCGACCTGAGCTTGCGTGATGTCAGCCACTGGAATCGCTCCGAAGGGCTTGGCGATGTGTAGCCGCCAGAGCTGGTCCAAATCCGCCTTGCTGCGTGCTGACTTTCGGCTAATTCGTTCGTGCATGTAGCACGCCCAGGTTGCCCTTAGCGTCCCAATTTGCTGTGCGTGTCCTTCGGCGAACTTCGGGTCTGTCCCATCACTAGCCTGGGCAAGCCACGAACGGGCCTTCTTGCGCACCTCATCGAGGCTGCGAATGCGAACGGCGCCTAACGTTGCCAGTCTCTGGCGGCCATGCACGCGATATCGGAGCACATAGGACTTGTGGCCGCTGGAAGTCTGTCTGACGCCGAGGCCCACGATCTTCGCGTCCCATGTGAATTGCGGCTCGTGGTCAGCGCGGGTGTGTGACAGGGCGGCAACGATGCGCTCAGTGAGATAGGTCGCTGCGCATTCGCGCCTGGATGGCCGCGATGCGAGCAAGGGTCGCAGATCGATGAGTTCGGCGGACTGTTGAGTGTTGTTTGTTCCACCCATATGATCACCATGTGAGCAAGCGGCGTGAAACAAAAGGTAACACGTCGATGCACGAAACCACTATGAAAATAGGTGTTTGAGCAACTCTTGCAACATGGTGAAACGAGCGGAAATAGTGTGAACCCTGATTTGTAATCAGGGGGTCGTCGGTTCGAGTCCCTCAGCCGGCACCAGTCGCT
>AR_comb_assmDRAFT_10078028_pt1 | contig 10729 bp, 9 predicted proteins | sample ArasoioldDNA_FD_10543 | JGI IMG/M metagenome (IMG submission 10543) | reverse complement strand
AGGAGAAACGCGCCGAGGAACCCGGTTGCGCCCGTGAGAAGAATGTCGCGAGCGTCGCACGCGGCACTCGCCCGACCGAGTCGCGGCTTAATGTCGGCCGGAAGCACGGCGTCGGCGAGCATGAGGTCGCGTCCGCGACGCGATCCGTCGCGTGGATCGCCGCACTCGATGAACCGGGCCAGCGCCTCGATCGACGGGTAGTCGTGCGCCGCGGTGAGCGGCAACTTGACCGCCAGTTCGTCCTCGATCGCCGCCGTGAGCTCAACGGCTCCAAGCGAGTCCAACCCCAGCGACGCGAACGACGCCGACGTGGAGACCCATTGCGGCGGCGCGCGGAGGATCGATGCGACGATCGCCACGAGCCGCTCCTGTACCGTGCCTACGACTGGTCGGGCGGCGACTGTCACGCCTCGGCCCTCAGCAGCTGACGCTCGTAGTGGCGACTCTCGAATCCGACGGCGGCCCATCGCGCGGCTTCACTGAGCGAGCCGTCCATCAGCGCGTCTCGACAGGCACGTCGCCGCAACTTGCCGCTCGAGGTCTTGGGGACGCCGCCGACTCCGACGATGGCAACGAGGGACAGGTTCACGCCGTGCTCCGTCGCCACGGCCGCGCGCACCGCGTTGACGACCTCCCCGAACACTTGCTCCCTGCCCTCCTGATCACCCGGCAGCTCTCGCGGATCGAGCTCGATCACCAATCCGACCGAGTCGCCCTCGCAGCCGTCGAGCGCGAACGCCGCAGAGCAACCGCCGCGAATCGCCGTGTGCTGCCGTTCCGCGGTAAGCTCGATGTCTTGCGGGTAGTACTTGTAGCCGCGAATCACGATGATGTCCTTCAGGCGGCCGGTGACGAACAGCTCGCCGTCGATCATCGTGCCAAGGTCGCCGGTGCGGAGGAATGGACCGGTGCCGTCGGCGAGGCGGGCGCGGAACGTCTCCGCGGTCTCTGCGTCGCGGCGCCAGTAACCTCGCGCGACGCTTGGCGACGATACCCATATCTCCCCGACCTCACCGTCGGCGCAGGGCGCGGCGGTCGTCGGGTCGACAATCACTATCCGCGTTCCGAAGCTGTGCGGCCCGCTCGAGACGAGCGATCTCGTCGCCGCCCCGTCAATCGGCGCGACGACGCGCTCGCGCGCGAGCTGCTCGACATCCACTTCGCGAATGACGGGCTCGTAGTCGCGATCGCCGGTCGAGACGAGCAGCGTCGACTCGGCGAGACCGTAGACCGGAAAGAACGATTTCCAGCGAAAGCCCACACGATGGAATCGCTCGTGAAACGCGACGAGCGTGTCCCGCCGGATCGGCTCGGCGCCGTTGTACGCAATACGCCACGACGAGAGCTCCAGCTCGTGCAATTGGTCGTCGCTCACTTTGCGCACGCAGAGATCGTAGGCGAAGTTCGGCGCGCCGCTGTTCGTCGCGCGATAGCGAGTGATCGCACGCAACCATCGCATCGGACGTTGGAGAAACGAAGCGGGCGCCATGAGATGGGCGGGATACGCGGCGAAGATCGGCTGGAGCACTCCCTCGATCAGCCCCATGTCGTGAATCACCGGCAGCCAGGACACAGAGACGGTGCCTGGACCGTTTCCGCCCTGGCGGCGCGCGTAGGCGAGGTTGTGGAGCAGGTTCGCGTGACTGACCATCACGCCGCGGGGCGATGCGGTCGACCCCGACGTGTACTGCAGGAACGCGAGATGATCAGGCGAGGTCCGATGGCCGGTCCACTCGTCGGCGCGTGACACGCCGAGTCGATCGGTGGACAGCCACGGGATGTTGGCGAGCGCCTGAGCGTGGGCGGTCATCGCCTGGCCGGCACGCGACACCGTAGTGTCGCAGAGCACGATGGCCACGTCGGCGTCGGCAAGAATGGCGAGCAGGCGCGGCAGCGTGCGCGCGAGTTGCGATGGCTGTGGTGGATACGCCGGCACGGCGACGATTCCGGCGTACAGACAACCGAAGAATCCGGCGATGAACTCCAGTCCAGGCGGATAGAGCAGCAGCGCGCGCTCGCCCGGAATCAATCCGTGCGACGCCAGCGCCGCGGCGATCGAGCGCGCTCTGGCGTCGAGCTCGCCGTAGGTGAGCGTGTCGCCCTCCACTTCTCCGTCGGTCAGGAACGTGAAGGCTCGATCGTTCGAACGGTCCCGCGCTCGCTCGCGCAGGACTTCGACGAGTGATTGATGGGTCACGCGAGTGCCTCCTGCATGAGCGGCGCGTCTTCGATTTCAGGCAAATCGGGAAGGGATCCGGTGCGACGCATCGAGTCATGGACTCGCACATAGAGCTCGCGAACGTCGTCGCGGTGCCTCTCGACGTCGGCGACGCGCCAGGCCGTCGTGTCGATCGGCGGCAGAAAGTAGACGTCGAGCGCTCCCGGCTTCGCGTCGTAACCCATGCCGGGATCGATCGCGCGAGGGATTGCGAAGTACAACGGCACGATCGGCGCGCCGAGGCTCGTCGCGAGGTGAAAGGCACCCTTGTTGAATCGACCAATCTCGCCGGTGGTGACGCGCATTCCCTCCGGGCTGAGGAAGACCGAGTCGCCCGTTTGGCGAAGAATGCGAGATGCGCGCTTGAAGATCGCGCGGCGCTTGTTGGGGAACTGCTGCGGCACCGTCCAGAAGATTCGAATCAGGCCGCCGACGATGCCGATCGGCGGCACTTTCCTCAAGAAGCCGCTGAGAAAGAAGCGCGTGCGTGGCAAACCGAGCGCGATCAGGACGAATAGGTCGAGCGTCGAGCTGTGGTTCGCGATGTAGACGGTCTGCCGCGACGCGGGTTGCGGAGCGCCGTGGACGCGATAGCGCACGCCCCAGAGCCGCAGCGCCATTGCGCCGAGTGACCGCGCCAAGACCTCGGAGTAAAAGCGCCGCGCCATGAACGCCGTCGGAATGGCGACGACGACCATGACGAGCGCGCCGATCGTCATCAGCGCGAAGGTCGCCGCGAGACGCAGCCCAACCACGAGGCGCCTCACGCGCGCCGCCGGCAGACGACCGTCTGCATCGCGAAGTTGAGCTGCCGCTCGAAGGCGAGGAGCGGCGACATGAGAATCTGCCCGATGAAGTACGGATAGATCGCCTTGCCGAGGTCGAGCCCTTTGCCGCGAAGCAGGGTGAAGGCGGCGCCGGCGAAGAAGTAGAAAAAGGCCGGGAACGCTCCGTACGGGAGATACTCGACCACGTCGAGCTCCGCCGCGTCCATCGCGGCGAGAAGCGATCGCTTGTCGAACAACAGCGTGTGTTGCGGCGCCTGAAGACCCGGCCATCGGCGGCCGAACAGACGGAAGGTCATGCTGTCCAACCGCGGCACTTCGATGATCAGGCGACCGTCGGGACGCAACAGGTCGCGCGCCGTGCGCAGCGTGCGCATCGGGTCATAGTCGTGCTCGAGGAAGTGCCACATCGTTATCAGGTCGAAATGCTTCGACCCGAAATCCTGCTCGTAAAACAACCCGCAGCGGAAATCGACGCCGGCGAGCGACGGATTCGCCCTCAGGTCCTTGAAGTCCACGCCCGTCGCCATGACGCCGTAGCGGGTGCGAAGGTGCTGGAGGAACGTGCCGACGGCACAGCCGACGTCGAGCGCCTCGCGGCCAGACTCCAGCGAGGCGAAGCGTTTGACGATCGCGGCCTTCTGCCGGTCGTGCCGGCCCATCGCCCAGTTGAAGAAGCCGGTGAGCACGCCCCAATCGCTCTTCTTCCTGTGCGCGATGTACTCGTCGTCGTAAAAGAACTTGATCTCGTCGATCGTGAGCCGCGGGTTCTGGTAGTGCAGCCCGCAGCGTCGGCAGGTGACGAACGTGAATCGTCCTGGCTTGCCGGTGTAGTCGTCCTGCGCCGTGATGAACTGCTCGGCGTCATCGGCGCCACACAGGTAGCAGGCGACGCGCTCGAAACGGGAGCTCGGCGCTATCAAAGCGGTGCGCGCAGCGGTGATGGGAGTTGCGACGGTCATGAGATGCCTCTCTGCCGATCTTCCAGGTACTCGTAGGTGCACGCGATGAGGTACAGCACTCCGGCCGCGGCAACGGCGCGCATTGGCGTCAACTCGCCGAGCCCGGGCGCGAGCGCGATCGCCAGCGCCGGATACTTCACGAGGAGCACGACGCTCGAGAGTCGCGACGGCTCGGCCGGTCGAGCGCGATACCACACGACCAGGCCAAGTCCGATCGAAGCCAGGATCGCGATTCGCGCCATGGGGACCGTCGCCGCCGTCAACAAGAGCGCGCCGCAAGCGGTGAGCAGAACAGCGAGGCCGATGAGCGGTCCGGTTCGACGCGCGCGAACCGTCACGCGGTCGGGATGACGCGCCGCATCGCGCGCGCGGTCCTGCAGGTCGTCCCAGACGCGAAGCGCCAACACGAGGAGCAGTGCCTGTATTGCGCACAGCCCGAAGCTCGCCGCGCTTCGCGACGCGACCGGCGCGGCGATCCAGGCCGACGCGGCGATCAGCGCCGCCAACGGGACGAACACGGTCGGCCTGGCGCGCTCGGCGAGGTATCCGGTGACGAGGTCAATCGACGACATGCACTACCCCGCTGTCGCCGTTCACCTCGACCGTGGCGCCGCTCGGAATTCGGTTCATGGCGTTCTTCACGCCGACCACACACGGGATGCCGAACTCGCGCGCGATGATCGCGCCGTGCGATAACATTCCGCCGCGTTCGATCACGAGTCCCGATATCAGGAAAAAGACCGGGCCCCACCCGGGATCTGTCTGGCGTGTCACGAGCACATCGCCTTGCGACAGCCGCTCGGCTTCCGTCGCGCTCGAAAGAATCGTCGCGCGTCCGCGCGCGCGACCGCCGCACGCCGGAATGCCGCGCATGAGCCCGGCCTCCAGCCCGGCCACCGAACCGGTCGTCGTGAGCGACGACCAGTATTCGGAGTCGTCCAACGCGAACGAATCCGGCGGAGTCGTCGCCGACACGCGCTCATGTTCGGACCGACGGGCGGCAATCACTGCGCGCGTCGCATCCGGCAGCATCGCGCTTCCCGACGCGGTCTCGATCACCTCGTCGGCGGTCAGGAAGAAGACGTCATCGACGCTTGCGATCACGCCGCGTCGTTCGAGCCGGTCGCCGATCGCGAGCACGATGCGCCGGCCGCGCGAGTAGAGCAGAGCCTGTTTGAGACGCACGCGTTCGCGATAACGAATCGCCGCGTGCGTCCACGGGATCAGTGTGCGGAGAATCGCGGCATATGCCAAGGGAACACGACGCGACAGCACGCGACCGCGTAGTTCCTCGAGCACGAGCGACGTTTCGAGCTCGCGCTCGGCCGCTTGCCTTCGCATCGACTCGCTCGGTGACGGGCCTTCGACTCGAGCGTATGCTCGCAACATGTCGATCACCGGCGCGGGATCTTCCTGAAAGCTCGGACTGTCGAGCATGAGCTCTTCCGAGCAGCGGAATCCCCACGTGTCGAGATAGTTCGTCAGCCCGGCGCTGAATTGTTCGAAGCGGGGATCCGTCGCGACGATCTCGAGCACCCGGCGCGCCGGCTGGCGCTCGACGAGAATGTGCAGCTCGCGGTTTGCACGAACGACTCGCGACAGCTCCCACAGCGCGAGCACCGGCTCCCCGCTCACGACGCCGGGTATCGCCTTGAGGAGCGACGTATGAGTCTCGTCGTGGCCGGTTCCCTTGTACGCGCGACGCAACAGGCCGGCGAGCGCGCCGTAGCAGAGCATGGCCGCAGCGTCGGCGAGCGACGCGTCTACCCAGTGCCTTCGACGAATCTCCATGAACTCGGCGACCAGATCGCCCAGTCCCGCGATCGGCATCGCGCCGAGCAGCGTTGGGTCGGTGCGCTTCGCGAAGTCGTCGGCGCGGCGCTCGAAGCGGCGGACGCGCCGTTCGAGTAACGCAAAATGCCAACCGGCTCTGGCGACGATCTTCGCGGCCTCGAGGAATTGCTTCGTCCTCGACACAGACTGCGGCGGCCGCGTCGATACGTCGCCGCCGTCGGCGCCGACGAATTCGTCGAACGACGCCGCCAGCTCCTCACCGAGTGGCGCCAACCGGAGAACCGAGTGTATGGCGGACAGGTTGTAGTACATCCGGCCACCGTGCGCTCCGATGATGCGGCGGAACGCCGGCTCCATCGCTTCGATGCGCCACCGCGACACGCCGAACGCCAGCGCCAGATTGCGGAAATAGTTGCTGTACCCTGCCCGCGCGATCGAATAGAGCAGCGGCGTTACCGGGCGTGGGTAATTCTCGTTGATGTTCGCGTTCGACCACGCCACTCGCTGCACTGGGTCTTGCCGGCTGGAGTCGCTCAACAGCGAGGCGACACTGACCGTCGCCGTGATCGCCCGCGACTGCACGACGTACACGACGCCGTCGCGGTCGAGCGCCCATTCGACGTCCTGTGGGCTGTCGAGCTCTCGCTCGAGCGCCAACGCCAGACGGTGGAGCTCCGCGATGGTGGCGTCGCTCAGTCGAGTAGCTCGGTCGTCGCGATAGCGCGGTTGCCCCGCGCGATCGAGGACGATGCGCTCGCCGTCCACTTCGCCCGCGACCAACCGGTCGGCCAGGCCCGCGGTAAGCTCGACGAGGATGTGACCTTCGTCGGTCGAGGTGAACATCACGCCCGCCGCGCGCGCTTCCACTTGCCGCTGGACGATGACGCCCATCCCCACGGCGGCCACGCCGCGCGCGCTCCGGTAAAAGCGCACTCGCTCGGACCAATAAGAGCTCCACACCCGAAGCACCGCTCGCTCGAGCGCCGCGACGTCCCGCACGTGCAGGACCGACTCGAGCTGTCCGGCGAACGACTGCGCCGCGCCATCTTCGCCGACCGCGGAGCTTCGTACGACCAGCGAACCACCGGCGAAGCTCGGCGCCGTCGCGGCGAGCCTGCTCAGCGTGTAGCCCTCGAGCGACGGAGATGTCGTCGCGCCGTCGGCGTGATGCCGCGTGAAGGCGTCCACGGTCAGCACGATGCCGTCCGGCACCCTGTACCCCGCGCGCAGCAGACGACCGAGCGTGTACGCCTTCTCCCCGACCAATGCCACGTCGTGACAATCGGAGAGATCGAGAAAGTCGGTGTGCGTCAGCGTCGCCGTCATGCCGCCCTCGCCTTCACGCCCCATCGGTACAGCAGCGCGCTGAACGCGAGGTGAATTCCGGGGCCGATGAGGAGCAGGTACACCCACATCATCGGCGGCGTCGGAACGACGATCGACAGCGCGATGAGCGCTCCGAGAATCGAATCGACACGATCCACGACAAGGCAGATGACCGCGGCGCCCCAGCCGCGCGGCGCGCTGCCCGGCGCGATGTCGAGCTGTCGCTTGACGAACGAGTTTGGAAGCTCGCCGGCCATGAACCCGAGACCGGCCCACGCGCCGACCGCGCCGTAGCCCGCGATCGAAAGCGGCCAGAGCTCCAAGGCGCGGTCGAGGCTCGAGACGGACAGCGTCGCGGCGAGGCACGCGAATGCGAGCGCCGCCGCCGGGACCATGACGACGAATCCGCGGACCGTCTTGTTTTCGCCGAACAGGCGCCGGTCACGAAACCGGAGACCGCCGTCGAGCGGCATCATCAGTCGCCGCGAGAGCGGAGTGCGCAGCCACGCTGCGTGCGCCAGTCCGGCGAGCACGAACGCGATGGTCAGAAAGAGCGCGGCAGCGAGCGAGTTGGGGACGGGTCGCATGGTCAGATGTCCGCGCCCGTCTCGAGACGGTTGTGGAAGAGAAGCAGGTCACCAGGCAGCGCGTGCGCGCCCCTGATCCACGCGAGGAGGCCGACTTCGTTTTCCGTCTCGTATCGCACTTCACCGAGTCGATATCCCGGCACGAACGGGTACATGTGGTGCAGCTCGTGGGCGTCGATGTGGAGCAGAAACGCCGAGAGCCATCGCGGGAACACGAGCGAGCGCGTGAATACCTCCTGCTCGATCGTCGGGAATGGCCGCACGTCTTCGCCGCCGCTCAGCTGCAACGGGATGTGCGTGTGCTGGCTGAGTATCAGCAGGTCTTCCGCGAGGAACGTCAGGAGGAGGGAGACGCCGAACAGTCGCAGACTCGTCGCGGGACCGAGCAGCACGACAATCGCCGCGTACACGACGAGGAGTACGGCCATGTTCGCGGCCAACGACCGCTGGTCCTCACGCTTCGAGAACAGCGTTTTCAGCCGCGGCCAATTCCAGAAGTTGTTCGTCCGGTAGATGACGGAGAAGATCGGAATCCAGAGCCGCCAAACCATGTTGACGACCGCTCGCTCGACTCGGCCCAGCACGCGCGGCACGAGCGCTTGGGTCGTCGGGTCGACGTCCTGCCACCCCGTCCACTTGTGATGCCGGCGGTGAACGCTCTTCCAGTTGCGGAAGGGGATGAGCGAGAAGAATCCGGCGAGATGACCGAGCGGCGCGTGGAGGCGCTTGGTGTGAAAGAGCGTCTCGTGACCGCACTCGTGGAGCAGCGCGAACCACTGGACGAACGAGAGCGCGAGCAACAGCTGTCCCGCGGCCCAGACCGACCAGAGCGGCGAAAGGGAAAGCGCGATTCCGCTCGCGGTGACGGCGATGCACGAGAGCGCGACGGTCGCACCGGCCGCGTCCGTGGGACGAAGCTGCGACAGCGCCGCCGGGGACGGTGCGCTGGACGAGGTCATGTATCCTCCGCGTGACGAACTTCGACGACGCGGAGGGTACGATTTTGATGCAGCGCGCCCCATACGTCAGTTGACGTAGCGGCGCTGAGTCGTTGCTATCTAACGACTTCGAAGGCTGTGGACGGTACGCGGGCGAGGGTCGCGAGGTCCGAGTCGTCCCATCGCGGATCGGGCGCGCCGCTCACGAACCACCCCGACCCGTTGTCAGCGACGAGCATCCCGTACTTCATCATCGCGCGGAGGATCGTGCGGACGGCCGGCGAGAAGTTCGTCGTGTCGTAGTCGGCGCGCAGCCTTACACGCATGCCCATCGGCGGCAGCTTGCTGCTCGTGTCGCTACTCGCGTAGTGCCGCGCCGGCGTGACGTACGCGCGTCGCGTACGGGGACAGGTGAAGCGGAGCGCGTGCTGGATGCTGTGCTTCTCGACCGCTTCGTCATATCGCACGAGACCGGGAAAGATCGGGAGCCCCGCGGCGTCGGCTGACGTCCAACCGGCGGGTCGCAGCGCGTTCGACGAGAGATCGAAGACGGCGCCGGAGCCGGCGTGCCAACTGGTGCCGCCGTTGATCGGGTGCGCGTCGTACAGCTCGTACAATTTCCACGCGGCGACGTCGATGATGAGGACGTGTCGATCGCCGCTCGAGCTCGAGCCGCCTTCGATCGGCGCGTTCGTGGGAATCGGATACGGCCCGGGATCGCTCTCGTCGGCGTAGTCGAACGTCACCGGGACTCTCGCCTGGCTCGAGTTCACGACGACGTAAGGAATCCCGTTCGGTGCGCCGTCCCAAACGGTTCCGAAGTCCGGATGAAGATTGCGGAGCCCGCACGACGATATCAGCGTCGCGGAGTTGGGATCGACGGCCGACTTGCTGATGTCGGTGTTCCACGGGTTGTCGTCGGGGAACGGACGCCGGTCGAGCGTCGCGCCGGAGCCGGGCGCGGTGCCTGATTGGTCAGGCGGCGTCGAGCCCGGATCGCTCGCGGAGGAGCAGGCGGCGAGCGCGATGGTGAGTGCGAGGGTGCGAAGGCGCATGATGGAAAGCTGTTGCTTTCCAGACGACTAGCGGCGTGATAGTCGTCACGCCATGAGACGACAGCAAAGAATCTTTTCTGCGACGTTGCGCCGGCAGGCAGAAGCTTTCTCGGCCGTCGTCGGGTTCGTCCTTGTATCGACGCGCTGTACGTTCTTGATGAGGACCTTTGCGAAGCTCACTCCGATGCACGCACTGACAACCGTTGGTTTGGTGGTCGCCGCATTGACAGCACCGTTGCCGGCCTTTCCTGGCGCGTTCGTCCGACATCCCCCCGTCGCCAAGGTTGTCGCGGAGCACGAGTGCCTCTCACTCGGCAATGACATGTTCGACTCAAGCGTCGCGGCCGTCGGTGCCTGCCAAGCGCTCGGTCTTCACGCCGTCGAGCGCGCCGGCGGCGTGGCGTGGAGTTACGGGACGTATGAGCGTCGCTGGCTTCTCTCGCCGGCGGATACGGTGGTCGAAAACGAGGTCGTGTTGTTTACGAAACGAGACGGGTCCTCAATGGAACCGGTCTGGCACTATCGGTACGAACCTCAAATGCTCAGGTCCGTCGTGCCACAGGTCGCGCCCGCCGCGGGAGGCGGGGCGATGCTCGCCATCGAGGAATGCGTGAATGGCACAGGTGGTTGCGAGCAATCGTTCGCCCTTCTCGATCACGGTTCGTGGAACGTGGTCCGACTGGCATTCCTGGATTCACTGAGCCGCCGATTCCCGGACGGCATTCGCCACGGTTTCCACGTCGACATTCGGACGCTGCGTGGCTCGCTCGGCCTGTACTCCGGCAAGGATGCAAACTGCTGCCCGTCGAGAACCGCTGACTTCTCGCTGCGACTGAGAGGCAGGTCGCTCGAGATGGTCTCCCTCGAGCTGCGTCGCGCCAACTGACGTCGGTCGCTGGCTAGTTCCGGTACGACCACACGCTCCAGTTGTCGTAGCTCTTCCTCTCGAACGCACGCCTCCACCCGCGCGCGACGAGTCGGGCGTCGAGAATCCGACGAAAGCCTCCGTGCGTCACAGCCACGATGCTCGACGCTCGTTCAGCGCGGCCGGTGAGCCAGTCTAC
>AR_comb_assmDRAFT_10071635_pt1 | contig 10729 bp, 11 predicted proteins | sample ArasoioldDNA_FD_10543 | JGI IMG/M metagenome (IMG submission 10543) | reverse complement strand
TGACATTCGGTTCAGGCCGATATAAGCATGTCGGGAATTGAATGAAATGCCGCCCCGCCCGTCATTGCGAGGAGCAGAGCGACGAAGCAATCCATATCTCGGCCTGTGGCGACATGGATTGCTGCGCTCGCAATGACGGGCCGGGGCGGCTGGTTCCGGTGATCAGGATGAAAGTAATCGGCCTCGCGGGCTGGAGTGGCGCCGGCAAGACGACCTTGCTGACGAGGGTGATTCCGCTTCTTGCGGGACAGGGCCTGCGCGTGTCCGTGATCAAGCATGCCCACCACAAATTCGATATCGATACGCCCGGCAAGGACTCCTGGCGCCATCGCGAGGCGGGCGCCGAGGAGGTGCTGGTATCATCAGCCAATCGATGGGCGCTGATGCACGAGTTGCGCGGCGAGGGCGAGCCGCGGTTGCCCGAACTGCTGCAAAAATTGTCGCGCGTCGATCTCGTGATCATCGAGGGCTACAAGACCGAGCCGCATCGCAAGATCGAGATCTATCGCGCCGCCAACCAGAAGCCGCTGCTGTTTCCGGCCGACCCCGACATCGTCGGGATTGCGTCCGACGTCGCCGTTGATACCAAGCTTGCCGCCGCCCATCTCGATGACATTCCGGCGGTTGCCGCCATGATGCGGCGATACGCAACGCCGATCGAGGACGTTCTCGCCATGATCGAAAGCTGAAGACGGATGGCGCAACTTTCCGACGACTGCTTTGCCTTTGGCAGGCCCATGATGTCGGTCGACGAGGCGGTCGGCATCATCATCGCGCGCGTGAAGGCGGTCGGCGAGAGTGAGCGGGTCGGCTTGGCCGACGCCGACGGACGCATCCTCGTGCGTGACCTTGCGGCACCGCTGCCGCTGCCTCCGTTCACCAACTCCGCCGTCGACGGCTTTGCCGTGGCGGGCGCAGATCTGCCGCGCGAGCAGGAGCAGATATTTCCGGTCGCAGGACGTGTGCAGGCGGGCTCTTCCGGGAAGGTCGCAAAGCCTGGACACGCCGTGCGGATCTTCACGGGCGCTCCGATGCCTGATGGCACCGATACGGTCTTCATGCAGGAGGATGTGCTGATAGAAGCTTCCGGCAAGGTGGTGTTGCCGGCCGGCCTGAAGACCGGCGCCAATGTGCGCCCCGCCGGCGAGGATATTCCGAGAGGCGCCGTTGCGCTGAAGACCGGACAACGCTTGCGTCCGCAGGACGTTGCGCTCGCTGCGGCGTTCGGGCTGACAGAGCTCGACGTGACGAGGCGCATCCGCGTCGCGGTGTTCTCAACCGGCGATGAACTGGCTTCGCCGGGTACCGAGCGCGGCGCCGCGCAGCTCTTCGATTCCAATCGCTTCATGCTGAGCGCGCTGTTGAAGCGGCTCGGCTGCAAGGTTTCCGACCTCGGCATTTTGCGCGACGAACGCGAACCGCTTGCGCAGGCGCTGAAGAAGGCCGCGCGCACACACGACCTCATCCTCACCACCGGCGGCGTTTCGACCGGCGAGGAGGATCACGTCAAGGCCGGCGTCGAGAGCGTGGGATCGCTGGTGCTATGGCGGATGGCTATCAAGCCTGGCCGGCCGGTAGCGATGGGGATCATCGGCGGCACGCCCTTCATCGGTCTGCCGGGCAATCCTGTAGCCGGTTTTGTCACCTTCGTGCATGTCGTGCGCCCGACCGTGCTCGCGCTGTCGGGGGCCATCCCCGCGCCGTTGCTGCCAATTCCGGTCCGCGCAGCCTTCACCTACAAGAAGAAATCAGGCCGGCGCGAATATGTTCGGGTGAGCCTGCGGCGAGCAGACGATGGCGCGCTCGAGGCCGTCAAATTCCCGCGCGAAGGCGCCGGTCTGCTGTCGTCGCTGGTCGATACCGACGGTCTGGTCGAACTCGGCGAAACCGTCACGCAGGTCGAGCCGGGCGAGCGTGTCGGCTTTCTCGGCTATGCCAATATGCTGTAAAGACTGATTTCATAACCACGACCATGATCATGCAGATGACCACGACCAAGCTCGACCTCATCGGCCTCAAATGCCCGCTGCCGGCGCTCAAGACGCGGAAGGCGTTGAAATCGGTGACGCCGGGTGACTTCCTCGAAGTGCACTGCACCGACCCGCTGTCGGTGATCGACATTCCGAACCTGATCCGCGAGACCGGCGACAAGGTCGAGATTTCGACGCGCGATGAGAAGAAGATCGTGTTTTTGATCGAGAAAGTCGCTGCCAGCGGAATGACCTAAGCGGCAGGTTTGCCTAAAACCTGTTGCGCCCGCGCAGCACATCCACTAGCTTCGCGCCGATGGGGATGGGGTCCCCCGATAACCGCCGCAAGGCTGATGACTCCTGCCAGGCGCTTTGCGTCGGTAGGAGCACGCCTAAATTCCTCCGCGATAAGCAACTGGTTTGATTCCGTCTGCTGCTCGAAAGGCGGCGGACAAGGTAGAGTTGCGACAACGGGAGTTTCGCCCGCGATGGGGCGCGAGTCCAAGAGTGGCGAGGGATGCGGACATGAATCCAGAGCGGTTGTGTATCCTCAAGCTCCACAAACAATGGGCGGATCGATACTTGTTGATCTGGCCGGTTTTTGCCCTGGCGCTGCTGGCCGCGTTCGGGTTTTTGCTTGAGTGGAGCGGAATCGGAGCGGCGGAGCGTGCCGGCATCGTGGCTTTGCTCGGCTTGTTGATTCTGAGGTCCGCGATTTGGCAGGCGGTTGGCCTTGCAGTTGCACGGGTGCACATGATCGTTGCAGGAATCGATCTCGAGAGATGAGACGAGTCGTGCTGAGGAACCAGAGGGACATTTCCTACCAATGAGCGGTCTGATCTCCTTGGTATTTGGCGGCATTCTTGGTGGCGTCGCGCGCTATTTTCTCTCCGGCGTCATAGCCAGGCGGGTAGGCGAGACGTTTCCTTGGGGCACACTTTTCATCAACGTGAGCGGAGCATTCCTGATTGGGATCTTCGGAGATTTGTCTGAGGACCGCGCCTCTCTGTTTGCTGATCCCGACGCGTGGTTGTTCGCCGTAACGGGCTTCCTCGGGTGCTACACCACGGTTTCTTCATTCAGTCTGCAGACTCTGTCACTGGCGCGGGATGGAGAGAGCGGGCGCGCACTCGGCTATGTGGTGATTTCCGTGACTGCCTCGCTCGCGGCCGCGGCCGCGGGTTTCGCGTTGGTTGATCTGACGAAATGAGCTGATATCGATGAGCGGCAACAAACCGAACGCGACCTCGAAGACTGCGATCCTCTATGCATGCGTTGCGGTCGGCAGCGTGTTGGGCGGTGTTGCGCGCTGGCTTGTATCCCTCATGATCTTGCCGGTTTCCGGCTTTCCCCTGGCGACGCTGTTCGTGAACGTCACCGGCTCTTTCATCATCGGGTTCTACGGCACGCTCAGCGGACCCGACGGCAGATGGTTTGCGAGCACACAACAGCGTCAATTCGTCATGACCGGGTTTTGCGGGGGCTATACCACGTTCTCGTCCTTCAGCCTCGAAACGGTGAGGCTTTTGCGGGCCGGCCTGACGCAGACTGCGCTCTTGAACACAGGAGTGTCGGTAGTGACTTGGCTGCTCGCCGTCTGGCTGGGATACGTAGCGGCAAGCTGGCTCAACCGCTTGAAAGGTGAATAGTCATGCAGATCCCCAGACAAGCTGTCCTGCTCCGCATCTTCATTGGTGAGAACGATCGGTCCGGTCGATCGCCGCTGCACGAGGCTATTGTGTTGAAGGCGCGCGAGCAGCATCTGGCAGGTGCGACCGTCCTCCGCGGGCCCATGGGCTTTGGCGCCTCCAGCCGGTTGCACACGGCAAAGATCCTGCGCCTTTCGGAAGATCTGCCGATTGTGATCGAGATCGTCGACAGCGAGGAAAAGATCAACGCCTTCCTGCCAATGCTGGATGGAATGATGACGAGCGGTCTGATCACCCTTGAAAAGGTTCAAGTTCTTCAATACGGAACCGCCCCCGTACGTTGATTTCGAGGTGATGCGGAATCAATCGGTCTTGTCATTGTTGGCGAGACGGCTAGGATCGCCCGCCGATGGGGATGGAGTCCCCCGAAACCGCCGTTCCGGCTGATGACTCCTGCCGACGTGTTCAGCACGCGCAGGAGGTTGTGATGATCCAGCATCAGCCAGCATTCCAGTATTGTGTCGTTTCTTCTCTCGTCGTTCTCCCGGAATGGAGGACGAAATGACCGACATTTGGGCGCTGGCAGCATTGTGGCTTGGCCTCGCACTGATTGCGAGCCTTCTGTCGATCTGGTTCAGGATATCGACTGCGCTTTCCGAGATTGTGGTCGGGACGATAGCGCAGCTCGTCATCGGGGCAATGATCGGCCACACGGTGCTCGGCACTGACGAGTCCTGGGTGAAGTTTCTGGCGGGCCTCGGCGCGATCGTTCTCACATTTCTCGCAGGCGCCGAGCTCGATCCGGCGGTGTTCAAATTGAAATGGAGGGAGGCTGGGGCCGTTGGTCTGGCGAGCTTCTTCTGCCCATTTGTCGGCTGCACCGCCGCCGCATACTATATCCTGCATTGGGAGTGGATGCCTAGCTTGCTTGCCGGGGTCGCGATGTCGACCACTTCCGTGGCCGTCGTTTATGCGGTGATGTTGGAGTTCGGATTCAATCGAACCCAATACGGAAAAACTGTTCTCGCGGCTTGCTTCGTCACCGATCTCGGAACTGTGGTCGCGCTGGGTCTTATCTTCGCACCATTTACGTTCAGGACGGCAGTGTTCCTCGTGATTGGGATCGCCGTATTCGTGATCCTGCCATGGCTGACCCCGCGTTTTTTCAAACTCTATGGCAATCGTCCTTCTGAATTGGAAACCAAATTCCTGCTGCTATGCCTTCTTGGCATGGGAGCGTTGGCTGGCTGGGCGGATAGCGAAGCCGTGCTTCCAGCCTATTTGATCGGGATGGTTCTGGCGGGAACCGTCGGCAAGGACCACGTCCTGGTCTGGAGGCTTCGAACACTCACCTTCGGCCTGTTGACGCCGTTCTATTTCATCCGCGCAGGTTCGTTCGTCTCGATCCCGTCGCTTATCTCCGCGCCGGCAGCCTTCCTGTTTTTCCTGCTGGTCAAGGTCGCAACGAAGATTGCCGGTGTTTATCCCGTTACCAAGTTCTTTGCCGCACCGGACCGGGAGGCCATGTACACGACGCTCCTGATGTCCACCGGACTTACGTTCGGGACCATCTCTTCGCTGTTCGGATTGTCGCACGGTATCATCGATGAAACGCAGTATTCGGCGCTCGTCGCAGCCGTCATCGGCAGTGCTGTCGTTCCAACGCTGATTGCGAATGGCTTCTATCTTCCGCGTCATCATTTGCCCCCCTCCCAGGACGAAGTGGGCAGGCCGGCGGAGCAGGCAACGCTCGCTTCCAGTCAGGCCGAGTGACTCTATGGGGCAATCGAAGCGTTCCCTGCGAAGTGATTTGCCCGACGCGCTGATTTTCCGAAATCGTGTCAAGTCCCGCAGTGAAAAATATTTCGCTTTATCAGAAGTGAGGTCCGGCGTATTGGTGCGTGCATTCCCGCCCGCAAGAGGGGCGCTTCGCGATCGTCACGAACGTTGGGTGGGATGCGATGGACGCGTTGGCGTACGCAAAGACGAGCGGCGCGAATGCGGACGGCGAAGTCGTGTGGTCCTGGCCTCCCGACGCTGAGGTCAAGTTCTGCGGATTGGCGATGTCGGCCTTTGGCCCGACACGCCGTGCAGAACGACGGGGGCTATCAAGCCCGGCACCCCGGGGAGATCACGTATAAGCCGTAACACCATTGCGCAGGGAATGTCGGACTGTTCGGCGTACCTGTGGTGACTACACTCGTGTGTTTTCTTGTTGCACACGAGGCTGCGGGTGCGGTCTGCGCATCCGGCATTCCCTGCGCCCTCTGTTCCTCGAGGGCCATCGCCTTTTCAAAATCCGGGCAGATCTGCCGCGGAGCAAACCGCCCATGCGGTGTGCTCAAAGGAAAATAATCGTAAGTTGAGACGCCGAATCATGGCGCGGCTGTTCGCAAATCCCTGATTCCTCGTTCGAAAAACGGACGCGAGCATTTTCACAACTGCGTAAATCTGTCCTTCACGCCGCTACCATTTATCTATCGACATGACGGCCGGCTTCTGTCCCAATTGCATTTCTCCGCGCGAATGCGGAGGTTGAGTCGTGCTTTGCGCACGCGTAGTCCGGGCTTCACTTCTTGTGATATCGCACCGCACAAGGACGCGCGGTGGCATAGACGTTTCGGGTTTGGTGTTAATGTTTCGAATGCGCATCTACGACCCGGCGCATTTGAGACATCGCTGCAGGGCAGCAGCATGGGCGCGGGTCGGTGAGCAGGTCTATCCGTAGGGTAGCTGCATGGAGGGATGAATGGCTACTGCTGATACAGCCGGCACGATGACCGGCGCCGCCGGGGCAGGTTTTCTGGACAAGGAACGAACCATTGCCGCTGCGGGCTTCAATCGCTGGCTGGTGCCGCCGGCCGCACTGTGTATCCACCTGTGCATCGGTATGGCCTATGGGTTCTCGGTGTTCTGGCTGCCGCTGTCGCGCGCGATCGGACTGAGCGCGCCGAAGGCGTGCCCGGATATCTCGCTCTTTCAGGAGCTGTTCACCACCACCTGCGACTGGAAGGTCGCGAGCCTCGGCTGGATGTACACGCTGTTCTTCGTCGTGCTCGGCGTGTCGGCGGCGCTGTGGGGCGGCTGGCTCGAGCGGGTCGGACCGCGCAAGGCTGGATTCGTGGCGGCGTTGTGCTGGAGCGGCGGCCTCGTGCTCGGCGCGATCGGTGTCTACATCCATCAGCTTTGGCTCATGTGGCTCGGCTCCGGTGTGATCGGCGGTGTCGGCTTGGGTCTCGGCTACATCTCGCCGGTGTCGACGCTGGTGAAATGGTTCCCCGACCGGCGCGGCATGGCCACGGGCATGGCCATCATGGGCTTCGGCGGCGGCGCCATGATCGGCGCGCCACTCGCCGACCTCCTGATGAACTTCTACAAGACGTCGACATCCGTCGGAGTCTGGGAAACGTTCCTGACCATGGGCGCGATCTACTGCGTGTTCATGATGATCGGCGCGTTCCGCTATCGCCTGCCGCCAACGGGCTGGCGGCCTGAAGGCTGGACGCCGCCGAGCGAAAAGAAAACGATGATCACCGAGCACCATGTGCATCTCGACAATGCGCACAAGACGCCGCAGTTCTGGCTGATCTGGTGGGTGCTCTGCTTGAACGTGTCGGCGGGTATCGGTGTGATCGGTATGGCGTCGCCGATGCTGCAGGAGATCTTCGCGGGCAAGCTGATCGGCCTGCCAAATGTCGGCTTCAACGCGCTCGATGCGGGCCAGAAGGCGCAGATCGCCGCGATTGCCGCGGGCTTCGCCGGCTTGCTGTCGCTGTTCAACATCGGCGGCCGGTTCTTCTGGGCCTCGATGTCCGACTATATGGGTCGCAAGAACACCTACTACACGTTCTTCATCCTCGGCATCGCGCTGTACGCGTTGGCGCCGACGTTTGCGGCGACGGGCAACAAGATGCTGTTTGTGCTTGGATTCGGCATCATCCTGTCAATGTATGGCGGCGGCTTCGCGACCGTGCCCGCTTATCTGGCCGATATGTTCGGTACGCAGTTCGTCGGCGCCATCCACGGCCGCTTGCTGACGGCGTGGTCGACCGCCGGCATCATCGGCCCCGTGGTCGTGAACTATCTGCGCGAATTCCAGCTCGCGGCCGGTGTTCCGCGTGATCAGCTCTACAACTCGACCATGTACATCCTGTGCGCGATGCTGGTCGCAGGCCTGATCTGCAACTTCCTGGTCAAGCCGGTGGATCCGAAGTGGTACATGAGTGAGGCCGAAGTTGCGAAACTGCAGGCCGCGAGCGCCGGCGCCGCAACGACGCAGAGCGGTTCGTTCGGCATCGGCAAGGGCGGTCTCGACGGCAGGGCAGCCGCGTTCTGGCTGTTCGTCGGCATTCCGTTGGCCTGGGGCGTGTACAAGACGCTGTTGAGCGCAGTGAAAATCTTCTGAGCGCTGCTGAGCGCCGCGGGACCCAATGGCGTCCCGCGGCGATCGCCTTTTCGAATCACCAATAATGCGTCTTAGGGGAGATTTTTGATGCTTCGCACGCGAATTTTCATCGCCGGCGTACTGCTCGTCGCCGGCCTGCACGCCGCGTCCGCCCAGACCGCGGCACCGGCGGCGATGGAAGCCAAGCCGGGCAAGATGTCGATGCAAAAGCTGAAGGAGATGAAGGTCACCTGGGCCGCCAACAAACCCAAGCTCAAGGCTTGCCGCAAGGAGGTGAAAGCCAAGGGATTGGCCGGCGACGATCGCTGGTTCTTCATCCAGGATTGCATGAACAAGACCTGAGGACCTTCAGTGGAACCGAGCTTCCAGGGGGCATGACAGCAGGGCTGCATGCCCCTTAAATGCTTCTGGGAGCATTCTGATTTTTGCTTGGCATCTGGCATGCCAGAGATTAGATTGGCTCCAAATCCGGAGTAGATAATGGAGAACGGGCGTTTCCATGAGCCATGACGTCCACAAGGTTCGCGCGTTCGAGCACCCTGGCGAGGGTCGCAAGCGGGCGAAGGCCACGCCGAAGGGCCGCCAGGTCGATCCGACGGCGGTGCATGAGATCGAAACCCTGCTTGGCGACCGGCCGCGCCGGCGCGACCTCCTGATCGAGCATCTGCATCTGATCCAGGACAAATATCACCAGATTTCAGCGGCGCATCTGGCGGCGCTCGCCGATGAAATGAAGCTGTCATTCGCCGAGGTATTCGAGACCGCGACCTTCTATGCGCATTTCGACATCGTGAAGGAGGGCGAGGCCGATATCGCGCCGCTCACCATTCGCGTCTGCGACTCGCTCACCTGCGCCATGCTTGGTGGCGAGAAGCTCCTGAAGGATTTGCAGGAGAAGGCCGGGCCCGGCATCCGCGTGGTCCGCGCGCCCTGCGTCGGCTTTTGCGACAGTGCTCCGGTGGCCGAGGTCGGCCATCGTTATGTGCTGAACGCAACCTCTTCCGAGGTTCTCGATACGGCCAGGCGTGGGGACACCGATCCGATCATTCCCGCCTATGTCGACTACGACTCATATGTGAAAGACGGCGGCTACAAGCTGCTCGCCGACTTGCGTGCCGGGCGGATCGGCAAGGAAGACATCCTCAAGCCCCTCGACGATTCCAGTCTGCGCGGGCTCGGCGGTGCGGGTTTCCCCACTGGACGAAAATGGCGCGCGGTGCTCGGCGAACCCGGACCTCGCATGATGGCTGTGAATGCCGACGAGGGTGAACCCGGCACGTTCAAGGATCGCTTCTATCTGTTGCGCGATGTGCACCGCTTTCTCGAGGGGACGCTGATCGCCGCGCATATCGTCGAAGCAGCCGATGTCTACATCTATCTGCGCGACGAATACCCCGCGGCTCGCAAGCTGCTTCCGATCGAAATGGCAAAGCTGCCGCCGGGAGGTCCGACTTTGCACCTGCGGCGCGGGGCCGGTGCTTATATCTGCGGCGAGGAATCCTCGCTGCTCGAAAGCATCGAGGGCAAGCGCGGGTTGCCGCGACACAAGCCGCCTTATCCGTTCCAGGTCGGTCTGTTCGGGTTGCCCACGCTGATCAACAATCTCGAAACCCTCTTCTGGGTGCGCGATATCGTCGAGAAGGGCGCCGACTGGTGGAAAAGTCACGGCCGCAACGGCCGCCACGGGCTGCGCAGCTATTCGGTCTCGGGCCGGGTAAAGAACCCCGGCGTGAAGCTCGCGCCCGCGGGCATCACCGTGCGCGAACTCATCGACGAATATTGCGGCGGCATGGCCGACGGCCACAAATTCTATGCCTACCTGCCGGGCGGCGCGTCCGGCGGTATCCTGCCGGCCTCGATGGACAACATCCCCCTCGATTTCGGTACGCTGGAGAAATACGGCTGCTTTATCGGTTCGGCCGCGGTCGTCATCCTGTCGCAACAAGACAGCGTGCGCGGCGCGGCATTGAACCTGATGCGCTTCTTCGAGGATGAAAGCTGCGGCCAGTGCACGCCATGCCGGGTCGGAACCCAGAAGGCGGCGATCCTGATGGAGAAGCCGGTCTGGAACCGCAAATTGCTCGACGAATTGAGCCAGGCGATGCGGGACGCTTCGATCTGCGGATTGGGCCAGGCCGCCTCGAATCCCCTTGCGACAGTGATTAAATATTTCCCTGACGAGTTCAAGGACGCAGCCGAATGACCAAGATTCAGTTCGAGCTCGACGGCAAGCTGGTCGAGGCCAAGCCCGGCGAGACCATCTGGCAGGTCGCGAAACGGCAGGGTCAGGAGATTCCGCATCTGTGTTATTCGCCGGCGCCGGACTACCGGCCCGATGGCAACTGCCGCGCCTGCATGGTCGAGATCGAAGGCGAGCGCGTGCTGGCGGCCTCATGCATGCGCACGCCGACGGTCGGCATGAAGGTGAAGACCGCGAGCGATCGTGCCGTCGCCGCGCAGAAAATGGTGATGGAGCTCCTGGTCGCCGACCAACCGGAGCGACAGACCTCGCACGATCCCGACTCGAAGTTCTGGCACTGGGCGGAAAAAACCGGCGTCACCGACAGCCGTTTCCCCGCCGCCGAGCGCTGGGACACCGATGCGAGCCATCCGGCCATGCGCGTCAATCTCGATGCCTGCATCCAATGTGGCCTGTGCGTGCGCGCCTGCCGCGAGGTCCAGGTCAACGACGTCATCGGCATGGC
>AR_comb_assmDRAFT_10165777_pt1 | contig 10731 bp, 8 predicted proteins | sample ArasoioldDNA_FD_10543 | JGI IMG/M metagenome (IMG submission 10543) | reverse complement strand
CGGACCGCGGATCCCGGGTCCCGGATCCCGGATCGCGACGCGAATCAATCGACTCACACCATTTCGGGCGCGTGCTGCTTGGCGAGATCGATCAGTCGCCGCTTCAGCGGATCGCGAAGGGTCGAGAGATCCTGGACGTTGACGACTTCCTCGAACGCATCCACACCGGTCAATTCAGCGCTCTGCAGAATGACGTCGTCCGGAGGACGAGCGGTGGAGACAGCCACGCCGACGCGCGTAATCGGAAGCGGTCCGAACTCCGGCACTGTCGTAGTCGTGATGGGAAAATGCAGCGCGTCGAACACGCTTACAAGGCCGGGTGAGTTCGTGATCACAACGTGCATCAGCAGATAGCTGACCACGAGCTGACCAAGCTCCTCGCCGGTCTGCAGCTTGGCCTTGAGCAACTCGGGCAGCCGGGTGGGGGGATAGCCCGAATACGTCAGGGTCCAGATCAGCGGCGAGCGCACCATGATGGTCCGCGTGTCGGAGCCCGACTTGATCTGGAGCGCGGTATCCACCGGAGTGATCTCGAGTCCGGACCCAGCCAGCCGCAGCGGGAGCGTCAGCTCACGAGGAAGATTGAAGGGCTTGGTTCCGGCGATCGAATCGTACAGCGTCTGCAGATCCTTGAATGCCTTGTCGGATCGCCGCGTCGACTCTTTGGTGCCATCCTCGACGTGGTCGCCCAGCACCGTCTTCGGCCGCAACAACGGCGCGAGCGTGGCGAGATACTCGGTCATCTGGACGCGAACGACGTCGGCGATTGCCCGCGTGAGCTTCCTGAGCACCAGCAGCGAATGCGTGCTGTCGCGTCCGTCCATGCAGACGACTCCGTTCTAAATAATGGCCGGCATGGTCGTTAGCCGGCGCGAAGACCGGCTCAGATTACTGGCGCTTCCGGGCCTTGTCAAACTTTGATCCTGACGATCTCGTCAAATCTCTAAGGAAATTAAGGCTTTGAAAGCCTGAATCCCGACGCGTTAGGATAGGCCCCTGGAGTCCCGTGGATAACTCTTCGAATACCCGCGCGGATGCCGCGTACGACAAGGCGCTTGCGGCGTACCAGGAAAAGTCGTACGAGGTCGCGCGCCGGTGGGTGATGGAGGCGCTGGCCCACAATCGGCAGCACTCCGGCGCCCGCACGCTGCTGGGCCGGCTCGATGCCGCGCGCAGCGCCGCCAGCCCGTTCCACACGCCGGCGGCTGGCTCGGAGGTCGTCTCAACCGATCCGACGGTCCTCATCAGTCGCGCGAGCGGCGCGCCATCGGCGTCGGATGGCATCGAGCCGACCGTGATGGTCCGGCGGGAGGATCCGCGCTATCGAAGCTCGGACACCGATCCGCGAGTCACCCTCCCTCCGCTCCGGCCGCGCGCGAACGCTCACCCTGTTTCCGAACCAACCGTCATCGGGCAACCGACGCAGCGGACGACCTCGTCGTCCCGACAGAAATCGTCGTTCTCGATCGGGTCGACGCTGCAGTCGCTCGGTGAGCGCCTGCAACGAGGTAACAGCAATCGGCAGTCCACGGCGCGGGCGCGATCGTCCGGGTCGGTGATGTCGACACCCGCGGCCCGTGGCGCCCTCCTGGCAGTCGCGACGGTGGTGCTCGGTGCCCTGGTGGTCTGGGGCCTTTTCCTTGCCGTCCGATGGGTGTGGCCGGCTGGTCAGGTCCTGACGATCGCGAAACCGAGCGGCGGCACGATCACCGGCCCAGGCATCCGGTGCGGAACCGGCGGTTCCCAGTGTTCGACGACGGTCGCAACCGGTGAGCCAATCGAGCTCGCCACAGACGCCGATAAGGGGTTCGTGTGGACCGGCTATACCGGTGACTGCGCCCCGGCCGGACGGACGTCCATGAATGGGCCGAAGACCTGCGGAGCGACATTCGGTCCCGTGGTTGATGGCGGATCCACCCCGGTGACGTTCAGGCTGACGGTCACGAAACCCGAAGGGGGGACGGTCGTCGTTTCCGGCGGAATCCTGTGCGGAACCACCGGGTCCACCTGCAGCGCCGACATACCGACTGGAGTACCGGTCTCGCTCAAAGCCGAAGCCGACGACGGTTACTCTTTTGACCAATTCAACGGCGATTGCCCCGCGACCGGCGAGATGACGATGACCTCGGCAAAGACGTGCGGAGCCGTATTCATCAGGAGCGCAGCGCCGATCAACCGCGGGCCGGTTGTCCCGCCCGTCGCCAGCAGTACTAGAAGGACATCTGGTCCGCCGCCGGCAAGTAACAGTTCGGGACCGGCCGCACAACCCGGAACATCCAATCCACAGCCTCAATCCGGTACCGGACAGACGAGTCAGCCTGGCACGCCGGGCCAGACGCCGCCTCCAGTGGTGACGCCACCGCCGCCCACGGGGCCCGGCGGAGCCGCCCAGGCGCCAAAGAGTGCCGAAGACCACGCGAAGGAGGAAATCGGTCAGATGGTCAAGAATTACTGCGCGTCTCTTGACACTCTGAAGCCCGACAAGATCCGGCAGTTTTTCCACCTCGACAACGAGCGTGAGCTGAAAGAGAGGTTCAAGGAGTACAAATCTCTCAAGTGCACGCTGACGGGCCAGCCCGAATACGATCGCCTCGATGCGTCCGGGGCGGGCGCCGCGCAGTTCAAGGTGGGCATGAAGCAGGTCGTGGAAATGCGCAGCGGCGGAGCCCCGAAGGCGATCGAAACGATCGTGACGGTCGTGGTTTCCCGCAAGGACTTTCAAAGCGAGTGGCGCATTGACCGCCTGCGGCACGACGAGAAGCCAAAGTGATCAAGCGCTCCGCCCATCTCGGCGCCGCGCTGCTGCGGACGACGCTTCATCGCCCGTCCTCTCCTCTCAAACTCAACCTGTGCCTCACCTACTGGTGCCAGTACAAGTGCAAGACCTGCAACATCTGGCAACGGAAGCCCACCGATGAGTTGACGACGGAGGAGATCGTCGCGCTCGTGCGGGAGAACCCGCACGTGAACTGGGTCGATCTCACCGGCGGTGAAATCTTTCTCAGGCGAGATATCGACGACGTGTTCGACGCGATCGTCACGGGATGGTCGCGGCTGGCGATCCTGCATTTCCCCACCAACGGCTTCCAGACCGACCGCATCGTCCGCAGCGTCGAACGGATTGCCGGCCGCGGCCCTGCCCGCACGGTCGTCACCGTCAGCGTCGATGGGGATGAAGCGCTGAACGACGAGATCCGCGGTATCAGAGGCGGATTCCGTCATCAGATGGCCACGTTCAACGCACTGCGTCGCCTTCCGGGGATCGTGACGGCACTTGGAATGACGCTCTCGAGCCACAACCTCGGACAGTTCGAGGCGACGTTTGCGGCATGTGCGCGAGAATGCCCCGGGCTGACGATCGACGACGTGCACCTGAACGTCGCGCAGCGATCGGGCCACTACTATGGCAACGCCGACACCGAGGGGGTCGCTCCCGATCCGATGCGCGCGCGCGTTGACATGGATAGATACCGGGCGCTGAGAGGGCCCGCGCTCTCGCCTCGACACCTGCTGGAAAACGCCTATCTCAAGAACCTGGATCGGTTTCTGACGACCGGCCGGACGCCGATGCCGTGTCACGCGCTGCGCGCCAGCTGCTTCATCGATCCATGGGGAGTCGTGTATCCGTGCATCTCGTACTCGCGGCCGATGGGCAGGCTGCGCGACACCGGCATGCGGCTCGATCCGATCTGGAATGATGCGGCGACGACACAAGTGCAAGGCGAGATCTGGAAGGGAGACTGCCCGCAGTGCTGGACCGCCTGCGAGGCGTATCAGAGCATCCTTGGCAACACGCTTGCGTTCCGGCGTACGACACCAGTTGTTCCACTCACAACCGACCGCCATTCCGCCTCGACGGGACTTGCGCGATGAATGTCGCGTGCTTCACCGACGCGCTGACACGGTCGCGGCTGGATGTGGCGGCTGCGCACCACGTTGCCGCTGACGTGTCCGTCGTCATCGCGGCAAAGCAGGAAGCGCCGAGCATCGGCGGCGTTATCGATCGCACGCGCCGCTACGCAAACGAGATACTCGTCGTGGTCGGACACTCGACCGATGGAACGGCCGACGTGGCGACGCGGAGCGGGGCGACGGTTCTTTCTGAGGCAGGCCGCGGAAAGGGACGCGCGATTCGTCAGGCCATACCGCAGATCCACACGCCGGTGGCGGTCTTTCTCGATGCCGATGGATCGCACGATCCCGAGGACATCCCGCTGCTCGTGGAACCGATCCTTGCCGGGGATGCGGATCACGTCGTCGCCTCGCGGCTGCGCGGCGGTTCGAGCGAATTGCACGGCGGTTTCGACGAGTTTCTTCGTCTCACGGGCAGCTCGTTCATCACGGCGTGCATCAACTGGCGGTTCCATTGCCGCCTCAGCGAAAGTCAGAACGGATTTCGAGCGGTGAGAACGTCGGTCTTGCGCGACCTGGATCTTCGTGAAAACACCACGACGATCGAGCAGGAGATGACGATCAAGACGCTGCGTCGAGGGTGGCGGATCGCGGAAGTCCCCAGCCACGAGCATCCGCGAAATCACGGCGCCTCTCATATCCGCGTCTGGCGCGACGCGCCCCGATACGGCTATTCGCTGATCAAGTGTCTCTTCTTTTAGTGCTTTGAACATTCTTGGCATCTGGGACGGCCACGATTCCGGCGCGGCGCTCCTCGTAGACGGGCAGCTGCGATTCGCGGTCAACGAAGAGCGGCTCAGCCGGCGCAAGCTCGACATCGTGTTTCCAGATCGGTCAATCCACGCGTGTCTTGCGCACAGCGGGCTTGGCCCGGACGGCATTCACATCGTCGCGGCGTCAACCTGCGATCCGGCGAAGACCCTGGGGCGCCTGTGGCCCGGGAGCAAGGAACGCTACTACGCCGTGCGAAGAAGAAAGACCCCGCCCGGACCACTGGCCGGTCTGACGCGCACGATGAAGTACCGGATGACCGAGTGGTCGCCGGGTCCACTCTCCAGGACGATCAGCCGCGTGGTGTTGAGACAGCAGTTCGATCGTCGCGGGTTCAAGTCCGCGAAGCTCCGCATCGTCGATCATCACGAGGCGCACGCAGTCGCTGCCGCGTGGGCGTCGGGGTACGACACGTGCGCGGTATTGACGATCGACGGACTCGGCGACGGGTTGTCCGCAACGCTTTCGACATTCGCTGGCGGACGGCTGTCCCGGCTCGCCGCATCGACCGCACGCCACTCTGTCGGCGTCTTCTTCGAGCACGTGACGAACCTGCTCAACATGCGCGAGCTCGAAGACGAAGGGAAGGTGATGGCGCTGGCGGATTACGCGGCGCCAATTGCCGACGCCGACAACCCGCTGTTGCCGTGGGTGCGTGTGAAGGATGGCGTGATCGAAACCGAGTGGCCGGGACATGCCTTCCGCCCGCCGCTCGCGAGCGTGCACTGGCGGTTCCCCAACGAACAGTTCGCCTACCTGGCGCAGCGAACGGTCGAACATGTCGTCGTCTCGCTTGCGCGGGATGCCATGCGCCTGACCGGGCAGCGTCGCCTGGCAGTGGCGGGCGGCGTGGCTTCCAACGTGAAAGCAACCCGTCGGATTCGACTGCTGCCGGAAGTGGAGGACGTTTTCATATTTCCGCACATGGGAGATGGCGGACTGCCGCTGGGCGCTGCGGTGAGCGCCTCGGCCGCATCCGGCGAGACGCCTCGAATCGATCTCACGCGCCTGGATCTTGGACCTGCCTACGATCGGTCGGCTGTTGAATCGAGCCTTCGCGCTGCCGGCCTGCCAGCGGACTGTGCCGGCAACCTGCCCTGCCGGGTTGCCGAGCTGCTCGCCGAGGGCAAGATCGTCATGTGGTTCGAGGGGGCCATGGAGTACGGGCCGCGCGCGCTCGGACATCGCAGCGTGCTCGCGCGCCCGGATCGAGTAGAGCTTCGCGATCGACTCAATCTCGTCCTCAAGCGCCGGGTCTGGTATCAGCCATTCTGTCCCAGCATGCTCGAGAGCGACGCCTCTCGTCTGCTTGCCGACTGGACCGGTGGACGCAATCGCTCCATGACGATGGCTTACCAGGTTGCTGACGAATACCGCGGCCGTCTGGCCGGCGTGATGAGCGTTGACGGCACGTGCCGTCCGCAGATCGTCGGTGATGACGAGCGCGGCCCGTTCGCTGATCTCTTGCGGATCGCACGCCGGCACTGGGAGGTGGGCGCCGTACTCAACACCAGCTTCAACATCCACGGCGAACCGCTGGTATGTTCGCCGGACGAAGCGGTGGATGTGTTCCTTCGATCCGGCGCGGATGCGCTGGCGATCGACCCATTCCTGGTCGCGCGCCCGGCATGACTCAGACCGTCGCTTCTCGCGCGTGGTTTGGCCGCGAATGGATCGCCGTCAGCATCGCGATTGTCGGAACGGTCGCCCTCCTCACGCTCTGGTTTCTTGGCACATCGACCGGGGCGCTGCGTGAAGATCTCAAGATCCTGCAGCCGTGGTCGCTCGACGCGTCCGTGCTGCTTGGATTGCTCGTTGGCGTCTGTCTGGCAACGACCGTCTCGCGCGAAGTCTACAGCCGTGACATCCCACGGCTGGCGATGCTGGCAGCGCTGGGCGTGGTCCTGACGCTCTTCGCCGCTCCACGGACCAACCGGATCTTCTACGACGAGCAGATCTACCAGGGCGTCGCTCAGAATCTCGCGGACACACGGCTGGCGCAGGTCTGCCACGACGGCAGCGTCGAGTACGGGCGGCTGCGGTGCGCCAGCGGCGAATACAACAAGCAACCCTACGCCTATCCACATGCGCTGAGCCTTGCCTACCGCCTCTTCGGCGTGCATGTCTGGACCGCGTTTGCGGTGAACGCCGCAGCCATGGCGCTGACGATTTGCGCGGTGTATCTGCTGGTCTGGGTGCTCTTTGGCGATCGCGACGCCGCGCTGTTTGGCGCTCTGCTGATCGCGCTGACACCAGAACAGCTTTTGTGGTCGGCCACGGCCGCGGTCGAGCCGTCCGCATCGCTCGCGCTGGTTGCTTCGGTGGCGTGCGCCGCGTATTACCTGCGCGCCGGCGGGTGGCTGGCGCTGGGAGCGACCGTGGTGGCCGCCGCCTACGCGATCCAGTTTCGCCCCGAGTCACTGCTCATCCTGCCGGTCATTGGTTTCCTGATCTGGCCAAGACTTCGGCCGGAACTGGATCATCCGGGCGCCTGGTGGGCGGCGTGTGTGTTCCTCTGGCTGATATCGGTGCACGCGGCGCACCTGTTTGCCGTCCGAAATGTCGACTGGGGTGCTGTCGGACCGCGCTTCTCGATCCGATACATCGAAGCAAACCTGCGGGCGAACGGCTGGTTCTACCTCTACGACGAGCGGTTTCCTGTCAGCTTCACGGTGCTCGCCGTCATCGGACTGGCCACCGTTCGCCAGCGGCGAGATGCGTGGTCGATGGCGATGTATTTCCTGCTGTTCTTCGTCATCGACCTGGTGTTCTACGCGGGCAGTTACAACTACGGGGCGGACGTACGGTACTCGTTGATGACCTATCCCCCGATCGCGGTGCTCGGCGGGCTGGGTGCGGCGCGGCTCGCAGACGGCCTTGGTGGATTGTCGGTGACCGTGGCGAATCGATCGCGCTCGCCATTCACGTTCCGAGTGCCAGCTCGAGCGTTGCTCGTCACGATCCTCTTGTTCCAGTTCCTGTGGTACTCGCCGGTCGTGCGCGCGACAACAGAAGAAGCGTGGGCGGCTCGCGCCGACGTCAGGTTTGCGCAGTCGTTTGCCCGTGAAATTCCGCGCAATTCGTACGTGCTGACCCACAACCCGTCGATGTTTCACTTGTGGGGCGAGAACGCCGGGCAGATGTCGCTCGTCATTTCCAACCCGGACTACGTGCGTTTTCTCGCCGGGCGTTACCCCGGTGGTCTCTACCTGCACTGGAACTTCTGGTGCAACGTGCAGGATCCTGCGCAGCGCGAGGTCTGTAGCAAGGCCCTCGCCATGGGCGAAGCCGACCAGGTCGCAGAGTATCGTGAAAGGGATCAGCGGTTCGCGTTCTATCGAATGAAAGTCGCGAACTGAGTACTTTGGTTACGTGTGAGTCACTTCGGTGCGGTCGGAGGTCTTGACTTGACCTTGCACGCGTTCAATAATCCGAGGGCTTTCACCCCTCCTGCGAGGCCGTTTGAATGAATATGAGCATGAGGAGCCACGTTCGCTGTGCAGTTGCGCTCCTGACCCTCGCGTGCGCGTCTCCCGCATTTGCGCAGAAGGTCACCACCGTCCCGGACCTGACCGGGAAGCAGGTTCTCGAACAGCTGGCAAATCAGGCAACCGGCGGCGTTGCCGGTACCGCCGTCGCCGCGGCGACCGCGACGGAAATTGCCACCGCGCCGTTCGGGACATCGTCCGGTGGTTTCAACTTCAAGCTCGATCCGGCGTCCGGTCTGCTGCAGCGCACCACCACGTCGTTCGGCCCTTCGTTTGTGGAGCGGGCGTTGACCGCCGGCGAAGGGAAGGTCAGCGTCGGCGCGACGTTCAGTCAGACCAACTACGACAAGCTGTCCGACTTCGCGCTTTCCAATCTGCCGTTGGGAAGTGTCACCGCGACCTCGCCGCTGGTGACCGGCACGACGACAGCGAACCTGGATATTTCGAGCTCGACCCTCGCGATGTCGGGCACCGTCGGCGTCACGCCAACCGTCGATATTGGCGTGGTCGTTCCGCTGGTCACGGTCAAGCTGTCCGGCACCTCCACGACGATCAACGGCAACGGCGTGGTGTCGCGCCTGGTGGAGACGAACAACGTGTTCTCCGGGCTCGGCGACATCGGCGCGTTCGCGAAATTCCGGATCGTGAAATTCAAAGGCCCCGACGTCCCTGACCCCGGCGGTATCGCGCTCAATTTCATCATGCGTCTCCCCACCGGTGACCGCGACAATCTGCGCGGCCTCGGTGTGACTCGCACGCTGGGTTCGCTCGTCGCGTCGTTCGGCAAAGGGCCGCTGAAGCCCCATGGTTCCGTGAGCTTCGAATACTGGAACAAGGCGTTCGACGTGCCGAACGACCATTTGAAGAACCAGTTCCAATACAACGGCGGCGTCGAGATCGTTGCGGCGCCGAAGCTCACCATCCTGGCCGATGTCCTCGGACAGAGGATTCTCGGCGCCGGGCCGGTCGAGTCCGCCGCATTCACGCCCGTCGCGGGCATCGGCGCCACGGCCGCGCAGACGCTGCTCTTCGCCGACGGAAGTCTGAACAAGATCACATTCATTCCGGGCGTCAAGGTGAACCTCATCGGCAAGATGGTGTTATCGCTGAACGCGCTCGTCACCATGACGAACAACGGTCTGCACTCGAAGGTGACTCCGGTTGCAGGCATCAACCTGACCAAGTAGTTATGCGCAAGCTGCTCCTCGCCACACCGTTGCTCGCTGCGGTCGCGTTCGGATGCAAGAGCGAACCGCCGGTTGGCCCCGGGGTCGTCAAGATCACCGAGACCACGACATCGATCCCGACCACAACGACGACGACGATGCCGATTCCGACCGTCTCGTTGTTTGCGTTCTCGCCCCAGACCCCGCAGGTACTGCAGGCCGTGACCTTCGACGGGTCCCTGTCCACGCCAGGCAGCAACCGCTCGATCGTCCGCTATAACTGGGACTTCGGCGATGGAGAGGCGAAAGCCGGCGTCAAGACGACGCACGATTACACGGTCTCCGGCGTGTATCTCGTCACGCTGGTTGTGACGGACGACTCAGGGCAGACGGCCCGATCGTCGCAGCCCGTCACGGTCCGGCCGGTTATTCCGTAGCGGCCTCGTCGGCCGAAGAAGTCCGTTGCGCGGCGACGGCGCTCCTCCAGTACCATCAGCCATGGCACTCGTAGTCCGGCTGCCCGACGGGCAGACCCTGCGCTTCGATGCTTCCTTCTTCATCGGCCGGGAGCGCGGTTGTGACGTCGAAGTCGCTCACTCGCAGGTCAGCCGGCGTCACGCGCAAGTGTCGCTCGTCAACGGGCAGTGGATCGTTCGCGATCTGCAAAGCAGCAATGGCCTGTTCGTTGACGGCCAGCGAGTCGAGACCGCGCCGATAGGCCACGGTGCCGAGATCAGACTCGGCGCTGAAGGCCCCACGCTGCACGTCGAACCCGCTCGCGCCACCCCACCGAATCCCATCGAGACCGGCGACGAGGACTCGCTGGAGGCGTACGCCCAGCGCTACTTCGGATCCGACGATGACGACGAGTCGGTGGGCGGCCGCACGATGATGATCCGCAAGGCCTATCAGAAGGTGCAGCAGCAGCAGCGACGAACGCAGCGACTGATCGTCGCCGCCATCGCGCTGATCGCGGTCGCCGCCGGCGGCTACGCGTTCTACGCGCATCGTGCGCTCAGCAAGCAGGTGGAGCAGGCACAGGCCATCTTCTACGACATGAAACAGCAGGACGTGCTGTTCGCGGACCTCGAACAGAAGCTTGCCGAGTCGGGCAGCGCTCCAGGCCAGAAGCAGCTGGCCGCGTACATGGCGGACCGCGAACGCATGCTGAATAACTACGATCGTTACGTCGCCGGCCTCTTCGACCGGAAGCTGAACGAGAAAGAAAGGCTCGTCATGCGGGTGACGCGCATGTTTGGCGAGTGCGACGCTGCCGCGCCTCCGGAGTACATCGGCGAGGTGATGCGGTACGTCGAGAAGTGGCGGTCAACCGGCCGGTTCGCCACCGCGCTGAAGCGCGCGCAGGATGCCGGTTACCCGCAGAAGATCGCTTC
>AR_comb_assmDRAFT_10623888_pt1 | contig 10735 bp, 8 predicted proteins | sample ArasoioldDNA_FD_10543 | JGI IMG/M metagenome (IMG submission 10543) | reverse complement strand
CTTCAAGGATTTCGATTTGCGGATCTTTCTCGAGCAACAAACGAAGATTTCGCCTCGCCAAAGGCTCATCATCTACAATCAATGTTCTAATCTTCTGACTCATTGTTGGTCGTCGCAGACTTCGCTGATGTATGAATCCGCTCTTGAGAGACCTACGCAGTTCGGAACGGCATAATTACGGTGACCTCGACGCCGCCGTGCTCGCGATTCCGAATATCGAGCCGGTGTAATTCGCCGTAAAGTTGTTGCAAACGCGCTACGGTGTTTGCGAGTCCAATCCCATTACTACTCTTCAACTGCCAGTTTGCAGGCAAGCCCTTCCCGTTATCCAGCACCGTCATTCGGAGTTCGCCATTTTCCGCAGACGATTTGATAGTCAACTCGCCGTTAGCCTCGCTGCGACCGATACCATGTCGCAACGCATTCTCCACAATTGGCTGAAGCAGAAGATTTGGTACCAGCGCTTTGGTACTAGCCGGATCAATCTCCATATTGATCCGTAGTCTGTCAGAAAATCGCATCTGCTGAATACGCAGGTAAAGGTTTATAAACTTCAGTTCTTCTCGTAACTCGATTTCCTGTCGCTCCGAATGTTCGAGCGTATGCCGTAAGAGATCACTAAGTCCCACCAGCATATTTACCGCGGCATCATTCTTGTTGTCACGTACAAGTCCCACGATTCCATTGAGCGTATTGAATAGAAAGTGCGGGTGCAATTGCATACGCAGCGTATCAAGCTGCGCCTGGGCCAACTGTGTTTCGAGTTGGGCCGCCAGAAACTCACGCTCTCTGTACTTTCGGTAGTAATCGATCGCATAACAACTCCCGACTACCACGCTGTAGACCATTAAGTCCGGGACAAATGAACCTTTTAACCTGGAGAAATATCGAGGCCAAAACCCCATCGGGCTATCACCCATATTGTCGAACGGTTTAACGATGAGCGTAATCGCCGTTGCCGCTGCACTATGAAACGCGGATGAGAGAAGAAACGCCGGGATGTGAACCGCTAGGCTTCGCTTCCATGTATCGCCAATAAGTGAGAACCGCCGAGACAACCACATCAGCACCGGAGTTAACGGAGCCCAGACCAACCAGGTCAGAACGCCCCAGGTGAGAATCTTCAACGCGGAGTGGCCCATTCCTTCCGCGCGAACTTCGAAATAGATTGGACCAGCGTAAAGGACTCCGAGAAGTGTCCACAGACCGAGAATTATCAGCCACTGCCTGACTGTATTGCGAGGATCTTCTGAGTCAGCTTCGAAAGAATATTTATCTAAAGTGTTCGGCATCTTGTGTGTGACGCAATTATGTCCGTTTGTACTTAGGAAGGAGATTCATTCCACACACGGGACACTCGCCCGGATGCTTATAGACAGTCTCGTCACACTCAAACGGACACGCGGGACAACTATACCCCTCCAAAACCAAATCTTTACGTGAAACCGCGGGTGGCCTGCCATCCTGATTTGCGACTCGCCATGCTGTCGCAAAGATCAGCCGGACTACTCTAGCAAACTGCTCGTAGTCAACCGTCGCCGGCTCGTCAGATGTTTGATGATAATGCTCGGTCAAACCGGTTGAAAAGTAGAGATACGGTATTAGCTGCGTTTCGAAATTCTGGTGATCGGAACCGAATCGTTGTCCTTCCACCAGCGTCAGATTCGTCGCGTCACGGTTATTTTCCAACTTCGTTATATCAAGCAGCTGGCGCGATAAGTCTTCAGTTCCGACGGCGTAAATGTAATTCTTGTTCGCAGCATGAGCCTGATCGAAACTGGCAACGCCATCCATATTGATGTCTGCTACCGTTTTCTCCCAGGGAACAATCGGGTGCAAGCTGTAATACCCTGACCCAAGCAGTCCTTTCTCCTCACCGGAGAAGTTCACAAACAGTATCGAGCGCCTAGGACCATTCCCGTCTTGCCTGGCTTTCATGAACGCCTGGGCCAACTCAAGACAGGCCACGGCCCCTGACCCATCGTCAGCGGCACCGTTAAAAATCTGATCACCCTTCAACGTCGGGTTGAGTCCGAGGTGATCTAAGTGAGCTGAAATAATAAATACTTCGTCTTTCAGTTTTGGGTCACGTCCTTCGAGGTACGCGATCACATTTTCCGTTTTGAGTCCTGCAAATGGAGTGACCGAGCCTCGCACCTTGATGACTTGAGGAAGTTCGAAGACAACTGGTTTGAGAGTCTGGTTGATCTGCTTTTGTACGCTCGCGACGGTTTGCCCCGTGGATTGAAGCAGACTATCGGCAAACTTTCGAGAGACAGCGAATACCGGTGGAAACGCAGTTGATTCTGACAACGAGAGCGCACCTACTCGTTGCGCATTGAGTGCCGCCTGTTGCGCCCTCTCGGCAAACGAGCCGGCTGTCCGAGGACTGACAGCTGAAACGACCAGCACGCCTCTTGGTTGACCAGCGGTCCAAATGGCGCTCCGCTTGTTGATGAACTGTGTACTCCATCTGGATGGTTTTTGCTCAGCCGTTTTGAAAAGGCTTGTGCCGGCATCAGTCATTGGTTCATCTTCAAGTATCACAACCCACTTACCGTTTACTGATAAGTTCTTTGCCCGCAATTCCGCGAAGTCGTCATAGTTAAACTTGTCATCTGAAATTCCATATCCGGCAAAAACAACATTGGCTTCAGTCGCCTGAGCGAAGTCACCGGTCAGAAAGTAAGAAAAATCGTCCTGCTTTTCCGTCGTGTATTTGCTGGAGATCTCGACTTGGCCATCCTTCAGAAGTTCAAGTTGGGACTCTTTCGCGACCCGACGATAGACGGTAAAGGGTTGGAACAAGGCATCAAGTGCCGTTGCGGTCGCAACGCTCTTTGGTCCAAAAGCTGTTAGGCCCAGTTGCCGATATTGAGAAGCAAGATAAAGAGCGGCGAGTTTTTGGCCACGCGAAGTTGTTTCGCGACCCTCGAAAGAGTCTGACGCGAGGTAAAAGAGTTGGGCGGCAAGCCTGTCAGCAGATATCAACTGCTGGTAACGCCTCAAATTCGGGTCGCCCGTCGCCCTGATTCCCGCATCTTTCCTGGCGTTGGTACTACGTATTTTTTGCTGAGCAAACGTAAACGCCGAGCCGGTGATAAGCACGGCTCCTATTATTCCAGATGCCGCCAGACGCAGTTGTTGTTTACTCATGAAAGCTCCTAGAACTCATAATTATGAATTGACAATTCTCAATTGGTATCTCTCGATTGAAAATCGCCGTCTCGGCCTCCGACCCCTGATCCCTGACCTCTATTCCTTTTTCTTCGCCACTTTCACGGATAGCGTGTATTTGTCCCGGTTACCGTTTCGGTTCAGAGGAACCCAGCCGTTTTCGGCGACTTTGAAGTCGTAGTTGAAGCGTAAATATTTTGTCACCACTCTGGTCCATAGTAATGCGACGTTGCTCACACTTTCCCTCGCATTACTACTGCTGGCGGTCGCGTAACCCAGGCGTTGGACCAGAGTCGTGACAAAGTCGAAATTGGCAGGTCAAACAATCCAACCCCTGCTTTGATATTCCATGTAAGTGGCTGTGGCCTCAGCGACTGAACGACCGAAGTACCGTTCGACAACGCGCAGCGCCAGGTCGATGCCTGAAGTAAGACCTCCCGCCGTTGAAATCTTTTCGTTTTCTACGAAGCGCAGTCCGCGCTTGAGATTCACGTCGGGAAAAGCTTTGGCGAACTGTTCAAAGAAATCATGATGCGTGGTCGCCGATTTTCCGGAAAGTAAACCAGCGCGTCCCAGTTGAAACGCTCCAGTGCAAACGGACATTGTGACATCGGTTTGCTCAGTAACTTTCTTCAACCAGGCGTGCAGTGCCTGTGAGCCTCGCTGAGCTGGTATCACAACGACTTTCGGCTGGGGCGCATTAGCGAAGGTAAAATCCGGCACTAGTTTCAGGCCGGCCGAACCGGTCAACACTTCGGTCTTCTCGGAGACAGTGAAGAGCTGAAAAGGCATTTGCTCTTCATGATCTGAGCTACGTTGTTCGACCATTACGTCTTGGAACACTTCCCATGGCCCAGCGAAGTCGATTACCGTAACGCCCTCAGAGATGGCAAAGGCCACCGGTATCTTTCCCTTTGCGGGCGGTGTGAGTTTCGAGGCCGATTCGGCAAAGCTCAAAGTTGAAAGCGGTCGCCCGAATGACTCGGGCAGAGTTGAAGCGGCTACCAGGGCGGCGAATCCCGCAGATTTATTCATAAAGTTTCTTCGTTTCATGTTTCCTCCTGAAATACTTGAGGTCTTGAGACGGTGGGACTCTAGCGCCGATTCAGAAACTAGCGGCTGTAATTGCCATCATTTGGTCAAACTCTGATGCGGGGTGAGGTTTTTAGGTGACGAGTTGTGGTGCGACTGTGGCTGATCGCGGGCATGCAACGCACGACGGCGTTCACCAATTCGAGGGCAGGGTCGAGCTTTGGCAACCCTGGGAAAAGATGTTCCGGTTATCCGATCAAACCCCGAAGGGGTTTGGCTAACGCAGCAAACCCTTTCACGTTAAACCCTAGACCATTGCTCGCTTGATCTCAGGGTTGCCAAAGCTCAACCCTGGGCTGAAATTTGCCAAACACCTTCGGTGTAAAAGTTAAATGCCCTATGTCCTACGGACTGCAGACCACTTCACGTATAATATCGACGACTTCCGAAGGCAGACGTCACCCCAGCGTTGGAAGCGGCAGATTTGAGAGGAGAACTTATGAGTTGGAATCAGCCTTCATCCCTTACGGCAGATGTACGAGATGAACGGGTCACTTCGTTTTTGAGTAGAGTTTATGCCTGGATGTTTCTGGGCCTCCTGATTACGGCCGGGACGGCCCTGGTTGTTGCTTCGTCCCCGCTACTGGTCGAAACGTTAATCGGTAATCGATTGGCATTTTGGGTAATCGTGTTAGCCCAGTTCGGAATCGTTGTCTATTTGTCAGCGAGGGTCACGAAGATGGCGGGTATTACAGCTTCAGCGCTGTTTTTGCTCTATTCGGCTCTCGTTGGTGTGACCTCGTCCGTGATCCTACTCGTGTTCACAACAACCTCGATCTTCACGACTTTCATGGTGACTGCCGGCATGTTCGGGGCAACCGCACTCTACGGCACGGTTACCAAACGTAGTCTGGCGGGATTGGGTCAGTTCATGTTTATGGGATTGATCGGTCTGGTTCTGGCCATGATTGTTGGCATCTTCTGGCAAAACGATTTGCTGCAGTTTGTAATCTCAGTCGTTGGAGTTCTGGTATTTACCGGTCTGACTGCCTGGGATGCTCAACGATTGAAACAAATGGCAGTCTCCACGCCTGAGGGTCACACATCCTCGCTCGCGATTGTCGGAGCGCTTGCGCTGTATCTGGACTTTATTAACCTTTTCTTCTTCCTCTTGCGGTTTACCGGAAACCGACGAAGCTAAAAGGCTTTGTACAAGAGTAGTGAGTGCTAAGTCATCGCAGTCAGTACCATAGCGCGGTAGCGCATGGCTCAAACTTCCAAATTCAATCTTGACGGGGTATGAGGGTTCGCATGGGGCCACGCGCTACCATGCTGTGGTACTGACTTCATGCAATGGCGCCACGCGCTACCGCGCTGTGGTACTGACTTCATGCAATGGCGCCACGCGCTATGTGCTGTGGTACTGACTTCATGCAATGGCGCCACGCGCTACCATGTCGTGGTACTGACTTCATGCAATGGAGCCACGCGCTATGTGCTGTGGTACTGACTTCATGCAATGGAGCCACGCGCTACCGCGCTGTCGTACTGACTTCATGCAACCATGCTTCCCGACTTGTGTGTCAAAGCCGGTGGTAACAGAACTCTTCTGTCCCGGGCGTAAACTTCCAAACTTAACTCGGACTAAAACCTCGCTTTTTCATTAACGCATCTATTTTTGGATCGCGACCACGAAATGCGCGATAGCCTTCTGCCGGGTCGACTGTGTTACCGACTGAGAACACATACTTGCGCAATCGCTGAGCTACGGCTCTGTCGTAAGGCCCCTTCCTCTCAACAAAGGCGCCAAAGGCATCCGCAGTCAACACATCTGACCAGAGGTAGCTGTAATAACCAGCAGAGTACGAATCGCTGCCAAAAATGTGCATGAACTGAGGCGTGCGATGCCGCATTACTATCTCTTTCGGCATCCCCAGCTCTGCCAGTGTCTCGCGTTCAAATGCATCCGGATCGATCTTTCGATCTCCAGCGAGATGCAATTTCATGTCAACGAGTGCAGCCGACAAATATTCGACTGTGGCAAAACCCTGGTTGAATGTTGCTGAACGATTGATCTTATCAACGAGTGCTTGCGGAATCGGCTTGCCAGTTTGATAGTGCAGCGCGAATCGTTGCAAGACTTCCGGCGTTGAAAGCCAATGCTCCATCAACTGCGACGGAAACTCGACATAGTCCCGAGCGACGGCAGTTCCCGACAGCGATGGGTAGGTTACATTTGAATTCAACCCATGAAGCGCGTGACCAAATTCATGGAACATAGTAGTTGCGTCGTCCCACGAAATCAGCAGAGGTTCTCCAGGTTTTCCTTTCACAAAGTTGGCGTTGTTCGAGACGATAGTCGTGATCTCTCCATTGACTCTCTCTTGAGTGCGGTAAGCATTCATCCATGCTCCCGAACGTTTTCCCGCTCTCGCATAGGGATCGAAATACCACAAGCCGATGTGACGTTTGGTAGTTTTGTCTGTAACTTCCCAAACGCGAATATCAGGATGAGCGACTGGTACATTCGTGACCGGCGAAAAGTTAAAGTTGAAGAGCTCTCCGGCAACCCAAAAGATTCCTTCACGAAGTTTCTCGAGCTGTAGGTATGGTTTGACTTCGTTTTGGTCCAGGTCATATCTCGCCTTGCGAACCTTCTCCATGTAATAACGATAGTCCCACGGTTCAATTTTGATCTTGGCGCCCTCTTTGTCGGCAAGGGCTTGCATGTCCGCGACTTCTTCATGAACACGAGCGACGGCCGGTTTCCAAACCGCTTCCATCAACTCCATTGCACGTTCCGGAGTTTTAGCCATCGCATTCTCTAAGCGCCAGTGAGCGTGAGTTTTAAACCCCAATAGTTTTGCCCGCTCAGCTCGAAGTTGCAGAATCTCAGTGATCGTGGCGTTATTATCGTGTTCGTCGCCGTTATCGCCACGATTGACAAACATTCGCCAGGCTTTCTCACGCAGGTCACGACGATCCGAATAGGTCAGAAACGGATCGACTGACGAACGGGTGTTCATGATCAGCCAGCCAGTTTGCTTTTTCGTCGTTGCAGCAGCTGCTGTTGCATCGCGAATTGATTGCGGTAGTCCTGCCAATTCGTCTTCGCTCTTCAGAAGTATGAACTGGTCCGTTTCTTCAGCCAGTACGTTCTGGCTGAATTTTGTGTAGAGACCCGCAAGCTTTTGATTGATTTCTGAAAGACGAGCCTTTGATTCCAAACTGAGACGCGCACCGGCTCGAACAAAGTTGGTGTAGTAGAGCCAGACCAATCGCTGTTGCTCTGGACTCAACTTACTCTTCGCAGGCGAGTTGTAGATCGCTTCAATCCGTTTGAAGAGTGGTTCGTTTTGAGTTATCTGGTCGTTGAAAGCAGCCAGCCTGGGCGCCATTTCTCGTTGGACCACCTGAAACTCAGGGCCATTCATAGTTGAACTCCAAACACCGTACAGAGTTGAGACTCTATCCAACTCCTGACCCGCTTCTTCAAGGGCGATGATTGTATTGTCAAAGTCAGGAGCGGCTGAATTCCCGGCGATCCGTTCTGTCTCAGCCAACTGCGCGGCCATTGCCGCTTCAAGTGCCGGTTTAAAAAGTGCAACTTGAACCTGATCGAAAGGCGGAACTCCGCCATAAGGACCTTGCCATTTTGAGACGAGCGGATTTTCCGTCTTCGTTTCGTCGGAATTTGAAGGGACCATAATATTAGTAAGAGTTGCTTGAGAGAGTATCGTGCTTATTGCTGTCGGCAATATCAACACAATAACGGTCAGGATTCTGGAGGCGCTACGAATAGATCTAAGCATTAGTAATGTCATCCTTTGATTAGAAGCATTCACGCGTCAGCGGGGGTGGCGCGTTAGGGAACTGGAGAGCTTTGCAACTCGTTTAGACTTCCCGGCGTACCGAGCTATCTGGTACTTGAGGAAGACAACTAGAACTGCTTATCGCATCGGATGTCGCGTAACAACACGAGAGAACCAGCAGCGCAGCGACTGCATCGCCTCCCGATCGTTCCACTTGGGCAGCAGTTGCTTCGCTCCTGGTTCTGTAACATTCGATGGACGATTATATTTTCGAGTGAAAGGACTGTACAGCAGCCACGTTTCGATCTTTCTGATTTTGAGATCTGAGATTAGTTAAACGACTGAATGACGGACTCCAAGACCAAGTTCTACTCGGAAGGGGGAAGGATGGGGCGTGAGAGGAGCCCGTGATTTTCCATATATCATCTTCCACTTCTTCTCTGTGCAACCTCTGTGTGCTCCGTGACTCTGTGGTGAGAAATCTCTTACCGCCGAGCCACAGAGACTCATCAGAGGTAGCACAGAAACAAAATGGAAATGGGATATGGAAAATGAAAATGAGGCTGTTCTTATCGGTAGTGTATGGCTCGCAGAGCCGTCAATCCACACACAAGCCACACGCTACCGCGTTGTGGTACTGACTATTACTGCTCGTCGCTGAAGCATTGAGGTGCTCCCCAACTTGATGCGACTTGTCCAGGGGCGACGCGCTACGCGCTTGCCCCTCGCTTTCATATTGCGCGGTTTCAATTCAGACTCTTGAGGCAAAGCTGTACTTGATAGTTCACGACTCAGGGCACGTAATTGATATATGGACAATGACGGCAACCGCTACCACAGCAATAACCGCGTCTAGCTAGATAATCAGCAGTAAAAACCATCGCGCCATTTTCAAGATAATAATCTTTGTCCTGCTGGAACGAGCCACGCAACAACTCTAAATCTATCTTTTTATAATAGTTCGCAAACTGCTCCGAATCCTGAAAAAGTTCAGGATGAATAATATGACTAAGTAACTCTGCTCCTTCGACCACGCGTGGGCCAGGTCGCGCAAAAAAGGAGTTCGCGTCCACCGCAAAAACCCGATTCGTCTTTACTGCGGGCAAATCGAAAAATTTGGCATTGCTGGACGCTGAGTATGGGCCAAAAACGTTCCACACTTGCTTCATTGTCTGCTGCAGATTGAACCCACACGGCATTATCACCAGCACTTCAGGTTGCCACTCTTCAATCTGGTCCCATGATATCCGCACCGATTCACCCTTCTCACAGCCCAGCTGATCGATCCCTCCCGAAATCTTCACGAGTTCCGGTACCCAGTGCCCACTGGCATAGACTGGGTCGAGCCATTCCATACAAAATACTCTCGGACGGTCTGAAACCTTCGCGGTCATGGCCGACAGTTTTTCGAGACGCAAGCGACAGGAACTAATCAATGCCTCTGCTTCGGGTGCTTTCCCTGTTGCTATTCCGAGGTCGCGAATGTTTTGAAAAATTTCTTCAATTGACTGCGGCGTTAGCCATAGGATTTCGGGCGTCTCAGGCAAGGCCTTTAGCACCTGCGAGACTTCATTCCCCGATGGTGCGCAAACCTGACAAAGGTTTTGCGTGAGAATTAATTCTGGTGAAAGTTGTCGCAGCAGCTGCTCGTCTATTTGATAAAGACTCAAGCCCTGGCTCATGCGTTCGGACACAGCCCGATCAATCTCCCCTTGGCTCATCTCTTCGATTGGCAACACGTTGCGAACCACAACAGGTTTTCCCTTCACTTCGGGCGGGTAATCGCATTCGTGGGTGATGCCAACCAACTGATCGCCGAGTCCAAGAGCGTAAGCAATCTCAGTCGCCGACGGCAGGAACGAAACTATTCGCGTCATGTGTTGAGTTTAGCAGCCACCAGTTGTTTGCAGTAGCGAGGCTGATTGCTCCGGAAGGCACAGATTCCAAACACCGACGGTGTTTGCAAATTCCACCAACGGTTGAGCTTCGGCAAACCTGGCACCAAGATATTCCGGCTTAAAGTGGCGTGACATTTACCGGTCAGCTAAAATGCGGGCCTTTGTTTCTCGCCGATACAAGTCAACTTAGGAGTCATTTGAATGGCATTGATTGGAGCCAACGAACTAAAACGAAAAATGCTGATAGGAATAGAAGGTCAGCCCTACGTGGTGCTGGAAGTCTTTTTTGCCTCACCTACTGCCCGTGGCGCCGCTACCATGGTGCGCACAAAACTACGCCACCTACTGACCAGCGCCGTGCTCGAGAAGAATTTTCGCTCGAGTGAAAAATTTGAAGAACCTGACGTTGAACTTGTTCCGGCGTCCTACCTGTATAGCGACGCGGAAGGCTCGCACTTTATGGATGAAAAGAGCTTCGAGCAATTTGCATTCTCGGCAGACGAAATTGGCAACGATCGTAGCTTTCTGAAAGAAGGTCTTTCACTTCAAGTATTGAAGTTCAATGGACATGCGGTTTCCCTGCAATTGCCCCAGTTCGTAGAGCTACAAGTAGTGTCAACCGAATTGGGCCAACGCGGTGATACTGCCGCCGGTGGCGCGACCAAACAGGCCACCGTGGAAACTGGCTTAGTCGTTCGAGTCCCACTCTTTATTAAAGAAGGTGAAATGATTAGAGTGAATACCCAGACTGGAGAAGTAGCAGGACGAGCGTGATTAAGTATCAATTATGAATTAAGACTTGATAATTGAGTCTCT
>AR_comb_assmDRAFT_10026858_pt1 | contig 10735 bp, 10 predicted proteins | sample ArasoioldDNA_FD_10543 | JGI IMG/M metagenome (IMG submission 10543) | reverse complement strand
CCCTATGAAACCATTCTAGCGGTCACCGGAAAAGCGCATTCGCATAGCACTTATTGGCTAGCCTCACTTCGGGTTTGCCGGCGCGGAAGCCGACGGCATCAGGCGCTGCCTCAGCCTGCGGGCCGCGCGTCCGCCGAAATGGCGCGCGGCGCAAAGCAACCCGCGCACGGTACGCGGGTTGAAAGCCACGATGCCCCAGCGTTCGCGGCGATGTGACATCCAGTCTTTCTTGTACGAGTCGTCCCCGGTGAGGTAGTCGACGACGGCGACTTTGTCGCGGTCCATGACGTGCTCCATCAGCAAGCTCGTCAGCAGCGTGCCCACGGATTCCTTCGCGAAGCGCTGGTCATAGGCGACCTTGAAGATGGACGCCGTCCCATCCGCAACGATCCAGAGCTGCGCCGCTGCGGGCTCGCCGTCGAGGTATGCGATGCCGAGCCTCAGCCAGCCTTGCTCGGCGCAGCGCCGCGCAAGGCCGGGCATGAATCCAGGGTAAGGTTCGCCGGTCTTCCAGCTGCTTCGGTAGACACGCTCGTAGTCCGCCATGGCGGGCTCGACGTCCTGCGGCCGTGTGACGAGCGAAAAGCGGAACCGCGGACTGGGCAGCAGCTTCTTTCGCTGGCGCGCGCCGGTCCGGGGGCGACCCTGGACGAATTGCTCGAAGGTCTGCGACCCGACCGGAACGTACCAGTTGCCGAACGAAAAGAAGCGATCGACGAGGAGCCCCTGTCGCCTGAGCGCGCGAAGCAGCGCTTCGAAGCCCTGCGCTTCGGTGGCCAGCGGATTGAGGTAGATCTCGTCCCAGCGCCAGCGATCGCGGGCGATCGCCCCCGCCAGCGCGGCCACCAGCGACTCGAGCTCCGGGTCGTCGGGATCGACCACCGGACCGAACAGCGAGCTGTAGTAGTTCGACAGCGACATCAGCTTGCGCACCGAGAAGGGCCGCGGCGCCGCGTGTTGCGTGACGAGCGCGGCCCTCGGCTGGCCCGACGAGCGCAAGGTGTAGATGCGCAGCCTGCCGCCGGGCGGCAGCACCGACTCGACGAAGTTCGCGTACCACGTCCAGGTGTGGAAGACGCTTTGCCGTCCGGCCTTGGCGAACAATGGACGAAAGTCGCCGGGCAATGCCTCCAGCGCCTCGTAGACCTGCAAGTCAAAGCAAGCGGCGTTCGTCACTGGCTCGTCTCCATCCGAACGACGCCCGGCATCGTTCGAGTTTTTTCGCAGTCGATCACGTCCCGGACCCTTTGGCCCATCCGCTCGAGCTCGCCCGGGGCGAGATCCTGGTGGCAGGGCAGCTGGAAGACGTGAGTCGCCCAGGTCTGCCCGAAATCGCCGGGGATGCGAGGCGTATCGGGCCAGACGTCGTCCCAGCGGAAGATCGGCACGCCGGCATTGCGCAGCGCGTGGTAGCTCGCCGTGGGCTCGTCGACGTAGAGCGGCAGGACATACGGGACTACCCCCGGCGCCAAGTCCCGAAACAGCGGCCGCGCGTTGCGCAACGTGGAAAGGAGCTTCGCAAGCACGGCATAGTTGCGTCGCCTCAGAGAGACGATGCGATCGGTGTGGACACGGTCGGCGATCCATACCGCCGCGGCCGCCGGCCACAGGTCGATCGAGACGGGGCCCGAGCTCGCGCTGACGGCGCTTCGGGGCTTCCTGAGCCATGTTTTTGCCGCAAACACGCCGCGCAGGATCGTATTGAGGCCGCGGAACCGGTTGTGCTTTGCACCGAGCTCCACGGCGTCGACAACCGCGCGCAGCTCCGCCGACCAGCCGCGTGATCCCGACTTCAGCTCATCGAGCGGCCGACTCTGCGAGACGATCAATCCGCCTTCCGGAACGGGAAAGAACTTGGTCAGGCTGGCAATCGCCGCGTCGCCCCACTGCCCGACCGGCCGGCCATCCGCGGTGCCAAAAAACGAATGCGCGCAATCTTCGATGAGCGCGATGCCTTTCGCGTCGCAGAACTGGCGTAGTCGCGCCATCGGCTGAGGCCGCCCGAAGAAATGGGGCACCAGCATTGCGCGAACACGCTCGAGGTCGGCGCTCGCCAGCCAGGCGCCGTCCGGCTCGCCTTTGGCGTTCAGCGGATAGAACCGCGCCGCCAGACCTTCCGCGATCACCGGGGCGATCATGCTGCGGCAGTGATAGGTGGGCACCAGGACCGCTTCGCCGCCTTTCAGGCCAAGCGAACGCAGGGCGCAGGTAATGGCGGCTTGCCCGCTCTTGGTATGACGGCGATACCGGGCATCCAGGACGCTGGGCTCCAGAGTCTTGCGCCCGCCGGCGAAAGCGGCCCAGCCGAGCACGGGCAGACGCGGCAATTCGTCCTGAGCCGACGCTCGCTTGGCGATCATCATTTTCGAGCGAGCTCCTCGAGCACGCTGACCAGGGCGCCAGTGCGCCTTTTCCGCGTCGGGGTCTTGACGTAGTCCAGGTCCGGTCTTGCCGCCGTACCGTCGTGCAATTCCCGAGTGAACTTCCACAGCGCCCTGGAAATGTCATCGGACGAGTCGAGGCTCGCGATGCTCGTCATGCCTGCCCTGCGCAGCAGCGCCGCCGTGTCTCCCAGCGGATCGGTCAAGCCAATGATGGGCCGGCCGCAGCGCAGGTATTCGTAGAGCTTGACCGGGATCTGCTCGTTGCAATTGCTCGCCTGCAGCACCAGGAGGCCGTCGGCGCGCATCATCTCCGCGAGCGCCTCGCGGTATGGAATCGGCGGCATCAATTGCACCACCTCCTTGACCCGATGCTCGTCGATCAGCCGCTTCAGCATCTCTTCGTGCCCGGAAGCGCGCAGCCTAACGCAGAGTGCGCCAGGCTTGAGACGACCGTCGTCGAGCATCGAGCGCAGCGCCCGCAGCAGGTGCGTCGGATCGCGCTCGCTCGGATAGACGATCCCGCTGTGCAAGATCGTCTTGGCGCCCGGCACGAGAGGCGCGCCTTGCGGCTCCTCGTCCAGTCCGGCAAAGCTTTCTTCGTCGTAGCCGTTCTCGATGACCACCAGGCGGCTTTCGTCGAGGTCGGGATAGCGTTCGCGGTATACCCGCTTGGCGCCGGAGGTGACGAAGATGCCGCGCGCGGCGCGCCGCAGCGCCGCCTCCTCCAGAGCGCGGAAACTCTTCCAGGTCTTCGGATCGCTCGGGTAGTGATCCTGGGCCATGGGGTCGCGGAAATCGGCGATCCATGGCAGGCCGGACAGCCGCTGCAGCGTGCAGGCGATCTTGTGGGCGGTGGCGATGGGATACGTGCTCCAGATCGCATCGGGCCGGTACTTCCGAATCATTGCGAGGCCCTTCGGCACTGCGCCAAGCCACCAGGAAATCCACCGGTCGGGGCGCGCCGCAAAGCCGGGATAGCGGCCCATGAACGAAAGCTGGCGCGCGGAGTCGAGCGCAAAGGCCGGCTCGACCACCATTCCCGCGGGAAGCGCCGTGTGGCCGCTGGCGCGATGCTCGTAGGCGCGCGGATGCGCGGTGAGAACGAGCGGCTGCCAGCCGAACGCCGGGAGATGCCGGGCGAAGCCGAGCGTGCGCTGGATTCCGCTGCTCGCGGCAAACGGCGGGAAATGGAAGGCGATCATCAGCAGACGTTTCACCTGGAGCTCCCGAGCGCCGCCGCGTTCACCAGCCGGGCAACCATGCCGCGGTCCACCGAGCGACCTGATCGCGCCAGTCGCGCCGGGAAAAGGTGTGGCTCGCGTCGGCAAGACGGTGCAGGACGACGCGCGGCGATCCCATCAGCCGCCGCCAGCGCCTGGAGCTCGCCGCGACGTCGCCGAACTCCTTCGCCGTGAGGTCGTTGCCGGAAAGGATGAGCAGCACCTGGCCCTTGAACGCGGCAAGGCCCTGCGCCATGCGCTCGGGAAGGGACTGCGTTCCCCCGGCTTTCGCCTTGCGCAGGTTGCGGACAAGGGAAGCAGCCGAGGCGGCGAGATCGAATTTTCCCCGCAAGAGCTTTGCCCAAGGCGCCGCGCTGAACGCATGCCGAAGGTAATAGTGCTTCAGATACGTGCGCGCCTCGCCCTGCTCGGTACGCACCCATGGATTGAGGAGCACCAGGCCGGCCACGCGCGGGTCCTGCGGGGCGTAGAACAGCGCGGCCGAAGCGGCATCGCACAAGCCCCAGATGACCACTTCGTTCACTTCCGGCACCTCGTCGAGGAAATGGTCGACCGCGCGGCGCAGATCCTCGCCGACGTTCTCGAAGGTTCTCGGCTCGCCGGTACTGTCCCCCATGCCGCGGTAGTCGAACCGCATCACGGCATAGCCCTGCGCCGCGAGGTCGTTCGCAAGCAGGACGAACTGGCGGTGGCTGCCCGCGCGGTACTGCGGCCCGCCGACGGCGACGAGCACGCCGCGGCTGCGCGGCTTCTCGGGCCGCGTGACGACGCCGAGGAGCCAATCCTGCCCGCATGCGAAGGCGACCGGTTGGCGTGTGATCGTCATGCGGGCGTCAGGGCAACGGCGTTGGCCGTGGCGGCGATGAGCTCCGGGCATTCGCCGATCTCGACCGAGCTCCAGAACGGCGCGCCGCGCACCGCGTGCAGGTCGACTTCGGCGCCCGCGGCGCTCCACGCCTCGCCGGCGCGCCGCAGCGCGGGAGAGGGCTTGCCCTCCGCGTTGACTTCGAACCACTGCGCCGGAACGTCCTTCGGCGCAAGGCGCGCGAGCTCGAGGCGCTCGATGGCCAACGCGAGCTCCGCCGAGAGCTCGTAGCCCCCGATTTCGAGCGTCTTGCCCGCGGCCAGCTCCGAGCGCAGCGCGCTGGTGCCCTGGCCGGCCTCGGCGCCCGAAAGCATCTCGCTCGCGAGCCGCAGGCGCAGGAACTGCGTCATGAACTGCGCGCCGCTGATGACCGGCTGCCACAGGAGCAAGCCGGCGAACGATGCGCTTGCCTGCCGCGAGTAGTCGAGGGCGAGCAGCGCGCCCAGCCGCAGGCCCCAAAGATGCATCGGGCCCTCCGTATGCCTGGCGATCCAGTCTGCCGCCAGGGCGAGGTCCTCGTTCCACGCGTTCCAGCGCGCGTCGCCGAAATCGCCGCTGCTGTCTCCGCAGCCGAAGAGGTCGATCTGCAGAACGTTGTAGCCCCTTGCCGCGAATGCACGCGCCTGCAGCGCGGCCATGCGGCGCGACTTGTTCATTTCCTCGGCGAACGGGTGGACGTAAAGGACGCTTCCCGCCGGCACGCCGCTCGCCGGGTGGAAAACGCAGAAGCGCTCCCCTCCCGCCGCAGGCAGGAAGAAAGCGTCGAAAGGCGCCCGGGAGCCGCTGCCGCTCATGCGTGGAGCTTCTGCTGGACGAATTCGGTCAGGCTGCCGAGCGTGGCGAACGTGGCCGCCTCGATTTCGTCGTCCGCCACGGCGAAGCCGAAGTGCTCCTCGAGCGCGGCGATGAGGGAGACCACCGCCATGGAATCGAGCTCCGGGATCGCTCCGAGAAGCGGCGTCGAGGCGTCGCTTTCGCCCAGACGGCCGCGAAGCTGGAGCGCCGAATCCACCACGGTCTTCACTTCGTTGAACATGTTCATCTCCTTGCGACGATTTGGGCTGCGTCGGCCTCCGCCGAAGCCGGTCGCACCTCGGCCAGCAGCCGGCGCGCCTGCCGGATCACGCGGTCCGCGTTGCCCTTCCAGGTGTACCTGCCGCGAGCGATCGTCTTTGTCGCGTTGGATGCGAGCCGCGCGCGCAATGCGGGGTCGGCCACGAGCGAACCGATAGCTTCGCCGAGCGCCCCCGGCTTCTCGACGGAGAAGAGAAGCGCGTTTTCTTCGTGCGTCAGCACCTCCTCGAGGTTCGGCTGGCGCGGCGCCACGATGGCGCAACCCGCGGCGAGGTATTCGAAGAGCTTGAGCGGCGACGCGTAGGCCGTGGCCGCCGGCTGCAGGGCGATGTCGAAGGCGGCCAGGTATGCCGGAATGTCCTTGCGGTCGACGATGCCCGTGAAGCGCACTTGCTCGGCCACGCCGCGGCTGCGCGCGCGCTGCATCAGCGCCTCGCAGGCCGGGCCGTCGCCCACGACGATGAGCAGCAGCTCGGGCCGGCCGGCGCCGGCGATGAAATCGATCACCTGGTCGAGGCCGTGCCAGGCGCGCACGAACCCGGCGAAGCCGAGCACCAGGCGCCCTTCGGCGCCCAGGCGCTTCTTGGCTTCGTCGCGCCCCGGCGCGCGCTCGAAGGCGCCGAAATCGATTCCGTTCGGGATGACCACGATCCGCTCGCGTTCGACGCCCTGCTCGACCAGCATGTCGGCGAGCACCGCAGTGACGGGCAGGACGACATCCGCGGCCTTCCAGGCGGCAGCCTCCAGCCGGCGCGCCAGGCCCGGCAGGCCGAGGCCGCCGTGCTGCGAGCGCTCGAGCGCGATCGGCGCGTTCACCTCCAGCAGGTAGGGCAGCTTGAAACGCCGCTTGAGCCACTTCCCGGCGAGCAAGTACAGGTTGTGCCGTTCGTAGAGCACGTCCGGCCGATGCTCGAGGTATGCGCGCTTCAGTCGCCGATACGCGAGCCAGTTGTAGCCGAGCTCAAGGAGCTCGCCGGCCGCCTTGGGCAGAAGGCGGCGCAGGTTCGAAACGCCCCTCGCGTCGGCGCCGAAGCGCGCCCCGGCGGTGCTCGGCGGCTCGACCACGATGACCTCGCAGCCGAGCTTGCGCAGCGCCGACACCAGCTCCTCGATGTGCACCGCCTGCCCATCGCGCGAAGCAGTCCGGTGGTGATACAGGATCTTCAGGCAGGCGTTGTTTTCAGGCACGGGCGTAATGGCTCCGCATGGCGTTGTGGGCAAGCCGCAAGCCGAAGCGCCAGTCGGCACGGTCCCAGGGCGTGAAGCGCGGGATCTGGTACAGATCGTCGCCCGAGCGCGCCGCGCCCCAGGCGGTCGAGACCGCGGCGTCGAAGCCGAGCTCCCGGGCGAGCGCAGCGTGCTCGGCGTAGTAGTCGCGTCGCGGGCTGCCGTTCGGATAGGCGAAGAGCCGCACCGGCGCGCCCGTGATTTTCTCCAGCTGCGCGCGGCTTGTTTCCATTTCGTGCCGGGCGCGGGCAAGAGGGATTTCGGCGAGGATCGGATGCGTGACGGTGTGCGCCCCGATCTCCATCCCCGCGGCGCGGAGCGCGCGCACCTCGTGCGAAGTCATCATGAGATCGGTCGGCGTGCGGCTGCCGGCGCGACGCGCGATCTCCGCCGAAACCCGGCGGCGGCGTTCGGGCTCGAAGTACTTGAGGCGGGCGAGGATGCGCTCGATCGCCGCGGCTCGCTCCACGGGCGAGCCGACCGGATGGCTGCCGAGCCCGAGCTCGGCCAGGTCCAGATCCGGGCCGGGTGCGGCGCGCAGCGCCTCGATCACGACGTCGTTGAACATGCAGCCGCCGTCGAGGAAGCCGGTGGCGACGAAGAAGGTGGCCGGAAGGCCCAGGCGCAGCAGGATCGGCAGCGCGATCCTGTAGTTGTCCGCGTACCCATCGTCGAAAGTGATCGAAAGCGCGCGCTTCGGCAGCCGGCGCCGGGCGAGCGCCCGTACGGCCTCGGCGAGGGGCAGCACTTCGAAATTCGCCTTCACCCAGCGCATGCGCTCCTCGAACTCGGCCGCCGTTGGCTCGAGCGGAAAAAGCGCGTCGCGCTGCGGCAACACCCGGTGGTAGCCAAGGACGCTCAGGCGCGGCGTCCCGGAGAGGCGCAGCAACACCTGCAGCAGCCGGCTGCGGCATTCACGGCCGTCTCGCTCGAGACGAATGGCGGGCGTCGCGCTCATGCGTTCACAGCCGGCTGCGCAGCACTTTGCCGGCCGAGCTCCTCGGCAGGCTGTCGCGGCACTCGATTCGCGCCGGGACCTTGTAATCGGCGATCAGGGCGCGGCAATGCGCCAGCAGCTCCTCCGTGGTGGCGGCCTGGGGCGCAACGACGATCGCGCACACTACATCGTCGCCTTGCGGACCCGGCGCGGCGTACACCACGGCGTCCTCGACCCTTGGATGCTCCTTCAGCGCGGCCTCGACCTCGTAGGGGTTTACCTTGAAGCCGCCGCGGTTGATGATGAACTTCTTGCGCCCGGTGATGCGGATGTGCCCCTGGGCATCGCGCGTTCCGAGGTCGCCGGACAAATAGGCCCCCGAGCGAAAGCTGGCGCAGGTCGCCGCTTCGTTGCCGACGTACCCGCCCGCAGCGAACGGGCTTCTGATCGCAAGCTCGCCTTCAGCGCCCTCGGGCAGCGGCTTGCCCGCATCGTCGATGACTTCGACCGCCACGCCGGCGATCGGCGTGCCGACCGAGTCGGGGCAGGACTGCGGCTGCGGATGGCCGTTGAAGCTGATGGTTCCGGTTTCGGTCGAGCCGTAGAGCTGCCGCACGGCGACGCCGTAGCGCTCGAGGAAGCGCCGGTTGTCCGCGGGAAGCAGCGGAGCGCTCGAGGAGAAGGCGATGCGAAGCGACGACAGATCGACTTCGCTGCGTAGTGGCGTGTGGCTCAGCAAGGCATAGATCTGCGGTACACCGCCCAGAAAGGTAATCCGCTCCCGCGTGATGAGCTCCAGCACGTCGCGTCGGTTGAACTGGCCCACCGGATAGACGCTGGCGCCGGCGGCCATCGCCGACATCATCGTGCGCACCATGCCGTTCACGTGCGAGAACGGCGCGACGCCGAGCAAGCGATCGTCTTGCGTGATGCCGAGCGCGGCGCGCAGCGCGTCGAGCTCCCGAGACAGCTGGGCATGCGTGCGCACCACGCGCTTGGGCTCGCCGGTGGAGCCCGACGTGTAGAGCTGGACGAGCGCGGGCGACTCGGTCACGGCAAGCGCCGCACCGGCGTTGCTCCCGGCACGCGCCAGGAGCGCCCTGCCTCCGGTCTCGACTTGAATGACGGCCGGCGGGCTGTCGAGCTGGGACAGGACCCGGTCGACCTGCTCCGAGAACTGCGCCTGCGTCACCAGGGCAACCGGCTCGAGATCCTTGAGGTAGTAGGCGAGCTCCTGCGCCCGGTATTGCGTTGCGAGCGGCGCCACCACCGCGCCCAGGCGCGCGGCGCCGAAGAATGCGGCGACGAACGCCGACGAGTTCGGCAGCAGCAGCGCGACCCGCTGGCCGGGCTGCCTGAGCTGCTTCGCAACGAGCCGCGAGATGTCGTGCGACGCCGCGAGCAGCTCGGCGTAGGTCACGCCGCCGCCCGGTTCGCCGATCGCCGTCCTGGCGGCGAGGCGGTTCCAGAGGCTATCCAGCGTGTCTGAGATCGCGTGGCTCATCATGTGCTATCAATTCTTCGATCATGGCCGCGAGCGTGCCCACGGTGCGCAGCCGCGCCGGCTCGAGCCGGCTCTCGTCGAGCGTCAGGTCGAACTCCGCCTCGATCTCGCTGACGATGCGCAGCACCTCGAGCGAATCGACGCCGACCCCTTCTCCGAGCAGCACGGTATCCCTGCCGATCTTGTCGGCAGCCATCGTGTCGACGCTGCGCGCGACCGCGGCCAGGACGCGCCGCAGGACGGCCGCATCCTCCCGTTGCGGCGGCTGGCGGAGCATCGCGTCGTTCGCCGCTGCGGAAATGCGAACGATCCTCGCCGGATTGCCGGCGACCGTTACGCCATCCGGCAGGGAATCGAGGACCACGGCATTCGCGCCTACGCGCACGTCGTTTCCGATGTGGATTCTGCCCAGGACCTTTGCGCCGGTCGCGGCGTAGAACCGGTCGCCGATCAGCGGTCGATCGCCGCCGCCGAGGCGTTGCCCGATGACATTGCCGTGGACCAGCACGCAGAACTCGCCGAGAACCGCGGTGCGGCCGACGACGATGCCGTGGGGATGGTAGATCACCAGACCCTTTCCGATTTCCGCCGCGTGGGAGATCTGGGCTCCGGTCAGCATCGAGCAGACGTAGTTGACGAGGATGGACAGCGCGCGCATGCGGTGCAGGTGGCACCAGCGGCTCACCCTGTAGAGCAGGACGCTGTGGAAGCCCGGATGGGCAAGCACCGTGGCGAGCTTCGTCAGCAAGCCCGTTTGCTTCCTGGTGAGCGCGTCGAAGTCGGCACGAATGTTGTCGAACATGCTATAGCCTCCTTGAAGTCCGGCTCATCCGGCCGCCCTTTGCAGCGGCCGGCTCGTGGCGCCCTCCACGACGTGCGCAAGAAACGCGTCGAACATGAGGAGCGTCCAGAGCGGCGTGCTGTGGTCGCGCGCGCCGCTCTCGTGCTGGGCGAGGAGCTGGGCAAGGTAGCCCGCGTTGAACCAGCCCGTCTCGGCGAGCCGGCCGCCGAGGAGCGCCTCCCGCACCGGGCGACGCAGCGGGCCCCGAAACCAGCGCGCCAGCGGCACGGCGAAGCCCATCTTGCTCCGATACAGCACCTCGTGCGACAGGTGCGGCTCCATGGCTTTCTTGAGCAGCCGCTTGCTTTCGCTTCCCCTCACTTTGAAGGACGAGGGCAGGCTGGCGAGCCACTCGACCAAGGGGTGGTCCATCAGCGGCTCGCGCACCTCGAGCGAGTGCGCCATGCTCGCGCGGTCCACCTTGGTGTTGATGTCGCCGACGAGGTAGGTCTTGAGGTCGAGATACTGAATCAGCCCGAGCGCATCGTCGGTGCCGGCGCGCGCGGCATGACGGTGGAATACCTCGACCGCGCTGTAGCCGCCGAGCTCGGCCTTGAAGGCGTTGCTGTAAAGGCTGCCGCGCATGTCGTCGCTCAGGAATGACATGCTGTGGAAGTAGGCCTCGACCGAGCTGCGCGCGAGCGCCTGGAAGGTGGTCTTGG
>AR_comb_assmDRAFT_10104799_pt1 | contig 10736 bp, 12 predicted proteins | sample ArasoioldDNA_FD_10543 | JGI IMG/M metagenome (IMG submission 10543) | reverse complement strand
AAAAATAAAGCACCGCCGCGCGGTTCATTTTTTCTGCGTGTGGAGTCAGCGGCTTTCTAGGCCTTGTCATCTAGCGCCGCGACAAATTCTATATTGGTAGTCAGTAGTCGCAGAGGAGTAAAGCGTACGATGTCCTGGTCCACGGTTTCGAAAAAATGGTAGGCGGGGTAATGTACGGAGTTTTTGGGGAACAGCTGCCGATGCCAAATATCAATCAGTTTGAATCCGGAGTGGTTCAAGAGATCGTGGACGCCGCGCTTTGTGTACAGCCGATCGTGGTAATTGTCTCCACGGCTGCGCATCACGTATTGCGTCCATGAACCAACAAATGGAAGAAAAAAGCAAAACAACAAGCCCTCCGGTTTTAGGATGCGGCGTATTTCTTTCAGAGACCCTAGATCATCTTGGACGTGTTCAAGCACTCCCATACTGAGAACCATGTCGAAGGAATGGCTGTCAAACGGGAGCGCGACCGAGTCTCGCAGCGGAATAACATTAATTTTCTCCGCATCAATGATGGGCGTTTCCTGGCCGAAGGCGGAATCATCGGCATTTGTTTCGATGTCGCAACTCACGACTTCAAAGCCCTGTTTTTTCAAAAGGTATGAGCAAAATCCTTTGCCACATCCCCAATCAAGGATTCTGAGCTGGTGCGAGGATCTGCCAAACCATTCCTCGCTGAACACTTGTAGATAGTGCAGCAGCAGCAAGTAGGAATTGTGGCTGGCTGGGTTTGTCAGGAATGAGTGAGACCCAGCACGGCGCGAGAGTGAAATTAGCCCTTCATCTAACGGAAGTTTTGCCGAGAGAAAGCCTTTCTTACTTGCTTGTGTTTCATCGACAGCAGCCTATGGCCCGAAAATGATCTTGGTCAAATGGGAGAAACACCCACTCTCGCCCCACACTTTTCACTCTTGCGCCTGTAAGTCCTGTAAGTGCCACCCTTCGAAGAAAAACATCGGGGGCGGGGGCCACTGGCTCCCTGCGAATTCGCCCGCTTTCCTCTCGCGCCGCGCGGTCGTACAATGGCCCCATGAGCAAACGCGGCGTCGACAACCTCAACGTGATGTGCCCGTGCTGCCACGCCAAACTGGTGGTGGACCCGGTTTTTGGCGCGGTCCTCTCGCACGAAGTGCCAGCCAAAAAAGGCCCCGATGTGGACCTCACACAAACCTCCAGCATTCTGCAGGAACAGCAGCGCCAGCGCGAAGACAAATTCGCCGACTCCTGGTTCCAGGAGCAAAATAAGGAAGATATCCTCGCGAAAAAGTTTGAAGAAGGCATGAAAAAAGCCAAGGACGCGCCGGCCGGCAAACCTATACGCGACTTCGACCTGGATTAAATTTCCCTGCCGCGTCCTGCGACTGAATGTACAAACGAAAACTCTTCCGCTTGCATCTGCGTTCCGGAATTTTGCGACTCGGCGAACGCACGCTCATCATGGGCGTGCTCAATATCACGCCGGACAGTTTCTCCGATGGCGGAGAATTTCTTGATCCAAAACTTGCTGTGAAACAAGCTCTCGCGATGCAGCGCGATGGAGCGGATATTATTGACATCGGAGCGGAGTCCACACGCCCGGGATCGGAAGGGATTTCCGCGCCGGAAGAATTACGACGGCTGCTGCCAGTACTGGAAGCGGTGCGCGGCAGGCTGAAAATTCCCGTTTCCGTGGATACCCAGAAATCCGCCGTCGCGGAAATCGCGCTCGGCGCCGGCGCCCAAATCCTCAACGATGTTTCCGGACTGCGCGGCGATCCGCGTATCGCGAAAGTCGCCGCCAAACACGGCGCGCCGCTCATCTTGATGCACATGCGCGGCAATCCGCGCTCCATGCAGAAGGGTCGGTTTGCTCGCGACGTTTTGCAGGATGTTACCGGAGGTCTGCGCCACTCCATCTCGGTCGCCAGAAAATTTGGCCTAGCGAAATCGCAGATCGTGATTGATCCCGGCATCGGCTTCGGCAAAAGTTTTTCGCAAAATTACGAACTGCTCGCTAATTTGTCTGCTCTCGCAAAGTTGGATTTTCCGATTCTAGTGGGCACTTCGCGCAAAGGCTTTCTCGGCGCGACGCTGGCAAGAAACGGCAAGCCCGCTCTGCCCGACCAGCGGCTCTGGGGCACTGCGGCCACTGTTTCCGCCGCCATCCTCAACGGCGCGCACATCATTCGCGCACACGATGTCACGGAAATGGCCCAGGTCGCCCGCGTCACAGATTGCGTCGCTGAACAGCTATAATCTCCGCGCCGTTTGCCGGCTGATTTTCTTAACGAACTGCGAGGCTTGTATGGCACGTGCGATTGCTGTGGTCCCAATGATGCTCGTCACCTTCGCGATGGCCGCTATCGCCGTTCCCTCGCGCGCGCAACTGTCGCCGTCGCAAACGGACGCGCTCAGCAAACTGCAAGCGTCGCAAACTGCGGCCGCGTGTTCGGCGACGGATGCTTCTTCCTGCGCGCAGGCCGCGGCAAAACTGATGCCGATCATTTTGGGCGATTCGCCGATGATCGAAAATCTGCGCAAGCTCACCGATGAAATCGGCGGCCGCGTCACCGGCACTCCGGAAATGGCAAAAGCCGTCCAGTGGGGCGTCGCCGGATTCCGCGCCGCCGGCGTGGATGTCCACCCGGAAAAATACACCTTGCCCGTCACCTGGAAAGAAGGGGCCACCCGCCTTACGATCACGACTCCGGCCACAACGAGTACAGCAATCCGCGCTGTATCCGAAGGTTGGGGACCTGCCACTCCGCGTGATGGCATCGAAGCCAATGTCATCGACATCGGCGACGGCAGCGAAGCCGAAATTTCCCGAGCTGGCAGCATCAAAGGCGCGCTGTTGCTGGTCCGCAGCGAGATCGGTTCCAGTTGGCCGGATCTTTTCAATGAATACATGCGCCCGCCGGGAATCATCGCTCGTGCTGTGAAGGACGGCGCGGCAGCAATTTTGTGGACCGGCGCGCGCGAGCGGCTGCTGCTTTACCGCCATACAAATGCACTGAACGGAGAGGTCGACAAGATTCCGCAAGCCGTGGTGGCACGCGAAGATGCACTCCGCCTTGCCCGCTTGGTCGCCGGAAATCCCGGTAAAGTGCGCGCCCGACTGACCATGCCCAACGAAGTCAGCGGGCCGGCAGAACAAGAAAATGTAGTCGGCGAAATCCGCGGCTACGAAAAACCCGAGGAAGTGGTGATCCTGGGCGCGCACTTGGATTCATGGGAGCTTGGCACCGGAGCGCTCGACAATGGATGCAATGCTGCGCTGGTGATCGAAGCGTCAAGAGCGATCAAAGCGATGGGAGCGCTGCCGAAGCGGACCATCCGCTTCGTTCTGTTCGGCGGCGAAGAGCAGGGTACCATCGGCTCTTTCGCCTATGTTAAATCCCACGCCGCCGAACTGGACAAAATTCGAGCGGTAATCATTTTTGATGCCGGCAGCGGCCGCGTTTCAGGTTATTCGCTCGGCGGCCGCAGCGACACTGAGCCCGGGCTTAACCAAATCCTCAAACCGCTCGAAACATGGAGTGTCAACCAACACACCGCCGACGCATCGTTCGGTACCGACAACTTCGATTTTCTGCTCGAGGGTGTTCCGACGTTTGTCGCCAACCAGGAAATATCCAACTATCTAGCCAACTACCACGCGGCATCCGACACTTTCGACAAAGTGGATCAGCGCGAACTGAAAATGAACGCAGTGATCGCCGCTCTGACAGCATGGGGGATTGCCGACCGTACCGAACCGATCGGCAAGCGCCTGACGCGCGCCGAGCTAGACGCTATCGTCAAGCAAACCGGTCTGGACCAGCAGATGCAGCTGTTGGGTTATTGGCAGCAATGGCAAACCGGCGTCCGCGGCCGCAAGCCATGAATGAGCCTATTTCTTTTAGGCCGGGTATCGCTTGGGCGGAACGGCTGGCGGGGAGGCCAGTTGCCAGGCTTCTCAATTTGTCAGCGTCATCTTTGGTCGTTTGCGCGATCGCTTCCTGGATTCTGCTGAATTCGCTTTCGATATCGAGCTGAGCGTCACGCTCATTTTTTGCCCATACGGGCTCCTGTTGGCTCAGGAGCCGGGTCCATTCCCTTTTTGGTCTACCGCCTTCTCCGTCAGTCCAGAATAGTTCACTATGGGAAGGGCAATCGCGATCACCGCAGGGATGCTAGAAGAGCCTTCCAAGCGTTCGGCATAGTGGGTCCAGATTGCCCGGACTGGCGACGGCACTCGTGGTGGAGAATACCGCGAGAAATATTTTGATGTACTTTTCACGCGCTGAATGTTCGTCCGACTATCTCCAATAGCGCACGTTCCTGTCGGCGTCGAACGTCGAATTCCAGAGAGGCGTGGTTAAGGGGCTAGACAGGAGTGCTTCGATGACCGTTATGTACCGCTGTCAGTATTTGCTCGCGCTATATATAAGAGCCTTAATAATGCATAGGCTCTGACTTTGACTGATTAGGACGTTTTTGACTTAGATCACGCTGTGTGCGAACGGAACTTGTCCCCCAGAGGATCGGATATCATCAAGGAGCGTGCAAATTTACTTGATTCCCAATCAGAGAAAGGGCATGGCTCCCGGCGCTCAGATACTTGCGATCGACTATGGCCGCGCGCGCATCGGTTTGGCTGTCGCAGCCGCCCCGCACGGTTTGGCGCAGCCGCTTGCCACGCTCGAACGAATCAATCGCAATGAAGACATGCGGCGCCTGCGCGAACTGGTGCGCGATCATTTCGTGAAATTCATTCTGGTCGGTTTGCCACTGCGGCTCGACGGCACGCGGGGCGATATGGCGGACGAGGCCGAACGTTTTGCGCAGCGTGTGCGCAAACAGATCGGCGTGCCTGTGGAGATGCTCGATGAGCGGCTGACCAGCTGGGAAGCGGAACGGGAGCTCGAAGAACAATTCGGCCGCCGATTGAAGGCCGGCGACGCGGCATCCAGGAAGAAGATGACAGAAAGAGTTTCCGTGGATTCGATGGCCGCAGCTATCATCTTGCGCGATTATCTGGAGCGCCAAACCCCCACAGCGGAGGGTGGCATGGAATGAAATCCCTGGCCAAGCTTTTCATCCTGCTCTTGTTGATCGCAGCCGCAGCGGCCGGCTATTTCTGGTACTGCGTGGAAAAACCCTTCGGCACCTATCCTGCCGGAGGCGCTTTCCTGGATATTCCCCATGGAACTTCACGCCGCAGCGTGGCGCGGCTGCTCGAAAAGGAAGGGATCGTCCGCAACGCCATCGCATTTGAAATTTACGCCCGCCGCCATCCCAAGCGCACGCTACAAGCCGGCGAGTATTTCTTCGATCATCCGGTCGCCGGCAAAGAAGTTTTCTGGACCATCGCCAACGGCAATGTATACCAGCGGCCATTCACGGTGCGTGAAGGGGAAACCATGTTTGACATCGCCAGGGAACTGGAAGCCGACAAATTTCTGGCGGCGGACGATTTCCTGGCGGCGGCCAGAAATCCGGACCTCATTCGCGATCTGGCGCCGCAGGCCAAGACGCTGGAAGGCTTCCTCTTCCCGGCAACTTACAATTTGCCTCGCCACCCTTCCGCCAAAGAGCTAGCCGCGGAAATGACGCAGAAATTTCGTGAGCAGTGGACACAGATCGCGCCGGCGGCAAATACCGGTAGCGCCGGCGAAGTCATGCCGCGCGGCAATCCGCTGCTTTCCACCGTTACGCTCGCTTCGCTGGTCGAACGTGAAACGCCCAAGCCGGAGGAAAGGCTGCTGGTCGCCGGCGTTTTTGAGAACCGCCTCAGGAAAGGGATGCTGCTGCAGTGCGACCCGACCGTGATCTACGCGCTCGAGCAGGATGGCCGCTATAGCGGAACGCTGACCACTAAAGACCTGCACGTGGAATCCCCGTACAATACTTATATGCACGGTGGACTTCCTCCTGGGCCGATCGGCAACCCCGGCGCGATTTCTTTGCGCGCTGCACTCGCGCCTGCGCAAACGCCCTTCTTGTATTTTGTGGCCAACACGCAGGGCGGACATTTTTTCGGCGCGACGCTGGCTGAGCACAACCAAAACGTGAACCGCTATCGCCGCCTGCTGGCCGGGCAGCCCGCCGATCCTCCGCCGGCTCCGCCAGCGCAGGCTACGCATAAAAATTCTCAAGGCAAGAAGCGCAAAGGCTCTGGCAAATGACCGAAGTTCTGCAGACCAAGAAGGCCATGATCCTGCGGGCCGCTGCAGCGATCGGCGCAGAAAAATGGACTCCCGCGGAAATCGAACAGCTGCGCAGAAAACTTCTGGCGGACCACGGCGCGGAAGGCAAGACCGGCGCCGACTACATCGTCGAAGTCCTGGAATCCGCCGGATGGAAAGTCGCCCTGACGCAACAGGAAGAAGCCGAAGACCAATTCGAGGAAGAGTTCGAAGACCTTTTGCATTTTAAAACACTGGGCGACGCGGAAGTCAGCCTGATGCGCCTTGACGAATTGCTACGGCGATTCCGCGTGCACGGAGAAAAAGCCGCGGCCGAGCGCGTCGTGGAGATTGCGCGGCTCGGCAAACGGCGAGCGGAGATGATCGCCCGCAATCGCAAAGTGGAAGCCCACAAGAGAGAGGAAAAAGGGGAAATCGCCAACTGGTTTCGCATCTGGCTGGAAAACCCCGATGCATTCTTCGATTGGGTCGAAGTGCGCAAGCAGTCGCCCGAATTTCACTCGAAATTCCCTGAAGTGGAACACGAGGAATGAGCGGACCGGCAAACGGTTCAGCGGCCTGCGAACCGCTGGACCTGCCCGCATTTTCGCTGGACGTGCAGGCGCTCGATCTGGGCACGGACGTCAAGGCCGTCGGCCTGGAGCTGCTGGAAACGGAAAGCCGCGAGCCGGTGCGGGGCAAAGCGGCCGCGGAATTTTGGGCGGCGGCGTTTCCTCTGCTGGCGAATGGTGAACCCTTCGTACTGGACTTTTTCAGCCATCTCGACCGAGTGCGTGATTACTGCGCCAGCCACGAGATTGAATTTTGCGAAACCGGTTCACGCAGCCTGGCGATTTCTCAACCCGCGCAAGAGCAGTTGCAGCTGCTGTTTGAACGTCTTGCGGCAGAGACTTTCGGCCTGCGCAGCGGCGAGCGCACGAAGGACGAAGATCCGGCACTCGCCGGTGAGCTTTCCGGCCGCGGCGTGGACGCCTATCAAGGAGCTTACAAGCGCTATTCGTTCTGCGCGGTCTGCGAACTGGACGACGGCTGGGTGACGCTGCTCAGTGAAACGCTGTGGCCGAGCGAGGTAGTGCGGCGGCTGCGACCTGCGGCGCAGTCCTTTAACGTGCATATTGCCCGGCCGAATTGACGCCGGCCGGTACGACCGGGGAATCATTCGAATTGACGGCCTTACGAGTGGTTGCTAGATTGCTTCATTTAGGCTGAAATGTGGCGAAATCACTGAGAAAACGAGCCAAATTATGGATGGTGGCTGCGACACTGGCGGCCATTTCCGGCGGGTGTGGGGGGAACATCTCCAAAAACAGGCCGGTACCGCAAGCAGAGCGTCCGGTGGCCAAAGACGCGACACGCGAAGAACTACTCGAGAGCTACAACGCGCTCGCGGCCGGTGTGACTACCGTGAATTCGACCGTTGAGCTGAAAACCACGGCGGGGTCGAAATACTCCGGCTTGATTCAGGAGTACCACGAGGTGAAGGCATTTCTGTTGGCGGCGCGGCCCGCGAACGTTCGCATGGTGGGGCAGGCTCCGGTGATCGGCAAGAACATCTTTGATATGGCCAGCGACGGCAATGAATTTCACGTGTGGCTGCCGACCAAGAACAAATTTCTGATAGGCGAAGTGGCCCTGGAACGGACGAGCGAAAAGCCGCTGGAGAATTTGCGGCCGCAACACTTGCTCGATGCTCTGCTTTGGCAGGAGATTCGTAAGGAAGAAACGGTGCTGCTCGAAGAGTTCAATGACGAAACCGCGCGCTACTATGTGCTCACGCAATTGCGCGGGGGCCGGTCTACGGAAATCTACCGCAAGATCTGGTTCGACCGCGCGGATCTGAGCGTCGCGCGCTTGCAGTTTTTTGGCCCGAAGGGTGTGCTGCTTTCCGATGTGCGCTACACCAATTGGCAGCCGCTCACGGATGCTCCACTCCCCACCAATGGCCCGGCGCAGTTTCCTCGCACCGTGCGCATCGACCGGCCACACGACGACTACAAGCTGGATATTCAGATCACCAAAATCGTTCTCAATAGCGAGCTGGAAGCAGCGCGTTTTCAGCTCACTCAGCCGGTCGGCGCAGAACTGGTGCGCGTAACCGCTAGCCGCCCGGCTGCGAAATCTGCAACGCAGGGCAACCAACAATGATGGGAGAACTCCTGGTACGTAATCTCTTTCACCGGCCGGTGCGCACGCTGATCGGCGTGCTGGCAATTGCCGTCGAGGTTTCTCTAGTCGTGCTGGTGGTCGGCCTAGTTACCGGCCTGCTGGCGGAGACGGCCAAGCGCATCGAAGGTGTCGGCGCGGACATCGTCGTCCAGCCGCCGGCCGCTTCCATCCTGCTCGGCTTCAGCGGCGCTCCTATGCCCATCAAGATCGCCGACAAACTGAAAGAATTGAAGTACGTGCAGGAAGTCGCGCCTACGCTGTTGCAGTCCAACTCCGCCGGTGGCGTGGAAGTGATTTACGGAATTGATCCGGAAAGTTTCCGCTCTGTATCAGGTGGTTTTGTGTTTCTCGCCGGGCACGATTTCGAAGGTCCGAACGACATTTTGGTGGACGACTGGGCGGCCCGGGCAAAGAAATTGAAAGTGGGCGACACCTACAGTCTTTTCAACAACGACTGGCACGTCACGGGAATTGTGGAGCATGGCAAGGGCGCGCGTGTTTTCGTTCCGATCACGACCTTACAGGACCTGATCGGCGCGCACGACAAAGCTTCCATCTTCTGGATCAAGTGCACACGACCGGAACACACGGACGACCTGATGCAGGATATCGGCCGCGCGCTGCCGGGCTACACCGTTCGGCCCATCAAGGAAATGCTTTCGATTTACACCTCGACCAATATCCCCGGGCTGCAAATTTTCATTGATGCCATGATCGCTCTGGCCGTCTCGATCGGTTTGCTGGTGGTTTTTCTGACCATGTATACGACGGTGATTGAACGCACACGCGATATCGGGGTGCTGAAATCGCTGGGCGCCAACTCACCATTTATTGTGCGTACGCTGCTGCTGGAGTCCGCGCTGCTCTGTCTCTGCGGCATCGCGGCGGGCGTGGGGCTCAGTTATGCGGCGCGCAGCGTCTTTGTGCAAATTTTTCCGACGCTGTCGATTCGCATCACCGCCGAATGGATCGTGCGGGCCGGTGTGATCGCGCTGGTTGGCACGGTCGTCGGAGCGAGTTACCCGGCCTGGGTGGCCAGCAAAAAAGACGCAGTGGAGGCTTTAACGTTTGACTGAGCAATTCATTCGCGAAAGGCTGGTTTGCTAGGCGTTGATGACAATCGCAGCTACAATACCAGCGCCCTACGTGGCATTGCAGGGCGCTGAGGGAAGGAATCCCGGGAAACGAAGCGTGGAGCCGATACTCAAGACGGAAAATCTTTGGAAGCTCTATCACGCGGGCAAGGTCGAGGTTCCAGCGCTGCGCGGCGTGAATTTTGAAGTGCAACCGGGCGAATCCGTGGCGGTCATGGGACCTTCGGGCTGTGGAAAATCGTCGCTGCTTTATGTAATTGGCGGGTTGGCGAAAGCCTCGCGGGGAAAAGTCCTGGTGGACGGCAACGACCTGACCGAATTGGGCGATGCGGCCCGCACCAAACTGCGCCGCAGCAAAATCGGCTTTGTTTTCCAGCGTTTTAACCTGCTGCCGACGCTCACCGCTAGGGGCAACATCGCCATCGCGCAATATATTCATGGTGACGGCTTCGATCCGCACCGATTCGACGTGGTCACCAAAATGCTGGGTTTGCAGGGCCGTCTTAGCCATAAGCCGTCGGAGATGTCCGGGGGCGAGCAACAGCGAGTGGCTATCGCACGCGCCATCATCAACGAACCCAAAATCCTGCTGGCCGATGAGCCGACCGGCAACCTCGACACCAAGAATTCCGAAATTGTCTTGCAGATGCTCCGGCAATTGAACAAAGATCTTGGCCAGACCGTCGTCATGATTACCCACAATCCGGAAGCGGTGACCTATTTCGACCGCGTGGTCCACATGCGCGACGGCGTGATCGTGGATGGAGTGCCGGCGGACTGATATGGCTGGACCCGGTCAAATCCTTTCGCGGATTTTTTTCTGGTCGTACGAGCGGGGTTCCTGGCAATACGATTTGGCCGTGATTGCGATTCTGGTGTTTGTGCTGCTTACCCCGGCGCGGTGGTTTCGCGACCAGCCCACGCGCGTAATGCCGGCGGCTTCCGCTCAGGTCGAATTGCTAAGCCAAACCGGCGACCAACTGACTTATAAGGTCGACGCGCGGATTCTTACGCCCCCGGAACAGATGCCGCAATTGCAGAACGAACTCCACCGGGCGTTGCAGCGGGCGCAATCGACATTGCAAAATGGCCGCTTTGAAATCACCAATGTGGAAGCGGTGCGCGATGAGCACGGCGGCGTAACCGCGTATCAGGTCACCCTACGCAAGAAATAGGTAATTTGCCGTACCGGGTTTAGCAGCCGGGTAACTTGAGCTGTGGACGGCGCGTCTCATCAGTGTGCTACGATCATTTGAGGGGATTTTCTCTTCTCGTTCGACTATGCAATCAAAGGCCGCCGGCA
>AR_comb_assmDRAFT_10157475_pt1 | contig 10737 bp, 6 predicted proteins | sample ArasoioldDNA_FD_10543 | JGI IMG/M metagenome (IMG submission 10543) | reverse complement strand
GCTAACAACCATCATCGTTGACGCCCGTACCTCGCCCAGGCCTGAAGCTTGAAGCCCGCCTTTTGCTAGACTATCCCGTCGTTGTGCACGAGGTCCCCTTGGCGATCGATCCCGTTCTCCTGGTTCATGGTGGTGCCTGGGCAATTCCCGATGACATGGTCGACGCTCACATCGCGGGCGTCACGCACGCAATGCGCACCGGGTGGGACATCCTTCGCAAAGGCGGTTCCGCACTCAACGCTGTCGAACAAGCCGTCATCGTGCTTGAAGACGATGAAACCTTCGACGCCGGCCGCGGCAGCTTCCTGAATCGTGACGGCAAAGTTCAACTCGACGCATTCATCATGGATGGCGCAACCTTGCGCGGCGGCGGAGTCGGTTGCGTTGAACACATTCGGAATCCTGTCTGCGTTGCGCGTAAGATTCTCAGTGAGAGTCCGCACGTTTATTTCGTCGGCGAAGGCGCCGAGCGCTTTGCCGAGCAGCACGGCATTCCGCTCTGCAAAAACGAAGACCTCATCATTCCGCGCGAACGCGAGCGTCTCGAGCAGTATCAGGCGCATGCCGAAGAGAACCAGCCCGACCTCTTCGCTCCGTCCATCTCGCATGACACGGTTGGCGCCGTAGCCCTCGACCGCGATGGCAATATCGCCGCCGCGACTTCAACCGGAGGCACCCTCAACAAGGCTCCCGGCCGTCTCGGCGATTCTTCGTTGATTGGTTGCGGCTGCTATGCCGACAACGAAAGCGCCGCGGCGTCCACCACCGGATGGGGCGAGCCCATCATGAAACTCGTTCTCGCCAAGTGGGCTGCCGATCGTGTCGTCGCCGGAAACGCTCCCGATTGGGTCGCAAAAGAAGCTATCAATTACCTGCAGGCGCGTCTCAACGGACACGGCGGCATCATCCTGCTCGACTCAAAAGGCCGATACGGAATCGCGCACAACACCCCGCGCATGGCCTGGGCGCTCCACACCTCCAGCGGTGAGAGCGCTGGAATCGAACGCTGATTCCGAAGCCCTTGTTTCGCACCGCGATCGCTCAAATCGCTCTCCGCCGCTGCTTTTCTCGACGAATGCGTTCGGAAATTACTAACCCTATTCTCGTCACCAATTTATCTTGCTTTCCACCGACCGCCTGATGTAAAACCCTGCGGAACAAATCCCCAAAACCGGTGTACCTGCCACCTCCTTCATCGGAGAAAGCCCAATTGTCCGCCGCCCGTGCGGCTCTGTCCGCCCGCCGCGGATCCCAACGGAGACCCCTTATGAAATTCATTTCGAAATGCCTGGTGATCGGTCTACTGCTGACTCTCGCTGCTTTGTGCTTCGCGCAGAGTTCAGCCACCGGCGACTTCCGCGTGACCGTGCGTGATGAAAAAGGAAGCCTCGTTACCAATGCCACCGTGACCGCACGCGATCAGGCCAAGGGGTTAGAGCGCTCCACCACGCAAAACAGCAACGGCGAATATCTCCTGCTCAATCTCCCCCCCGGCACCTACACCATCACAGTCGAGGCCCCCGGCTTCGGCAAAGGCGAAGCCGCTGATCAGGTCCTCACCGTCGGGCAAGCCAAAGATCTTCCTATCGCTCTCAAAGTTTCCGGTGGCCAAACCGTTGTCACTGTGAGTTCGGAAGCCGAACTGGTCGAAACCACCCGCAGCCAGACCACTAATACCGTCGACCAACGCCGCATCGACAACCTTCCCATTAACGGACGCAACTACATCAACTTCGCACTCACCGATTCGCAAGTGCTCCGCGATAACGCACCCAGCATCGGAGCCGCCCCAACCTCCGGCCTCAACATCAGTGGCCAGCGCGCCCGTGCCAACCTCGTGAACGTCGACGGGACCGACGCCATCGACAACTCCACCAACGGCGTTCGCTCTACGGTCTCGCAGGAGGCCGTGCAGGAATTCCAGATCATCAGTAACAGCTACGCCGCGGAGTACGGCCGCGCCTCCGGCGGAGTGGTCAACATCATCACCCGTTCCGGCTCCAACCAATTCCACGGCGACGTCTACGGATACCTGCGCAATCGCAACTTCCAGGCCACGAATCCCTTCAGCACCGTCAAAGATCCCGCGTACACGCGCACCCAGGCGGGCGTCGCCTTCGGCGGTCCCATCAAGAAAGACAAAACCTATTTCTACTTCTCGTACGAAATCACCCGCCGTCGTGAAACCGGCTTCTCCAGCATTGGCGGTCCCGACGGCAGCTTCGGCCTCGTGAATACCGACGTCTCCGCCGTCTACGGCGCGCCCCCCGGATCATTCGTGATTCAAGCAACACCCGAACAGCAGGCTTTCTTCCAGAACTATCCCGCCGTCTTTCAGCAACTGTTCGCTCTCAATCCCGCCGGAGCCGCACTCTACGCCCAACAAGTCGCCGGATATGCAACCTTCGTCGGCGGATCCTCAGGCGTCGCCCTCAATGGCGCTTACCCTGCTTCTTTTGCCGCGCTTCCTCCGGCGCTGGTGCCGGGTGGACTGCATCAGTTCCCCACTTCCTGCAACGCGTTCAACCTCACCTGCAACGGTCTGCCATCGTCGTTTCTCACCCTCGCCGCGCAGGTCGGCAATTATCCGGTCAAAGAGAACACGAGTCTCTACTCGCTTCGCCTCGATCACAATCTCACTGCGAGCAACCGCCTGATGTTCCGCGCGAACTTCAGCCCCAGTCTTGTCGATGGCATTCAGGTCAACGGCGAGAACCAGACCTTCGGCCAGAACGCCTTCTCCCGCACTTCGCAGCAGGACTATCACGACTGGGCGGGGACTGTGCAGGACACCTGGACCCTCGGCAACAACAAGATCAACGAATTGCGCTTTCAATACGCCTACCGCGGCTTGTCGTATTTCTTCGCGAACGCTCCCGGCGGATCCGCGCTGGCCGTCAACATTCCCGGCGTCGCCTTCTTCGGACGGGAACCCTACAGCTTCATTCAGCGCACCGAGCAGCGCTACCAATTCACCGACAATTTCTCCCTTACCAAGGGTCGCCACGACATGAAGTTCGGCGTCGACTTCAACTACATTCCCGTGGAAGCGACTTTCACCGTGAACTATGGCGGCGTTGCCGATATCGGCGCGCTCGACGCGCCGACAGTGGGATTCAGCAACTCCTGCGCTCCCATCTGCCCCGACTTCCCCGGATTTAGCGGCCTGCAAGCTTACGGTCTCGGCATCCCGCAAACCTTCATCCAGGGCATCGGCAACCCGAAAGATTCCTTCCGCAATATCCCGCTCGGACTCTTCGCCGAAGACTCCTGGAAGATCACTCCCAACCTCACGCTGAACTACGGCCTGCGTTACGACGTTGAATTCCCGCCGAAGTTTACTCCGCCCGATCCGCTAGCCCTTTCCGCGTACAACGCACTCGGCATTCAAAAAGGAATTGAAACCGACAAGAATAATTTCCAGCCGCGCATCGGCGTCGCCTGGGATCCCAAGGGTGACGGCAAAACTGTGGTCCGCGCCTCTTACGGCATCTTCTACGATCACCCGCTGCTCGGCCTCTACTTCCTCGGGGACGCTTCCGACGGATCCAAGAGCGGCCAACTTCTCTTCGCCGGCGGTTCACCCTGCAATGGCACGACGCCTAATAGCCCCGCAAATTTGAACGCCACCAACATCTTCCAGGGCATCCTCGCGACGCCCGGCTGTTTGCCCAGCGCCGTTCCCGCTTTCGGGTATCAGGCCGACCAGCAGCGCTTCGATGCCTTCTACCCGAATTCGCTGTTCATCAACCAGGGCTACCTGAATCCGCAAACCTTCTTCCCTCTCGGATTTCAACCCTTCGGCTACCCGCAATCGAAGGGTTTCGTTTACGCCTACTCACAGCAAGCCAACTTCGCTGTCGAGCGCGATCTCGGCGGCGGCTTCGCGGCGAGCATCGCCTACAACTACAACGGCGGACGTCACCTGAACCGCCCCATCAACTCCAACACCGCGCGCGGCGACTTGCTCGTCACCAACTGGCAGCGTGCCGTCCAGGCAGCCACTCTCGCGGGAATCCCGCAAAACAGCCCCAACTTCCCGACCACGCCCTACAACGTGAACATCTGCTCTTCGCTGTTCCCGTTCCCGACCGCACCGTTCGCGCCCGCGCCTGTCATGAATTTCTTCCGCCCCGGCGGACTCAATCCATCGCTCGCGGTCCCCGCGGTCGCCGGTGCTTGCCTCCCCGACGCGCAGAACCTCGCCAACTCGCTCGGCCTCGGACTCTCCGCCACTGGCAGTTCTTGCGACAACACGTTGCCCCTCGGCGGTCCCGGCGGATGCGCAGTCATCCCCTTCAGCGATATGGACGCCAATTATTCCAACGGCAGTTCCATCTATCACGGCCTCACCGCCACGCTGAAGAAGCGCTTCAGCCACAACTATGAATTCCTCGCCTCCTACACCTGGTCGCACGCCATCGACGATTCCACCGACTTGCAATCGCCGCTCGCTCCGCAAGACAGCTACTTCCCGGGCCTCGAGCGGTCCAACTCGCTCTTCGACCAGCGCCATCGCTTCGTCTTTAGTGGTGTGTATCAGAGTGGCCGCGTGAACGGCAGCGGCTTCAAGCGCGCACTGCTCAGCAACTGGACGTTCGCTCCCATCATCGAAATCGCCTCCGGCCGTCCATTCCAGATCATCACCGGGGACAACACCAACCTGCAGTTCTCGCCCAGTTCCGCGCGCCCGAACGACGTCGCACTCGGCTCGCCCGGCAACGCCTGCTTCGGCCAGACGATTCCCTCGAAGTATGCGCATAACGGCGCCTTTGCCCTCCCATGCTTCATCGATGGCTTCGACGGAACCCTGCTCTCGCTGGATGGCAACCTAGCTCGCAATGCGGGTGTGAAACCGTGGACGGTCTTCAACGACCTTCGCGTCGCCCGCCGCATCAACTTCGGTGAGCGCGTCAGTATGGACGCCATCGTCGACATGTTCAACATCGCCAACCGCTTCAATGTCGCCGACGTAAACCCACTCTGGACCGACGCCGGCCAGCCCACCGCCGCGTACGATCCACGCCAATTTCAGTTCGCACTGAAAGTGAATTGGTAAGCGCAAAACAATGGAGAGGCGGGCGTCCACGCCCGCCTTTTCAAGCTTTAGGCTGTGCCCTCTTCTGCTAACATCTCTACCCACTCTTCACGATCGCAGGAGCCAACTCCCAACATGTCCCATCCCTACACGCCGACGCCGCGCACTCGTGTGGTGCGCGAAGCAGAGCGCGCCGTTTACGATCGTGAAATCGCCTACCAGATCCTCGATGAAGCCTTCCTCTGCCACGTCGGTTTCAATGTCAATGGCCAGCCCTTCGTGATCCCCACTAGCTTTGGACGCTCCGGCGACAACCTTTATATTCACGGCTCCGCCGCCAGTCGCATGTTGCGTGCGCTCGATCAAGGTATCCCTGTCTGCGTGACCGTCACGCTGCTCGACGGTCTTGTCCTCGCCCGCTCTATTTTCAATCACTCGATGAACTACCGTTCCGTGGTCATCCTAGGCACCGCCATTCTCGTCACCAATCCCGACGAGAAACTCGAAGCCCTGCACCTTCTCTCCGAACACATTCTTCCCGGTCGTTGGCAACAATCCCGCTTGCCCAATGAGCGCGAGCTGAAGGCCACGTCTGTTCTCCGCTTGCCCATCGAAGAATTTTCCGCGAAAGTTCGGCAAGGCCCGGTCGTCGATGACGCCGACGACTACTCCTTTCCCACCTGGGCAGGAGTCATTCCGCTCACTACCGTTCCCGGCGCTCCCATCACCGATGAGCGGTGCGATCCGCAGATTCCCATTCCCGCCTACGCTCGGCAATACTCCCGCAAACGCTGAGACAAGACCCACCCCAGCAATCTTCTGGGCCTTCTCCAAGTTTCCCCCTAGAATGGTGGACGCAAACATCATGGCCGACCTCAAGCCTGCCATCCTCTCCCAGGTTGACGCCTTACGCGACGAGCTCACAGCGTTTTTGCAAAGGCTCGTGCAGTTCCCCAGCCTTCCCGGGTTCGAGCAACGCGCACAATACGCCATCGCCGAAAAATACGAATCGCTTGGCCTGAGTACCGACGTCGTCGCTTCTGAGTTCGACGAACTCAAAGATCATCCCGCCTTCTGCGATGACGGTGTTTCCTTTCGCGATCGTCTCAACGTCGTCGGATGCTGGCGCGGTTCCTCCCGCCGCTCCACCAAGTCCGCGCATTCGCTCATCCTCAACGGTCACATGGATGTCGTCCCCACCGGCAGCGAATCGCTCTGGTCCGACTCGCCATGGAGCGGCACAGTCCGCGAAGGCAAACTCTACGGCCGCGGTTCCTGCGATATGAAAGCCGGACTCACCGCCAACATCTTCGCCGTACAAGCACTCCAGGCGCTCGGCTACCGTCCCGCCACCGACGTGCTTCTCGAAAGCGTGATTGGCGAAGAGAGTGGGGGCGTCGGCACGCTCACCACCATTGTGAAAGGCTACAAAGCGGACGCCGCAATCATCACCGAGCCTACCTGCTTGCGAGCCTGTCCAGTGCAGTCCGGCGCACTTACCTTCCGCATTCGCGTCCGCGGACGCGCCATCCACGCTTGCATGAAGCCCTACGGCGTCAGCGCCATCGAGGAGTTTTACAAAGTTCTGCAGGCGATTCAGGAAATGGACCGCCGCCGCCACATCGACTACCGCAACCCGCTCTACGAGAATCCCAACAACATCGCGCCCATCAACGTCGGCACCCTTCGCGCGGGCGACTGGCCCTCCACCGTGCCCGACGAACTCATCGCCGAAGGCCGCTTCGGCGTTCTCCCCGGGGAGTCCACCGACAGCGCGCGCCAGGCCATGGCGGAAACACTCGGTCGGCTCTCCGACTCCGATCCGTGGCTCAAAGATCATCCTCCAGAGCTGATCTGGTTCGAAGGCCAGTTCGAGTCCGGCCAGATTGCACAGGATGCTCCCATCGTCCAGGCGTTAAGCGCGTGCCACAAGCAAGTGGTCGGAGAAGCTCCTGCCATCCGCGGCGTCACCTACGGATCGGATTTGCGCCTCTTCACCAATCACGGCAATATCCCGGCCGTCCTCTACGGGCCCGGGGACGTGATGCATGCTCACACTGTCGATGAATTCGTCGAAATCGAAGAGGTCGTAACCGCCACCAAGGTCCTGGCCCTGATCATCACCCAATGGTGCGGCGGAACTACCTAAGCCCCTGCGAAACAGGATGATCCATCCCCGCTCACTTCCGCGAGACCCCCACTTGCAAAAACACAAGCGTTGTATCAACCCATCACTTCAGCGTTCTCCCATCAGTCGCGAAATCGGGTGACTCGCATCACGACACCAGACAGGCCCCCGCTTGCCAAGACAAGCGATTTGTATCAGGGCATCGCTTCAGCGATGCCGTAAGCTGACCACGACCACTACCCCTTCAGGGGCTGCCCACGGAAACTCCATCGTCACTCTGACGCAACCAACAATAACTTCCCCGTCGTCTTCCGACTCTCCAAATCACGGTGCGCCTGCGCTGCTTCTGCCAGTGGATACAAATGTTCCGTTCGTAGCTTCAGCTTTCCCGCGCGGATCATCTCAAACACCGCGCCCGAACGCTGCTCGAGCTCCGCACGCGTCGCAACGTAATGCCCCAGTGTCGGACGCGTTACGTACAGCGAGCCTTTCTGCGATAGCTGAATCAAGTCAAACGGAGGCACAGCGCCGCTCGATCCCCCAAACAAAATCATGTACCCGCGCGGCCGCAGAACGTTCAGCCCCTTCTCGAACGTTGTCTTCCCCACCGAGTCATACACGACATCTACACCCTGCCCGCCCATGATTCGCTTCGTCTCAGCCTCGAAATCCTGCTGCGTATAAAAAATGATGTGGTCCGCCCCCGCTTGCCGCGCCAGTTCCGCCTTCTCTTCCGTCGAGACCGTCGCAATCACTCGCGCCCCAATGTTGTGTGCCATCTGCACCAGCAGGAGCCCGACTCCACCCGCTGCCGCATGCACCAGCGCGGTCTCGCCTTTCTTCAGCGGATATGCGCTGTAGGCAAGATAGTGCGCCGTCATTCCTTGCAACATGACGGCGGCGGCATCTCGATCGCTAACGCCTTCTGGAATCTTCACCAACTTTTCCGCAGGCACCGCCTGCAGTTCCGCGTAGCTGCCCATCACCGTCGTTTGCGCCACCCGATCCCCAACTTTCACCGAGCGCACATCGCCTCCCGCCGCGGCTACGGTTCCGGAAGCCTCCTGCCCGAGAATGAATGGCAACTGCGCTTTGTATCGGCCCTCGCGGAAATACACGTCGATGAAGTTCACGCCCGAATACGCGATCTTTATCAGTGCTTCATTTGCTTTTGGTTGAGGATTTGAAATCTCACTCACCCGCATCACATCCGGCCCACCCAATTCGTTTATGACAATCGCTTTCATCATGGCTCCGATAGCGTCCCGCTGAATGACTTCACTGCGGTCACTGTGGTTTATAGATGGCGCGATCCTCGCCGAGGGCTCAGCTTCAAAAAACCGACCCTCATCGCGCCTTCGATTGGAATGGAAATTTGTTTGTCGAAAGAAACTCAATGCCTGCTCGCGCCCGGCGCCACGCTTGTGAGCCACCGCCGCGTACTCACCCGCCGCACGATCTCTTGCGGCATGCGTGCCAGCGGATACACCTGATCCGTCGCCCCCGCCGCTACCACCGCACCGGGCATCCCCCACACCACCGAGCTGTTTTCATCCTGCACGATCACGTCGCCGCCGGCATCGCGAATCGCCTTCGCCCCCTTGGCTCCGTCAAAGCCCATCCCCGTCAGCACAATCCCCAGCGCGTGCGGCCCGTAGTTTCGTGCCACTGAGCGGAACAATACGTCCACCGCGGGCCGGCACGAATTCTCCGGCCGCTCCTGATTCAGCTCTAGAATCAGATCCAATCCCTTGCGTGCCACCATCATGTGAAAGTCGCCCGGGGCAACGCAGACCAAGCCCGGATCCAGCTTGAGTCCCGCTTGCCCTTCCTGCACCTTCAATGCCGACCGTGAATCGAGCCGCTCTGCCAGCATACGTGTGAATAGTGCCGGCATGTGTTGCACAACCAGCACCGGCGCAGGAAAATCTTTCGGCAACTGGGGAATCAATTCGGCCAGCGCGTTCGGCCCACCCGTCGACGTTCCAATCGCCACCAGATCGATCCGCCGCTGCACCGCTTTATAAGCCGTCGGTTGCACCAGCATCGGCCTGCGGGCCGCCGGCGGCCCAATCAACTTCAGCCCCGTGATCTTCGCTACCAGGTCCCGGGAAATTTGCTCCTTCGCGTTCGACAGGTTCTCGCTGTTCGTGGGCTTAGTCGCGTAGTCGGTTGCCCCCAGCGCCAGCGCGTCCAACGTCGCAGTCGCTCCGCGCTCGGTGAGCGTGCTGAACATGATCACCGGCAACTTCGGATGGCGCTTCCGAATTTCCGCCAGCACCTTCAGCCCATCCATACCCGGCATCTCGATGTCCAGCGTCACTACGTCCGGCTTTAACTGCTCCAGCTTCGCTAGCCCCGTCTCGCCGTTCGATGCTGTTCCCGCCAACTCGATCCCGGGCGTTGCGCTCAGCACGTCGCTCAGCACTCTTCGCACGACCACCGAATCATCCACCACCAGCACACGCACTCGCGCAGACTCCACCATAGCTCCCAACCCTCACCACACTTCCCACTACCCTTGCCGCTCACCGGTTCCGCACCCTCCTTACGCACCCGCCGCCATCGCCTTGCCGTGCGCCCCTCCCGACATGCGCTGGCCATCTTGGGTTTTGAATTGCCCCACCAGTCGGCTCAGCTGGTTCGACATTTCCGCCAAATGCTCCGTTGCCTTCTGCGCCTCACTCACGCTGTTCGATGTGCTCTGCGCCGCCTCCGCGACCCCAGCAATGTTGCCCGAAATTTCTCCCGCACCCTTCGCCGCTTCCGCCACGTTCCGCGACATTTCGTTCGTGGTCGCGCTCTGCTCCTCCACCGCCGTCGCAATCACGCTCGAAATATGACTGATCTTGTCGATCACTCCGCGAATGCTGCCAATCGCATCCACTGCTCCGTTGGTGTTTTCCTGAATTACCTTGATCTTGGTGCTGATCTCCTCCGTCGCCTTCGCGGTCTGCTTTGCGAGTTCCTTTACCTCATTCGCTACCACCGCGAAGCCCTTGCCCGCCTCGCCCGCCCGCGCCGCCTCGATCGTCGCGTTCAGTGCCAGCAGGTTCGTCTGCTGCGCAATCGATGTGATCACATCAATCACCTTGCCGATCTCCGCGCTCGACCCGCCCAGCTTGCCCACCGTCTCGTTGGTCGCTTCTGCCGTCTCCACCGCCTGCGACGCTACCTTGGCCGCCTCCGCCGTGTTCTTGGCGATCTCGTTGATCGTCGACGTCATTTCCTCCGCCCCGGTCGCGACTGTCTGCAGGTTCCGGTTCACGTGTTCACTCGCTTCCGACACCACACGCGCTTGTGCCGAGGTCTCTTCCGAGTTCGCCGTGATCTGGTGACTGGTCGCCGACATCTCTTCGCTCGCTCCCGCCAATTGCTCCGCGTTTTCAGCAATGCTGCCGATCAGCCCGCGCAACTTCTCGACGAATTTGTTGAAGTACTGCGCCACTTCGCTCAGCTCGTCGCGTCCGCTCGCCTCCAGCGTCTTGGTCAGGTCACCTTCGCCTTCCGAGATGTCCTTTAACATCGCCGACATCTTTTGCAGCGGCACCGAGATGCTCTGCCCGATCAG
>AR_comb_assmDRAFT_10054028_pt1 | contig 10738 bp, 9 predicted proteins | sample ArasoioldDNA_FD_10543 | JGI IMG/M metagenome (IMG submission 10543) | reverse complement strand
CGAACCCACGGCCTAGGGATTATGAGACCCTCGCTCTACCACTGAGCTACGCCGGCAAAAAGCAGCCCTTTATCCTACGAAGACCCCTTCAATTCCGTCAAGTTCTTCCCGGTGAGCCGGAAAGGCGATCAGCTCCCTGCAAATGATCCAACCGACGGCAGAGATTTGTTGGTTATAGTACTACTGTACTGTTGTTCAGCGCACTTCAACCTTCTATTCTTTTCCCGTTACGCAGTAGCGTCCAACCGCTCCGGGGATGTGCCTCCCCTCGGCAGTCGGTCGCCCTGCGTGGCAAAAATATTTTCGGCCCGCATCGGCGGGTTGCTTGATTATTGGTGTCGTCTAAGATACTGTACCTCCGCGGTTTTACCATACCTCGGAGGCACAATGTCCAAGCAGCTCTCGGTGATTGCATTCGCGCTGTTTGTTCTGGTCGGTGCGATGGGTCTGAAGTCCGCTGTCACCTCGAAGGATAGCGGTGCAGTATTAATGGCGAATGGTGGAGCACCAACGCCACCGTCGCCGTGGAAAAAGAATGGTGGAGCACCAACGCCTCCATCGCCGTGGAAGAAGAACGGCGGAGCGCCAACTCCTCCATCGCCCTGGAAGTAGTCCCACCGGTTGGGCCAGGGCGTAGAAGCAAGGTGACTACGTGCTTGGTCCTCTGCAGTACGCGATTTGGTTTCTATGCACGCTCCTGGAAGCGGCGGTGGTGGTGTGTGCAATCAGGCGTTCTGCCTTTCGTCGCTACATCTTTCTAAACATTTATATGTCGGCGGAAGTGCTTGCTAGCGTTGTCCGCTTCGAAATCCTGCATAAGTACGGGTTTCAGTCGCTCACTTACGCTTATTTTTATTACTACTCCGACGCTCTGCTGACCATTCTGTTGTTCTTAACCCTCAGCAGTCTTTATTCGGATGTATTTAGCGAGTTGAATGCCGAGCGCTACGTTCAAGTCGGTGCCGTAGTCCTTTTGGCCGGAACTGCTCTGTTTTCTTTCGCGGTCGTCGAACAGTCCAGCGGCAAAATCCTGTCGCACTTCGTTTTCGAAATTTCGCAGAATCTCTACTTCGTGGGGCTGGTGCTGACCTACATCCTGTGGGCTGCCATCCTCAAACTGCGCGAAACCCGCACGCGCCTCATTCAGCTGGTGCTTTCGCTCGGCGTTTACTTCAGCTTGTACGCCGCGAATTACGCACTTCGCAATCTGTATCCCTCGGCGGAATCGATCTTTATCGTGCTGAATCCGCTGATCGGCTGCTTCCTGCCCTTTGCCTGGGCCTATGCGTTCTGGAAGCTGCCAGAAGAAGCTCGGCTGGCGCCGGCGGAACTGGCGGTCAGCCCGCGATGACCGCCGCATTCATACTGGTTTGCTCGGTCGGCTTTCTACTGATGTTCTTTGTGTCCTACTGCCGATCGCTGCTGGCGACGTCCTCGACCGTCGCGTTGACGCAGGAGGTTCGCGACGTTACTGGCATCTCCAGCGTCGTCGCGCCCGAAGATTTCTCTCGCGTGATGCAGCTGCTGCAGCTTTGCCCCGATCGTCCCGAAGAGCGCGGCAGAATCCGCACGGTCTCCATGTACTACAAATTTCTTGGCGTGATTCGCTCCACCATTGCCGCCGTGGCGCCCTCTCTGAAATCCTGGGCGGATCGTGAACGGGCCCAGTGCGGATACTTCGCCGCCGTGGTTCTCGGCCAGCGCATCGCGTTTAGCCGCGATCTGCTCGCGCAGCAGATGCTGCCGTAATCCGGGTCCGGTTTTTCTCCGACCTTCAGGAATCTTCTAAATCTGGCCTGCGGTCAGTTCCAATAATGCGGCACGGAAATGTAGGTTGAGTCGAGCGCGTTGGCCGACGGGCAGCCCAGCAATCGAAGGGTGCGCTCGAAGTCGTCGCGCAGAATTTGTAGCGCCCGCGTGACACCCAGCTGGCCGGCAGCCGCCATGCCATAGGCGTAAGCCCGGCCGATCAGCACTGCCTTCGCTCCGAGACACAGCGCTTTCGCAATATCCGCGCCGCGCCGGATCCCGCCATCCATCAATACTTCCGCTTGTCCCCCAACCGCTTTTACCACTTCCGGCAACGCCCGCAGCGTAGACGAGACGGTGTCCAGTTGCCGCGCGCCGTGGTTGGACACCACAACTCCGACCGACCCTTCATCCATAGCGCGCCGCGCGTCATCACCGCTCAGCACCCCTTTTGTGATCATCGGTCCCTTCCATACCTCGCGAATCCAACGGAAATCTTCCCAGGTCACAACGGCACGGGCCAATGCATCGCCTACGCCTACCAACTCCATCGGTCCTTTGCCGGGAACCACGACATTTTCGAGTTCCGGCCGGCCGCCATCCAGAAAATAATTCGCCAGCCAGCGGGGACGCTCGAGGAACTGAAGAAGAAACGGCAATTTGGAAAAAACAGAGGCACCCAGAAGCTGTTTCATGCCGTTGCGGATGTCGCGTTCGCGGTTGCCGGCGACAGCCGTATCCACCGTAACCGCCAACGCGGAAAAACCAGCGGTCTTGGCACGCTCCAGTGCGGCTTCGGCAACTTCGCGGCCTCCGACCAGGTACAGCTGATACCAGACCGGCCCTTTCGAGGCCTTGCGAACATCTTCCAGTTTGTGGCCGGAAACAGTAGAAAGCGTGTAGATTGTGCCGGCTTCGCCGGCTGCTGCCGCGGCTGCAACTTCTCCGCCAGGATGCATCAAGCGGCTGTAGCCGACTGGGGCCAGGATGGCGGGGAACGACAAGTCAAAATTTAGAACGCGCGTGGCGAGCTTGCACTCCCTAAGCTTGACCGCCTGGCGCGGCCGGAAAATCACATCATCGAAGACTCGGCAGTTTTCCCGCAGCGTCACTTCGCCGTCGGCGCCGCCTTCCAGGTAATCGAAAACAACTTTGGGGACGCGCCGCTCCGCCGCGTCGCGCAAGTCCGCGATGTTGATGATGCGCGAATCCCAACGTGGAGGCTGAGTCTGGCTCATAAATCAGGGGCCGCCTGTTTTTGAGAAATCAAGAAATCGACAATATTCTGCGATAACCCATAGCCTTCGCACAGTACCGAAAAACCGGTGTTGTCACAACTCGGCTGCGGGCCGCAGCATGCGCGGTCGGGGCTTGCGCGGTTGCATCGGTAAGGTATGCTAGGCGCGCTGAAAAGGGAGACACAGCGATGAAATTGGGAGTGTTCACGCCGGTTTTTGGGAATCGGACCCTGGATCAGGTCCTCAAGAAGATGCGCTCGCTGCCGGGAGTTTCGGCCATCGAACTGGCGACGGGAGGCTGGCCGGGCAGCGCTCACGTGGACGTAAACGGGCTGCTGGTCAATCCCCATAAGGCCGAAGAATTTCTGAGCCAGATCCGCGATTCCGGTCTGACCATCAGCTCGCTGTCGTGCCATGGCAATCCTTTGCACCCGAACAAGGCTCTGGCGCAGGAATACGACGATGCTTTCCGCAAATCGGTGCGGCTGGCGCAGATGCTGAAAGTGCAGGTGGTAGTGACATTTTCAGGCTGTCCCGGGGATAGCGACCAATCGATGTGTCCCAACTGGATTACCTCTCCATGGCCGCCGGAATTTCTGGAGACGCTCGAATGGCAGTGGGACAAGAGGGTTTTGCCGTATTGGGAAGAGGCAGGAAAGTTTGCCGCGGACCATGGCGTGAAAGTGGCGATTGAAGCGCATCCGGGATTCGTGGTGTACAACACCGAGACGGCGCTGAAACTGCGAGCGGCGGCGGGAAAAAATGTTGGCGTGAATTTCGATCCGAGCCATTTGTTCTGGCAGGGAGTAGACATTCCAGTGGCCATCCGCGCGCTGGGCAATTCGATTTTCCACGTGCACGCGAAAGATTCGGCGCTGGACCGGCAGAATATTGCCTGCAACGGTGTGCTGGACGCGAAGAGCTACCGGCAGATGGCCGAGCGGTCGTGGCTGTTCCGGACGGTAGGCTGGGGGCATGGGGAGCTGGTGTGGAGAGAGATTGTGAGCGCGTTGCGCATGGTGGGCTACGACTACGTGATCAGCATCGAGCACGAGGACGCGCTGGCGTCGGTGGACGAAGGGCTGGAGTCGGCCGCGAAGTTTTTATCCGAAATAGTCTTGAAGGAACCTCCGACCGAGCCGTGGTGGACCTAAGGGCCGATGTTGCCGGGCGATTGAAAACAAAAGCGCGACAAACTAGCGAAAGTTACGGGTATCAAAACAAGGGGTTTAGCGGCCCAATTTGGTAGGAGTCGCAAAGAAGAACTTTTAGAGCGCGCTTGCATTCTCCATAAACGACAACTCGGTTTCCCGACCGAGCGTGGCCGATGCCACTGCCAGGCTTAGAACAGTAATGCCATAAGTAAGGGAGCCCATGCCGGAAGGGGTCTCCGGCTGCGGATTTCTGACCCCCAGCGAATCACTGACATGCGACTGTAATTTCAGGTTCATCCGGCAGTCACAATCCCGAGCCTATCCTTCCTCGCCGGGGGAGGCCGTGAACATCCTCGTTGTAGAAGACGACGCCGAGATGGCGAAGGTCCTGGTGCAGGGGCTCGAGGAAGAAGCCTACCAGGTGAACCTGGCGCGGGATGGAGCTGCGGCGCTCGCGCTCTCCAAAGCTACCAGCTTCGACGTCGTGCTGCTGGATGTGATGCTGCCTGGTGTCGATGGACTCGAAGTGGCCAGGCAGTTGCGCTCCCGCAAGGAAGAAGTCGGCGTGCTGATGCTGACGGCGCGCGACGCGCTGCCCGATGTCGTGAGGGGGCTGGACGCCGGGGCCGACGACTACCTCGCCAAACCGTTTTCCTTTCAGGAGCTGTTGGCCAGGATCAGGGCGTTGGGCAGGCGGAGCACGCCAAGACCGAAAAATGTTGTGGAGTTTGCCGATCTGGTTCTGGAAACCAATACCTTCCGGACGTTCCGTGCCGGCAGGGCCATCAAGTTATCGTTCACTGAATTTCGGTTGCTGGAACTGCTGGTGCGCAATCAGGGGCGAGTGGTGCACCGAGCGGCCATTGTGGATGCGCTCTGGGGAGAAGGGCGCGAAGTGGAAGAGAACACTGTGGACGCGTTCGTGCACCTGTTGCGGCGGAAACTCGACGAAGAGACCGGCGGCAAGCTAATCCACACGCATCGTGGAGTCGGTTATTCGGTTGGAGTATGGCCTTGCGAGTGAATCTACCAATACGGCACCGACTGACGCTGTTGTATTGCCTGGTGCTGGGACTTTCCTTTGTAGCATTCTTTTACGTTTGCGATCTGGGCTTTCGCAGCAGCATCGAGAAAACGGGGGACGATGCCTCGACCGCGAACCTGGAAATTGTGCGACGGTTGTTGAACAGCGCCGCTCAGCAGGGAAAAGACCACGTTGCAGCGGAACTGCGCGATCTTTCGCCCGTGTGGGCGAACGGCGCGGTTCTGGAGGTTGCTGACGGCGAGGGAAACTGGCTATTCCGGTCGGTGCGGTTTCCGCACGCCGAACCGCCGCTGCAAGACGGGAGCCGGGAGCAAACGACGTTCTTCACGACCAATTTGGATCAATCACAGTATCGAATTGCCATGGCGGTGGTGGAATCGTCGGGACAGCGCTTTCAGGTTCATGTGGGTGTTCCGACCGAACCGTTTGACCAGGCGCTCGACAACTTCCGAGCCATCGAAAAAGAGGCCTTGCCGCTGCTGGTTGTGTTGGCATCCTTGCTGGGCTACTGGCTGAGCGGAAAAGCGTTGCAGCCGGTCAATCGGATTATTGGAACCGCGGAACAAATCGGCGCACGGAACTTGTCCTTGCGCCTCGAAGTGCCGGCTGCGAGGGATGAGCTGCGCCGTTTGACGGAAACCCTAAACGCCATGCTGGCTCGCATCGAGGATTCGTTCCGCAAGATCACGCAGTTTACGGCCGATGCGTCGCACGACTTGAGGACGCCGGTGACGGTGATTCGCAGCACGGCCGAAGTCGCGCTGCGTCGTCAACGGCAACCGGAGGAATATCGAGACGCGCTCGGCAGAATTCTGGAAACGTCGGAGCAAACATCCGAGCTTCTGGAAAATCTTTTGCAACTGGCACGTTCCGATGCGGGCGTGGTGGAACTGGAAATGCGGCCGGTGGACTTGAACCAGCACGTGCGCAAGGCGCGGGAGCAGGGCGCGGCGCTGGCCGGCGAAAAGGCGTTGTCCATCACGCTCGAAACGCCGCAGGTGCCGGTGCTGGTGCTGGCGGATGAAATCGCGATTCATCGCCTATTGCTGATCCTGATAGACAACGCCGTCAAGTACACGCCGGCGGGCGGGCGCTGTGAAATTTCGCTGACGCAAAATGAACAGCACGCACATATCGCGGTGAAAGACGATGGCATAGGCATCGCCGAAGCAGATCTGGGCGCCATTTTCGAGAGGTTCCGCCGCGCCGATCGGGCGCGCTCGCGCGAGACACCAGGGGCGGGGCTGGGACTGGCCATTGCGCGCTGGATCACGGAAATTCACGGAGGCACGATTCGCGCTGAGAGCGTACTGGGATCGGGCTCAGTGTTCCACGTGAGCTTGCCGGTATCGCTGAAATGTAGAGGTTTAAACCCTTCCAATTCAATGACATCTCCGGCTTCCTGAAAGAAATTCAGCCTCTCTTAAAGCTCCTCTCAACTTGGAGTAACCCGGCGGTAGCGGCTGGAAGGTAAGTTTGCCGAAACCAAGTCGAAAAAAATCAGCGCATTTCGGTGCAGCCGGAGATAGGAGTACGCAAATGATTCCGCCACGCCAATGGAAGCAATGGTCTGTCGTGTTTTTGCTCGCACTAGTTCTCACGGGAACCGGATCGGGAACAGTCAATGCGCAGAACAGCAAGGGAACCGTCAGCGGGCGCATTGTGGACAGCCTCGGGGGCGTCTTGCAAGGCGCCAGAATTCGCCTCGAACCCGGACCGATGTTGGCTACTTCGGATGCGCAAGGCGAGTTTGCGATCAGCGGAGTCGAAGCGGGCACGTACTCCATAACCATAAGCTATGTGGGGTTGGAGAATTATTCCGGAGTATTGGAAGTGAAAAGCGGGAACCTGGTCCGCGCGGACGCAGTGTTGAAAGTGGGGGCGCAGGCGGAGTCGGTGATTGTGACCGCAGAACGGGCGGCTGGAGAAGCGGAAGCGGTAAATCGCGAGCGCAGCGCCGACAATATCGTGCAGATATTGCCCGCGGATGTGATCCGCAGCCTGCCGAACGCGAATCTGGCGGATGCGCTGGGCCGCTTGCCAAGCGTGACGCTCGAACGGGACGAAGGCGAAGGAAAGTACGTGCAGGTACGTGGCACCGAGCCGCGGCTGACCAACACCACCATTGACGGCATGAACGTGCCATCGCCGGAGTCCGGTGTGCGGCAGATCAAGTTCGACGCCATTCCGGCGGACCTGGTGGAATCGGTGGAAATCAACAAGACGCTGCAAGCGAACATGGATGCGGACGGAATCGGCGGTTCCGTAAACCTGGTGACGAAGACGGCAAGCGAGAGACCAACCGTTTCGTTGAACGGGATGGGCGGGTATATGCCGATTCTGGGCGGACGCGGCCAGGTAGAGACGACGGGCACAGTAGGACAACGTTTCGGCGCCCAGAAGAAGTTTGGCGTGCTGATCGGAGGTTCGTACGATTGGACGGGGCGAGGAATTGACGATATTGAGCCGGTATCGGATGTGGCGACGCTGCCGGGAGGAGCGACGCAGCAATACTACGAGTCAATTGATGAACGCGAATACCGCTACTATCGCAGCCGCTGGGGGCTGGCGGGCAGCGGGGATTACAAACTGGGCGACGGTTCGAACATTTATATTCGCGGTCTGTACTCCGACTTCAAGAATTATGGCGACCGTTGGGTGTACTCGCTGACGGACAATACGCCGATTCAGAGCCCGATAACGCCGAATGGGATCAGTTTGCTGGATTCGAACGGTTGCGGCTACGACCCCACAGATGATCCCAACCATGTGGTGTGCGGAGGGACACCGGAATTTAGCGTGCAGACGCGGCGGCCGGACATTGCAATCGGAAGCATTCTGATTGGCGGCAAGCACAACCTGACATCCACGTGGTTTTCGTGGGACGTTTCGGCGGGGCGGTCGCGAGACAACAACGTGTCGCCGGGACAGGCGAAGTTCGCGGCGACGGGCCTGACCGACAATGTGTCCACGGATCCGAATGTCATCAGCACGAGTGCGTGCCAATTCAGCCCGTCGGGCACTTCCAATATATTGCGCCCGCAGTGGACGCCAGCATGTTTCAGCGAGGCGTTCAACCAGTCGAACTACACTTTGGACAACATTCAGACCGACCACGGCCGCACCGCGCAACTGAATTTGCAGTTTGCGGGAGCGATGGGCAAGCGCTACCACCTGGGGTCCCATGTTTCGACCATCGAGATCGGTGGACGGTTCCGCAACGCACACAAGTTCGATGACACGTTCAGTATTGAACTCGATCCCAACACGGACATTCCGTTTTCGCAATTTCCTAGCGAATTTTCTAACAGCAATTATTACGGGGGAAGCTACCAGCTCGGCCCAAATCCGACCTATCAGACCATCAACAAGTTTGTACTGGCGAATCCCTCGCTGTTTGACAGCACCAGCAGCCTGGGGATCGACCCGGCAAACTACGACCTGGTGGAGAAGGTCTCCGCAGGTTACGTCATGAACACCGTGGACCTGAACAACCGGCTGCGCCTGGTAGCGGGCGTGCGGTTCGAAGGAACGAACCTGAAGACGGTGAGTTTCGACACTACGACGAGCACATTGACGGACGAAGCGAACGGCTCGTACTTGAAAGTGCTGCCCAGCGCTTCGCTGCGAATTGCGTTGACGAACGACACCAATCTTCGTCTGGTCTATGGCCGCGGGCTTTCGCGGCCGGATCCGCAGGACATCGCGCAGGCGGTGACATTCACGACCGGAGGTAACCCGAATACTGCGGCGCTGGGAAATCCAAGTCTGAAAGCGGAGACCGCCGACAATTTCGACGTGCTGGTCGAACATTACCTGAACCCATTCGGAATGATCTCGGGAGGATTTTTCTACAAGCGATTGACGGATCCCATCGTGACGCGGACGTTTGTGCTGGACAACTTCCAGCCGTCGCCGATAGCGCCCCCCGGAAGCTATAAGGTCACTCAACCGGTAAATGCCGGTAGCGCGTGGATCGCTGGATTCGAGGCGTCGTACCTACAGCACCTGTCGTTCCTGCCGGGAAAATGGGGCGGCTTGGGGATATCGGCGAACTACGGTTACACGGATTCGCGGGCCAGCGGGCTATCGGGCCGGTCGGATCATCCGCGCCTGCTGCGCAACGCGCCGAACACCTGGAACATCAGCCCGACTTACGATCGCGGACGGTTCTCGATTCGTGTGGGGCTTTCCTACAACCAAGCCAATATCGCCAGCTACAGCTTTCAGGACGGCACCGGCGGGTCGGATGCGACACCGGGCGGCTTGAAAGGGCCGTTTGGCGACGTGTACTTTTATTCGCATTTGCAGGTTGACGCGCAAGGAAGCGTGCGACTGGGCAAGGGGCTGAGCTTCATTGCGTATGGACTGAACCTGACGAATGAAGTGTTTGGATTCTACCAGGGCAGCAGCCAGTTCATGATTCAGCGAGAATACTACCAACCGACCTACGCCGCGGGATTCCGATGGAACCCCAGCTTTGAGAAGAGATAGTGGGGCGGAGACAAACGGGAGGAACGGCAGGACTTGCCGTCGTGTCGCTGATCCTTTCAAGTTGCGCCGGGCTTTTAGCGCTGCATGGCTGCGCTACGCGAAGAGTTGCCGCCACCGCCCAGCGCAAAGCAGAGGTTCTTGTGGGAGCCGGCGATATCGCCGACTGCACGAATCTTGCGGGCGCAGAAGCGACAGCTGCGCAGCTGGCGAAAATTCCAGGTACGGTGATGGCGGTGGGCGATCTGGCGTATCCGGATGGGACGCCGGAGAACTTTGCGTGCTACGACAAGACGTGGGGCCGCGAAAAAGCGCGGACCCGGCCAGCGGTAGGAAACCACGAGTTTCACTCGGCGGGAGCAACATTCTACTTCCAATATTTTGCCGAGTTGGCTGGCGATTCGAGCAAGGGATACTACAGCTATGAGCTCGGCGCGTGGCATATCGTGGTGTTGAACAGCGAATGCGGGCAGGTGGGCGGTTGCGAGGCGGGATCGGCGCAGGAAAAATGGCTGCGCGACGACCTCGCTGCGCATCCGGTGGCTTGTACGCTGGCGTATTTTCACAAGCCGCTGTTCAGTTCGGGCGGGGCGCACGGGAATGATCCAACCGTGAAACCTTTATGGGACGCTTTGTATCAGGCGGGAGCGGACATAGTTGTCAACGGGCATGACCACGATTACGAGCGGTTCGCTCCCCAGACGCCGGAAGGAAAGGCCGACTCAGCACGCGGCATACGCGAGTTTGTGGCGGGAACCGGCGGGAAGAGCCACCGCCCATTCGGAACGGTTGATGGGAACAGCGAAGTAAGGAATACCGATGCGTTTGGCGTGTTGAAGCTGACGCTGATGCCGGGAAAATATCTTTGGGAGTTTGTGCCGGAAGAGGGGAAAAGTTTTGTGGATTCCGGCGAGGGCGTTTGTCATTGAGCAGACAGGTTTCGAATTTTCTCAGGCTGAGGAATCCGCAGCCCGAAGTCAATTTCAGACAACAACGGTTACACTAAGGCGTGGCTCCGCTGCTGGAACTGGAAAAAGTTAGCGTGATGCGCGGCGAACGCG